>Ga0075344_1000019_pt1 | contig 19457 bp, 18 predicted proteins | sample RushOxbow_ThreeS_FD_120075 | JGI IMG/M metagenome (GOLD analysis project Ga0075344, IMG submission 120075) | Natural and restored wetland microbial communities from the San Francisco Bay, California, USA, that impact long-term carbon... | ecosystem: Environmental > Terrestrial > Soil > Wetlands ...
AGACTCGAGCCTCTGATGCGGTGCAGTGCCGCGGTCGCGGTCGCCATGAGGACGCGACTCTAAACCGAAACGGGACGGGAGGGCAATGCCCTCCCGTCCCGTTTCCCGGGTTTCGTACGGGTTACTTGCCGCCTGCGGCCGCGACGGTCTCGGGCGTCGGCGAGAAGTTGTCCGACGTCTCGAGCTTGTCCGTTGCGACGTACATCGTGAAGCCGACGACTGCACCCGACGCGTTCGTCGGGTCGCCGTTCTCGTTGAAGCCGAACGTCCCGAGAAGGTCGTTCTCGACCTCGGTCGCGAACATCTCCTCGATGATGCTCGCCCGCGAGCCGTCCGAAGCGGCGATCGCGTCGAGCACGATCCGGGCTGCCTGTGCGCCGTAGATCGCGTACGGGTCGATCGCCTTGCCGGCCAGCGGGCCCTCCTGGAGCTCCTGGACGTACTCCGCGGCGGAGCCCGTGAAGGCGTCGATCGGCACGCCCGCGACCGACATGAACATGCCGGCCGATGCAGCGCCGGACTCGTCGATTGTGGCCTGTGTCGTGAAGCCGTCCGGTGCGAACAGCTTGACGGCGCCGTCGTTCGGACCGAGCACTGCCACCTTGTCCTTGATCACCTGGGCGCCGTTCTCGTCGATGAGCCCGCCGAGGAAGACAGCGTCGGCGTCGGTGCCCTTGATCTTGTTCATGAGCGCCTCGTAGCTCGACGCCTTGGGATCCCAGGCCTCGAAGCCGGCGATGTTGATTCCGAGATGCTCGGCGGCAGCGCGAGTCGTGTTCGCGACACCGAGGCCGTAGGCCTCCTTGTCGTTGAGGATGTACACACTCTTCACGCCCTGCTTCTGCATGAACTCGGCGAGGAACGCGCCCTGGTAGTCGTCAGCGGGAGCGACGCGCGCATAGTTGCGCGAGCCGGTCGGGTAGTACTTGTCCGGCTCCGACGCGTCACAACCGCCCGGCAGGTTCACCGTGAGGCACGGATACGTGTTCGCCGGAGACATCATCGCGATGCCGCCGTCCGGCGCCTCGTTGAGCAGCGGGATGATGATCGCCGCGCACCCCGAGTTGAACGTCCCGATGACGCCGACGACCGAGTCGTTGGCGGCATAGGCGTTGCCGTTGGCCGAGCACTTGCCCGAGTCCCACTTCGCGGCCTGCGCGGTCGCGTCGTCGCAGGACTGGAAGGCGATGTTGTAGTCACCGGCCTTCCACCCACGCGTCTCGAGCTCGAAGCGGATGGCCGCGACGATCTGCTCGGTCTGCGTGCGCGACGAACCCTGGAGCGGGAAGTCCGACGCGATCAGGTAGTCCGGATCGCCGTCGCCTTCGTACTCGAGGCCCGTGCACGAGGACGACGGCAGCGCCGTCACCTCGACGCCGGACCCGCCGTCGTCACCGCCGCAGCCCGCGGCGACGAGCGCAAGCGCGGCAATCAGCAACCCGAGCGCCGCGAGCACTCTGTTCTTTGAAGTCAACCTGTCCTCCTCACGTCGATTCACCCGGTAGCGCGCCGGCTCAGCCGGCGTGCCCGAGAGTATCTGCCCTCGCGCGATTCCGCGCAAATCGAACCTCGGTAACTCCCCGGCTGAGTGCCGAGATCGGTGCAAGGCTCGGCCCGCCGGGAGGCTGGCGCGCTCAACGGCGCACGGCAGGAGGAAGGGGGCTCGTGGGGGAAACATCGTTTCCCCCACGACTCCGGATGCCGGAGGTGGGGGTCGAACCCACACGCCCCGAGGGGCACGGGATTTTGAGTCCCGCGCGTCTGCCAGTTCCGCCACTCCGGCCTGCGTCGATGGTACTGGCGTCTAGGCTCCGTTCGTGAGGATCGGCGTGCTGACAGGCGGCGGGGACTGCCCCGGTTTGAACGCCGCGATCAGGGCGATCGTGCGTGGCTCGGTCGCCAAGGGTCATGAGATCGTCGGAATCCGTCAGGGCTGGCGCGGGCTCGCGGTGCGCGACACCGAGCCGCTCGACCGCCGGGCGGTCGCCGGGACCCTGCCGCGCGGAGGGACGATCCTGGGCACATCGAGCTACGACTGCTTCCGCGAAGAGGGTGGAGTCGCGCTCGTGCGCGAGTCCGCGGAGGAGCTCGGCCTCGACGGCGTCGTCGCGATCGGCGGCGAGGGAACCCTCGGCATCGCCCAACGCCTCCATGCGGAACTCGCTTTCCCCGTCGTCGGAGTCCCCAAGACGATCGACAACGACATCGGCGGCACGGACGTCACGATCGGCTTCGACACGGCGGTTCACGTCTGCACCGCCGCGCTCGACCGCCTGCACACGACGGCCGAATCGCACAACCGCGTCATGGTCGTCGAGGTGATGGGCCGCAACACCGGTTGGATCGCTGCGGCCGCCGGAATCGCAGGCGGCGCGGACGTCATCCTCGTGCCCGAGGTGCCGATGGCCATCGAAGACGTCGCCGACCACGTGATCGCGCGGCATGAGGAGGGAAAGGACTTCTCGATCGTCGTGGTCGCCGAGGGCTACGGGCTGACGCGCCGATCGGGCGAGCGCGACGCCCCGGTCGTCCAGGAGCTCGACGAGTACGGCTACGCGCGGCTGGGAGGTGTCGCGCGCGTGGTGGCGGACGAGATCGAGCGGCTCACGGGATTCGATACGCGCGTGACAGTGCTCGGTCACGTTCAGCGCGGTGGAACTCCGACCGCACGCGATCGCTTCGTCGCCACGCGGCTCGGGCTCCGCGCAGCTCAGCTCGCCGACCAAGGTGCCTGGGGCCGGATGGCCGCCGTCCGCGGAAACGAGATCGTCGACGTGCCGTTGGCCGATGCGGTCGACGCGCGGCGGGACGTCCCACGTGCGTGGATCGATGCAGGCCGCGTCGTCGCCTGATCGCTGAGCTGCTCGTGGCTCCGGTCGTCGGCTGCTACACGTCGGGCGGGTCGTGCCCGACGAGCGTGGCCAGGCGGCCCGGGGCGACGAGCACCGCATCGACCCCAGAGCGCTCGAGCTCGGCGACGTCGTCGGACGTCGCATCGTGGAGCTCGGCGATCGCGAGCTTTCCGGCCGGGACATCGTGCAGGAGCTCGAGGAGCACCGTGAGCGGGTCTTCGTCCGCGTCCTCCGGGACGGCGAGGAGGAAGACCTCCGGGTCGAACCACCGCATCGCCTTGGCGAGATGCTCCGGCTCGGACACACGGACGACACACTCGAGGCCGACTACGTGAGCCTCGTCCCACACAGCAAGATCCGGCGCGATCACGACGGCGTCGGCCGCAGATCCCTGGGCGTCGAACAGGTGGCCGAGGTGCAGGAACGGAAGGTGCGAGGTCACGCGGACCGCGTTGCCGTTGACGGAGGCCGCAAGCGCGTCCGCACCCTCCTGCTCGGCCGTGCGCGCGCTGTGCGAGTCCGAGACCTCGACCACGAAAGAGATCCCGTCGCCTTCGGCGATGGCCTGGCTGAGCTTGCTCACGCGAGGATCGTAATCGTCACGTCGCAAACCGGTGGTCACAGCAGAGCGTCTAGACACTCAATGCGTGTCGGACTCGTGGCCGTACTCGTGCTCGCAATGTTTGCGGCGGCCGCCGACGCCCGCGTCGTCCGAGGATCGCCCGGGCCGGATCGACTGATCGGCACCGCGCGCGCCGATGTCCTTCGTGGCCTGGCCGGCAATGACACCCTCGTCGCGCTCGGCGGAACGGACTTCCTCGAGGGTGGGCCCGGACGCGACGTACACGACGCGGGGGCTGGCAACGATCTGGTCGCGGCCTCGTACGACGGCGCACGGGACGTCGTGCGCTGCGGCGGCGGTCTCGACGTCGTCAACGCCGACCTCACGGACGCCGTCGCGCGCGACTGCGAGCTCGTCGGCCGGCGGCTCTCGCGTGATCCGTACACGACGTCCGACGCCCAGCACGAGACGCAGGTCGAGCCGGACAGCTTCACCGCCGGGCGAACGACGGTTGCGGCGTTCCAGGTCGGCCGCCGCTTCGACGGGGCTGCGACGAACATCGGCTGGGCGACGACGACCGACGACGGAGGCTCGTGGCGCAGCGGCCTGCTACCGGGACTCACCGTTGCGAGTCGCCCGCCGGGGGCGAATGCGCGAGCGAGCGACCCAGTGGTCGCCTACGACGCCGCGCATGCGACCTGGCTCATCTCGACCCTCGCGCTGGAGGGTGCCACGACCCGGCTTACGATCAACCGCTCGCCGGACGGGTTGGGCTGGAGCGACGCGGTCGTCGCGCTCGAGGAGCGACGTTCAGCCGGGATCTCCTTCGACAAGAACTGGGCGACGTGCGACAACACGCCGTCGTCACCCTTCTACGGGCGCTGCTACCTCGTCTACACGCACTCCGCAGACAGAGACATGCTCGCGGTGACGACGTCCGACGACGGTGGAGTGACCTGGTCCGTTGCGGTCGATCTCGGCGCGCGGGCCGGCGTCGGTGCATTCCCCGCCATCAGACCGAACGGCGAGATCGTCGTCGTCTACCTGTGGCAGCTCGGCGAATTCTCGATCGCGGCGTCGCAGTCGAGCGACGGCGGCGCCACGTGGGCCGCACCCGTGCGGATCGCCGAGGTGGCAGGGAGCTGCCGAATCCCCGACTTCCGGGCGTTCCCCCTCCCGTCCGCGGACGTCGCCCCGGATGGCCGCGTCTGGGCCGTGTGGCACGACTGCGCTCGGCCGGGGTCGTCGGAGAACGCGATCTTCGCCTCGACCTCTGCCGACGGCGCCTCCTGGGCTCCGCCGACTGCGATCACACGAGGCCGAAACGCCGTCCTGCCCGCTATCGGTATCGACGCCGGGAGCGGGCGCGTCGCGATCGCGTACATGCGCTCCCGTCCCGCCGGGATCGACGTGGAGCTCGTCGAGTCGACGGGCACGGTGGCCGGGTTCGGCGCGCCGAAGCGCCTCTCCGCACAGTCGATGCCGCTGCGCTGGATGCCTGACACGACGTCCGGGCGAATGCTCGGCGACTACATCTCGGTGCACCATGCGCGCGGACGGCCGCTCGTCGTGTGGGTGCTGGCGACCGAGCCTCCCCGCGGGGGCTTCCGGCAGGCGGTGTACGCGACGCTCGGCTAGACGCCGATGGGGTGCCAGACGGTCTTGAGCTCGAGGAAGGCCGCGATCTCCCACGGGCTCTGCGCGTCGGCCGTGGAACGGATGACGCGCTTCACGTTCTCCGCTGCGGCGCCCTCGAGCGCAGACGTGTCACCGGCGACGCCGCTCAGGTCGATCGCGTTCACGTCCATGTGACCAGCGAGCCATGGTCCGAGTTCGGCGGCGGATCCGGTGAGGACGTTGATCGAGCCTGCTGGAAAGTCGGAGGTTGCCAGGCACTCTGCAAACTCGACGGCTGCGACGGCCGCCGGCTCGGCGGCGACCACGACCACGGTGTTACCGCCGACGAGTGCCGGGAGCACCCGCGAGACGATCCCGAGCAGTGGCGGCTCGGGCGGGGCAAGCGTCGCGACGACGCCCGTCGGCTCGGGGATCGTGAAGTCGAAGTACGGTCCGGCGACCGGATTCGAGCCTCCCAGCACCTGTGCGAGCTTGTCGGCCCATCCGGAGTACCAGACCGTTCGATCGATCGCAGCGTCGACCTCGGCCCGCCCGGAGCAGGCCGCTTCGAGGTCGGGCGCGCGCGCCTCCATCATCTCGGCGAGTCGGTAGAGCACCTGGCCGCGGTTGTACGCGGTCAGGCCTGACCACGAAGAGAAGGCCCCGCGCGCCGCGCGCACGGCGTCGCGAGCGTCCTTTCGCGAGGCGCGCGCGACGTTGTGCCCCGCGACCTCGAACGTCCGGCCCGACTCCGAGCGTGGGAACGCGCCACCGATGTAGAGCTTGTACGTCTTCCGCACCGAGAGCCGCGTCACCGCACGCTCCTCACCGAGGTGCTGTGGAGCGATCGGCACGGACTTGGCGCACCGCCGTCGACGATCGGAGCGTGAATCGGCAGTAGGCTCGACGCCGGGTGGCGGGTGGCCCACCACCCCACCCAGGGTGGGGAATGATCGTGGCGGCGCGCTTCTGCGCACGAGCTCGGCCGGCTCATTCGTCGAACCTCAGGTACGGCTCGAGCCCGTGACGACCGCCTTCGCGACCGAAGCCGGACTCCTTGTAGCCGCCGAACGGCGAGGTGGGGTCGAAGCGATTGAACGTGTTCGCCCAGACGACGCCGGCGCGGAGACGCTCGACCATCCACAGAATCCGCGACCCTTTCTCGGTCCACACACCCGCGGACAGGCCGAACGGCGTGTTGTTCGCCTTCTCGACGGCCTCCTCTGGCGTGCGGAACGTCAGCACGGAAAGCACGGGACCGAAGATCTCCTCCTGCACGACGCGGTAGCTCTGCGCGACGTTCGTGAAGAGCGTCGGCACGAACCAGTAGCCGCGGTCGGGAAGCTCGCAGGCGGGCTGGTAGACCTCGCCGCCCTCGTCTTCCCCGCTCGCGACGAGCTCGCGGATCTTGTCGAGCTGCGCCCGCGAGTTGATCGCCCCGACGTCGGTGTTCTTGTCGAGCGGGTCGCCGACCCGCAACGTCTGCATTCGACGCTTCAGCTTCTCGAGCAGCGGCTCGTAGATCGACTCCTGCACGAGCAGTCGTGAGCCCGCGCAGCAGACGTGCCCCTGGTTGAAGAAGATGCCGTTGACGATGCCCTCGACAGCCTGGTCGAGCGCGGCGTCGTCGAAGACGATGTTCGCAGCCTTGCCGCCCAGCTCCAGCGTCAGTCGGACGTCGCGCCCCGCGAGCTCGCGCATGATCAGCTTCCCGACGTCGGTCGAGCCGGTGAACGCCACCTTGTCGATCCCCTCCTGCTTCACGAGGTGCGCTCCGGTGGCGCCGTCGCCCGTCACGAGATTCACGACACCGGGCGGGAGCTCCGCCTGCCGGCAGATGTCGGCGAAGAGCATCGCTGTGAGCGGAGTCGTCTCTGCAGGCTTCAGCACGACCGTGTTCCCGCACGCGAGCGCAGGGGCGATCTTCCAGGCGAGCATGAGCAGCGGGAAGTTCCACGGGATGATCTGCGCCGCGACCCCGAGCGGCTTCGGCGACCGGTTCGGGAAGGCGTATTCGAGCTTGTCGGCCCAGCCCGCGTAGTAGAAGAAGTGTGCGGCGGCGAGCGGGACATCCACGTCGCGTGACTCGCGGATCGGCTTGCCGCCGTCGAGCGACTCGGCGACGGCGAGCTCGCGCGAGCGCTCCTGGATGATCCGCGCGATGCGGAACAAGTACTTCGCCCGCTCGGACGGCGCGAGCTTCGCCCAACCGTTCTCGAAGGCGTCACGAGCAGCGTCGACCGCGAGGCCGACGTCCGCCGCGCCCGCCTGAGCGACCTCGAAGAGCGACTCCTCGGTCGACGGAGAGATCGACGCGAACCACTCGCCCGTGCGAGGCTCGACCTCCTCGCCGCCGATGTACAGCCCGTAGCGCTCCCGCAGCTGGACGATCTCCTTCGCCTCGGGGGCAGGCGCGTACTCCCACTCGAACGTGGCCGGGAGGTTCGCCGCGCGCTTCTCGACCTGGGCCATCAGTCGATCGTGAAGTAGTCGCCGGACTGATAGCGCCCCGTCTTCTCCTTGCGGAGCTGCATGAGGACGTCGTTGAGGAGTGACGACGCCCCGAAACGGAAGAGATCGGGCGTCATCCAGATCGGCCCGAGCGTCTCGTACAGCGTCACGAGGTACTGGACCGCCTGCTTCGAGGAGCGGATCCCGCCTGCGGGCTTGATGCCGACGATGTGGCCGGTCTCGGCGTGAACGTCGCGGACGACCTCCATCATGCAGAGGGTCACGGGGAGCGTCGCGGCGGGGCTGATCTTCCCGGTCGAGGTCTTGATGAAGTCCGCGCCGGCGGCGATCGCGAGCAGCGACGCGCGCCGGACGTTGTCGTACGTGCCGAGCTCGCCTGTCTCGAGGATGACCTTGAGGTGTGCGTCGCCACAGGCCTCCTTCACCCTCACGATCTCGTCGAAGACCTTCGCGTAGCGGCCGGAGAGGAACGCCCCGCGGTCGATCACCATGTCGACCTCGTCGGCGCCGAACTCCACCACGGCCCGGGTCTCGGCGAGCTTCAGGTCGGTGGGCGACTGCCCGGACGGAAACGCCGTCGCGACGGACGCGACCTTGACGCCGCTCCCGGCGAGACGCTCCTTCGCGGTGGCGACGAGGCTCGGATACACGCAGATCGCGGCAACGGGCGGAACGGAAACGTCCACCGGATCGGGGCGCATCGCCTTCGAACAGAGCGCGGAGACCTTGCCCGGGGTGTCCTGCCCCTCGAGTGTGGTCAGATCCATCATCCGGACGGCGAGCTCGAGCGCCTGCAGCTTGGACTCGCGCTTGATCGAGCGCTTCGCGAGCGTCGCCGCGCGCTCCTCGAGCGCGACCGCGTCCACCGAGCCGACGCGCGGAAGCCGCGGGCCCGAGGGAAGCTCAAAGCCGCCGACCAGAGCTGGGGCTTTCGCCATCCTCCGAGTCTAGAGATCTACTGGTAGCGCAACGCCTCGGCAGGCCGGATGCGCGACGCGCGGCGAGCCGGCAGCACCGTCGCGACGATCGCGACCGCGTACACGACGGTGAAGATCAGGAGCAGGTTCGACCACGGAATGACGAGCTCGAGGTTCTCCCAGCTGGGCTGCTGGCGTTGGTCGTCGATGATGTTCCAGGCGAGGATCAGCCCGAGAGCCGTTCCTACGACGATCGAGGTAAGCGCCACGAAGGACGACTCGAGCAGGAACGCTCCCTGCACCATCTCGCGGCGGAAGCCGATCGCGCGCAGCACGCCGACCTGCTGGCGCCGCTCGACGACGGCGCGTGCGCTGATGACGCCGAGCGCGGTCACGCCGACGAGCAGGCCGAGGCCGATGAAGCCCTGGATCAGGCGGTTGAAGGTCAGGTTCGCCGCGACCACCTCGTCGACGACGTCCTCGATCGCCTGCGCGTCGAGCCCGTTCTCGAGGAATGCCGACTCGAGCTGCACGGCGGCCTCGCGCGGGTCCACGCCGGGAGCGAGGTCGTAGTAGTGGATGGTCGGGTCGACCCGGCCCGGGAACGCCGCCTCGAGCGTCTCCTGCGAGGTCGAGATGCCGAGCATCTCGAGCGGCGCGGTGTCCTTGAGGATCCCGACGACCGTCAGCCGGGCTCTCGCGGCGGTCTGCTTGTCGAGCACCTCGATCGTGATCGGGTCGAGCGTCCCCTCCTCGTAGTAGAAGCCGGAGAGCGTGAAGTCGGGCAGCGGGCCGAAGTTCCAGTTGTCCCGGCGGGGGACGATCGTGCTGTCGACCACCGCCAGGCCCGGCGTGGTGCGCACCGCATCCCAGACCGCCTGCTCGCTCTCGTAGCCCGCACCGAGCTGGCCCAGGCCGAAGGTCGTGTGCTCGAGGAACGGAGTGTCAAGCCCACGGACGAGGTACGTCTCCGCGGGCCGCCCCGCTCCGACCTGCTCGGCCTCGACCGCGAGCACCGACTGACTGCCGACCGCGGTGAACGAGGCCGCATCGATTCCGGGCGTGGTCGCCAGCGCACCGGCCATGTCCTCGATCGCTCCGGCGCCCACCGTGCCCGCGCGCACCTGGAAACCACCGCCGTACTCGTCCGCGTTGATGGCGCGGACGAACGATCCGTTCGACGCCATGCCTGTCACCAGCGTGAACACCACGAGGGTGAACATCGCGAGCGTCGTACCCGTGCGGAAGCGAGCGCTCAGCGGATACGCGATCGACATCCGCAGCACGGGCGCGAGGGCCTTGGAGCGGCCGAGGATGCGCATCACGCCGCCGAGCAGCACGTCGGCGTTGAACACGATCACCCAGACGGTCGCGATCACGATGAGCAGGCCCGAGACGATCCAGGTCGTGAAGTCCATGGCGAGGTCGCCGAACACCGACTCGATCACGCGCCATGGCAGGAGCAGGAAGACGAGCACACCGAGGCCGCAGCTCGTGAAGGCGACACGCTCCGGAACGCCGGCGAGCCGGAGCAACGGCACGAGGCTCATGAGCACCAGCGACACTCCGAGCGAGAGCGGCGTAAAGGTGCCCGACGCGAGTGCGAGCACGATGAAGGCGACACCGGCTCCGACGCCGGCCAGCGCGCGCACAAGCTGTCGGCGCCGCTTCGTCGACGGCGGCTCCGGAAGGTTGCGAATGGCCGTCGAGATCGTCATCCGGCTGACGCGCCACGCCGACACCGCCACGACGGCCAGCGTCAGCAGAAAGCCGATCGCGAACGCGACGACGACGCTGGTCGACGTGACGGCGAATTCGATCTGGAGGCCCTCGTCGGCGTCGGCGGCACCGAAGGCCGCTGCGAGCACGAAGACCATCCCGAAGGCGACCGCCACGCCGAGCAGGGCGCCGACGGCCGCGGCGGCGAGATCGTAGGCCGCGCCCTCGAAGGTGAACATCTGCACGAGGTGCCCGCGCCGCGTGCCGACCGCCCGGGCAATTCCGAGCTCGCCGCGTCGTTCGGCCGCGAGCATCACGAACACGAGGAAGATCAGGAGGATGCCGGCGGCGATCGCGAACGTCCCGAACGTCGTGAAGAACGCGACGAAGGTCGCGCCCGCCTCGTCGGCGGCCTCCAGTGCGTCCTGCTTGACCGTCTGTATCTCGAGATCGAGGTCGGCGGCCACCGGCTCGAGCAGGCTGGCGACCTCGTCCGAGAGCTCGGCGCCGCCGAAGTCGTCACCCCGGTTCGACACGAGCACGGCTCGGATCTCCCCGGGATGTCCGAACAGCTCCTGACCCGCAGCGAGCGGGACGAGCAGCGCCGCATCGGCGGTTCCGGCACCCTCGAACTCGACGACATCGCGGACGCGAGCCTCCTGCGGAGACCCGGCGGCGAACACGACCACCTCGGCCCCGGGCTCGATCCGCAGCTCCGACGCCGCCTTTGCGTTGAGGTAGACCTCGTCGGGGCCGAGATCGCCCAGCCCCACCTCGCCCGAAGAGCCTGTGATCTTCGAGAACCCGTTCATGCGGGCCGGATCGGCCGCGAAGAGAACGACGCTCGGCTCGCCCTGACGCGTCGACGGAGCCTGCACGGCGACCTGATCCACGATCGCGCCGGTGACTCCGTCGGCGAGGCCGGAGTCCCCGAGCGCAGCAGCGACCCGGTCGACGGCCGAGTCGTCGACCCAGCCCGTGCCGGTTGAGGCGCCGAGGGCGCCCGGGATGTCGTCGACCGCGCCGCGCGGCGCCATCGTCTCGTCGGTCGCCCCGAGGGCGTCGACCGCGGTCGCGCGCACCGTGTGGTTCATGGTGTCGCCGGTCGTGAGCGCGGCGGCGATGATCGCCGTGCCGAGCATCAGGCCGACGACGATGAGCGCGCTGCGACCCGGCCGCCTCGTCGCGCTGCGCACTGCGAGCTTCAGCAGGATCCGATTGCGCAGCGCGAGGACCGCCAGCGTGCCGACGGTCGCCACGAGCGTGCCCACGAGCACGACGAGCAGCGTGTCGAGCGGGATGCCGAAGAGCTCGTTCACCGCCTACGCGACGCCGATGCCCGGCATCTCGGCGAGGAGCACGTCGTAGCCCTCCCGCCCGGGCGGGGAACGAAAGAGCGTGACGAACTCGGCGAGCGCCCCGGTCGCGAACCCCGCGGACTCGGCAGCAGCCTCCTCCGTCTCCCAGACGCTCACGAGCATGGCCTTTCCGTCCGGGTTCGCGAGTACGACCACACCCTGGTAGCCGTCCTGCTCTCTCAGCTGCGGGAGTACCGACTCCTCGAACAGGGCGAGCGCATCGCCCACGGTCGTCCGGAGCGTGTCGATCTCAAGCTGCGTGACCCGCGAGTACATGGGGAACCTCCAGTCGTTGCTCCTCGACGACCTCGCCGTCGAGCATCCGCACGATCCGATCGGTCTTCCGACCGACCGAGATGTCATGCGTGACGATCAGAAACGTGAGTCCGCGCTCGAGGTTGAGCCGGCGCATCAGCTGCACGATCTCGGCCGCGTTCTCGGAATCGAGATCCCCGGTCGGCTCGTCGGCCCACACGATCGCCGGATCGTTCACGAGCGAACGGGCGATGGTGACGCGTTGGCGCTCACCTCCCGACAGCTCGTCCGGGACGTGGCGGGCGCGATGCTCGAGCCCGACGAGCGCGAGCGCCTCGAGCGCGCGCGTTCTCGCCTGGTCGCCGTCCACGCGCGCGACGAGCAGCGGGAGCTCGACGTTCTCGACCGCCGTGAGCACCGGGATCAGGTTGTAGAACTGGAAGACGAAGCCCATGCGGCGCGCGCGATAGTCGGTGCGCTCGCGGTCGGACATCTCCGAGAGCGGCGTGCCTTCGATGACGATCTCGCCCGCGTCCGTCGAATCGAGGCCCGAGAGACAGTTCAGGAGCGTCGTCTTCCCGCAACCGCTCGGCCCCATGATCGCGACCATCTCCCCCGGGTCGAGGGCGAGATCGACGCCACGGAGCGCCTGCACCTGCACCGTCCCGGTGTCGTACGTCTTGACGACGGACCTTGCCTCCACGATCGGGCCCATCTGCGCCTCCTTGGTCGTCCTGCCAGAAGGATGCGACGGGCGGCGCGCCCTCCCATCCGGGAGCGGGCGGATCGACGTTCGGCGAACTACCGAGTGGTCAGAGACCCAGGCGCTCGAGCATCCGCGGGTCGCGGCGCCACTTCGGCCGCACCTTGACCTGGAGCTCGAGGAAGAGCGGCCGACCGATCAGCGCCTCGACCTCCGGGCGCGCCCGGGTGCCGATCTCGCGGATCATCGCTCCCTTCTTCCCCACGAGGATCCCCTTCTGCGACTCGGTCTCGACGTAGAGGAGCGCGCGGAGTCGGCGCTCTTCGATCTCCTCGACCTCCACGGTGATCGCGTGCGGAACCTCTTCGCGTGTCAGCTGCAGCGCCTTCTCGCGAATCACCTCGGCGATCCGCTCCTCGACGGTCTGGTCGGTGCGCTGCTCCGACGGGAAGTACGCGGGGCCTTCCGGGAGGAGCACGACCAGGTCGTCGCGGAGCTCGCCCACGCCCTCCTTCGTCTTCGCGCTCACCGGGTGCAGCGCGTGGAAGTCGCCGAGCACAGCGGCGGCCTTCATCTGGGTGGCGATGTGCGCGGGCTTGAGGCGGTCGACCTTGTTGAGCGCGATGATCACCGGCTTCGCGAGCCCGAAGACGCGGCGGGCGACGAAGCGGTCGCCGGAACCGATGTGAGCGCGGGCGTCGACAACGAAGAGAACCGCGTCCACGTCGTCGAACGACGCATCGACGGTCCGCTGCATGCGCTCGGTGAGAGGATCCATCGGCCGCTGAAAGCCCGGAAGGTCGACGAGCGCGAGCTGGTAGTCGGGGCCGTGGGCGACGCCGAAGAGTCGCCGTCGGGTCGTATTGGGGACGCTGGAGGTGATCGCGATCTTCTCGCCGCACAGCGCATTGACGAGGGTCGACTTGCCGACGTTCGGCCGGCCGGCGACGGCCACGAAGCCGCTCTTCACGGCTTCCTTTCTCCGGGGCACCCCGGCCCACCACCCACTGCGAGCATAAGCCTCACCTGCGCACGTGTGGGACACGCGTCAGCGCCGAGAGAGCACCAACTCCGCAACGCCCCGGTCACGACAGCTCCGAGCCGTCGAACGACTCGGGCAGGAGCTCGCTGGGCGTCATCGTCACCACGCGGCCCCCGTTGCGGAACACGACGCGCTCGACGCCCATCTCGTGGAGCCACTGGCGGCAGCCGCCGCACGGTGACGCCGTGATCGCAGCGACGACGAAGTCTCCCGGCCGATACCCCTCGGCGATCGCGCGAGAAAAGGCGGTGCGCTCCGCGCACACTCCGAGCGGATAGGCGGCGTTCTCGACATTCACGCCCTCGATGACGCGGCCGTCGCGCGCGAGCACGGCGCAGCCGACATGAAACGTCGAGTACGGCGCGTACGCACGCACGGCCGCCGCGTCGGCGAGCGCGAGGAGCTCGGCGTCACTCATCCGAACACCTGGAAGAGGAAGAGCGTGACGAGCGCGCCCAGCAACGCGCCGCTCGCGACCTCCGAGGCCGAGTGCACACCCGATTCGACACGTGTCTGCGCCACGAGCAACGCCATGATGAAGGTCACGGACGAGACAAGGAAGCGCTCCGACGATCCCTCGAGCAACAGGGTGACTGCCATCCACCCGGCGAACGCGACCGCGGCATGGCCGGATGGAACGCCGCCACGCAGCGGAGTGCCCCGTCCCGTGTACGCCTTCACCGCGATGACGAGGATCGTCGTCACCGCAAGAGCGACGAGCGTCAACTCCGCCGGCGCGTCGGACAACCGCGTGAGAAACCGCGAGCTCCGCGTCGCCACCTCGCCCGAGAAGACGAGGTAGCCGACCGCGACCGCGTTGAGCGCAGCGACGAGGACTGCGCCGGCGGCGATGTCCTTGGCGATCTTCGCCATGGGGTCGAACGAGGTCGAGGCGACGTCGACGGCAGCCTCGACCGCAGTGTTCACGAGCTCCGCGACGAGCACGAACGTGATCGCGAGCAAGAGCACCGCCAGCTCGAGCTTCGTTGCGCCGAAGCCGATCGCAGCCACGAGCACCAAAACGGCGACGGCGAAGTGGAGCCAGAGGTTCCGCTGCGTGCGAACCGCGTGGACGATGCCCTCCGCGGCGAAATTGAAGCTCTCGAACAGGGACGTCGAGCGCTGACGCGTCATCGTCGAGCGAGCTCGCGCTCACGCTCCGTCATCGCATCACCATGCTCGAACCCGAGCAGATGCAACAGCCCGTGCACGAGCGGTGCGCGCCACTCCTCACCGACGACCGCCGGACAGAGCACCACGTCCCCCAGGGCGCGAGGCACACCGTCCGGTACCGCGTCTCGACCGTCGATGGGGAACGACAGGACATCCGTCACTTCGTCGATCCCGAGATGCTCGCGCTTGAGGGCACGCATCTCGTCCGCGCCGACCCACGCGATTCCGAGCTCGCCGCCGCTCACTCCCTCGGCGCGCAGGACCTGCCGCGCGAGCGCTTCAGCCGCCTCGGCCTCTACGGCGACGCCGCTGCGGTTGTCGGTCTCGACCGTGATCACCGACTGCGCGCCGTGCCGGTTTCCTCGGCGTGGCGCTTGTACGCCTCGACGATGCGCTGCACGAGCTTGTGTCGCACGACATCCTCGTTGCCGAACTCGACGAAGCCGATGCCGTCGATGCCCGAGAGGATCTGGCGCACCTGGATGAGCCCCGAGGCCTGCTCGCGCGGGAGGTCGATCTGGGTGACGTCACCTGTCACGACCATCTTCGAGCCGAAGCCGAGCCGCGTGAGGAACATCTGCATCTGCTCGGGCGTCGTGTTCTGCGCTTCGTCGAGGACGACGAACGAGTCGTTGAGCGTGCGGCCGCGCATGAATGCGAGCGGCGCGACCTCGATGGTCCCGCGCTCCATGAAGCCCGTCAGGCGTTCGGCGTCGAGCATGTCGTAGAGCGCGTCGTACAGCGGACGCAGGTACGGATCGACCTTGGCGAGGATGTCGCCCGGCAGGAATCCGAGCCGCTCTCCGGCCTCGACTGCCGGGCGGGTGAGAATCACCCGCCCCACTGCACCCTCGGAGAGCGCCGACACCGCGAGTGCCATGGCGAGATACGTCTTGCCGGTTCCCGCCGGGCCGATCCCGAACGTGACGGTCGAGCCACGGATCGCGTCGACGTACCGCTTCTGATTCACGGTCTTCGGGGTGATGTTCTTGCCGCGATGACGCCAGACGACGTCGTCGAAGACCTCGCGCACATCCTCGACCTGGTCGAGCGCAGCGAGCACCGCGCCGACCGTCTCGGGCCCGATCTCGTGCCCGCCCTCGACAAGGTCGACGAGCTCGTCGACCACAGCGCGCGCGACGACGACCTGCTCCTCGTCGCCGCCCAGCGTGAGGCGGTTGCCGCGCAGACCGATCGTGCACTGCAGTCGCTCCCGCAGTGCGTCGAGGACGCCGTCCTCCACCCCCGCGAGCTCGGCCGCGACCTCGTTCGAGACATCCAACACCTGTTGCACAGGCGCAGTGTAGGGACGCGCTAGGCCAGCTTTTCCTTCACGAGCTGGCTCACGACGGAGCCGTCCGCGCGCCCCGAGACCTGGTGCATCACCCCGGCCATGACCCGCCCCATGTCGCGGATGCTCGTCGCGCCGACTTCGGAGATGACGTCGTCGATGATCTCCTCGATCTCCTCCTCGGACATCTGCTCGGGCATGAACTCCTCGAGCACCTCGAGCTCGTACTCCTCGTCGTCGGCCTGCTCCTCCCGACCGGCAGCACGGAACGCGTCGGCCGCCTCGGCACGCCGCTTTCGCTCCCGCTGGAGCACCTGCAGCTCCTCGTCGTCGGAGAGCGGCCGCTGCAGCTCCTTCTGGGCGCTCTGCAGCGCGTTCAGCACGAGGCTCAGCGCGTCGCGGCGATCCTCGTCGCGTGCGAGTCGCGCGTCCTTGAGCTCCTGCTCCATCCGGGCGATGAGGCTCATCTCAGGCCGGCTCCAGGCTGCGCGCGTAGACGTGCGCGAGCTTGTCCTGGTCGAAGCGACCGCCGAGGACGTGCCAGTGGAGGTGGAAGATCGTCTGCCCGCCCCCTGCGCCGACGTTGACGAGCACCTTGTAGTCCGCGAGCCCCGCCGCGGCAGCCGTCTCCGCGACGAAGCGCAGCATGCGACCCGCCTCCTCGTCGGGGAAGGCGTCGATGTCGCGGAACGTGTCGACGTGCCGACGCGGGAGGACGAGCAGATGCGTCTCGGCGACCGGGAACTTGTCCCTGATCGCGACGAAGCCGTCGGCCGCGTGGACGTGGTCGCCCTCGGCGACGAGCCCGCAGAACAGGCAGTCCTCAGGCGGCGACGGCAAGGATCCCCTCCTCCGACACACCTACGGCACGGGCGTCGAGCAGCTGGCCGACGTGGCCGGGGACGAGCCACGGCGTGTAGTCGTTGCCATAGCCGCGACCGGGTCTGTCGACGAGCACGCGGTCGGTCGATCCGACGCGCGACGCCCAGCGCCGCCGCGAGAGCTCGTCGGACAACGCGCGCAGCCGCGCGCTGCGCTCCTTCTTGACCGCCGCGGGAACCGAGTCGGCCGCCGCGGTGACGGTGCCGGGGCGAGGCGAGTACGGAAAGACATGGACGCGCGAGAGTCCGGCGCGCTCGACGACGTCGATCGTCCGCGCGAACGAGGCTTCGTCCTCTCCGGGGAACCCGACGATGACGTCGGCCGTGAGATTGAAGTCCGTGAGCGGCGCGAGCTTGGCGACGTACTGGTCTGCCGTGTAGCGACGCGCCATCGCGCGCAGGACGCCGTCAGCGCCCGACTGCAGCGGAACGTGGAGGTGCAGCGAGGCGGCCGGCGTCTCGCGGAGCGCTCCGACGAGCTCGTCCGTGAGGTGGTTCACCTCGATCGAGGACAGCCGGAGCCGCTCGACGCCCCGGATCGCCCCGACGTCGCGGATGAGGCGCGCGAGCGTGAAGCCCGCCTGCCGGTCGCGGAAGCAGCCGAGGTTCACGCCGGTCAGCACGACCTCTCGATGCCCCTGCCCCACGCGGCGCTCGATCTCCGCGAGTACCGCCGCGGCGCGCCGGCTGCGCGTCCCACCGCGCACGAGCGGGATCACGCAGAACGCGCACGAGAACGAGCAGCCGTCCTGGATCTTCACGAACGCGCGCGCCCGCTCGAGGCGTGCCTCGGCCTGGACGCACCCGATCGCCCCGACATCTCCAGCGACGGCTGCGGCGATCTCCTCGCTCGGGCGTGCTATCACGGTGACGTTCTCCGCGACGTCCGCGACCGCACCGTCGAGATTCGCGGCACACCCGGTCACGTACACGCGCCCGTGCGTCCGCGCGGCGCGAGAGACCGCCTGACGCGACTTCGACACCGCCTCGTGCGTGACGCAACACGTGTTCACGATCGCCACTTCCCCGTCGCTCTCGACCTCGGAGTGCCCGTCTCGCAGCAAGCGTTCGCGCACCGCCTGCGCATCGGCATACGACACTTTGCAGCCCAGGAACCGCACGGAGAAGGTCGCCATCGCAGGGCTAGCTTAGTGCCGTCTGGCCCAAACGTCTGCCGCCCAGCTTTCGAGCTCGACCCGGCTGACCCACTCCCAGCCCGGCGCCGAGGGCGTTTCGGAGGCGTAGTACCCGGACGTGACGGCGACGTCGACGTCGACGCGCGCGAGCAGCGACTCGACGACTCGCAACTCGATGTTGGCGACCAGCACGTCCGCGGTCGGAAGCTCGTCGTGCACCACGTGCGCCGCCCACGCAGCGATCGAGACCCCGTTCGCAGCGGCAGTCGCCCGCGTGATCTCGACCGCGACTTCGTCCACGTCGACCGCGTGCACCGGAGCGAATCCCAGAAGCACAGCCGCAACGGCGACCACCCCGGAGCCACAACCGGCGTCCAGCAGGCTCCCTCGGGTCAGTGCCGCGAGCGCCTCGATGCAGGCGCGGGTCGTCGGATGGGCGCCGGTCCCGAACGCGCGCCCCGGATCGACAACCACGCGACCGACCCCAGCCGGGGGATCGATCCACGGCGGGCCGATCCATAGCCCGCCGGCCCAGGCCGGGCGGTGGAACTCCTTCCAGCGCTCGTCCCAGTCGTCCGGCACGACGGTGGATGTCGCATCGGGATAGTCGGCGAGGAGCTCGGCCGCGCCCGCGTCGTCGACGTAGACCGCGAGCTCGGCACCACCCTCGGCCTGTACCTCCTCGAGACCGGCGGGAAAGCGCTCGAGCAGCTCCGCACCGACGCGCTCGGTCTCGTCGGCCGAAACGCGGATGGCGACGCGCCGGAGTGTCAGCGCAGCGCGCTCTTCAGCCGGCGGAAGAAGCCCTCGTCCTCGTCGGGCTGGTCGACGTATGCGGGAGGCCCGAGACGCGTGTCGACCTCTTCGAGGAGCTTGCGCTGTTCGTCGTCGAGCACCGTCGGAACTGCGACATCGAGCCGAACGTAGAGCGTGCCGCGGCCCGATCCGCGCACCGACGGCATGCCGTGGCCGACGAGGGCACGCACGTCGCCGGGCTGGGTGCCCGGCGCGACCTCGAGCTCGACGTCGCCGCCGAGCGTGTCCACCGTCGCGGTCGTCCCGAGCGCGGCGTCGGTCATCGTGAGCCGTACCGCCGTGTGGAGGTCGTCGCCGTCCCGTACGAAGCGCGGGTCCGGCCTGACGCGTACGACGACGAACGCGTGGCCGCGCTCGGAGCTGCGAAACCCGGCATGTCCTTCGTCCCGGATGCGGATCTGCTGGCCGTCGTGAATCCCCGGCGGGATTGCGACCTCGAGCTCGCTGCGCCGGACGACGCGCCCGTCGCCCCGGCACTCGTCGCAGGGCTGCTCGAGCACCTCTCCCGCGCCACTGCAGTCCGGGCAGACCCGCTGCTGCACGAACTGTCCGAAGAGGTTCTGGGAGACGCTGCGGACCGCGCCTGCGCCATCGCACGTCGGGCAGCGGCGGGTTGCGGAGCCGGGCTCCGCCCCTGTGGCGGAGCAGTGTTCGCATGGGACG
>Ga0075344_1000020_pt1 | contig 19202 bp, 25 predicted proteins | sample RushOxbow_ThreeS_FD_120075 | JGI IMG/M metagenome (GOLD analysis project Ga0075344, IMG submission 120075) | Natural and restored wetland microbial communities from the San Francisco Bay, California, USA, that impact long-term carbon... | ecosystem: Environmental > Terrestrial > Soil > Wetlands ...
CGGCGGGCGACGACGATCGGGCCGTAGCCCGTCCCGATGCTGGCGCCGTGCGGGAGGAGTGCGTAGTCCTCCTGGACGAACGGATACGCGGCGAGCGAGATGGCCGTGACCTCGAGCCTGGCGGCGCGCGCCCACTGGTTCAGCGTCTGGATATCGGCGAGCACCTGCTCGAAAACGAAACCCCTACGGTCGACGATGTCCGTGGTGAGCGCCCAGAACATGAACGCATCATCGGGATCGGGGCTGTGGCCGACTCGAATCTCCATCGCCGATCCGACGGTACCACCCTCGTGCGTCGTACATCGCAGTGACCCGCACCCGCTCCGTGGACTAGACTGTCTCCATGGGACTCAAGGACCTGTTCTCCTTCCTCGGTCAGGGCTCGTCCAAGGACGATCGGGTTGCGCAGTACGTGATCCGCGAGCACGACCGCGGTCGGTCGCTGAACGAGATCCTCGAGGACAAGTACGTCCAGAACCGGCTGACCCCCGAACAGCAGCGCCGGCTGCTCGACCGCCCCGAGATCATCGAATCGTTCTCGGGCGACGTCGTCGAGGCAGCGAAGGACACGGTCTCGTCGTAGGCGGCGAGGCCTGCCTCGCCGCTAGAGCGTCACGCCGACAACCTGCTCGCGTGCGAGCCGTACGGCCTCGGCGCCCAGCGCGACATCCCACGCCGCGAGCCCGTTCGACTTGAAGACGACGATGTCCTCGTCGGACTGCCGACCAGGCAGCTCGCCGCCGACGACCTCGTGGAGCTCGTGCACCTCGAGCCAGTCGAGGACTCCGGCCTCGACCGGTTCGACGAGATCGCCCGACTCGAGCGTTGCCTGTGCGAGCAGGTCGCAGCAGACGAAGCTCGCGCGCTCCAGGACCGTGTTGTCGAGCTCGCGCCGCGAGACGACGTTCGCACCTGCCGCCGCGACGAACGCGCCAGGCACCAACCATTCGCCCCGCAGAACGGGATCCCGCGAGTTCGTGATGGTCGCGACGATCTGCTGCGTCCCCGCGTCACGATGGCTCTCGCCCGGCTCGGCACCGGTGAGCCCGCAGAACTCGGCGAGCTTCTCGGGCGTACGGCAGTACGCCACCACTCGCTCGATGCCAGGCACAGCGGCGCGGATGCACGCGACCTGCGTCTCCGCCTGGTGCCCGCAGCCGATGACGCCAAGGGTCGTCGCGTCGCGGCGCGCGAGGTGCCGGGCGGCAACGCCGCTCGCCGCCCCCGTGCGCAGTTGCCCGAGCCGGTCGGCTTCGATCACCGCGACGAGCTCGGATGACTCGGAGTCGAAGAGACAGACGACGAACGTCGCCCCATTCGGGGTCGCGGCGTACAGCTTGCCACCGGCCAATCCGAGCCCGCCGTCCGCGGCGGCCATGTCCGCCAGGGCGCCTTCTCGAAGACGCAGGCGACGGCGGGGCGCGATCTCGACCTCGCCTGCCGCCATGCGCCGGAAGCAGGCTTCGATCGCGTCGACTGCGGCGGCCGGAGTTATCAACCCGTCGACGTCGGCCTCGGTGAGGTAGAGGGGCACGGAGAGAGTCTAGGAACGGCGGGGCCTCCGTCGTAGACTCGCGCCGTTGGGAACTGACGAGTACCTCGATCTGCGGCTCGGCGACTTCCTCGACGGCCTGTCGGCGGACGGGCTTGCGCCCGGCGGCGGGTCGGCAGCGGCCCTCACGGTGGCGTTCGCAGCTCGCCTCGTCTCCATGGTCGCCCGCTGTTCGGTGACGTGGAGTGAGGCGGCGGGCATCGCGGCACAGGCGAACGCGATCGGCGAGCGCGCAGTCGAGCTCGCTCACACCGACGGTCACGTCTGGGAGTCGGCACTCGCGGCCCTTCGCGACGCCGAGGCCGGCGACGACATCGACCCGAAGCGAAGCTTCGCGCTCGAGCGCAAGCTCGAGGCAGCCGCTGCGATCCCGCTCGAGATCGCGTCCCTCGGCGCGGACGCAGCCTCGCTCGCCGCGGTCGCAGGTGAGCACGGCGAGGCGACCTACCGAGCAGACGCCGCAGCTGCAGCCGCACTCGCAGCCGGCGGAGCAGCGGCCGCAGCGCACCTCGTCCGTGTGAACCTCGGCGTGCGTTCCACCGACCCGCGCCTCGCCCGCGCTCTCGCGAGCGAGCAGGCCGCGCAAGACGTCGCCGCTCGGCTCCTCGAGCGCCTGTGACCGCACACTCGAGCTTCACGGACGCAGAGCTCGTACGCGCGTGCCGCGCCGGTGAGCCCGATGCGTGGAACGAGCTCGTCGAGCGCTACTCGCGCTACGTCTATGCCATCGCGACGCGCGGCTTCCGTCTGAGCGACGAGGATGCAGAAGACGTCTTCCAGGACGTCTTCACACGGATCTACACGCGGCTCGATGCGCTCCGCGACGACTCCGCGCTTCGCCCGTGGATCGCTCAGCTCACCCGGCGACGCTGCCTCGATGCGATCGCGGCACGACGCGAGATCCCGGCCGAAGACGTGCTCGGCGAGAATGAGAGCACCGACCTGGCCGAAGTCGAGGAGGCGTTCGAGGTACGCGAGGCGCTCACGACCCTCTCCGACAACTGCCAAGACATCCTCGACCGGTTCTTCACTCGCGACCAGAGCTACAAGACGATCGGCGACGAGCTCGACCTCCCCTCGGGAACGATCGCGAGCCGGATCGCGCGCTGTCTCGGGCGCCTCCGCGAGACACTCGAGGGAAGAAACATGGTGGATAGAGGGTCTAGGGAGTAGATGACGCGCGAACTCCCCGAAGAGCGCATCGGAGTGCTCCTCCGAGTCCTGCGTCCCGCACCCATCGGTTGGGTGCGGGCGGCGCAGGAGCTTCCGGCTGCGAGGCAGGTGTTCGACGAGATCGTCGAGCGAGCGGAAGCCGATGCCGCGTTCCGGGCGGCGCTCGTCGCCGACCTCGAGCGGGCACTGGCGGCCGAGGGCTACGAGCCGGACCGCCGCGTTCTCGGCGAGATCCGCGCACGCCTCGCCGACGACTGACGAGGCGTAGGCTCCCGCGCGTGAGCGACGTCGCCGCGCACACGTGGGACGCGAGCAAGACGGCGCTGCCCGCATGGAGCCTGCCGAAGGACGCCGTCGGCCGGATCGCGCTACCCGGGCACTGGCCCGAACGGGTCTCGCGCGAGTGGGCGCTCGACGGGGCCACCGGCGAGGGCGTTCGCGTCTGCATCCTCGACTCGGGTGTCGACGCCACGCATCCGCTCGTCGGAGAGCTCGAAAGTGCCGTCTCGATCTCGATCGGCGACGGAGACGAGGTCGTCGCCGAGGAAGACACCGTCGGTGACGTGTCCGGCCACGGGACCGCCTGCGCGGGGATCGTCCGCCGACTCGCGCCGCAGGCGAGCATCGGCAGCGTGCGGGTTCTCGGGCCTGGATTCACGGGAAGCGGCAACGTGCTGCTCGGCGGCCTGCGCTATGCGATCGAGCAAGGCTTCGACGTGATCAACATGAGCCTCTCGACCACGAAGAAGCCGTTCGCGAGCATCCTCCACGAGCTCGCCGACAGCGCCTACTTCAAGCGCACGGTGCTCGTCGCGTCCGCCCACAACATGCCCGTCGAGAGCTACCCGTGGCGCTTCTCCTCGGTGATCTCGGTCGGGAGCCACGAGGAGGCCGATCCGCTCGACTTCTTCTACAACCCGAACCCACCTGTCGAGTTCTTCGGACGGGGGGTGAACGTCGAGGTGCCATGGCTGGGGGGTCGAACGCTCACCGTCTCGGGAAACTCCTTCGCGACGCCGCACATCACGTCGATCTGCGCGTTGATCCTCTCCAAGCACCCCGAGCTGACGCCGTTCCAGCTCAAGAGCGTCCTCTATCTGACCGCGACGAACGTCGGAGGTGGCACATGACCGAAAATCCGGAACTGCGAGCAGCGGTCGCCGCCGGCGTCGTCGGCTCGGAGGAGTCGTTCCGCACGCTGCTCTCCGCCATCGTCGAGGTGGCACGCTCGATCTTCGGTGCCCGTGCGTCGTCGATCCTCCTCCTCGACACCGCGAGCGAAGAGCTCGTCTTCGAAGCCGTCGTGGGCGAGGGAGAAGACACGCTCCTCGGGACTCGCTTCCCGGCCGGCACGGGGATCGCCGGCTGGGTGCTCGCGACGCGCACGCCACTCGTCATCGAGGACGTGCGAAGCGATCCCCGCTTCGCCAGCGACGTCGCGGAGGAGACCGGCTACGTGCCGAAAGGGCTCATGGCCGCGCCGCTCTTGCACGAGGAAGGTGCTCTCGGTGTGCTCTCCGTTCTCGACCGGCCGGAACAGACGCTGTTCAGCCTGCAGGAGATGGAGCTCCTCGGGTTGTTCGCGAATCAGGCCGCGATCGCCGTCGACCTTCTGCTCAAGGCGCGCAAGGCGGAGGCGCTCCTCGCGGGGGGCGGCGGTGAGCTGGAGGTGGTTGCGCGCTTGGCCGGCGCCGTGGACGTCCTCGAGGACGAGCAGCGCGACGCGGGCTTCCGGCTCCTCCGTCACCTCGCGGACACGCTCGGCGCATAGGCGGTCGGGACCAGAAGAAAGGCCCGGGCCAGACCCGGGCCTTCTCCATTCGAAACCTCGGTGTGCTGCCTTACTCGGCGGTCGGGCCCTCCATCGTGGGGCCTTCCATCGTCGGGCCCTCGACGACCGGGCCGTGAGCCTCGACGTCGGGCTCGTCGTCCGTCGCCTCGAGTGTCGGGCCTTCCATCCCTGGGCCTTCCATGCCCGGGCCTTCGATGACTGGGCCGTGTGCCTCGACGTCGTCCTCGGGGCGGGTGGTCTCGTCGGACATTCTGTGCTCCTCCTGTTGGGCGCTCATCGCGCGGTTCCGTAGTACTAGACCGTGTACGCGCGAGGAATCTTCCCTCGTGGTCTTTCCTTCTTCAAGTGGCAGTGAGATGCTGCGCCACGTGGGTGGGATCGGCAGGCGCCTCCGCGACTCCCTGAGTGCGTTCGCGGCCGTGTGGCAGAACGCCAACCTCCGTTGGCTCGAGCTCGCGTGGACGGCGTCGATCGTTGGCCAGTACGCCTTCCTCGTCGCCGTTTCGGTGTATGCGTACGGTGTCGGCGGTGAGAAGGCGGTCGGGCTCGTCTTCCTCGCTCGGCTCATTCCGGCCGCGCTCGTTGCGCCTTTCGCCGGGATGCTCGGCGACCGGTACCCACGTGAGCGCGTCCTCTTCTTCACGAACCTCGCGCGCATCGTCCTCGTCTCCGCGTCCGCCGTCGGCGTGCTCGCCGACGCCGAACCGTGGATCGTCTACGGGCTCGCGATCGCCGCGACCATCGCGACGACGCCGTTCCGCTCCTCCCAGGCCGCGCTGACTCCGGCGCTGGCGCGAACGCCGGAGGAGCTCACCGCGGCGAATGCAGTCGCGAGCGGCGTCGAGAGCATCGCGGTCTTCGCAGGCCCCGCGCTCGCCGGTGTGCTCTTCGGAGTCGCGAGCACGGGCGCGGTGTTCCTGGTCACAGCCGCGCTGATCGTCATCTCGTCCGCCTTCCTCGTCCTCGTCCACGTCGAGCAGACCGACCGACCGCGGAGGGAGCTCGACGCGGCCACGATCCTCGGCGAACGTCTCGCCGGCTTCACGACGCTCGCGCGGGACCGTTCGCTCGCGCTGATGATGGCACTCCTGACCGCGCAGACCGCGATGTTCGGGGCGCTCCAGGTGTTCATCGTGGTGATTGCGATCGAGGAGCTCGATCTCGGAGACGGCGGCGTCGGCTACCTCAACGCCGCGATCGGGATCGGCGCCTTCATCGGAGCGGTTGGCGCGCTCGCCCTGACCGGGGCGCGGCGTCTCAGCCCCGCCTTCCTGGGCGGGCTCGTGGTCACCGGCGTCCCGCTGATCGCGCTCGGCTTCTGGGAGGCGGTTGGTATCGCCGTCGTCGCCCTCGCGCTCATGGGGATCGGCAATGCCTTCGTCGACGTGGCCGGGCTGACGCTCGTCCAGCGGACCGTTCCCGACGATGTCCTCGCGCGCGTCTTCGGCGTCATCCAGATGCTCTGGATGGCGTCGATGGGAATCGGCGCTGCCGTCGCGCCTGCGCTCATCTCGTGGCTCGGCGTCGATGGCGCGCTGATCGCGACGGGCGCGTTCCTCCCTGCCCTGGTCGTCCTCTCCGGCGCGACGGTCGCGCGGATCGACCGAACCGCGGCCCCGCCCGAGACCGACGAGCTGCGCGTTCTCGTATCGGTGCCGATCTTCGCGCCACTTCCGGGCGGATCGCTCGAGCACCTCGCGACTCGGCTCGTCCCGCTGCGCGTCGAGGCGGGCACGGTCATCGTGCGCGAAGGAGACGCCGGCGATCGCTTCTACATCGTCGTCGAAGGCGACCTCACCGTCTCGCAGGAAGATGCGCAGCTCTCGGCTCTCTCCCCGGGCGACTACTTCGGCGAGATCGCGCTGCTTCGGGAGACCTCACGGACGGCGACCGTCACCGCCCGCACCGACTCCGTCCTCTACGCGCTCGATCGCGAGGACTTCCTCGCTGCGGTCACGGGACATCCGCAAAGCGCCGAGGCGGCGGAGTCGGTGATGACCGCCCGGCTGGCCGGCCCAGCGGCGACCGGCTACCGCTCGGGGGTGGGCTGAGCCGAGCGCCGGTACACTGGCGACCCCGAGCGCCCGTAGCTCAGGGGATAGAGCGCTGCCCTGCGGAGGCAGAGGTCGCATGTTCGAATCATGCCGGGCGCACTTCGCGCTCCCCGAGGAGGAGCGTCGCCCTCGTCGGCACTTCCGCGCGCACGTACGCCAGGAGGAGCACGTGGTCGCCCTCGAGCGCCGCGCTCGTGACTCGCCCGACGACCTTCTCGCCGAACGTCAGCTCGGCGTCGTACGGCGGAAGCTCCTCGCCGTCGGCCACGAGCGGCCGAAGGCCGCGCAGCACGCGCCCTCGGTAGTGCTGTCGCGCAACGGGTTCCTGGCCCGGATAACAGCCCTTCTCGAAGTTGATCGCACGCTTGTCGAGGCCTGCCTCGGCCGGCATCACACGATCGTCGATCTCTCGGCCGAAGCGCGGTGTACCCGCGCGGATTCGCATGAGCTCGAGCTCCTCGTCGTCGACGTTCGGCTCGATGTCGAGGTCGAGGAGCTCCACTGCCGGAACTCCGAAATCGCCGGTAGGGATGCCTTCGAGCGCCCCCAGCGCGACGAACGAAGCGTGTGCCTCGGGCTCGATCTCACACTTCAACGCGAGGCGGGTGCGGGTCAACGTCGCCCGGACGGCAGGGCCGAGGCCCGCCTCCGTGAGCACGAGGAAGTCGTCCACCCCACGCCTGAGCACGACGAGCGGTGCGATCACCCGTGCTTTCGGCGTGAGCAGAAGCGCCTCGCACGAGTCGCCGAGGCCGAGCGCCTCGACGTCGTTCGAGACCATCGCCTGCAGGTGTCGTTCTGCGTCCGGCCCTCGGACTCCCACGAAATCTCTCGGGCGTCGTGCGACGAGCGTGGCGGGAGGGATCGAGGGGTTCATCGTGGGCGAGCTGTGGACTGCCGGTGAGCAGCCTCCTGGGATCGTGCGCGGCCGGAGAACCCACGCTGGACGATCATCGGGCTGCGCACCCACTAGTGTTGCAGCAGTGTTTCGCTCCAGAGCCGAACGGAAGGTCGCCGACGCCGGCTACGACCCGGCGCGCCTCCCGCCCGGCCAGTACCTGACCGAGAAGTGGCCCGTGCTGCACGCAGGCTCGATCCCGACAACGAACCTCGCGACCTGGGACTTCTTCGTCGAGGGCGAGGTCGACACGCCGATCCGCCTGTCCTGGGATGAGTTGAACGCGCTCCCGCGTACCCGGCACACGCAGGACATTCACTGCGTCACGCGCTGGAGCCGCTTCGACGTCACCTTCGAAGGCATCCACTGGAGCGCGCTCGAGCCGCTCGTCAAGCCTCTCCCGTCGGCGCACTACGTCGTCGCACACGCGGAGGAGGGCTACACGGCGAACGTGCCGATCTCCTTCCTGCGCGATCCGCTCTCGCTCATCGCCACGCATGCAGACGGAGAGCCCCTGACCCCCGAGCACGGAGGACCCCTGCGCCTCGTCATTCCCGGGAAGTACTTCTGGAAGAGCGCGAAGTGGCTGCGCGGAATCGAGCTCACCGCCGACGACCGGCCCGGCTTCTGGGAGCGGTACGGCTACCACAACAACGCAGACCCCTTCGAGGAGCAGCGCTACGGCTTTTGAGGGACGCGCGATTCCACCCGAAAGGGGGAGGAGCGAAGCGAGCGGATCGACGACAACCTGGGTACCCAATCCTCCCCAGTTCTTCCCCCTTGAGTGGCCGTCCCAGCGGCCACTCTTCTTTTGTGGGGGAAAGTGGGCTAACAATCAACGAAGAAGGGCCGGCAGAAGCCGGCCCTCGACGTCGTTCGGATCAGGGAAGGGATCTTGAGTCTACGCCCTTGCCTCGGGCGTCGCGTCCGCTCGCGGCCGGAGAGCAACTTGCTTGCCCGGGAGGCCAACCCGGACAGGAGTGAGAACGAAGAGGAAGGGGGCTCGCGGGGGGAAACATCGTTTCCCCCCGCGAAGCGCAGCGACTCTAGAAGTCCATCCCACCGCCGGGCATGCCAGCGGGCATGGCCGGAGTGTTCTCCGGCATCTCCGCGACGACCGCCTCGGTGGTGAGGATGTTCTTCGCGATCGACGCGGCGTTCTGCAGCGCCGACCGGGTGACCATCGTCGGGTCGATGATGCCGCCCTTGACGAGGTCCTCGATCTCGTTCGTGTCGACGTTCAAGCCCTCGCCCTTCTTGGCGTTCCGGACCTTGTCGACGACGACCGAGCCCTCGAGACCCGCGTTGTACGCGAGCTGCCGAAGCGGCTCCTCGAGCGCGCGGACGATGATTGCCGCGCCTGTGCGCTCGTCGCCCTCGAACGAGTCGATCGTCTTCTTGATCGCGTCCGCAGCGTTCAGGAGTGCGACACCACCGCCGGCCACGATGCCCTCCTCGAGAGCGGCGCGGGTTGCCTGCAGCGCGTCCTCGACGCGGTGCTTCTTCTCCTTCATCTCGGTCTCGGTGGCTGCGCCGACCTTGACCACTGCCACGCCGCCCGACAGCTTCGCGAGGCGCTCCTGGAGCTTCTCGCGATCGAAGTCGGAGTCCGTGTTCTCGATCTCGGACTTGAGCTGCTTGATGCGGCCCTTGATCGCGTCCGAACCGCCGGCGCCGTCGATGATCGTGGTCGTGTCCTTGTCGATGACGATCTTGCGGGCCTTGCCGAGCTGCGAGAGCTTCGTGTTCTCGAGCTTGAGGCCCAGCTCCTCGGTGATGACCTCGCCGCCCGTGAGGATCGCGATGTCCTCGAGCATCCTCTTGCGGCGGTCGCCGAAGCCCGGCGCCTTGACGGCGACGGCCGAGAACGTGCCGCGGAGCTTGTTGACGACGATCGTCGCGAGCGACTCGCCCTCGACGTCCTCCGCCACGATGAGCAGCGGCCGGCCGGCCTGGATGACCTGCTCGAGCACCGGAAGGATGTCCTTGACCGCGCCGATCTTCTGGTTGGCGATGAGGACGTACGGCTCCTCGAGGACGGCCTCCATGCGATCGGCGTCCGTGATCATGTACGGGCTGAGGTAGCCCTTGTCGAACTGCATGCCCTCGGTGAACTCGAGGTCGAGACCGAAGGTCTGGCCCTCCTCGACGTTCACGACGCCGTCCTTGCCGACCTTCTCGATCGCGTCGGCGATGACGTCACCGATCTCGCGCTCGCGCGACGAGATGGTGGCGACGCGGGCGATGTCCTCCTTGCCGTTGACCTCGGTCGACTGCTTCTTGAGGTCCTCGACGACCGCGTCGACGGTCTTCTCGATGCCGCGCTTGAGCGCCATCGGGTTCGCGCCGGCCGCGACGTTCTTGAGTCCCTCGCGGACGATCGCCTGGGCGAGCACGGTCGCGGTCGTCGTGCCGTCACCGGCAACGTCGTTGGTCGCGGTTGCGACCTCGCGGACGAGCTGTGCGCCCTGGTTCTCGAACGGATCCTCGACCTCGATCTCACGCGCGATCGTGACTCCGTCGTTCGTGATGGTCGGGGCGCCGAACTTCTTGTCGAGGACGACGTAGCGGCCCTTCGGGCCCAGCGTCACCTTCACCGCGTCGGCGAGGGTGTTGACGCCACGCTCGAGCGAGCGGCGTGCCTCCTCGTTGAACTTGAGCTCCTTGTGAGCCATGTCTCTTCGTTCCTCCTAAGCGAAACGCCTACGCGGCAGCGCCGGCAAGCTTCTTCTTGCCCTTGCTGCCTGTGGATACGACCTTCGCGAGAACATCCGACTCGCGCAGGATGAGAACGTCGTCGGCGCCGACCTTGATCTCGGTGCCGCCGTACTTGGAGAAGATGATCTCGTCTCCGACCTCGACGTCCATCTTGATGTACTTCCCGTCCTCGTCGCGCGAGCCGGGGCCGACCGCGAGGACGTTGCCGCGCTGCGGCTTCTCCTTCGCGGTGTCGGGCAGCACGATGCCGCTCACCGTGGTCTCCTCCTCATCGAGGATCTCGACGATGATGCGGTCACCAAGAGGCTGCAAATCCATTCGCTAGTCCTCCTTGATACGGAGTTTGTGACAGAGTTGGCACTCGCCGTATGAGAGTGCCAGAGCCACCATAGCACCCTCGGCGCCTTGCGCCAAGCCAAATTGAGTCCATCTCGCTCAGATTCGGTGGCTCTGTGGCGACTTTATGTCACAAAGTCTCGAAGGACGGGCCTGCTACAAGGAGACTGTGCGACGAGAGTTCTCGGCCGGTGTCGTCCTCGTGCGGAGGATGCGCGGCGGCTGGTGGTTCGCTGCGGTTCGGCCGCAAGGCAAGGCCGTCGGGACGTGGGTGCTGCCGAAAGGCCTTGTCGATGCCGGAGAGTCGCCCGCCGAGACGGCGCGGCGCGAAGGCTTCGAAGAGACAGGCGTCCGCGGGCTCCTCGACGGGAAGCTCGGCGATGTCCGCTACGTCTACACCTGGGACGGCGAGCGCGTCTTCAAGATCGTCAGCTTCTTCCTCGCCCGGGCGGCCGGTGGCCGGATCGACGAGCTCCCGCCCGGGATGGAAGTCGAGGTCGCCGAGGCGCGCTGGTTCCGACTCGACGCTGCGCCGGCTGTGCTCGCGTACAAGGGTGAGCGCGAGATGGCCACGAAAGCGGCCGAGAGGCTCGCGAGCCACCCTCTATAGTTGCGCCGCCGCCGATGCCGACCTTCGCGCTGAACTTCTACAACCCGGCCGTCGCCGATCAACTGCGCACCGGCCGCAAGACGGCGACCATCCGCGTCGGTGACAAGTCGGCGAAGTACCGGAAGGGCATGATCGTCACCGTGCTCTGCGGAGCGCGGTACGGGCAACGCGAGCGGATCTTCGACGCGGTGATCGACAAGGTGGAGGTGAAGGCACTCCGTGAGCTCTCCCCGCGGGAGATCGAGCACGACAACCCGCAGATCCGCCGCGTCGACGAGCTGCAGTGGTTCCTCGGCCAGCTCTACAACCGCGAGATCGCAGAGGACGACATCGTGACGCTGATCCGCTTCTCGCAGATCACCTGATCGCGCAGGACGCCTGAAGGCGTCCAGTGTCGACCTCCACAGACAGACCGGCTGGACTACTTGCCGGCGCGGCGGATGGTCGTGCCGAACAGCTCGGAGTCACGCACAGGCGCATCGCACTCCTCGCACGCGACCGCGAACGCGGACGCGATGGGCGCGGAGCAGGCCGGACAGCGGTGCCGGCGCTCGCCGCCGCACTGTGGGCACGCCGCCGAGAGCGCCGCCTCGTCATCGAGGAAATAGCGCAGCGTATGGCCGCATGCAAGGCAGAAGGCGACCCAGTCGCCGAGGGTCTTTCGACGCTCCTCCTGGATCCAGTTGCGCTTCGCCTTGGCCACTCCGCGACCACTGTAATCAGGGGCAGTCGTTAGAGTGGCGGCGACCCAGCGGACGACGGGAGACGACTGCATGGCCGTACGTGAAGCCGAGCCCGTGGGCTCACTCCAGGAGGTCAAGGAAGCGGGCCTCGACCGTGAGGATCTCCTCGGTATCTACCGCCACATGCTCATCACCCGCGGGATCGAGGAACGCGGCCACATCCTCTACAAGCAGGGCAAGATCCCGGGCTCGTTCTACACAGGTCGGGGAAACGAGGCGGCAGCGGTAGGAGTGGCAACGGCGATGGGCCCGAACGACGTCGGAACCCCCCTGCACCGCGACATGGGCGTCCACGTGACCCGCGGGACGGAGCCGTGGCGCATCTTCGCGCAGTACATGGGGCGCGAGGACGGACCGACACGCGGACGCGACGGCAACGTGCACATGGCTGTCGCCGAGCTCGGCCTGCACGCGCAGGTGTCGCACCTTCCGGCGATGCTCCCCGTGGCCGTAGGGATGGCCCTTGCCTTCAAGATTCGCGGCGACAGTCGCGTCGCACTCGGTTGGTTCGGCGACGGCTCGGCCGCACGGGGAGACGCCCACGAGGCCATGAACCTCGCAGGGGTCAGGCAGCTCCCGATGGTGTTCGTCTGCGACAACAACCAGTGGGCGTACTCGACGCCGACGTACCTCTCGTATCCCGTCGAGCACATCGCCGACCGCGCCGCCGCCTACGGATTCGAGGGTGTCGTAGTCGACGGCACTGACGTGCTCGCCGTCTATCGGGAGGCGAAGCGGGCTATCGAGAAGGCGCGCGAAGGCGGCGGACCGACGCTGCTCGAGTGCGTGACCCTGCGCATGGAGGGCCACGCAGTGCACGACGACGCGTTCTACGTCCCGAAGGAGATGTTCGAGCAGTGGGCGGCGTACGACCCGATCGAGCGTTATCGCACGTGGCTGCACGATCACGCCGATCTGACGGACGAGGAGGAAGAGCAGATCCTTTCGGTCGTGAAACGTCTTCTCAACGACGCGCTCGACCGCGCCGACGAGTCGCCGCTCCCCGATCCTGCGACGCTCGAGCACGGCGTCTACGCCTCGCAGGAAGACCTCGACACGCCGCACCACAAGTAGATGGCGGAGATGACGTACATCCAGGCGATCTCGGACGCACTGCGCCTCGAGATGCGGCGCGACCAGCGCGTCTTCGTCCTCGGCGAGGACGTCGGTGTCTACGGGGGCGCGTTCAAGGTCTCGCTCGGCTTCCAGGAGGAGTTCGGCCCGTGGCGCGTGATCGACACACCGCTCGCGGAGACGGCGATCGTCGGCGCGGCGACGGGTGCCGCGCTCATGGGCATGCGACCGGTCGCCGAGATGCAGTTCGCGGACTTCATCTCCTGCGCCTGGGATCACCTGGTCACCGTCGCGGCCAAGCAGTACTTCCGCGTGCGCACCCCGATCCCGATCGTCGTTCGCCTTCCATCGGGGGGCGGCTTCTCGGGCGGGCCGTTCCACTCGCAGAACCCCGAGAGCTCGTTCGCGCACATCCCGGGGCTCAAGATCGCCTGTCCGGCGACGCCACACGACGCGAAAGGGCTCTTGGCGTCGGCGATCGAAGATCCGAACCCGGTCCTGTTCTTCGAGCACAAGCACCTGTACCGGCGTATCAAGGGCGAGGTTCCAGAGGATCGCTACACGGTCCCCTTCGGCTACGCCAACGTCCACCGGCCGGGCGACGACGCGACCATCGTCACCTGGGGGGCGATGGTGCACACCGCGACGGAGGCGGCGGACGAGCTCGCCAAGGAAGGATTCGAAGCGGAGGTGCTCGACCTGCGCACCCTCATGCCGTGGGACAAGGAACGGGTGCTCGAGGGCGTCCAGCGCTGCTCGAAGGTGCTCGTCCTCCACGAGGACACGCGTACCGGCGGGTTCGGTGCCGAGATCGCGGCGACGATCGCCGAGGAGGCCTTCGAACACCTCGACGGGCCGGTCATGCGCCTTGCAGCGCCGGACACTCCCGTACCGTTCTCACCGACGCTCGAGAAGGCATTCATCCCGCAGGTCGCGGACGTCGTGACCGCACTACGAGAACTGGCCGCCTATTAGGCGAGGAGGAACGGTGTCGACAGGAACGCAGACCGAGGTCGTCATGCCCCAGATGGGCGTCTCCGTGTCCGAGGGAACGGTCACGAAGTGGATCAAGCAGGTCGGCGACTCGATCGCGCGCGACGAGCCGCTCCTCGAGATCTCCACCGACAAGGTCGACACCGAGGTGCCGAGTCCGGCCGAGGGAGTCGTAACGCAGATCTTCGTCCAGGAGGGTGAGACCGTCGAGGTCGGCACGGTGCTGGCCACCATCGGTGCCGCCGGATCGACCGCCGCCCCGGCCGCGCCCGCCCCAGCGGCGCCGTCCGCGGCGCCGGAGGCGGCCGTCGCCGCGGCGGCTCCTGCGACCGAGGCGGCCGAGCCCGTTCCGGCGCAGGCGGAAGCGGTCGCGCCGCCACCGGCGGCCGCACCGACAGCGACCGTGCCGCCGCCTCCCGCCACACCTGCCACACCTGCCACAGCGGGCAACGGCCGCACCTTCGTCTCCCCCGTCGTCGCCCGCATTGCGGCCGAGCACGGCGTTGACCCGACGGCGGTCCCCGGAACCGGGACGGGCGGGCGCGTGACGAAGAAGGACATCCTCTCGTTCATCGAGTCGGGAGCGTCCGCAGCTCCGAGCGCGGCGCCCGAGCCCACGCCGGCACCCGAGCCGGCCCCTGCGCCGGTACCCGCGGCGCCGCCGGCTGCCGTGGCACCCGAACCTGAGCCTGAACCGGAACCCGTCGCCGAAGCACCGACTCCACCGCCTGCAGCACAGCCTCCGGCCGCGCCGCCAGCCGCCCCTGCCCCGGCGCCTGCGCCTCCTCCCGCCCCCGTCCCGGTCGCCGCCACCGCGCAAGCGGGTGAGGTTGCACTAGGCCCCGGCGAGGAGCTCCAGCCGATGACGGCGATGCGGCGCGGCGTCATGGAGCACATGCGCCGCTCGGTGGACACGGCCGCGCACGTGACGAGTGCGATCGAGGTCGACTTCGCGCGCGTGGTTGCGCTGCGCGCGAAGCTCAAGCCCGAGCTCGCCGCACAGAAGGTGAATCTCACGTACCTGGCCTTCATCGCGCGCGCGTCCGTCGACACGATCCTCGACTACCCGTTCGTCAACGGCGAGCTCCGTGGGCAGAGCATCGTCACCCGACCGCACGTGAACCTCGGCATCGCCGTCGCGCTCGACGACGGGAAGGGGCTCATCGTCCCGAACATCCGCAACGCTCAGGACCTGAACCTCACCGGGACGGCGCGCGCGATCCAGGACCTGGCCGAGCGGGCGCGCACGAAGAAGCTGCTCCCCGACGACGTGCAGGGCGGCACGTTCACGATCACGAACCCGGGAAGCTTCGGCACCTTCCACGGGACGCCGATCATCAACCAGCCGCAGTCCGCGATCCTCGGCACGTACGCCCTCGTCAAGCGACCGTGGGTCATCCAGGACGAGCTCGGGAACGACGTCATCGCGATCCGCCCGATCATGAACCTCACGCTGACGTACGACCACCGACTCGTCGACGGCGCGTACGCGGGGATGTACCTCCGCGACCTGCGCGACCGGCTCGAGAGCTGGGACGAAGCCGCGTACTGACGCGGGCTGAACGGCGCCGAACGGGTTGGGAACGAAGCTGCGCTCAATTGCTCATCGGTGATCCCACCGACCGCTAGTCTCGAACCGTGGCTCTGAACGGGAGTTGTCTCTGCGGAGGGGTGCGCTTCGAGGTTGTCGAGCCGTTCCTCCGAACCACCTTCTGTCACTGCACCTTCTGCAAGCAGATCTCCGGGAGCTACGGCACGGTCAGCGGACGCGCCGAAACCTCCGCCATCCGGGTTCTCGAAGGGCAGGAGCTGCTGCGCTCGTACACGCCCGACGGCGGATCCTCCAAAACCTTCTGCTCGGTGTGCGGATCGAACCTCTTCGGCGGCGGCTGGCCCGATTCCGAGACGGCAAGCGTCCGGCTCGCCTCGTTCGGGCTCGACTACGACCGCAAGCCCGAAGCGCACACGTTCATGCGCTCCGTTGCCGCCTGGGAGGTCGTCGCCGACGATGGCTTGCCGCGCTACGACGTGCGGCCGTGAGCGACGAGCTCGCGCGACTGGTCGTCGTCGCCAACGAGATGGAGGCCGAGATGGTGCGCGCGCTCCTGACCACGCACGGCATCGACTCGATGCAGCAGTACACGAACTTCGCCGCCGGCGCGCTCGACGGCATGCCCTCCGGCGCAGGCCCGCGGGAGATCCTCGTGCGCGCAGGAGACCTCTCCGCCGCCCGCGAGCTGATCGACTCCGACTAGCCTTCCGCTCGTGCCGCGCGGCGCGTACCTGATGAACCTCGGCCTCGTGCCGTATGCGGAGGCGTTCGAGCTCCAGCGCTCGCTCGCCGGCGCAGTCTCGCAGGGCGCAGTGCCCGAAACCGTGATCTTCCTCGAGCATCCGCCCGTCGTCACGATCGGGAGACGAACGGAGACCGAGCGCGAGCTCCACATCCCCGAGGACACTGAGGTCGAGATCGCCGAGACCGACCGCGGCGGAAAGTCGACGTTCCACGGCCCTGGGCAGCTCGTCTGCTACCCGATCCTCGACCTCGGCAAGCACGGCAAGGACGTGAAGCGGTACGTCCACGACCTCGAGGAGGCGATCATCGGGACTCTCGCAGCGTTCGAACTCGAAGGCGTCCGCTACGAGGGGTTGACGGGCGTCTGGATGTCGCCCGGCGGCGGCCAGGGACCGCGCAAGATCGCGTCGATCGGCGTGCACGTCTCCCGCTGGGTGACCACGCACGGCTACGCGCTCAACGTCGACCTCGACCCCGCGCCGTTCACCGAGTGGATAACGGCGTGCGGGCTCGAGGACGCGCAGTTCACGACCATGGCACGAGAGCTGGGAGGTCCCGTCACGATCGATGATGTTCGACTCGCAGCGATCGCAGCCGTCGCCGAAGTGTTCGGGCTCGCATTCGAGGAGCTGCCGGCGCACGAGGCCGGACTCTGGACCCAGCCCATCCACGCATCGCTCGCCGCCCGGTGACCGTCGACGTTCGCCCGTTCCCGCGACTCGGGTGGGATCCGTTACCCAACAGCACGGGCATCGTCGGCCGCGTGCTCGTCCACGATGACGACGTCCTCTTCGTAGCCCAGCTGCGGTTCTCGGCGAACGCGGCGATTGAGGAGCATCCCGGCCCACGCGACACGATCGTGGTGTGCATCGAGGGCGAGGGCTTCACGTCGGTCGCCGGGGAGACGGAACCGTTGAGTGAGGGTCAGCAGGTCCGCTGGCCCCGCGACGTCGTTCACGGTTTGTGGACGGAAGGCTCGACCATGACGACACTCATGATCGAGCACCTCGACTGAGTCAGCCGGGAAGCTCGGGCGGGCAGGGGATCGGCGTCGAGTCGGGAAAGCGCGCGTACGCCTCGGCCGGGCTGGTGGTCTCCACCTCGACACCCGCCCCGTGCTTCAGCGCGGTCTCGTTCACGGGGTACACGAGCCCACGCCCCTTCATCCGCGCGCCCGTGCCGAGCAGCACGCACGGCCGGTCGCCCGCGCCGACGAAGACGTGGTCGGTCCAGGGTGGACAGTGCACGAAGTCCCACTGCGTCAATGCGCGCTCCTCACCCTCGATGATCACGAGGCACTCGCCGGAGAGGACCAGGAAGTCCTCTTGCGCATCCTCGCGGTGGTACATGCAGCTCGGCTCGCCGGGACGAAGGATCCCGATGTTGAGCCCGAGCTGCGAGAACCGGGCGTTCTCACCCTCGAACGGTGTGTAGAGCCCGAGGTCGTGCGAGTCGAACCACTGGGCCTCCCGCGCGTTGAGCACGAACCAGCCCTCGTCGACCGGATAGAGACCAGCTGCGTTCCGCTCGAGCGGAGCCTCGGGAACCACGACGCCTAGACTAATCGTCATGCAGAGGTCGCTTCCCGTTGCGGAACGCCCGCGTCGCCCCGAGTGGATGAAGGTGCGCGCGCCGAGCACCAACTCGCGCTACTTCGAGGTGAAGGGGCTCATGCGCGAGGGCGGCCTCGTCACGATCTGCGAGGAGGCGCGCTGCCCGAACATCGGCGAGTGCTGGGGACGCGGCACAGCGACCTTCCAGATTCTCGGTGACACGTGCACTCGCGCGTGCCGCTACTGCTACGTCAACTCCGGAAAGCCCGACGGACCGCCCGACCCACTCGAGCCGCTGCGCCTCGCCCAGGCAGCTGCGCAGATGAAGCTCTCGCATGTCGTCGTGACGTCGGTCGACCGCGACGATCTCGCCGACCGCGGCGCCGCCCACTACGCGGCGACGATCCGCGCGATCAAGCGCAAGCTCCCCGCGGCGAAGGTCGAGATCCTCACGCCCGACTTCCTCGGGGCGGAGGAGGAGGCGCTGGCGACGGTGCTCGCCGCTCGGCCCGAAGTCTTCAACCACAACATCGAGACGGTTCGCCGCTTGCACGCGCGGATGCGCGGGGCGAAGGCGAGCTACGACAAGGCGCTCTGGCTGCTCCAGCGGGCGAAGGAGGTCGCGGAGTATCCGGTGCTGACGAAGTCGGGGATCATCGTCGGGCTCGGGGAGACGAACGACGAGATCGTCGAGACCATGCGCGACCTGCGGGCCCACGGTGTCGACGTCGTCACGATCGGGCAGTACCTCCAGCCGTCGCCGAAGCACGCGACGATCGACCGCTGGGTGCATCCCGACGAGTTCCGCTGGCTCCGCGAGCAGGGTGAGGCGCTCGGGTTCGGCTCGGTGTTCTCCGGGCCGCTCGTGCGCTCCTCCTACCGCGCGGACGAGCAGCGCCACGCCGCGGAAACCGGACGCGGCGCCGTCGCGTACTGACCGGTATGGGCCTGCGTGCCGCTGTCGTGGTCTTGACCGCGATTGCGGTCGGGACGGCGAGCGGAGCGCCGGCGGGGGAGGGGCAGCTCCGAGTGCGAGAGTTCGCCGTTCCGGGCGGCACGCGGCCCCATGACGTCGCGCCTGCGCGCGATGGCGGGGTGTGGTTCACGGCGCAGGGCTCGGGGCAGCTCGGCTGGCTCAATCCGAAGAACGGCCGGGTACAGCTGACGCGCCTCGGCTCTGGCTCGGCACCCCACGGTGTGATCGTCGGCCCCGACGGCGCGCCCTGGATCACCGACGGAGGTCTCAACGCGATCGTTCGTGTCGATCCGAAAACGCGCAAGGTGCGCGCCTTCCGACTTCCGGGCACCACCGGATACGCCAATCTAAACACGGCGACATTCGACAAGCGTGGGGTCCTCTGGTTCACCGGACAGAGCGGCATCTACGGCCGCCTCGATCCCAAGGTCGGC
>Ga0075344_1000023_pt1 | contig 18861 bp, 15 predicted proteins | sample RushOxbow_ThreeS_FD_120075 | JGI IMG/M metagenome (GOLD analysis project Ga0075344, IMG submission 120075) | Natural and restored wetland microbial communities from the San Francisco Bay, California, USA, that impact long-term carbon... | ecosystem: Environmental > Terrestrial > Soil > Wetlands ...
GCACAGAGACCTTGGGCCTTGCCGCGGCGCGGCTCGACCAGCCCGATTTCGACCTCCTGGCGGAGATCGGCTTCTCCAAGGCCGACATCGAAGCGGCCAACGAATTTGCCTGCGGTGCCATGACCCTCGAAGGGGCGCCGGGGCTCGACCCCGCGCATCTGCCGGTGTTCGACTGCGCGAGCCCCTGCGGCCGCAAGGGCAAGCGCTTTCTCTCGGTGGAGAGCCACATCCGTATGATGGCGGCGGCGCAGCCCTTCATCTCCGGCGCGATCTCCAAGACCATCAACATGCCCAACGATGCCGGCGTCGAGGACTGCAAGGAGGCTTATCTCCTGTCCTGGCGCCTGGCGCTGAAGGCCAATGCGCTCTACCGCGACGGCTCCAAGCTGTCCCAGCCGCTCAACGCGCAGCTTCTCGCCGAAGAGGAAGAGGAGCAGGACGACGTGCTGGCGGCGATCGCTTCCGATCAGCCGAGCGTGCAGCGCGCCACGGTCATTGCCGAGCGCGTTGTGGAACGGATCGTCGAACGGGTACGGGCCCGGGCCGAACGCCTTCGACTGCCCGACCGGCGCAAGGGCTACACCCAGAAGGCCGTCGTCGGCGGTCATAAGGTCTACTTAAGAACTGGCGAGTATGACGACGGTCGGTTGGGCGAGATCTTTATCGACATGCACAAGGAAGGCGCCGCCTTCCGCTCGCTCATGAACAACTTTGCGATCGCGGTGTCTGTCGGTTTGCAGTACGGCGTGCCGCTGGAAGAGTTCGTCGATGCCTTCACCTTCACGCGTTTCGAGCCGGCAGGCCCCGTGCGCGGGAACGAGGTCATCAAGAACGCCACCTCGATCCTTGACTACCTGTTCAGAGAGCTTGCAGTTTCTTATCTTGGGCGGTACGAGCTTGCTCATGTTGATCCAAGTGAGATCGGCAGCACAACCCTCGGCTCCGGCGACGTTAGCGAAGGCGACCGTCTCCCCGAAGCTCTTGTTTCACCCGGCTTCACTCGTGGTCGCCTCGGTGAGCGTCCGTTCTTCGGGCCGAGCAAAGCGCAAGGCAGAAGCGCTCCAGCGCGTGCGTTACAGGCAGAAGCCGATGACGATGCACTCCAGGACGCGACCGGCCTTGCCGCCGCATCACCTCAATCCCCTCAGTCGGAAACGGTCGAGCATGTTGCTCTCGCCGTCGAAGCCCTTGCCGAACGCGGTGCGTCAGTTCTTGTCGCCGAAGCGCGCGTTAAGGGTTATGAAGGGGAAGCATGTGGAGAATGCGGTAACTTTACCCTCGTACGAAACGGCACCTGTCTCAAGTGCGACACGTGCGGATCGACGAGCGGGTGTAGTTAGAGTTTTTTTTGATCAGCCAGCCACCCGATAGGAGGGGATGAAAATGGCAGTAGCGAAGAAGAAAGCGAAGAAGGCCCCGGCCAAGAAGGCCGCGAAGAAAAAGACCGCGAAGAAAAAGACCGTGCGCAAGACCGCCGCCGCTAAGAAGCGGACGGTGAAGAAGACCGGCGCGGCGAAGAAAAAGACCGCGAAGAAGAAGACCGCGAAGAAGCGCGTCGCGAAGAAGCGCTAGCTTCCACAACAGCTCTAAAAGAGGCGCGGGCGTCGATCGACCCCGCGCCTTTTTTGTATTCAAATGCAATGACTTACCCGGCGCGCCCTAGAGAGGTCTCTCTGGGGCTTCTTGTTGTTTGGAGCCCTTGCATTTGCGCTGCGCGTGCGGATCGCTAGACTCGATCAGGGCGCGCGCTTGCGACCGCCTTCCTCCTTTTCGGAGACAGCACACATGGCTCTGCTTCGTCTCGCCTATGTCAGCACCTCCGCGATCGCGGGCGATCCGCGCGAGCCCGAGTCTATCGCCGACATTCTGATGTCGTCGCGCCGGAACAACGAGACGGCCGGCATCACCGGTGCGCTGCTCGCCACTGACGACCGCTTCGCGCAGGTGCTGGAAGGCGAGCAGGAGGCGGTGGAGGAGGCCTAGGCGCGAATCACCCGCGACCGGCGCCACGTGGACATCGTGCTTTTGTTAAAGGAGGCCGTCGCCGAGCGGCAATTTCCACACTGGTCGATGGCTTTTATCGGGCCCTCCCAACCGGCCGAAGAGGCGGTGGCGCGAGTGACTGCGCGCCTGCCGGGCACCGAGGCGGGGGCCTTGGCGCGGGGACTCGTCTCCTTCATGTCTCACATGCTGACCACGCACGGCGGCGGCTCTGCCTCACCGGCCCGGGAGCGTTAGGGCCGCGCGGTGCGCTTGGCCTCAAGAGCCATCGCCCGCGCTGGCGCTGAAGCCTTCTGTGGCGATCACGTCCCAAAGATCGGCTAGGGCCGAATCGAGGCGCGCGTCGTCGGTCCCCCGCAAGACCACATAGGTGCCGAATCGCCGATGCTCGAAGAAAGGATACGAGCCCATCTGCACGTCCGGATGGGCGGCTTGCAGGGCGGCGAGCGGCGGCGCCACATCGCCCTCGGCCGCATCGACGCGGACCGTGCGCGCGCTCATGGGGCGCCCCTTGGCCAGGCGCGGCACGACCTCGTCCATCATCACTTGCATGATCCGCGGCACCCCGGCCATGACGATGACGTTCTCCAGCATGTAGCCCGGCGCGCGTGAAACGGCGTTGTGGATCAGCGCGGCGCCGTCGGGGATGCGGGCCATCCTGAGCCGCGCCGGGGTGAGGTCCTCCTCGGTATATTGCAGGCGCATGGCTTCCACGGCGTCGTCGCGGATGTCCACACCCACCCCGAAGGCCTTGGCGATGGCGTCGGTGGTCACGTCGTCATGGGTGGGGCCGATGCCGCCAGTGGTGAACACATAGGTGTAGCGCGCCCGGAGGGCGTTCACCGCGGCGGCGATCTCGTCCTCCACGTCCGCCACCACCCGCACCTCGCGCAGAGAGATGCCCACGCGGGTCAGATAGGCGGCGATATAGGCGGTGTTCGCATCCTTGGTGCGCCCGGACAGGATCTCCTCGCCGATCACAAGCAGCGCGGCGGTCACGGTCTCGGGGTTCGACGGGCTATCGTGGGTCATACCCTTTTCTACCCGAACTCGCTCGCTTTTGCGGGGAATCCGTGCGCAAACCCCGGGCCCCGCCTTGCGGCCTCGTGACCGTCTTCCTAGGTTCCTCCCATGCTGATGCGGTTCTCCCCGGGCCTGATCGAAGGCCGGCTTGTCCGGCGCTATAAGCGCTTCCTTGCGGACGTGGAGCTCGCGGGTGGGGACATCATCACGGCGCATTGCGCCAATCCCGGCGCCATGCTGGGCCTGAATGCGGAAGGCGCGCGCGTCTGGCTCTCCCGCTCGCCCAATCCGAAGCGCAAGCTCGCCTTCTCCTGGGAGCTAGTCGAGGTCGACCTCGGGCGTGGGCCGGCGCTCGTCGGCATCAACACGTCGAGCCCCAACGGCGCCGTCGCCGCCGCCATCGAGCGCGGCCTCATCCCGCAGCTCACCGGATATTCGTCTTTGCGCCGCGAGGTCCGCTATGGCGGCAACAGCCGGATCGACATTCTGCTGGAGGATGAGACACGGCCTCTTTGCTACGTTGAGATCAAGAACGTCCATCTGATGCGCCAAGACGGGCTTGCGGAGTTCCCCGATTCGGTCACCGCGCGCGGCGCGAAGCACCTCAAGGCGCTTTCCGAGATGGCGGCGTCGGGCGCGCGGGCGGCGATGGTCTATTTCGTCCAAAGGGGCGACGCAAAGGCCTTTACGCTCGCCCACGATATCGACCCGGCCTATGCGCGGGCCTTCCATCAAGCGACGGCGAGCGGCGTGGAGGCCTTGGCCGTGGCGTCGGATGTCAGCCTCGAGGGACTCGCTCTGCCGCGCGCCATCCCGCTTCGATCGCCGCCCGCGCCCGATTGACCTGCCGGCATTGAACCGGCGCCGATTTCATCCTAACTCTGAAGGGGAACTCCCCTATACTCCGAGCCCATGTCCGATCTCGAATTTGCCCGCGCCCAGGCGCGCGACACCAAGATAAAGCTCCACGGGGCAGACGCCTTTGCCGGCATGGCCAAGGCGGGCCGGCTCGTGGCCGAGGCACTCGACCTTCTTACCGATCATGTGAAGCCCGGCGTCACCACCGAGGAGCTCAACACCATCGTGTTCGACTTCGCCATGGCACATGGCGCCGTCCCCGCACCGCTGAACTATCGCGGCTTCACCAAGGCGATTTGCACCTCGCTGAACCATGTGGTGTGCCACGGCATTCCGGGTCCGCGGGCTTTACGCGAAGGCGACGTCCTCAATATCGACGTGACCTTCATCGTCGACGGCTGGCACGGCGATTCGAGCCGCATGTATCCGGTGGGCAAGATCTCGCGCGCCGCCGAGCGGCTGCTCGAGGTGACGCACAATGCGCTGATGCGCGGCGTTGCCGCGGTGAAGCCCGGCGCCACCACCGGCGATATCGGCCACGCGATCCAGGTCTATGCGGAAGGCGAACGCTGCAGCGTGGTGCGCGATTTCTGCGGACATGGCTTGGGCCGCGTCTTTCATGACCGGCCGAATATCCTCCATTACGGAGAGCCCGGCGAAGGCCTGCCGCTCAAGCCCGGCATGCTGTTCACCATCGAGCCGATGATCAATCTCGGCAAGCCGCATGTGAAGATCCTGTCGGACGGCTGGACCGCCGTGACGCGCGACCGCTCCTTGTCGGCGCAGTTCGAGCACACGGTCGGCGTCACCGAGACGGGATGCCAGGTATTCACCCTGTCGCCCAAGGGCCTCGATCGTCCGCCCGTAAGCGCCTGAGCCTAAGCGAGCGCCCCCGTGGGTTTCGACGACGCCGCCAAGCCGCATTATCTCGGCCATCGCGAGCGGCTCAGAAAGCGCTTTCGCGACGGCGGCCCCGACGCCCTGCCCGACTACGAGCTTCTGGAACTGGTGCTGTTCCGCGCCATGCCGCGCCGGGACACGAAGCCTCTGGCCAAAGCGATCCTCGCCCGGTTCGGCTCCTTCGCCGAAGCCATGAACGCGCCGGACGATCTCCTGCTCGAGGTGCCGGGTCTCGGCGAAGCGGCGGTGACGGAGATCAAGCTCGTGCGGGCGGCGGCGCTCAGGCTGATGCGCGGCGAGGTGCTGGAGCGGCCGGTGCTCGCCTCCTGGCAGCAGGTGCTCGATTATTGCCGCGCGGCCATGGGCTTCGAGGCCAAGGAGCAGTTCCGCATCCTGTTCCTGGACAAGCGCAATCAAATGATCGCCGACGAGGTGCAGCAGGAAGGCACCGTGGATCATACGCCGGTCTATGTGCGGGAGGTGGTGAAGCGAGCGCTAGAGCTCTCGGCCACGGCGATCGTGCTGGTGCACAATCACCCGTCGGGCGATCCGACACCCTCCCGCGCGGACGTGGAGATGACCAAGCAGATCGTCGCCGCGGCAAAGCCCTTAGGCGTCGTGGTCCACGACCACATCATCGTCGGCAAGCAGGGCCATGCGAGCTTCAGAGGGCTCGGCCTGATCTAGTCGGATAAGCGAGGAGCCGCGCCCTAAGCGGGCGGCGGACCGAAGACCAGCACCGCGTTCAAGCCGCCGAAGGCGAAGCTGTTCGACATCACGTAGTTGATGTCGCGGGTCTTGCCGGCATTCGGCGTGTAGTCCAGATCGCATTCCGGATCCGGCTCGTCGAGACCGACCGTCGGGGGCACGAAGTTCTCCTGCATCGCCTTGATGGCGGCGATCGCCTCGATCCCGCCGCCGGCGCCCAGGCAGTGGCCGTGCATCGACTTGGTCGAGGAGATGGAGAGCTTGTTGGCGGCGTTGCCGAACACGCGCTTGATGGCGCGGGTCTCGTTGATGTCGTTGACCAGTGTCGCGGTGCCGTGGGCGTTGACATAGTCGATGTCGGACGGCGCCAGCCCTGCGTCGTCCAGCGCCTGCTGCATGGCGGTCGAGGCTCCGTCGATGGACGGGTTGACCATGTCGGCCGCGTCGGCGGTCATGCCGTAGCCCATGAGCTCGGCCAGGATCGGCGCGCCGCGGTCCCTAGCGCGCTCGTACTCCTCCAGCATCAGAATGCCGGCGCCCTCGGCCAAGACCGTACCGTTGCGCTTCTTGGAGAACGGCCACAGCCCGTCGGGGCTCAGCACGCGCATGGCCTGCCAGGCGCGCGTGGCGCCCCAGTTGAGCGAGGCTTCCGCCGCGCCGGCGATACCAATGTCGACGAGCCCTTCGCGGATCATGCGATAAGTGAGACCGATGGAGTGGGTCGCGGTCGAGCAGGCGCTGACCACGCCGAAAGTCGGGCCCTTGATGCCGTACTCGATGCTGACATGGGCGCTCGCCGATGAGCCGATCGCCTTCAGAAGCGTCAGCGGATGAGTGGCACGCTTGTTCTCCTTGAACAGCATCTTGTAGGAGAATTCGAGTGTGGTCAGGCCGCCGACGCCGGAGCCGATAATGCAGGCGGCACGGTAGCCGTCGGCGTCCTTGATCGGGTATTCCAGCTTCGACTGCGTCACGGCTTCATGCGCCGCGCAGCCCGCATATTGGGAGTACTTGTCGGCGAGCATCAGCTGCTTGCTCTGCAAGCGCTCTCGCGGGTCGAAATCCGGCACCTCGCCGGCAATCGTAATGTACAGGTCTTGGGTGTCGAAGCTCTGCACCTCGCGGATACCGCAAGCGCTGCCCTTCATGGCAGTCCAGAACTTGTCAACGCCCGTACCCAAAGGAGTGACGACGCCCTGGCCAGTGACCACGACGCGCCGGCGTCCGTTAGAGTGTGTCATGTAGTGTTAAGCCGTAACTCCAAGCCTGGTCCACGTCCCGAGAAGGACCCGAGCGGACGGCTGGTCTAAGCTGCTGCGCCCGAGGCCTTCGATTCTGCGATGATCCCCTTCACGCGATCGACCACAGAGCCGACCGTCGCAAACGCTTCGACTTCTTCGTTCGCATTATATGGGATTTCGATACCGAAGGTATCCTCAATGTCGAACACGATCACCGCGAGATCGAGGGACTCGATCTCAAGCTCGCTCAGGGGGGTCTCGAGCGCGACGGCCTTGGATGGGTCCTTCATGTTCTTACGTAGAATCTCGATGATCTTGGTGGCCACCTCGTCCATATCGCTCTCCCTGCCCCGTTGAGGGGTCCGTGTCTAATGGTCCCTGGCTAAAACATAGCTAATCCGAGGGCAAGTCAGGCATTGGAATAGACTTAAAAACTGGTCGAGTCTACCCGTGCCCCGCACGCTCGATTTGCCGGTACTATACGCTCTAATCGCTAACAAAATTGGCGTTTTTGCGCCTGTCGCCGCCTTGGTTTCAGCATAATCCACACAGGCCCCGGGGCCCTTTGCGGCACTGTTTATCAACACCGTGCTACAATAATAGTAGAAGAACGCGCTTGCGGCCAATTGCCTCCCGTCTGTGGCCTTGGCGCCGTTAACTAGCGGTAAAGCAAGCAAAAACCCGAACCTCGATGACCATCAAGGCGACTCCTGCACCCGTGGACACCGCCCAAGACCCTAGAAACCGTCCGTGGCTCAAGGCTTATCCCGACGGTATTTCTTGGGAGCGGAGCTTTAAGCCTGGCCTCGTCCACCAACTCCTCGACGATGCCGTGGCCGCGTTCGGGGCCCGGCCCTGCACCTACTTCCTCGGTAAGCGCCTGAGCTACGCCGAAATCGGCGCGCTGTCGAACCGGGCCGCCAAGGGCTTACGGGCGCTGGGGGTCGGCGAAGGGGTCAAGGTCGGGCTCTTGCTGCCCAACTCCCCGACCTTCCTGATCTTCTATTTCGGGGTGCTCAAGGCGGGCGGCACGGTCGTCAACTTCAACCCGCTCTACAGCCTGGAGGAGATCGAGTTCCAGATCCGCGACAGCGACACCAAGATCATGGTGACGCTCGACCTGGCGCTGCTGTTCGACAAGACCGAGGCCATGCTCAAGTGCGGGGCGCTCGACAAGGCCGTAGTGGCCAAGTTCACCTCGCTCCTGCCCCCCCTCAAACAGGTGGGGGTCAAGCTTTCGGGCCGGGTGAAGCGCGCCAGGGTCGGCCTGTCCCGCGTGCGGCGGCAGATCGTCCACGAGGCAGACCTGCTGGCCAATGACGGCCGCTACGAGCGGCCGGTCATCACGCCGGACGCCATCGCCGTGCTGCAATATACCGGCGGCACCACGGGCACGCCCAAGGGCGCCATGCTCACCCATGCGAACATCTTCATCAACGTGGCTCAGGTGAAGCTCTGGGGGAAGCGGCCGCCGGAGGCCGTCGACCGCGTGCTCGGAGCGCTGCCGCTGTTCCACGTGTTCGCCATGACCACGGTGATGAATTTCGGCGTGGCCAGCGGCATGGAAATGATCCTGATGCCGAAATTCGACTTGATCCAGGCGCTGAAGCTGATCGGCAAATTGAAACCGACGATGATGCCGGGCGTTCCGACCCTATACCAAGCCATGCTGCGCCATCCGCGAATCAAGCGGTTCGATCTCTCCTCGCTCGCCTTCTGCATCTCCGGCGGCGCGGCGCTTCCGCTCGAGGTGAAGCGCGGCTTCGAGGCGCTGACCGGCTGCAATCTGGTGGAAGGCTATGGCTTGAGCGAGACCTCGCCGGTCGCCACCTGCAACCCGCTCGACGTGACCCGGGAAGGCTCCATCGGCTTGCCGCTGCCCGGCACCGAGATCAGCATTCGCTCGCTCGAGGATCCGGCCCAAGAGGTCGCCCGCGGCGAGCCCGGCGAGATCTGCATCGCCGGACCGCAAGTCATGACCGGTTATTGGAAGAAACCCGAGGAGACGGAGCAGGCCTTCACCGGCCGGTTTTTCCGCACCGGCGACGTCGGCACCATGGACGAAGAGGGCTTTGTCTTCATCGTCGACCGCATCAAGGACATGATCAACGCCGCCGGCTTCAAGGTCTATCCGCGGCGCGTCGAGGATGCGCTCTACGCGCATTCGGCCGTGGCCGAGTGTTGCGTGGTCGGGGTCCCGGACGCCTATCGGGGCGAGGCGCCGAAGGCCTATGTGAAGCTGAAAGAGGGCAGTACCGCCACGGCCGTCGAACTCATGGCCTTCTTGCGGCCGAAGCTGTCGAAGCTTGAACTGCCGGTGGCCATCGAGTTTCGCGAGGAACTGCCGAAAACCATGATCGGCAAGCTCTCCAAGAAAGAGCTACGCGCGCAGGCCGGCCACTGACCTAAAGGGCCTCATGCGGGGCGCTTGCCCCGCATCGCGGCATCATGAAACGCATTCGGCCTTAGCGCAGCCAGGGAAGCAGGCCCTGGCTCTGCTCTTCCATGCCCCGCTGTTGGCGGCGCAGCATCCGCCGCTCGCGCCGGGACAGGTTCTGCGGATCGACCACCGCCGCATCCGCGGTCTCCGTCTCGGCCGCGTCGATGGGCTCACCCTCGGCGGTCCCCTCGGGCTGAGCCGTAGGTGCCGCCGTCGTGCGCGGCGCGGCTTGCGGCTGAGGCGCAGGCGCGGCGTTGGCCTGGATCGTCCGCTTGGCGGGCTGCGCTGCAGGCTGCGGCGCTGCGGCCGGTTGCGGCTCCTGTGCGCTCTCGGCCGCGGCGATGTCGTCGCCATCGGCGTCGGTGGCGATCGGCTTCGTCATGACGAACATGCTGGGCACGTTCTCGCCCGTGAAGCCGGCGTACTCCTCGGCTGCCGTCGAGCCGTTCAGGAAGCGGTAGCCTGGCTGCCCGGCGTTGTTCGCGACGGGCGTCAGTATTTCTGTGTTGGCGAACGCATCCGGCGCCTCAGGCTCCGGCTTGACCTCGGCCGTCTCGGTTTTTTCAGCGGGCTCGGCGGAAGCCTCGATCTGCTCCTCGGCCTTCGGCTCTTCCTTCGGCAGCGACGTGCGCAGCCACGTGCGCTCACCGCACAAAATCCAGCCTTTGCAGCCCCGCAGAGTGATCTGGTTGTTCGACACCATCGTCAGAGTCGCCGAATAGGTGTTGCCGTCCTCGGGATTGTAGATGCTGCCCTTCCACTGGTTGGCGCCGGTCGGCGCCATGCCGTTGATGATGGGCAGACCCAGGATGGCGCGGCCGCGCTGCGACGGGTTCTCGTTGCGGACGTCGCGCAGAGGCTTGCCGCCACTGTCGAGCGGATCCTGCAGCCAAACGATCTTGGCGCAGACGTAGCGCTTGCCGGAGCCGCAGCGGAACACCTCGATCTTACCGGGGCGCTCGCCTTGCTCTGCTTTACGCCAGATGCCCGTAGGATCGGCTGCGGCCGCTTCGGTCGAAGTCATGGGGAAAATAATGGCTGCGGCCACTAAGCCGATCGCCGCGGTGATCACATGATGCCGCATAAGCACCTCCGTCATGGGTCGGGCCGTGGACGCGGTGCGTCCCCCGGCATTGTCTCGCTTGCCCCCTGTCCCTGACGGGTCTCGTTGGACCCATAATCTGTTCCGGCGGTAGAGCACTTATGTTGCGCCCTTCATATCGTTGCCAAGTTCCGCCGGCTTTGGCGTTCCGACCCCTTCCAGGATCGCGGCGACGCCCATGCCGCCGGCGGTACACACCGAAATCAACCCTCTCTGACCGCTCCCACTATGCAGGAGTTTGGCCAAAACTGCCAGAATCCGCGCCCCCGTGGCGGCAAAAGGATGGCCGATGGCGATCGAGGAGCCCTTGACGTTCATCTTGGACCGGTCGATGGCCCCCAAAGGCTCCGTCCGGCCCAGGCGGGTCCGGCAATACGCCTCTGATTCCCATGCTTTCAACGTTGCCAACACTTGCGCAGCGAATGCTTCGTGAATCTCATAATAATCAAAGTCTTGAAGCGCAAGACCTGCCTGTCGAAGCAGTTCGCTCACAGCTACGGTCGGCGCCATCAGCAAACCTTCACCCTGGACATAGTCTACGGCAGAAGTACGACCCAAAGTTAAATATGCCTGAATGGGAATTCCGCGGTTTTCCGCCCATTTTTCGCTGGCGAGCAGGACGCTAGCGGCTCCATCGGTTAACGGGGTCGAATTTCCGGCCGTAATCGTCCCGGTCGCCTTGTCAAAAGCGGGTTTCAATTCGGCGAGTCGCTCGAGCGAAATATCCTCGCGGACATTGTTGTCCCGGAACACGCCGGCACAAGGAATGACCAGGTCGTCCATGAAGCCCTCGTCATAGGCCGCGGCGGCCTTGAGATGGCTCTCGAAGGCGAGCACGTCCTGGTCCTCCCGGGTGATGCACCATTCCTTGGCCATGAGCTCGCAATGCTCGCCCATGCCGAGACCGGTCCGGGGTTCGCGCGTGTCCGGCGGCTGAGGCGCGAGCTCGCCAGGCATCATGCCTTTGAAGGCCGCGAGGCGCTGTCCCATGCTTTTCGCGCGCGAGACCTGCACGAGGCGCTGGGCGAATTTCCGCTGGAAGACGATGGGCGCATCGCTCGTGGTATCGGAGCCCATGGCGATGCCGCACTCGATTTGGCCGGTGGCGATCTTCGCGGCGAGGCCGAGCGCACTTTGCAGGCTCGTGCCGCAGGCCTGCATCATGGTGATGCCGGGGGTGGTCTGGGCCAAGGGACTGCCGATCACCGCCTCCCGGGCGAGGTTCCAATCCTTGGCGTGGGTGACGACGGCGCCGCCGACCACCTCGTCCACATGCACGCCATGCAGCGTGAAGCGGTCCGCCAAACCGCCGAGCGCGGCGGTGAGCAGATCGAGATTCGAGAGCTCGGCATAGGCCGTATGCGAACGGCAGAACGGGATCCTCACCCCGCCCAGCACCGCAACGCGCCGTATCGCTTCCGTCATGTCGTTCCTTCCGGCCTCTTGTCCCTACGCCGCGGCTTGGCCCGCCGATGCAGCGCTCTCCGTCTTCCGGTAGTGCAGCGGCCCGCCGCGGAACGGCGCAAAGCCCGTGCCGAAGATCACGCCCGCATCGACGTGGTCGGCGTCCTCCACGACCTTGTCCTCTTCCGCGCGTTCTGCCTCGTCGAGCAGCGGCTTGATGAGCTCTCGGCCGAGTCGCGCCAACTCCGCATCGTCGTAGTCCGCTTCGTCCCGCTTCGGCTTGCCGTCTTCCCAGACGTAGAAACCTTCGCCCGTTTTCTTGCCTAGCTTGCCTTGCTTGACGAGACTCGCGAGCACATTGTCGGGCCTGCCTGCGCTCGTGGGCGCCAGGTCGAGTTCCTCGCCCACCTTGTTGCAGATATCGAGGCCGACCATGTCCATGAGCTCCATGGGTCCCATGGGCATGCCGAACTTGAGCGCGGCTTGATCGAGCTTTTCGCGCGGCTGGCCGTCCTGATAGAGGCGCACGGCCTCCATCATGTACGGCGCGAGCACGCGGTTCACCAGGAAGCCCGGACAGCTCTTCACGATGAGCGGCAGTTTGTTGATGGCGGTGACGAAGCGGCACGCCTTGCCGATCTCCTCCTCCCGCGTGCCCTGCCCTCGCACGACCTCGACCAGCGGGAGCTGCGCCACGGGATTGAAGAAGTGCAGACCCACGAGGCGGGCGGGATCCTTCAGCGGCTGGGCGATGTCCTCGAGCCTCAAGGACGAGGTGTTGGTGGCGAGCACCGCGCCGGGCTTCGCTTTGGCTTCGAGGTCGGCAAACAACTTCTGCTTCACCTCGAGCTTCTCGACGATGGCCTCGATCACGACGTCGGCATGCTTGATCTGCTTGCCGTCCGGATCGGCGATCAACCGCGCGACGGCGGAGTCGAAGGCCGTCTTGCCGCGCAGGCGCTTCTTGAACAGCTTCTTGGCGCGCGAAAGGCCCTTATTGATCTGCTCGGCGTCGAGATCCTGCAAGCTCGCCTGCATCCCTGAGACCACGCACCAGGCGGCGATGTCGGCGCCCATGGTTCCGGCGCCGATGACATGGACCTTGCGCGGCTTGAAGCCGTCCTTGGGAGCGGAATCTTTCAACATCTCGGACAACTTGAAGACGCGGCGCAAGTTCCGCGACGTCTCGCTTGCCATCAGCGGCGCGAACATCTCGGTCTCGGCCCGCTTCATGCGGGCAGGATCGTCGCCGTAGCGCTCGAACAAATCGATGAGCCGGAAGGGCGCCGGGTAATGCTCCTCGCGCACCTTGGCGGCCGTTTTGGCGCGCATCTGCTTGGCCAGCAGCCCGCGGATCGGCTGCTTCAGCATCAGCTTCTTCCACCAGGGCGCGCCCCTGGACCGGCGCTTCTGCAGGACCGCTTTGCGTGCGGCCCATTTCAGGGTGTGCCGCGTGGGCACGAGCTGATCGATGAGGCCCATCGCCCGTGCCGCGGTCGGCCGCAGCATCTTGCCGGTGAGCATCGCGGTCATGGCGTCGACGGGGCCTGCCGCTTGAATGGCGCGCACCGTGCCGTTCAGCCCCGGGAAGATGCCGAGCTTCACCTCGGGAAAGCCGAGCCGCGTCCCCTCCTCGCGGTCGGCAATACGCCAATCGCAGGCGAGCACCAATTCAAGCCCGCCGCCGAGACAGTAGCCGTGGATGGCGGCGACCACGGGCACGGGCAAGCGCTCGATGCGGTCGAGAAGTTGAAGGGTCTCGCCGACCACCTCCTTGATTTTGTCCTCGGTGTCGAAGCCCGCAAACTCGTTGATGTCGGCGCCGGCGATGAAGCTCGACTCCTTGCCGCTCATCAAGACCAGGCCCTTGATCTCGCCGGCCTCAGCCCCTTCGACAGCGGCGACAATCTTCGCAAGCTCCTCGGTGGGCCGGCGGCCGAGCGCGTTCATGCTCTCGCCTTCGCGGTCGATAACCGCCCAGGCGATGTGCTCGTTGTCGACGGAGAAGGTCCAATCCTTGAGTTCGGGAAGCGTAATCGGCATGGGGCTCTGCTGTTACTCGGCGGCGATGTGCTGCGTCTGGTCGGTTTCTTCGTGCGGCTCGCGTTCAAGCTCCGCGGCGGCGAAGTCGTCCACCGCGATAACGCGGGCGACCATGTCGCGCAAGTCGGCAAGCGCACGCGCTTCCTCAGACGTCAGCACGCCCTTCGCTTCCGCATCCTTGATCCAGTCGCGGTCGTGGAAGCGCTTCACCTCGCCTTTCCGGATGGCGCGCTCGAGTTTCTTCTCGGCCTCTTCGCAGACTACGACCTTCTGAAGCGTCGCCTCGAGCAGCCCCGTCGCATCGTCGGTGCCCTCGGAGGTATAGACGTCGCGGGTCAGCCGGTCACGGAAGGCGCCCGGCTCAAGTGCCGCCCGCACGATCTCCTTGCCATCCTTGTCGGCGGCCGGCCGGCGCATGCCGAAGGGCAGCACCAGCGGGCCCATGAGCCAGGCGGCCCAGCGCAGCGGAAAATTGTCGATGACACCACGCAACGCATGGTCGAACCGCGCAAGGCTGTTCCTCATGCAATAGGCGACGAGCTTGCGGTCGGCGGCGGGCCGTCCATCGTCCTCGTAGCGCTTCAAAATCGAGGACATGAGATAGAGCTCGGCGAGCGCATCGGCCATGCGTCCGGTGATCTTCTGCTTCACTTTGAGGCCGCCGCCGAGCAGCGCCACGGTGAGATCGGCCACCAGTGCGAAGGAGCGCGACGCGCGCGACAGCTGCCGCCACCAGCGCTTCATGTCGCCCGCGTTCTGCGGCGCGGCGGCAAAGGCGCCGAAAGTCACGTTGTGGAACAGCGCGCCGGTCGCATTGGAGAACAGAAAGGCGCGGTGATCGTCGAAGGTCTTCGCGAAGGTCTCGATGCCCCGTTCGGAATTTTCGTCTTGCAGCGCCTCGATCTCGGTGAAGAGATGAGGGTGACTGCGCAGCGCCCCCTGGGCGAAGGTGATGAGCGTGCGCGTGAGGATATTGGCGCCCTCCACCGTGATCCCGACCGGCACCATCTGATACGCGGCCTGGATATAGTTCGACGGACCGTCGCAGATGCCGCGCCCGCCATGAATGTCGAGCGCGTCGTTGACGCTCTGGCGCATGCGTTCCGTGGAAACATATTTCAGCAGCGCCGAGATCACCGCGGGCTTCTCGCCCGCCGAGACCATGGAGGCGGTGACGGCGCGCGCGGCCTCTAGGCCGTATGCGTTCTCCACAAGCCGCGCGAGCGGTTCCTCCACGCCTTCCATGTAGCCGATGGGTAGGCCGAACTGCTTGCGGATGCGCGCATAGGCCGTCGAGCGTCTGGCCATGGCTTTGGCGCAGGCCGCGCTCGTGGCCGGCAAGGAGATGGAGCGGCCGGCGGCGAGGCAGCTCATCAGCATGCGCCAGCCCTGGCCGGCACCTTCCGGACCGCCGATCACCCAATCGAGCGGCACGAAGACGTCGCGGCCCTTGGTGGGTCCGTTGGGAAAGGCCGCGCCCGCCGGCAGATGGCGGCGGCCGATCTCGACGCCCTGGTGGCCGGTGGGGATCAAGCCGAGGGTGATGCCGATATCCTCGCCTCGGCCCAGGAGATTGTCCGGATCGAGCAAACGGAAGGCGAGGCCGAGCAGCGTGGCGTTGGGAGCGAGCGTGATGTAGCGCTTGTCCCAGGTCAGCTTGATGCCGAGCGTCTCCTTGCCCTCGTGCAGGCCCTTGGTCACCACGCCCACGTCGCGCATCGCCGCGGCGTCGGAGCCGGAGAACGGGCCGGTGAGCGCGAAGCACGGAATTTCATCGCCCTTCGCGAGCCGCGGCAGGTAATGGGCCTTCTGCTGCTCGGTGCCGTATTTCTCGATCAGCTCGCCGGGGCCCAGCGAGTTCGGCACCATGACTATTGTGACGGTGTCGGCGTTCTTCGAGGAGATCTTGCCGAGCACCAGCGATTGCGCCTGGGCCGAGAAGCCCAAGCCGCCGTGCTCTTTCGAAATGAGCATGCCGAGAAAGCCTTGCTCGCGGACGAATTGCCAGATGTCCTCCGGCACGTCGTGCAGCTCGTGACGAATGCGCCAATCGTCGAGGCGCTTGCAGAGCTCTTCGGTCGGGCCATCGAGGAACGCGCGCTCTTCGTCGGTGAGCGTGACCGGGGCCACGCGGCGGAGCCTGGCGAAGTCCGGCGTGCCCGAAAACAGTTCCGCGTCCCACCCGATCGTGCCCGCTTCCAGCGCCTCGCGCTCGGTCTCGGAGATCTTCGGTATCGCACCTTTCAGCGCGCGATAGACCGGCAGCGTGATATATTGCCGCTTGAGATCGGGAACGCTCGCAGCGAACAGCAGCCCGGCGATCAACCAGCCGGCGAAGGTCCAGAACGGAAAGCCGAGACCGATCTGGAGAACGAGCGTGAAGACCGCGAGCGCGGCCGCCCAGGTGCGAAACGTGGCGCGGTTCATCGCCAGCGCGAAGAACGCGGCCACGGAAAGAACGGCAAAGATCAGCTCAGCCACGGGCGGCCTCCAAACTCGCCTTGATCCCGATGCGTCCCCGACCCATGCGCGCACTTAAGCAACATGCCGCACCTTGCGCGCAGGCGCGCAAAAGGCGGTCTTTCAGACTCTATGGTGCCGCTGGGGCGTGGACTCAAGGGTCTTCTCGCGTTTTCCGGGCCGCGTGAATCGTCGGGAGCGGCTAATCTTAGACAGCAAAACTATCGACGCACTTAACACGAAAATCCGACACTTCCTTGTAAGCACGGGACGAATTGGCTAAGCAGGGCCCGGCAATTGTCTGACCAATAAAGCTGGGAATCATCATGTCAGAAGAGCCGGAGCGCCCACAGCTCAGCCCCTATCAGGTTCAACTCGAAGAGGGCAAACGCTACGCCTGGTGCCGCTGCGGGCGGAGCCAGAAGCAGCCCTTCTGCGACGGCGCCCATGCCGGCACCGGCATCGAGCCCCTGATGTTTACCGCCGAGCGCACCGAGATGGCGCTGCTGTGCGGCTGCAAGGATACGGGGGATCCGCCTTATTGCGACGGGTCTCACATGCTGCTCTGAATTTGGGCATGCACAGGACAAGCCCTTCTTGCTAGAAAGGCCAAAGTGGGCACGGCCCGCTTCCTTTAAGTCTGCAATGCCCATTGGGGGGAAGGCGAGGCAGGCGTTTCCATGGCCTATTTCCTTCAGCAGCTGATCAACGGTCTCGCCCTGGGCTCCATCTATGGGTTGATCGCGATCGGCTACACCATGGTCTACGGCATCATCGGCATGATCAACTTCGCCCATGGTGACATCTTCATGGTGGGCGCGTTCATCGCGCTGATCGCTTTCCTGGCGCTCACCGCTCTCGGCGTCACGGCGATTCCTCTCGCGCTTCTCATCGTGCTGATCCTCGCCATGGTGCTGACCGCCGTGTGGGGCTGGACGGTGGAGCGCGTCGCCTACCGGCCATTGCGTGACTCCTTCCGGCTGGCGCCGCTGATCACCGCCATCGGCATGTCGATCGTGCTGCAAAACTTCATCCAGGTGGCGCAAGGCGCGCGGGTGAAACCGTTGCAACCCGTCATCACCGGCGGCTACGAGCTGTTCAGGCAGGGCGAGTTCACGGTGATCGTGTCCAACATCCAGATCCTCATCGTGGTGACGATGCTGGTGCTGATGACCGCGTTCTGGCTCCTCATCAGCCGCACAGCCTTGGGGCGCGCGCAGCGCGCGTGCGAGCAGGACCGGCTGATGGCCGCGCTGTCGGGCGTCAACGTGGACCGCACCATCTCGCTCACTTTCGTGCTCGGCGCGATGCTGGCGGCCGTGGCGGGGCTGCTCTACCTGCTCTATTACGGCGTGATCGATTTCTTCATTGGCTTCATCGTCGGCATCAAGGCGTTCACCGCGGCCGTGTTCGGCGGCATCGGCTCCATTCCCGGCGCCATGATCGGCGGGCTCATCATCGGGCTGATTGAAACCTTCTGGTCCGCCTACTTCACCATCGAGTACAAGGACGTCGCGGCGTTCGCGATGCTCGCCGTCGTGCTCATCTTCTTCCCGACGGGCCTCCTGGGGCGGCCCGAGGTCGAGAAGGTCTAGATTGGCTGAGCCCGGCACATCGTTCCGCCAGCGGCTCTCCTCAGCCCTCGCCGATTCCCTGATCGCCGCGATTATCGCCTTTGCCCTGTTCTCGCTCGTGCTGGGCCTGCGCACCGAGGACAACGTCACCGGGCTGACGCTTCAGCCGCGGCCCGCATTGCTCGCGGTCGTGGTCGGCATCGTGTTCGTGGGGCGGCTTCTCCTCAACCTGTTCGTCTGGCAGGCGGCGTATCCGCTCACCACGCCGTTCGCCAAACTCTTTACGCTGGAGCCGTTCGGGAGGCGCGACATTGTCGTGCTCGGTGCGACGGCGGCCCTCGGCGCGATCACGTTGATCGTTTCCGCCCTGCTCGACGCACCGGCGCTTGAGCTGATCGCGATCGCTCTGCTCGCTTTCGTCGGATTGGGCCTGCTACGCCGCGGCATTCTGCATTTCTTCCCCGACCTTCCTTACGCGCAGATCTTCATCGCCGGCGGCATACTGTTCGCGGTGTTGTTCCCGCTGACCGCCTACGGGCTCGAGAAAATCTTCAATCTCGGGCTGCCCTTGCGCTACTGGTTCGACCTTTCGATCCTCGTCCTCACCTATGTGATGCTCGGCTGGGGACTGAACATCGTGGTCGGCCTCGCCGGCCTGCTCGACCTCGGCTACGTGGCGTTCTACGCCGTCGGCGCCTACACCTTCGCGCTGCTCGCCACCCATTTCGGTCTCGGCTTCTGGATCTGTCTGCCGATCGCGGGGTTAGCGGCGGCGCTCTGGGGCGTCATCCTCGGCTTCCCGGTCTTACGCCTGCGCGGCGACTATCTCGCCATCGTCACTTTGGCCTTCGGCGAGATCATCCGCATCGTGCTGCTCAACTGGACCGAGGTGACCAACGGTCCGAACGGCATCTCCAGCATCCCGAAGCCCACGTTCTTCGGTCTCCCCTTCACGCCGTTCGCCGACGGCACGACGTTCAGCCAATTCTTCGGGATCAAATACGATCCGCTCCAAGGCATCATCTTCCTCTATTACGTGATCCTGGCCCTCGCCTTTCTCACCAACCTCGTCACGTTGCGCTTGCGGCGCCTTCCCATCGGCCGCGC
>Ga0075344_1000026_pt1 | contig 18521 bp, 18 predicted proteins | sample RushOxbow_ThreeS_FD_120075 | JGI IMG/M metagenome (GOLD analysis project Ga0075344, IMG submission 120075) | Natural and restored wetland microbial communities from the San Francisco Bay, California, USA, that impact long-term carbon... | ecosystem: Environmental > Terrestrial > Soil > Wetlands ...
AGAGCGACGGCTGTGACGGCTGTGACGGCTGTGACGGCGGCGATAGTCGTCACACCGATGAACGCTAGACGGTGCATCCCAAGCCTCCTCACGCGCAGGGGTACTGCCGCAGGTATGCGAAGCAGCCGGCCTGATAGGCCGCTCCGGAGTTGTTCTTGCAGTGGAGCTTCTTCTGCCACGTGTGACTCGGAAGTACGCGGAAGATGTTTCCGTACGCCTGGCGTGTGTAGCTCCACCCGCCAGAGGGGTTGATGAAGGTCACGAGACCCCACGCGCTCGGGCCTTTCGCGAAGTTGTTGTCGATCCAGAACCAGCACGCCTGGTGGTCGTACGTCGATCCGTATCCCTCCCCCGGTGAGAACCACTCACCAGGCCCGGCGTAGCCGCGCCAAGTGTCCGCATGGGCGTTGACCGCCACCGCGCCTAGGGCTAATGCAGCCACAAGCGTGACGGCTGCGAGAAGTCGTTGCATCCGTGCCTCCTTGTCGGGATCGCTTGCGGTGTAGCCGCCGACCAAGCCCGCGGCTAGTGGCCGAGAAGGCCATGTCCAAAGGCGACAGGGCCGGGAGGGCTACTGCGGATCGACGTCGACAACGGCGCTCAGCCCGTCGCGTCGCATCGCCGGAGCGGCCCGTGCGAGCACTGCGGCCGCACGGCTTGCGAAGGCACGGGGAGAGGTCGTCTTTGCGAGTAGCTGAGCGCGATGGCGACCGCGCAGACGCAGCAGCGGCGCGGGACCGAGAAGCGTCGCATCCTGCGCCTCGAGCGCACCGCGCAGTTCCCGCAGCGCGCGCTTCACATCGGAGGGGTCAGGTCCCGAAACGACGAGTGCAACAAGATGTGAAAAAGGTGGGTAGGCGAGCTCCTCGCGACGGGCGAGCTCGTACGCGAGGTATCCGGCGACGTCGTGCCGGACGGCGTACGTGAACGGTGTCGCGTCGGGCTGGAAGGTCTGGACGACGACGTGCCCCGGCGCATCGCGGCCACTGCGCCCGGCGAGCTGCGTCACGAGCTGGAACGTCCTCTCCTCGGCGCGGAAGTCCGGGAACGCCAGCCCCGCGTCCGCGTCGACGACCGCGGCAACCTCGACCCCGGGGAAGTGGTGGCCCTTCGCGACCATCTGCGTACCGATGAGCACGACCGAACGCGTCGACGAGAAGCGCTCGAGCGCAGCCCTCAGCGCACCGGGACGCGCCGCCGAGTCCGCATCCAGCCGGATCCGCTCGAGAGCAGGCAGCCGGCGCTCGAGCTCGGAGTCGAGGCGTTGCGTCCCGGCGCCGATCCTCGCGAGCTCGACCGAGCCACACGAGGGACAGGCGTCGGGCAGCTCCTCCGAGAACCCGCAGTGGTGGCAGTGCAGCCTTCCGTCGGCGTGGAGCGTGAGAGCGATGTCGCAGCTCCTGCAGCGCTGCGTCGTCCCACACGACCGACAGTGGATCGCACCGGAGATGCCACGGCGGTTGAGCAGCAGGATCGCGCGGCCACCCCGCTCGGCGACACCGGACAGCTCGGCGAGCAACGGCGCGGACAGCGGATAGCCGGCCTCGCGGCGGAGATCGACGAGCCTCACGGTCGGCATCGGCGCACCGATTCGCGACGGCAGTGGAAGTCGCCCGAGCCGCGCCCAGCTCTCCGCGCGCGGCGTCGCGCTCCCGTAGACCGCGACGGCGCCTTCCAACGCCGCCCGTTTGGCGGCAACCGTGCGGGCGTCGTAGCGCGGATCCGACTCCTGCTTGAACGACGCGTCGTGTTCCTCGTCCACCACGAGGAGCCCGAGTCGCTGCACTGGGGCGAAAACGGCTGAGCGTGCGCCGACGACGATCGGCGCCTCACCGCTCGCGATCCGCTCGCGCTCGTCGCGCCGCTCGGCTTCGGTGAGCGCAGAGTGGAGCACGGCCACGCGATCGCCGAAGCGGGCGCGGAAGCGGCCCACCGTCTGCGGGGTGAGCGCGATCTCGGGAACGAGGACGATTACGGCGAGGTCCCGCTCGAGCGCGGCAGCCGCGGCCTGGAGATACACCTCCGTCTTGCCGCTCCCGGTCGGTCCATGCAGGAGGACATGACTCCCTCCGGCAGCGAGCGCGGCAACGATCTGCGCGACCGCCTCGCTCTGAGCCGTCGTGAGCTCTGCCGGCTCGGCCTCACCGCCGAGCGTCTCGCGTGCCGCCGGCGTGCGCCGCGCCCCGCGCCGCTTCGCGGCGTGCGGAGCGACCAGCGCGAGCGCTCGGGCCGGCGTCGACCCGTAGTACTCCGCAAGCCACAACGCGAGGTCGACGAGCGTTGCCGGAACTCGATCGACGACCGGCCCGGAGTCGGCGATGTCCATGCCGCGCGGAGGCTCGACACCGACCGCGACGATCAGTCCCCGCACCGACCGGGCACCGAGACGAGCCATGACCACGTCCCCGCGCGCGGCCTCGTCCGGCACGCGGTACGTGAACGGTCGCGCGAGCGCGCGTGCGGTCACGAGCGGGAAGACCTCGGCGTAGCGCACCGCGGCGAGCGTAGCCGCGCCCTCGGCGACCGCCTGTCACGACTTCCGAACGACGACGAGCCCGTGTAAGGTCTGCCTTACATGGAATGCTCGATGATCCGCCTCGACGGTGTCACACGGCGTTTTGGCTCCACGACGGCCGTCGATCGCACGTCGCTCTGCCTCTCGCGGGGCGAGGTTGTCGCCCTCCTCGGCCCGTCCGGCTGCGGCAAGACGACGCTCCTGCGTCTCGTCGCAGGCTTCGAGCGCCCCGATGCGGGAACGGTCACGGTTGCCGGTCGCGTCGTCGCAGGACCAGACACGTGGGTCGCCCCGGAGAGGCGGCGTGTGGGCATGGTGTTCCAGGACTACGCCCTCTTCCCACACCTGACCGTCGCGGCCAACGTCGGCTTCGGACTTCCGCGCCCCGAACGCGGCACCCGGGTCCCCGAGCTCCTCGAGATCGTCGGGCTCGCGGGCCTCGAGCTGCGTTATCCGCACGAGCTCTCGGGAGGACAGCAGCAGCGCGTCGCGCTCGCGCGCGCGCTTGCACCGGCGCCGGAGCTCGTCCTGCTCGACGAGCCGTGGTCGAACGTCGACCCGTTCCTGCGCGAGACGCTGCGCGCCGAAGTGTCCGAGATCATCAGACCGCTGGGCGTGACGGTGCTCCTGGTGACGCACGACCGCGAGGAGGCGTTCTCGCTCGCCGATCGGATCGCGCTCATGCGGGACGGCACCGTGGTGCAAGAAGGCACGGCGGAGGAGCTCTACTTCTCCCCGGCCGACCGCTGGGCTGCCGAGTTCGTCGGAGCCGCGAATGTCCTCTCGGGCCGTCTCGTCGGAAATCGGATCGAGACCGCGATCGGCGCGTTTCCCGCCCCCGAGTCGCCAGCAGCGGATAGCCGGGTCTTGATCCGCCCCGAGCTGCTCGAGCTCCAACCGAGCGCGACCGGCCCGGCAGAGGTCGTCGCCCGCGAATTCCGCGGCCACGACGTCTTCTACCGCGTCCTTCTCGACGGAGTCGAGCTCGTCTCGCAGCGTCCGTCGACCGAGGTCGTCGCTCTCGGCTCGCGCGTGGCCATCCGCGTGCACGACGGGCGCGTTCCCGTGCTCGACTGAGATGGCGAGCGCTCGGCACTCTATGTAAGGTGCGCCTTACACCGCAGCTAAGGTGGCTCTTACAGGGAGGTCTCGTACGTGAGGAAGATCGCAGTCAGTGCACTCCTGGTCGTCCTCGGCGCACTCGCGCTCACCGCCGCGGCGGCTACCGCACCGGGACAGACGACGTCGCTCACGATCTACTCCGGCCGCGAGGAACGGCTCGTGAAGCCGATCATGGACAGGTTCACGAAGGAGACGGGGATCGAGCTGAAGATCCGCTACGCCTCGTCGAGCGCGCTCGCGACCGCATTGGTCGAGGAGGGTCGAAACAGCCCGGCCGACATCTACTGGTCGCAGGAGCCTGGCCTTCTGGGGCTCGTCTCGGCAAGGGGCCTCCTCGCCCGCTTGCCGCAGAAGACGGTCGGGAAGGTGTCGACGCGTTTCTCGACGCCCAGCCGTCGCTGGGTCGGAACGAGCGCACGCTCCCGCGTGCTCGTCTACAACACGAACGAGCTACGGCCGAACGAGCTACCTCAGTCGGTCTGGGGGCTGACGAACGCGAAGTGGAAGGGGAAGATCGCCGTCGCACCGACCAACGCGTCGTTCCAGGCCTTCCTCGGCGCGACGATCAGCCTCTTCGGAGAAGCGCGCGTGCGCGGTTGGCTGGAGGGCCTGAAGGCGAACGGCGTGCGCTTTTATCCGAGCAACACCAACGTCGTGCAAGCGGTCGGACGTGGCGACGTCCAGGTCGGCCTCGTCAATCACTACTACCTCTACAACGTGCTCGCGGACACGCCGAACCTGCCGGTGCGCAACTACTGGTTCCGCGACGGTGACCCCGGGAACCTCGTGCTTGCCGCCGGGGTCGGCATCGTCTCGTCGACGCAGAAGTCGTCGACCGCCCAGCGGTTCGTCGACTTCCTGCTCTCGAAGACGGCCCAGCGGATGATCGCGCGGGGTGTCGGCGCGGCTGAGTATCCGCTCGTCAAAGGTGTGCCGCGGAGGCCTGGCCTGCCCGCTCTTACCGCGATCAAGGGCCCGAAGTACAACCTCGGCCGCCTGTCCGCCGACATTGCGCCGGCGGTGCGCCTCCTGATCGAAGAGGGCTTCATCCGGTGAACGCCCGCGCGGCGACGGCGGCCTCGTCCCCCGGTCGCCGCGCCCCGAGACTGCTGGTCGGCGCGGCGATCCTCGTCGCGCTGGCCGCGGTCGTCCCCGTCGCCTACCTCGCGGTGCGCGCGCTCTCGGCGGACGAGGCGGCCCGTGCGCTCGCCCCTCTCTCGACGACGATCGGCCTCGCCTGGGACACCGCCGTCCTCGCATTCGGCGTGGTCGTGGCGACTCTGGTCGTCGGCGTCCCGCTCGCCTGGCTCGTGGTTCGAACCGATCTCCCGTGGCGCCGCTTCTGGGGTCTCGCGGCGTCGCTGCCGCTCGTGATTCCGAGCTTCGTAGCCGCGTTGGCGCTCCTCGGTGCGTTCGCGCCGCGTGGTCTCCTCCAGGAGTTGCTCGAGCCACTGGGCGTCGACAGGCTTCCCGAGGTGACCGGGTACTGGGGTGCGCTCGTGGCGCTCACGCTGGCGACGTACCCCTACGTCTACCTGCTCGCCGCCGCCGGCCTGCGCGGGGTCGACCCCTCTGCCGAGGAGGCGGCTCGTTCGCTCGGCGCCCGACCCGGCGCGGTCTTCTGGCGGGTGACGCTGCCCGCGCTGCGTCCGTCGCTCGCCGCCGCGTCGCTCCTCGTCGCTCTCTATGTCCTCTCCGACTTCGGGGTCGTGTCGCTCATGGGCTACTCGACGCTCACCACCGCGATCTACGTCCGCTACGAGTCGCTGCTGGCGCTCGAGGCGGCCGCGATCCTCGCCCTCGCACTCGTCGCGCTCGCACTCCTGGTCGTATTCGCCGCCTCGCGCTGGCGAACACGCGGAGCCGTCTACCGCAGCACGCCCGGCGCGGGGCGCGCCGCTCGGGTGGTCGAGCTCGGGGCGTGGCGGTGGCCGGCCCTCGCGTACTGCTCGCTCGTCGTCGGCCTGTTCCTCGTGCTCCCCGTCGGCGTCCTCGTCTGGTGGTCGGTCAGCGCCGACCCGATCACCGGGCGCGCCGACGTCGCGTGGTCGGCCGCGGCCGGATCGGCGGGCGTCGCGACGGCGACGGCGTTGATCGCCGCACTGGTCGTGCTGCCGGCGGCATTCCTCTCGTGGCGTCATCCGTCCAGCCTGTCGCGCTGGCTCGAGCGGCTTACCCTGCTCCCGAGCGCGCTCCCGGGTATCGCCGTCGCGCTCGCGCTCGTCTTCGTGGGCGCCCGCCTCGGGTCACCGATCTACGGCAGCCTCGGCCTCCTCGTCGCCGCGTACGTCATCCGCTTCATGCCCTACGGCCTGGCCTCGACCCGCGCGTCGCTCGACGCCGTGAGCCCGCGGCTCGAGGAGGCCGCGCGCTCTCTCGGTCGCCGACCGCTCGGAGCGACGACCGCCGTGGTTCTCCCGCTCGCCCGGTCCGGGGTCCTCGCCGGAGCGGCGCTCGTCTTCCTCAGCACGCTCAAAGAGCTGCCGGCGACCCTTCTGCTCAAACCGATCGGCTTCGAGACGCTCGCGACCGAGATCTGGAAGGGCACCTCGATCGGCGCGTTCTCGGCCGTCGCGCCTTCGGCTCTCCTCCTCATCGCGATCGCCGCCCCGCTCGTCTACCTCCTCTCCTGGCGAAATGCCTGGGAGCTCGGAGCTGCCGAGTGAGCATCTAGCATGGGCTCCGTGGCCGGGCACTCCGTCGACGAGTACCTCGAGACGATCTACTTCCTCGCGTTCCCGATCGGCGAGTACCGGCCGGCGACAGGATCGACCGCGATAGCCTCGCGCGTCGCCGAGATGCTCGGGGTTTCGCGTGCGTCCGCCGGCGAGATGCTGAAGCGCCTCGAGGCCGAAGGCCTCGTCGAGCGGGGCGAGCAGAAGGAAGCGATCCTCACGCCGGAGGGCGCCGAGCGGGCGCGGCGGGTCGTCCGTAAGCACCGCCTCATCGAGCGCTTCCTCACGGACTTCATGGGCTACACCGCGGCCGAGTCGCACGTCCACGCCGACGAGCTCGGCGACACGTTCAGCGACGACATGATCGAACGGATGAACGAGCGCCTCGGAGGACCCGATCGCTGCCCGCACGGCTGGCCCGTCGACCCCGAGTTCGAGCAGGCCGAGAATGCAGAGCTCGTCTCGCTCGCCGAGCTGCCGGTCGGCCGCGACGGCGAGATCGTCCGCCTCGCCGAGCACGACGGCGATCTTCTGCACTGGTTCTACGACGAGGGGCTCGTCCCCGGATCGCAGGTCGCGGTCGTCTCCGCGCAACCTGCAGCGGGGCAGCTGATGATCGCGGTCGACGGCGCCGAGCGAGCGATCACCGAGCGCGCGGCTGACGGCATCTACGTCCGCGCCGCGTAGATCTCCTTTACGAATCCCTCACGGGTGGATCACACCGCGGTGCCAGCATGGCCGCGCACTCGGAAGAGACCAAAAGGAGATTCTGGGACATGAGATTCAACCGAATGGCGGTCGGTGCACTCGCCGTGACCGCAACGCTGGCAATCGGCGCCGGGGCTGCCGTGGCGGCATCGCCGGAGGAGCGCGCCGCACGCTGCGACGCGCGACTGGCCAAAGCCGCTGACAAGCGTGGCGTGACCGTCGAGCAGCTTCAGGCGACGGTGGAAGCTCGCCTCCTCGCACGCATCGCTGCGGCGGAGCAGGCCGGGCGCATCTCGAAGGAGCGCGCCGCGAAGCTGCGTGAGCGCGTCGAAGCCGCGAACCTGTGTGGCGCCCGTAAGCACGTCGTCGCCCGCTTCGCCTCCCGCGGGATGGTGAGAGCTGCGGCCGCCTACCTCGGCCTCGACCGAGCCGAGCTTCGTGCACAGCTTCCCGGCACCTCACTCGTCGCGCTGGCCGCGAAGCAGGGCAAGAGCGAGGCCGCGCTGGAGGCGGCCATGGTCGCGCCGGCGAAAGAACGGCTTGCGAAGGCGGTCGCCGGCGGCAAGATCACGCAGGCACGCGCCGACGCGGCGGCGGAGCGTTTGGCAAAGGTCGCCGACCGACTGGCGAACCGGGTCGTCCCGGCGAAGTAGCTCGGCAGCGACTCGACGAGATGACGGGCCCCGTCTGGCCGGGGCCCGTCGGCGTTCTTAGAGCCTTCTTAGGGAACTCACAGGGCGCTCTCACGCCGACGCGATTGGATCCGGCGTTGTAACTCCCTCCGATCGACTGCCCTCCACGACGAAGGCCCGCCCAGCGGGTCTTCGTCGTCTCTAGGCGGAGGTTTTGGCGACCAGGCCTGCAGCCTCGCGGAGAGCGTCGGCCTTGTCCGTCCGCTCCCACGTGAAGTCCCGGTCGTCGCGACCGAAGTGGCCGTACGCCGCCGTCTTCGCGTAGATCGGACGCATGAGGTCGAGGTCACGGATGATCGCGCCCGGACGCAGATCGAAGTGCTCGGAGACGAGCCCCTCGATGCGGGCGAGCGGGACGACCTCGGTCCCGAAGCACTCGACGTTGACGCTCATCGGATGCGCGACGCCGATCGCGTACGCGACCTGAATCTGGCAGCGGTCGGCGAGGCCTGCGGCGACGATGTTCTTCGCGACGTAACGCGCCGCATAGGCCGCCGAGCGGTCGACCTTCGTCGGATCCTTGCCCGAGAACGCGCCGCCACCGTGCGGCGCGGCGCCGCCGTACGTGTCGACGACGATCTTGCGCCCGGTCAGGCCGGTGTCTCCCATCGGGCCACCGATGACGAACTTGCCCGTCGGATTGACGTACAGAAAGTCTCTGGCGTTCAGCCGCGCTGGGTCGTAAAGGCCTCGCGCGTCGGAGTGCAGGATCGGCTCGACGACGTGCTCGAGCAGGTCGGGCTTGAGCAGCGTCTCGACGTCGAGGCCGTCGCGATGCTGGGTCGAGAGGAGCACGCGCTCGACCTCGACCGGCCGCTGGATGCCGTGCTCGTCGACCTCATAACGGATCGTCACCTGCGACTTGCCGTCCGGGCGGAGGTACGGCAGCACGTTCGCCTTGCGCACCTCGGCGAGCCTATGCGCGAGCTTGTGCGCGAGCATGATCGGCATCGGCATGAGGTCCTCGGTCTCGTGCGTCGCGTACCCGAACATCATTCCCTGGTCGCCGGCGCCGACGAGATCGAGCGGATCGGTGTCGCCGTGCTGCGCCTCGAATGACGTGTCGACGCCCTGCGCGATGTCGGGCGACTGGCCGTCGATCGCAACGACGACGCCGCACGTCTCGAAGTCGAAGCCGTACTTCGCCCGCGTGTAGCCGATCTCGGCGATGCGCTCGCGCACGACCGCGCGAATGTCGACGTACGTGTCTGTCGTGATCTCGCCTGCCACGACGACGAGCCCGGTGGTGATGAGGGTCTCGCAGGCGACGCGGCCGTTCGGGTCGTCGGCGAGAATCGCGTCGAGGACGGAGTCCGAGATCTGGTCGGCGACCTTGTCCGGATGCCCCTCGGTTACCGACTCCGAGGTGAACGAGAAGGCGCGCTTCGGCATGGTGGGAAAGGGTACCTATGCCTCTGCGAGCTATTCAGTGGTTGGAGCTCTCCGCATCAGCGACGTCACGAGGTCCGTGAGCGGCGTCCCCTCGAGCACCGCGCAGACCCCTTCCGTGATGGGCAACTCGATCCCGAGCCGGTGCGCGAGGTCGCGCATGACCGGTGCTGTCGTCAGTCCTTCCACGACCTGGCCGATCTCCGTGGCCGCCTCCTCCGCAGTCGCGCCGCGCGCGACGAGCTCTCCCGCGCGACGGTTCCGTCCCGTCGGTGCCCAGCACGTGACGATGAGGTCGCCCATCCCGGCCAGTCCGGCGAAGGTGTCGGGCCTCGCACCGGCCGACTCGGCGAGGCGTCGCATCTCGGCGAGCCCGCGTGCGACGAGCGCGGCCTTGGCGTTGTCGCCGAGAGAGAGGCCGTCCGCGCCGCCTGCGGCGAGCGCGATGACGTTCTTCGCCGCCGCGCAGAGCTCGACGCCGGCGATGTCGTCACTCACATACACACGAAAGAGCGCCGAGTGGACGGCGACCTGGAGCCGCACCGCGAGCTCGAGATCGTCGCTCGCGACGACAGCGGCCGCCGGAAGTCCGCGGACGATCTCGTCGGCAATGTTCGGCCCGGAGAGCACCGCGACCGGGCGTCCACGGACGAGCGTCGAGAGCCGTGCGCCCGTCGCCGGGTCGAGCCCCTTCGTGAGGCTCAGGATCGGCGAGTCGCCCGGAAGGGACGACGCGACTTCGCCGAAGACGCGACTCGGGACGGCCAGCACGACGAGCTCGGCGCCGGCGATCGGAGCGGCGTCGATCGCCGCTGCCGCGATGCCGCGCAGGTCGGCCCCGGTCGCGTAGCGCGGATTGCGTCCGGTCTCGTTGATCACCGCGACCTGGTCGTGGTCGCGCGCCGCGAGGACGACATCGTGGCCGTTGTCCCGGAGGAGACAGGCGACCGCGGTCCCCCAGGACCCCGCGCCGAGGACGACGACGTTCACTCGGAGGTCACGAAGTCGATCGACACGGGAACTCCCTCGAGCCCGAACCGCGCGCGGAGCTCGTTCTCGACCCAGTAGCCGTAGTCACGTGTGACGAGGGTTCGGTCGTTGACGAACAGACGGAAGCGCGGCGGCCGCGAGCTGACCTGTGTGCCGTAGAGCAGGTTGAGGCGCCGACCCCGGCGACCGGGCGGCTGCCGCGCCTCGCGGAGTTCCTGCAGTGCGCGATTGAGCTCGGCGGTCGTGATCCGGCCCGCGTAGCGAACGAACAGCGTCTCGATCATCGCGAGCAGCCGCTCCAGCCCTCGGCCCGTGTGCGCGGAGACGGCGATGAGCGGTGGCCGCTGACGCAGGCGGGTCAGAATCTCAGGCCGCGCGTCTTCGAGCCGGATCTCGGCGACGTCCCACTTCGAGAACACCGCGATCGTTGCGCACTGCGACTTGCGCGCGACGTCGGCAACCGCGAGGTCCCCTTCGACGATGCCCTGGCTCGCGTCGAAGAGAACCAGCGCGACGTCCGCTCGCTCGGCCGCCTCCAGCGCTCGGAGCTCCGAGTAGTACTCGATGCCCTGCCGCTGCTTGCGCTTGCGCCGGAGGCCTGCCGTATCGACGAGGACGAACGTCGTCTCGTCGCGCCGGAGCACCGTGTCGATTGAGTCCCTGGTCGTCCCGGGTACCTCCGAGACGATTACGCGCTCGCGGCCCAGAAGCGCGTTGAGGAGCGACGACTTGCCGACGTTCGGCCGACCGAGGATCGCGACGCGAATCGCCTCGTCCCCACCGGCCGCTCGCCGTGGCCGGGCAGGCGCGCGATGATCTCATCGAGTAGATCGCCGGAGCCGTGGCCGTGCAGCGCCGAGATCGGGATCGGGTCGCCGAGGCCAAGCCGGTGGAACTCGAGCGCCTCGAGGTCGCGGCGCGGATCGTCGAGCTTGTTCGCGAGGACGAGAACCGCCCGTCGCGAAGTGCGCAGGATCTCCGAAAGCTCCTCGTCACCAGGTGTGACGCCGGCTGTCGCGTCCACGACCAGGAGCACAAGATCGGCCTCCTCGACGGCTTCGCGCGCCTGCGCGGCGATCTGCTTGCCGAACGGACCCTCGTCCGCGCGGTCGACGCCGCCCGTGTCGATCAACCGGAACGTCGTTCCCGACCACTCGCACAGAAGCTCCTTGCGGTCGCGGGTTACGCCCGGCGTTTCGTGAACGACTGCGGTACGAGTCGACGTGAGCCGGTTGATCAGCGTCGACTTGCCGACGTTCGGGAAGCCGACGATCGCAACCGTGCCCGCGATCTCGACGTCCGGTGCAACCTCGAGGTCGCTCATGATGGAGGCGTCGCGTCGTCAGGGCGGCCGAGCTCGTGGATCTCGCCGAGCCACTCCCACAGCCTGCGAATTTCGCGCTCGATCTCGATCGAGGCCTCCTTGTAGCCCTTGCCGCCACGCGGTAGCCCGTCGAAGGACAGCGGGTTCCCCCACGCGACCGACACGGGAGAGAAGTTCCCGAGGCGCCACTCGAAGGAGCCGTAGATCGCCGCGCAGATCACGGGGGCGTCCTCGTTGATCGCCACCATCGCCGCACCGGGCTGCACCGGTCCCGGCACGCCCGACCGCTGTCGCGTGCCTTCGACGAAGAGCCCGAGCGCGTGTCCGTCGCGCACGATCTCGCGCATCGTGCGAACCGCGTCGCGGTCCGACTCTCCACGTCGAACGGAGAACGCCCCGAACGAGCGCATCAGCTGACCGAGACCTGGCACTCGGTGCGCCTCGACCTTCGCCATGAAGTAGAGCGTGCGCGGGCACGCCCGCCCGAGCGCCGGCGGGTCGACCCAGCTCAGGTGATTCGCAGCGACGACGAGGCCGCCCTCCAGCGGGACGCGCTCGGCGCCGTACACCTTCGTACGCGCAAGCAGGCGTACGGCACCCCCGATCGTCGGGCGACCGATCGCCCAGATCGCATCCGTGCGGTTCACCGCGACGCCTCCACGAGCTCGGCGATGCGATCGACGACCTGCTCGATCGAGAGGTCCGTCGTATCGAGCCGCACGGCGTCCGGCGCCGGCTTCGTGTTCTCCGCGTCGCGCTCGTCGCGCGCCCGGAGGTCGGCGGCGAGCGTGTCGGCCTCCACCCCGGGCCGATCGTTCGTGCGCCGCCGTGCGCGCTCGTCCACGTCGGCGACGAGGAACACCTTCACCTCGGCACCCGGCGTCACGACACTGCCGATGTCGCGTCCCTCGATGACCGAGTCGCCGGTGACCGCGAGTGCTCGTTGGCGGTCGCGCATCACCTCGCGCACCTCCGGATGGCGCGCGACGACAGGCACGAGCCGGTCGATCTCCGTCTCCCGGATCGCCGCTGTGACGTCCTCGTCGTCGACCTCGACGTGGCCGTCGGCTCCGAACGACACGGGATGCGCGTGCGCGAGCACGGCAAGCGCCGGGCCGTCCGACAGGTCGACGCCGTCGCGGCGAGCAAGCCAGGTGAGCGCCCGGTACATCGCACCCGTGTCGAGATAGCTGAAGCCCAGCCGCCGCGCGAGCGTCGAGGCGACCGTGCTCTTCCCGGTGCCGGCCGGACCGTCGATAGCCACGATCATGACGCGGGAGGGTAGTGAACGGCGCCCGAGGCGACCTGCTCCAGGACGTCGAAGAAGCCGGGAAAGCTGACCGCGACTGCCTCCGCGCCGCGGAGGTCGACCCCCTCCCGGGATGCGACCCCCGCGACCGCTCCCAGCATTGCGAGTCGATGATCACCCCGGGAGTCCACGACGCCACCACGAAGCCGCGCCGGCACGCCTCTGACGTGGAACCCGTCCGCCGTCGCGCGAACGTGGCCACCGATCCGCCGGAGCTCCTCGACGAGCGCCTCGAGCCGGTCGGACTCCTTCACGCGTAGCTCCTGCGCTCCGTGCACGATCGTGTCCCCCCGCGCGTGCGACGCCGCCACGGCGAGGAGCGGCAGCTCGTCGATCAACGACGGGATCTCCTCGGCGGAGACCGCCGCGCCGACCAGATCGGATGCGCGCACCTCGACGTCGCCCGCGGGCTCGCCGCCGATGGGGCGGCGGTTGTAGATCGCGACTTTTGCCCCCATGCGCTCGAGCACGTCCAGCAGACCCGTGCGGCGCGGGTTGAGGCCGATGCCGTGCACCGTGATCGCCGACCCGGGAACGATCGCGGCTGCGACGAAGAACGGCGCGGCGGACGAGATGTCGCCCGGGATCTCCAGCTCCCCCAGGCGGAGCTCGTCGCCAGGCTCGACCGAGACGCTCGTCGGGCGTCGTGTGACACGCGCCCCGGCGCGCTCGAGCATCCGCTCGGTGTGATCTCGGGTGGGAGTCGGCTCGACGACCGTCGTCCGCCCGTCGGCCCGGAGACCGGCGAGCAGAACCGCCGACTTCACCTGCGCGGAGGCCACGGGTAGCTCGTAGTCGACGGCGCGCAACTCGGCACCGTCGATGACGAGTGGCGCATGCCCGTCCGTAGTGGCGATGCGTGCGCCCATGCGGCGAAGCGGCTCGGCGACTCGCTCCATCGGCCGCGCCGAGAGCGACGCGTCTCCGGCGAGCTCGAACCGTCCCCGCTGCCCGGCGACGAGCCCGGCGAGCAGCCGCATCGACGTCCCCGAGTTGCCACAGTCGATCGGTGCCTCGGACGCGCGCAGGCCGTCGGTGCCGACACCGTCGATACGCAGCACGTCGACGTCGTCTTCCAGCACGACGACGCCGAGCGCGCGGACGGCCGCGATCGTCGCCTCCGTGTCCGCCGACCGCCCGAAGCCGGAGATGTGCGACTCGCCCTCGCAGACTGCTCCGATCAGCACGGCGCGGTGCGAGATGGACTTGTCGCCCGGCACCGAGAGATGGCCGACGAGCGCGGGGACGGGCTCGATGCGCACCGCAGCACTCTAGAGACGCACGCCGTGGCCTAACCTGTCCGCTCGGTCACGCAGCGACGAGCCAAAGGGACACCATGAACGTCTTCTCCGGAATCCAGCCCACGGGCGCGAAGCACCTCGGCAACTACGCGGGCGGCTTCCGCCAGTACGTCGCGACGCAGGACGAGGCCGCGACGGAAGCCGGCGAGGCTTTCTTCTGCATCGTCGACCTGCACTCGGTGAGCGTCGAGCACGACCCGGTCGACCTGCGCGAGCGCACCCTCGACCTGTTCGCGATGCTCGTCGCGACCGGCCTCGACCCGGAGCGCTCGGCGATCTTCGCCCAGAGCCACGTGACAGCCCACGCCGAGGCGAATTGGCTGCTGTCGAACGTCACGAGCTTCGGTGAGCTTCGCCGGATGACACAGTTCAAGGACAAGGCGGACGCGCAGGAGTTCGTGTCCGCCGGGCTCTTCACCTACCCGGTCCTGATGGCCGGGGACATCCTCCTCTATCAGACCGACGTCGTCCCGGTCGGTGTCGACCAACGGCAGCATGTCGAGCTCACCCGCAACGTCGCCGAGCGCTTCAACTCGCGCTACGGGCAGACGTTCAAGCTCCCGCGCGGCGTCTATCCGGAGATCGGGGCGAAGATCATGGATCTCCAGGAGCCCGAGAAGAAGATGTCGACCACCGGCGGCACCGAGGCGGGCACCGTCTACATCCTCGACTCCGCCGAGGAGATCCAGCGCAAGTTCAAGACTGCGGTCACCGACTCCGGGCGCGAGGTGCTGCACGCCGAGGACAAGCCGGGTGTCTCGAATCTCATCGAGATCATGACCGTGGCGACCGGCGAGTCGATCGAGGCGGTTCAGTCACGGTATGACGGCCAGGGCTACGGGACATTCAAGTCGGAGGTTGCGCAGGCGGTCATCGAGCTCCTGCAACCGTTCCAGCAGCGCTTCCACGAGATCCGCGACGACGCGGGCGAGCTCCACCGCCTGCTCGCCGCCGGTGCAGAGAAGGCCCGCGCCGCGTCGCAGCCCACGCTCGACGCGATGTACGAGCGCATGGGATTCGTTCGGCTGAGCTAGAGACCGGCGCTCCGACGGAGCGCCGCGATCTCCGACTTCGTCAGCGCGCGCCACTCGCCTCGCGGGAGGCCGTCGACGGCGAGACCCGCGTAGCGAGTGCGGTGGAGGCGGCGCACCGGATGACCGATCGCCTCGCACATCCGCTTCACCTGCCGGTTGCGGCCTTCGTGCAGCGTGAGCTCGATCCGGCCGGAACGCACCAGGCGCACGTCGGCTGGTGACGTGACGCCGTCCTCGAGCTCGATTCCCTCGCGAAGCCGCGCGAGCGCGTCCTCGGACGGCGTGCCCTCGACATCTGCCTCGTACACCTTCGGCACGCCGTAACGCGGATGGGCGAGGCGATGCGCCAGGTCGCCGTCGTTCGTCAGCAGGAGCGCGCCCGTGGTGTCGACGTCGAGGCGTCCGACCGGCACGACGCGCGGCTCGGCCGGCACGAGGTCGACGACCGTGCGGCGTCGCTGCGGATCGCTGGCGGTCGTGACCACGCCCACGGGCTTGTGAAGCAGGACGTACGCGAGCGGTTGGCGCTTCACCTCGCGACCGTCGACCTCGACGACGTCGTGCTTGCCGACGACCGTGTTCAGCTCTCCGGGCCGCCCGTTCACCGTCACGCGGCCTGCAAGGATGACCTCGTCGGCACGGCGACGGGAGGCGACGCCGGCACGTGCAAGGAAGGCGTTGAGACGCACACGCTCATTCTCGCTGTGGCTAGGGTTTGCGCCGTGACGCAGGTCGAGACGTCCACCCAGATCGAGGTCTGGTCCGAGAAGCTCGCCCAGCTCGCGGTCTTCGGCGCGAACGTCCAGCCAGGCCAGCTCGTCGCGGTGACGAGCTACATCGGCAAGGAGGACATCACGCGAAGAATCGCCCGGCACGCCTACGAGCGCGGCGCGAAGTACGTCGACGTCGTCTACTTCGACCAATGGGTGAAGCGTGAGCGGATAGCCCACGCGGCCGAGGACACGCTGGACTACGTCCCGCAGTGGATGCGCGACCGGATTCTCAACCTCTCGGACGAGCACGCCGCTCGAATCTCGCTGTCCGGGCCTCACGCGCCGCGCGCTCTCGAGGGCCTCGACCCGGCACGCGCGGGCCGCGACCTCCTGCCGTACCTCCCGGAGACGGGGGAGGTCGTCAACAAGATGACCACGAGCTGGAACATCGTCCCCGTCCCGACGCCGTCCTGGGCCGAGCTCGTCTATCCGGATCTCGATCGCGAGACGGCGTTCGTGCGCCTCTGGGAGGACGTCGCGCACATCTGTCGTCTCGAAGCCGACGATCCGGCGGCGGCGTGGATCGAGCGCTCGACCGAGCTCAAGACGAACGCACGTAGGCTCACCGACCGACGCTTCGACGCGTTGCGGCTCCACGGCGCGGGCACCGACCTCACGATCGGCCTGTTCCGCTCGGCGCACTGGGCGGCCGGAGATCTCGAGACCGTGGACGGACTGAGACACTCGCCGAACATCCCCACCGAAGAGGTCTTCAGCACGCCGGATCCCGAGCGAGTCGACGGCCATGTCTCGGCGACGATGCCGCTCGAGCTGTCGGGCTCGATCATCGAGGGGATTCGGGTCGAATTCGAAGGCGGGCGAGCCGTGAAGATCCACGCGGATACCGGCGCCGACGCCCTGCGCTCGGTCGCCGCGCGCGACGACGGCGCGTCACGCCTCGGCGAGATCGCGCTCGTCGACGGCGAAGGCCGCATCGGGCCACTCGACCGCGTGTTCTACGACACGCTCATCGACGAGAACGCCGCGTCGCATCTCGCCGTTGGCGGTGCGTACGACCATCCCGTCGAGGATCCCGAGGAGAAGAAGCGGATCAACCGGAGCACGATCCACGTCGACTTCATGATCGGAAGCCGCGAGCTGAACGTCGACGGGATCACACTCGACGGCGGGACGGTTCCCGTGCTGCACGGCGGTTCCTGGCAGATCTGATCACGTTCGAACCGCTCGACCGCGGCAGGCGAACAACGGGTCCACCTACGAGGGGAGGATCCTCATGCGTAGACGTGCAATCGCGTCCGTCGCCGCCCTGGTTGGCGTTACGGCGGTCGTACTGGTCGGAGCGTTCGGAGCTCTGGCAGGCCATACCAACACCGTGCTCGAAGCGGATCTCGACGGACGCTCGGAGGTCGCGACGGGCGCAGCCGACATGCGACTCGTCGGCGACCCGGACGGGCGCGGCGAGGTGTACGTGTTCGGGATCGACGGCGACCCGACGACGCTCTGCTACGTCCTGCTCGTCGACAAGATCGCGCCCGCGACGGCGGCACACATCCACGAGGCCCCGGCCGGTACGAACGGCCCTGTGGTCGTGAACCTCGCCGCTCCGGGTGACGGCAACGCAGCCGACTGTCTCACCGAGGATGAGGCCGGGAAGTTCGTCGGCGGCCAGACCGTCGCGGACATCCTCGCGAACCCGAGCGACTACTACGTGAACGTGCACAACGCCGACTACCCGGGCGGCGCACTGCGCGGCCAGCTCCGGGGTCACTAGAGGGGGAGAGGATGAGCAGGCCTCGCGCGGCAGGCGCGCGGGGGCCTGCTCGTGCTCAGGACGCGCGCGCTTCGGCGACCTCGAGCAGGCGCGCGCGAAGTTCAGCCGCATCCTCGCCGAGGTCGTCGAGTCGCGGCAGGGCGGCAAGGCTCTCGAGACCGAAGATCCGCTCGAAGAGAGGCGTCGTGCGGTAGCGGACCGCCCCACCGATGCCGTCCTCGCGTCCCGCCTCGGTGACGAGTCCGCGCTCCACGAGGCTCGCTACGGCCGAGTCGGCCGCAACGCCGCGGATCCGTGCGATGTCGGGCCGCGAACAGGGGCCGAGGTAGGCCACGATGGCAAGCGTCTCGAGCGCCGCCTGCGAGAGGCCGCGCTCGACCGGGCGCTCGAACAGGCGCGCACAGGCGTCGGCAGCGTCCCGGGCCGCGCGGAACGCGAACCCACCTGCCACCTCCTCGAGGACGATTCCGCTGCGCCCCTCGCAGTAGCGCTCGGCGAGCAGGCCGAGCGCCGTCTCGATGCGCTCGGGATGATCCTCCGTCGCCTCTGCGAGCTCGTCTATCGAGAGCGGCGCGTTGGCGACGACGAGGAGCGCCTCGAGGGTCCGTGCGAGGCGATCGACGGGGTTGAGGGCGATCAGGCGGAGCGTGCTGTCCATTCGGCGATCCTTTCGCTGTCGGCTCGCGAAACCCTTATGGGCGCGAACGGTTGCGCCTGGCTAAGGCCGATCTCCCCTGCCTTGCGAAGCTCGAGAAGGGCTAGCAGCGCAACCGCTTGCTCGACCCGTGAGAGGCCTTCGACTTCGGTGTCGAAGTCGAAGACGCGCCTACGGCCGAGCAGCGCGCGAAAGCGCTCGACGAACTGCGAGACGGGCGGGAAGCGAAGCGCCATGTGTCCGAGCGAGACGGCCGGAGGAGGTGCGGGCAGCGCGCGGAGCGCCGCGCCGAGCCTCGAGGG
>Ga0075344_1000028_pt1 | contig 18481 bp, 12 predicted proteins | sample RushOxbow_ThreeS_FD_120075 | JGI IMG/M metagenome (GOLD analysis project Ga0075344, IMG submission 120075) | Natural and restored wetland microbial communities from the San Francisco Bay, California, USA, that impact long-term carbon... | ecosystem: Environmental > Terrestrial > Soil > Wetlands ...
CCAGGCCCCCCTTGACCAGATCCCAGCAGACGACGCCCACGCAGCGGCCGTCCTCGATCACGAGTCGCCAGCCGAAGTACTCCTCGTAGACCTCCAGCGGGCCTTGCTCCTGCCGGCGCATCAGCTGCTCGTAGAGGACGTGGATGAGCACGTGCCCCGTGATGTCCGCCGAGTACACGGTGCGCGGCGAGCCGGCTGCGCCGAACGGACGCTGCGCGAGCTTGCCTTCGTCGTTGCGCGAGAAGACACAGCCCCAGTGCTCGAGCTGGTAGATGTCGCCGGGCGCCTCGGCCGCGAGGATCTCGATCGCGTCCTGGTCTCCGAGGTAGTCGGAGCCCTTCACCGTGTCGAAGGCGTGCGTCTCGGGACTGTCCTCGGCGGCGTTACCGAGCGCGGCGTTGATTCCGCCCTCAGCGGCACCGGAGTGGCTGCGCGTCGGATGGAGTTTCGAGACGACGCCGACGTCCGCACCCGTGTCGAAAGCTTCGATGGCGGCACGCATGCCGGCACATCCAGCGCCGACAACGACGACGTCGTGCATGGCACGGACGCTACCTGATGGCCGTGCGGCGACTACTGTCGAACGAACGTGGCGCGCGCGCTCGCTGCGGCGCTCATGGGCACCGTGCAGGTGCGGCGGGATCCTTTGCACGCGCCACTCCACGCGCGGAGCTTCCAGCCCTTCGCGGGCGTCGCGTTGAGCCGAACCGGGGTGAACGACGGGAATGCCGCTGAGCAGCGCGGCCGGCAGTTGATTCCTGCTCGGGCGCTGCGCACGAGCCCTCGCCCGGTCACGGCGACGGTGAGCCGGAACGACGCGGGCGCGAACACGGCCGTGACGGAGGATCCCGCGCCGACGGCGAGCTCGCAGGCGCCGGCTCCGGAGCACGCGCCACCCCAGCGCACTAGACGGGAGCCGGGAGCCGCCGTCGCGACGAGGCCGAGCTGCTGGCCCGTGTTCCAGGTCGTGGTGCATGCCGTGGAGCACAGGAGACCGGGAACATACGACGACACCGAGCCCGAGCCGGACACGTTCACCGCGAGCGGCGTCTGTGCATCGAGTCGGACGAGCCAGGGCGAGTCCTGGGCGTCCGCCCATCCACCCGAGTGGCCGTAGTAGTCGTCGCGGCCCGGATCGAGCAGCTTGGATGCCAGCGGTTCCCCGCCGACCGACGGGTACATGAGGTCGTTCTCGTCGTCGCAGGTATGGCCGCTGCTGACGCCGGCGCAGTCGTTCGGCGCCGCCCGCGGCACGGCTCCCACCGTATGGAGGAACTCGTGTGCCGCAACGGCGGCCGTCGAAACGCCAACGCACGAGCGGACGTAGACGATCGCGACTCCGAAGCCCGAGGAGTCGCTGCCGCCCTGGCCGCAGACGTTCGCGTCGTCCGTCGGCCCGTCGTAATACACGGCGTACTTCGTGAACGCCGAGCTGAGGCCACTCGAATCGACCGCGTCGGAGATCGCATTGAAACGGCCTGTAAGCGCGGCGAGCTGCGCCCCCGTCCGCGTCATCCGGACTGTCGTGATGTCGAGCTGCGCTCCACAGGGAAAGCTCGCGAGGTCGTTCCGCGGGACGCGCGTCGCGTCCTGTGCGCGCCACCACGCGTCGATCTGGTCGGCGTCGCCCTGCATCACCTCTGCGAAGACCGCGAGGTTGTCGGGTCCGTCCGAGGGAAGCACGTAGACCCAGTGGATCGGGTTCCCGGCCACGACGTTGGGCACGCGGTCGGCCTGTGCAGCGGTACCGCACCACGCGGCGGGTGCCGCGACCACCGCGCCCGGCGCGATGTCCGCCGCGGTCACGTCGCGGACGTGGAAGCCTGAGGGCGCCCTCGTCGACGCGCCGGCCACCGAGACCACCGCAGCGAGCGCGCAGGCTGCCAGCGCCCGTGTCACGGGGTGGTCACGGACACGCGGACCCGCCCGAGCGAGCCGGCCTGGGTCACCCGCACGAACAAGCTGCGCTGCCCGCAGATCGTCCCCTCCGTGCTCTTGACCCGCTGACCGGTCCACTGCAGACGCTTGAGCACCGTCTGCCGATCGCCCGCGACGAGCGCGACTTCGTGCGTTCCCTTGGCCGGAAGCGTCGCGCTCAGGCGATACGCCCCGTCGAGCGAAGCGGGGACGGGTATCCACCAGATCTTCCGCGTGCTCTTGCCGAACACCCGCGTCGACGTGGTGGTGCGCGGCGCAGTCCAGGGTTGGAGGACGTCCGCCTCGGCGGCCTGGAGTGCGGCTTCGGTCGGATAGAAGTTCGGTGCGATGATCGGCCACGTGGCGGTTGTGACACCAGCCTTGCGCTCGTCCATGAGGCGGTAGACCTCAGCCCAGGCCTCTCCCGGATTGCGCGCATAGTTCGAGCCCTGATCGCCCGGATATGCCTCGCGACGCGAGACCCGGGCACAGATGCTCGCGGTGCTCGCCCAGCGCTTCGGTCCCCAGTCGATCGCAGCCCACGGCGCGTTCTGCCGGTTGTTCGCAACGTGATGTCCGTACTCGTGCCGAACGATCTCCTCGGGAGTGATGTCGAGCTCCGCCTGGCCGGGGACGACCATGCGGTTCTGGCCGTAGCAGCCGGCAGCGCTCGAGCCACAGATCTGCTGCACCTCGTCGAACGTGACGACGAACGTCGTCAGCGAGGAGAGCTCGGGGCCGTGCGTGAGACCGACGAGGAACTCAGCCCAGCCCTCCGGTGTCGCCGCCTCGGGTGGGAGCCCTTCGGAGACGCGGACGTCCACGGATTCCCCCGTCGACGTCGTCACCCGCCCGCCCCTGAACGTGATGGGCGTCTGCTGGAGGACGCGGGCGCGAAGCGGCCCGTCGAGCTCGAGCGCGCGCGCCTGGAGCGATGAGTGGGGTTGCCCGGCAGCCGGGGTCAAAGCCGACGCGACGAAGGCGGCAACGACCAGCGCGCCCGAAAGAGCGACGGCGAGGCGTCTCGGCGTGCGACTTCCCACCGGGCCCTTATAGCCAGCGTTGTGTGAAGGGTGGGTAAGAGCAGCGGCTTCCGAGCCGCCCGCGGTTAGCCCCGCGGACCGGCTGCGGCTACGCCAGGCGCGACGTCACCGAACTTCGTGAAGTTCTCGCGGAACATGCTGGCGAGATCAGCGGCCTTCGAGTCGTAGGCCGCGCCGTCGGCCCAGGTCGAGCGGGGATCGAGCAGGCTCGCGTCGACGCCGGGAACCTCGACGGGCACCTCGAGGCCGAACGTCGGATCCGTGCGGTACTCGACGCCGTCGAGGTCGCCCGAGAGCGCCGCGTCGAGCAGCGTGCGGGTAGCGGCGATGGGCATGCGCCGGCCCTCGCCGAACGGCCCTCCGGTCCAGCCCGTGTTCACGAGCCAGACCCTCGCATCGGAGTGCGCGTGTAGCTTCTCGCCGAGCAGACGTGCGTACTCCGTCGGCGCCTGGGGAAGGAACGGCGCGCCAAAGCACGCGGAGAACGTGGGCTGCGGCTCCGTCACGCCGATCTCGGTGCCCGCGAGCTTCGCCGTGAAGCCCGAGAGGAACCAGTACATCGCCTGATCGCGCGTCAGCCGCGCGATCGGCGGAAGGATCCCGAAGGCATCGGCGGTGAGGAAGACGACCGAGCTCGGATGGCCGCCGCGTTTTGCCGGGAGCGCGTTCGCGATCTGCTCGAGCTTGTACGCAGCGCGCGTGTTCTCGGTCTTCGAGTCGTCGTCGAGGTCGAGCACGCCTTGCTCGTCCATGACGACGTTCTCGAGCACGGTCCCGAAGGAGCGCGTCGTGGCGAAGATCTGCGGCTCCGCGTCGGCTGACAGACGGATGACCTTCGCGTAGCAACCGCCCTCGAAGTTGAAGATGCCGTCGTCCGACCAGCCGTGCTCGTCGTCACCGATCAACCGCCGCTCCGGATCGGCCGACAAGGTCGTCTTGCCCGTGCCCGACAGGCCGAAGAAGATCGCGACGGACCCGTCGTCGGCGACGTTCGCCGAGCAGTGCATGGGGAACACGCCATCCAGGGGCAATCGATCGTTCATCACGGTGAAGATCGACTTCTTGATCTCACCCGCGTAGAACGTCCCGCCGATCACGACCTCGGTGCGCGTCGGATGGAGGCACACGAACGTCTCGGAGCGCGTCCCGTCCTCCTGCGGAACGGCGGAGACGGACGGCGCGTGCAGGACGAGCGCCTGCGGCTCCATCTCGTCGAGCTCGTCGTCCGTCGGATCGATGAAGAGCGTCTTTGCGAAAAGTGCGTGCCACGCGCTCTCGGTGATCACGCGCACTGCGATCCGGTGCTCTGGGTCTGCGCCCGCGAACGCGTCGACGACGTAGACGTCACCTTCGCTCAGGCGAGCAGTGACCTTGGCTCGCAGCCCGTCGAAGTGCTGCTCCGAGATCTCCGCGTTGACCTCACCCCAGGCGATGCGGCCTTCGGAGCCCGGCTCGCGCACCACGAACTTGTCCTTCGGCGAGCGCCCTGTGTGCTTGCCGGTGTCGACGACGAGCGGTCCGCCTTCGGCCAGGCGCGCGTCACCATGTGCGAGCGCGTGCTCGTAGAGCTGCGAGGTGGTGGGGTGCCAGAAGATCCGCCCCCGCACGGTGATCCCGTGCTGGGCGAGCTCGTCCAGATCGGGGACGGTCGCGATCACGGCGCCCCATCGTACGTGCTTCCGCAGGCCTGTGGAATGTTCACCAGATGGGTCGAGATCTGGATCGAATCTGGACACACGGTGGTCTAGTGTTGCCCCGGCCGTCTACGAACAAGGAGTCTTCAGTTGGCACCTCCCACACGCGAGGCTGTCGCAAACCTCATCCCCGAGCTCAAGGCTCAGCTCGGGCAGCTCGTGGCGATCCCGTCGATCTCCGTACTCGGCTTTCCGGCAGAGACGAGGCCCGCGCTGCTCGACGCATTCGAGCATGTGGCCCGCCTCTTCGCCGACGCAGGGGTGACCGCGCTCGAGCCGCTCGAGCTTCCCGATACGGCACCCGTGTACCGCGGGGAGATCCAGGCGCCGCGCGGCGCCCCCACGGTTCTCCTCTACAGCCACTACGACGTCGTGCCCGTCGGCGACGAGGACAAGTGGGAGTCGCCGCCGTTCGAGGCGACCGAGCGTGACGGCGCGATCTACGGCCGCGGCACGGCCGACACGAAGTCGAACATCCTCATGCATGTCGGCGCGATCCGCGCCTGGAAGGGCAAGCCGCCCGTTGGCATCAAGATCGTCATTGAGGGCCAGGAGGAGGTCGGCGGCGGAGCATTCTCGACGTTCCCGACGATCCGGCCCGAGCTGTTCGAGGCCGACGCGATGGTGATCGGCGACATGGGCAGCGTGCGGCCCGGCGTCCCGACGCTCACGATCGCGCTGCGCGGGATGATGGCGGTGACGGTCGAAGTCAGGACGCTCGGCGGGCCGAAGCACAGCGGGCAGTTCGGCGGCGCGGCGCCCGACGCGCTGCTCACGCTGATCCGTGCGCTCGGGACGATGCACGACGAGAACGGCGACGTGGCGGTCACGGGCCTGCGGCGCGAGCCGTGGACCGGCGCGTCGTACAGCGACGACGAGTTCCGCCGGCTGTCCGAGACACTGCCCGGCGTTCCCTTCCTCGGCACGGGCGAGCTCGGAGAGCGCATCTGGTCCGGCCCGGCGCTCACGGTCACCGGCATCGACGTGCTACCCGTCGAGTCGGCCGTGAACGCCGTCGTGCCGTTCGCGCGGGCGAAGGTCAGCGGACGCATCCATCCGCAGCAGGATCCGCTCGAGGCGCAGGCGGCGCTCGTCCACCACTTCGAGCGTCTCGAGCCGTACGGAGTCTCGCTCGTCGTCCACACCGCCGAGACGGGGAGCGGCTTCGCAGCCGAGACCGGCGGCCCCGCCTACGCGGCGGCGCGCGACGCGCTCGCCGAGGCCTGGGGAGCCGAGACCGTGAGCATCGCGACCGGCGGCTCGATCCCGCTCGTGAACTACCTCCAGCAGGCGGCGCCTCGGGCGGAGATGCTCCTGCTCGGGACCACGGACGGATTCGCCAACATCCACGCTCCCAACGAGCGCGTCCTCGTCGACGAGTTCGAGAAAGCCGTCTTCGCCGAAGCCGACTTCTTCGGGCGCTACGCCGAGGCGTTCTCGTCGTGAGCAGCTCGGCCGAGGGCGGCGCCCAGCCCGGGGTCATGGAGCGGATCCTCGGCGCGATCGAGCGCGGCGGGAACAAGATGCCCCACCCGGCGATCCTCTTCGTCTGGCTGTGCGTGGTCGTCATCGTGCTCTCCGCGCTGCTCGCATGGGTCGGGGTCTCCGTCACGTACGAGATCGCGAAGCCACCTGCAATCCCGGTCGAGGAGGTCGTGCAGGGCGGCTCGACGCAGCCGTCCGGCGGGCTCCCCGACGCCTCGGTGCAAGAGGGCGAATACACGATCGTCGAGGAGACGGCCGAGATCCAGAGCCTCCTCTCGGCAGACGGCGTCCGCTTCATGTTCACGTCGTTCGTCGCAAACTTCCGCAACTTCGCGGCGGTCGCGATCATCCTCGTCGTGATGATCGGGGTCGGCCTCGCCGAGGCCTCCGGTCTCATCGGGTCGCTCATCCGCAAGCTCGTCGCGGTGTCCTCCGAGGCGCTCCTGACGCCCATCATCGTCTTCATCGGCGTGCTCTCGAGCGTGGCCTCGGACGCGGGGTACCTCGTGTTAATACCGCTGGGGGCAGCCGCGTTCAAGAGCGTCGGCCGCAACCCGCTGGCTGGCATCGCAGCCGCGTTCGCGGGTGTCGCCGCCGGCTTCGGCGTGAACTTCCTGATCACCCCGCTCGACGGCGTGCTCACCGAGATCACCAACGACGCGATCGCGCTCTCCGACCCGAGTCGGACGATCGACCTCGCGTCGAACCTCTACTTCGGAATCGCGTCGACCATCTTCGTCACGATCCTCATCTCGCTCGTCTCGATGTACGTCGTCGAGCGCTCGCTCGGCGCGCACGACGCCGCGCACGAGTCGGACGACGCCTCGCTCGATGCGGATCAAGGCGTCGAGGTGACGCCCGAGGCCGACGCGCGCGGACTGCGCTTCGCGCTCTTCGCGACGCTCGGGGTACTGGTCGGGATCACTCTGCTCACGGTGTTCCCCGATGCGCCGCTGCGCCATCCGGTGACGGGGCGCGTCATCGGCGACTCGCCCTTCATGGACAGCCTGATCGTGATCATCACGATCATCTTCTTCGCGGCCGGCTACGCGTACGGGCGCGGCGCGGGAACCCTGAAGACGAGCGACGAGGTGCTCGCGGCGATCACGAAGTCGTGGGCAGGGCTCGCGAGCCTCCTCTTCCTGTTCCTGCTCATCGCGCAGTTCATCGCGTACTTCAACTACTCGAACATGGCCAAGGTTGCGGCGGCGAGCCTCGGCGACTGGCTCGAGTCGGCGGACATCGGCACGCTGTGGCTCCTCATCGGCTTCATGTTCGTCGCCGTCCTCGTGAACTTCATCATGCCCGCGTCCATTGCCAAGTGGGCGATTCTCGCCCCGATCTTCATCCCGCTCTTCATCCGGCTCGACGTCGCGCCGCAGACGGTGCTCGCCGCCTATCGCGTCGGCGACTCGCCCACCAACGTGATCACGCCGCTGATGGCCTACTTCCCGCTCATCGTCATCTTCGCGCAGCGCTACAAGCGCCACGCCGGGATCGGGACGGTCGTCTCGATGATGCTGCCGTACGTCCTCGCGCTGACGATCGGTTGGACGCTGCTCTTCATCGCCTGGTACCTGCTCGGCATACCGCTCGGCCCTGGCTCGCCCGTTCACCTCGACTAGCGGCTCACGGGAGCCACGCACCGTGAGCGACACGACGATCACCTTCCTGATCCTCGGCGTCGTGATCGCCGTGTTCGTGTGGGACAAGCTGCCGGTGGCGATCGTGGCGATCGGCGTCGCGACTTCGCTCTGGGCGACCGGCGTGCTGACGCTCGAGCAGGCACTCGCGGGATTCGGCGACCCCAGCGTCCTCTTCATCGCCTCGCTCTTCGTCGTCGCCGCGGCACTTGAGGAAACGGGGGTCACGACGTGGGCGGGACAGCGGCTGATCGCCGGAGCAGGAGACAGCCGAGCGCGGATGCTCGCCTTGACGATGCTCGCCTGCGCCGCGCTCACGGCGCTCATCACACCGAACGGCGCCGTGGCCGCGCTCCTGCCCGTCGTCGTCGTGATGGCGGTGCGCCTGAAGCGCGCGCCGTCCCAGCTTCTCATCCCGCTCGCGTTCGCCGCGCACGCCGGGTCGATGCTGGTGCTCACCGCCTCGCCTGTGAACGTCGTCGTCTCGGAGGCTGCGGACGACGCCGGCGTCGGGGCGTTCAGCTTCTTCGAGTTCGCGCTGGTCGGCGTGCCTCTGCTCGTGGGAACGATCGTCCTCGTCCTTGTGCTCGGCGAGCGCCTGCTGCCCGTTCGCGAGCCGCAGACGATGCGACGAGACTTCTCGACGCACGCGCGGACTCTCGTCGAGCAGTATCGCCTCGAGGAGCGAGCCGACGCGCTGCTCACCCGCGGTCAGGGCCTTGCGGAGGTCGTGATCCCTCCGCGCTCGGAGCTGATCGGAGAGGCGGCGTTCCCCGGGATGGTCACCGACAGCGGCGATCTCGTCGTGCTCGCGGTGCAGCGACGCGAGGAGGAGATCGCAGGCGAGACCGCACTCGAGGCCGGCGATACGCTCCTGCTCCGAGGAACCTGGGGAGCGCTCGACTACCACCTCGAGGATCCCGATGTGCTCGTCGTCGACGAGCCTCGCGAGATCCGCCGTCAGGTCGTCCCACTGGGACTGGGCGCGAAGCGCGCGCTCCTCGCCCTCGCGGGCATGGTCCTCCTCCTCGCGACGGGCATCGCGCCGCCCGCGATCGCCGGGCTCGCGGCGGCCTGCGCCATCGTGCTCGCCGGCGTCCTCTCGGTCGAGCAGGCGTACAGGGGGATCCAGTGGACGACCGTCATCCTCGTTGCGGGGATGATCCCGCTGTCGACGGCGATGACCATCACGGGCGCTGCGCAGCAGCTCGCGGACGGGCTCGTCGATGTCGTCGGCGGCTGGGGGCCGCACGCCCTCGTGCTCGGGCTCGTGCTCCTCGTCTTCGTCCTCGGCCAGCTGATCTCGAACATGGCGACCGCACTCATCGTCATCCCGATCGCGATCAGCGCGGCCGCCGAGCTCGACGTCTCCGCGAAGCCGGTGCTGATGGCCGTCTGCGTCGCCGCCGCCGCGGCATTCCTCACGCCCGTTGCGACGCCGGCGAACCTCATGGTTCTGGAGCCGGGCGGGTACCGATTCGGCGACTACTGGAAGCTCGGAGGTGCGCTGATCGTCCTCTTCGGCATCGTTGCCGTGTTGCTCGTCCCGGCGATCTGGTCGTTCTGAGCCATGAGCGTCGTCGTCTCGACCAGCCGTGCTCTCTCGCCCGAGCGTGTGCGCCGACCTGGCGTCTTGTCCGCGCCCAACCGGAGAATCCACCGGATGCGTCACTCCCTGCTGCTGCTCCTGAGTGCGCTCGCCGCCCTCGTGGCAGCTCCGGCCGCGACCGCCGACCTCGCCGACGAGCAGGCTCTCGCGGAGCGGTTCGCGCCGGCGATCCGGCTCGTCGAGCAGGAGGAGGAGTGCGCGCCTGGAGAGCCCTACGACCCGCTCGACGTCGAGATCCTGCTCGCCAACGAGCCGACCGTCGCCCTGCGCGGACCGTGGAACGTCACCGACCTCGTCGAGATCGGCCCCGAGGCGGACGACCTCCGCAACCGCTTCGAGTACCACCTCGACTTCCCGGGCGACCCCCTGGACGCTGGCTGCGCCTACGAGCAATGGTCGCGCCGACTGGCCGAAGGAAGCGAACCCACGATCTACGCCCACGTCGCCACGCAGGAAGACGAGCCGGGACGACTGGCGCTGCAGTACTGGCTCTTCTACGCCTTCAACGACTTCGCGAATACCCACGAGGGCGACTGGGAGATGATCCAGCTCCTCTTCGACGCGGCGAGCCCCGCCGAGGCGCTCGAGCAGACGCCCGTCGAGGTCGGCTACAGCTCGCACGAAGGCGCCGAGGGATCGGACTGGGACGACGAAAAGCTGACGCTCGTGGACGAGACGCACCCCGTCGTCTATCCGGCCGCCGGCTCCCACGCCAACAAGTACACGGAGGCGCTCTACCTCGGAAGCTCGGCCGAAGCGGGTGTGGGCTGCGACGACACGCGCGGGCCGCACCGCGAGCTTCGTCCCGTCGTGAAGACGATCCCGACCGATCCCGGCGCGGCAGCGGCGACGTTCCCGTGGATCGAGTACGAAGGACGCTGGGGCGAGCTGCAGCCGGCGTTCTTCAACGGGCCGACCGGCCCGAACATGAAGACGCAGTGGACACGCCCGATCGAATGGTCGGAGGACTGGCGCGACGTGAGCTACGCCGTTCCTACGGGTGGCCTGCTCGGGACGAGCGCCACCGATCTCTTCTGCTCGGGCGTCGAGAGAGGGTCGCGTGCGCTGATCCGTCTCATTCGCGACCCGGCGCTCGTGCTGCTGGTGCTGGGCCTGATCGTCGGGCTCATCGCGTACATCGTGAAGAAGGCGACGTGGTCGCCGATCGCACCGCTGCGCCTCGCGCGCCGGCGGTCCTCCGGGCAGGTCCTGTCAGCGTCGGCACGCATGTACGTCAAGCGCCCGACCGTGTTCCTCGGGATCGGACTGCTTCTGCTGCCGTTGACACTCGTGATGACCGGCCTGCAGTGGCTCGCACTCGAGGGGCTGAGCGCGATCGGGATCGTGACGACCGGCGAAAGCGCCGGCGGCTCCGCGTTCCTCGCGCTCGTGATCGGAACGTCGATCGCGCTGCTCGGCCTCGGGCTCGTCCAGGCGGCGACGACGGCCGCACTGGTGAAGATCGATGCTGGCCGCTCGGTCACGGCGCTCGAGGCGTATCGGACGATCTGGGCACGCATCCGGCCTCTGCTGCGGGCAGTCGTGATCTTCGTGCTGGCCTGGGTCGGATTGACGGCAGTCCCCGTCCTCATCCCCGTGGCGATCGTCGTCGCGATCCGCTGGTGCTTGGCGGCGCCGGTCGTCGAGGTCGAGGATCTGGGTGGGCTCCGCGCGCTCCGGCGGAGCCGAGCGCTGGTTCGAGGTCGCTGGTTCCGGACGGGCTCGCTCGTCGGCCTGAGCGCCGCGTTCGCGCTGATCTCAGGGCCGCTCCTCGGCGCGCTGCTCATCTTCGTCGCCGACGTCCCACTGGCCTGGCTGAACGTCGTGGCCGGACTGGTGTACGCGGCGTTGCTTCCGTTCGTCGGCCTGGTGACCGCGTACGCGTACTTCGACGCGCGAGCTCGGGTCGAGCTCGAGCCCGCCGACGAACGGATCGAGTTGCCGGCGGAGATCTCCTTCGAGTCACTGTGAGCGACCGCGGCAGCGAGCCGCCGGTCTCGACCTTCGACCGCGGTGTCGAGGCCGTGAGCGAGGTCATCAGGATCGGCATCAGCCCGTTTGCGGCTCCGTCCGGGCAGAGGCGTACGCGGCGGGCGACCGACGTGGTCGTGCTCGTGCCCGCCGCACTCGTGCTCGCGTACCTCGTGGCCGTGTACCCCCCCTCGTCGCTCGAGCTCGCACTCATCCGCGCGGTCGAGGCGCTGCCCGCCTGGCTCGAGCCTGCTTGGGCATTCCTGGAGTACCTCGTCGGCGTCTGGGCTGTCGCAATCGTCCTCGCAGCACTCGTCGCGCGCCGCTTCCGCGTCGCGGCGCAAGCGCTCCTGAGCACCTCGGTGGCGCTGGCGATCGGCTTTTTCTGTGCGCGGATCGCTCTTGGCAGCTGGCCCGACGCCGTCGACACGCTCCTTTCACGCGAGCGCAGCCCCGCCTTTCCGGACGTCATGCTCGGCGCCTCGGTCGGGGTCGTGGGTGTGGTCACACCCCACCTCGTGCGACCGCTGCGAACCGTCGGGCGCTGGCTCGTCGTCCTCGGCGTCATCGGAACGGCGGTTTCCGCCACGAGCACGCCCGGTGGCGCCGTCGCCGCTCTGCTCGTCGGCCTCGTCGCCGCCTCGATCGTGAATCTCGTCCTCGGCACCTCGGCCGGCCGGCCGGGGCTCGCGGACGTACGAGCCGGTCTCGCGCAGCTGGGCGTGCGCGCCGACGGGCTCGTCGAGGAGGACGAGCAGGTCGCGGGCGTACTGCGCCTGCGCGCGACGAGCGCGGACGGCGGCCAATTGCTCGTGAAGGTGTACGGCCGCGACGCCGCCGACAACCAGCTGATCCAGCGTCTCTGGCGAGGTATGTGGTATCGCGGCCGCGGCCCGGAGATCGGCTCGAGCCGCCTGCATGCCGCCGAGCGCGAGGCGTTCGTCACCCTGCTCGTGCGCCAGGGCGGGCTCCCGACGCGGGACGTGGTGACCGCAGGCGAGGTGCTCGGTGGCGACGCGCTCCTCGTACTCGCCGGTGACGCGACGCCGCTCTCCCGGCTGGCGGACGCGCAGCTCGACGAGGATCTTCTCCGCCGCTGCTGGGAGGCCCTCGGCCATCTCGCGGAGCTGCAGGTCGCGCACCAGCAGATCGACCCGGAGACGGTTGCCCTGGTGGGGGGTGAGATCGGGTTCCTGGAGCTGGGCGGAGCGGCCGTCGCTCCCGTGCCGCATCAGCTCGAGGTCGATCGCGCGCAGCTGCTCGCGGCGACGGCCGCCGCGGTAGGCATCGAGCGCGCAGTCAGAGCGGCCGTCGCCGCCCTGGGGCCGGCTGCTGTCGGAGGCCTTCTGCCCTACCTCCAGGACGCCGCGCTGAGCGCTCGTCTGCGGCGCGCGCTGAAAGGCGCGGGCGTCGACGTCGACGACCTTCGTGAACACGCTGCGACCGTGGTGGACGTCGAGGCGCCGGAGCTCGTCAGCCTGCGCCGCGTCTCCTGGCGCTCCGCGATCCAGATCGGTCTCCTCGGGCTGGCGTCGTACACGATCCTGAGCGCTGCGAGCGGCGTCGACTGGCAGGAGGTGCGCGAGTCGGTCTCGGAGGCGTCGTGGGTCTGGATCGCCGTCGCGCTCGTCGTCGCGCAGACACCGCGGGTCGCCCAGGCCGTCTCGACGCTTGGGTCCGTGCCGGCCCGGCTCGCCTTCGGGCCGGTCTACGGCATGCAGCTCGCCACGGGCTACATGAACGTCGCGATGCCGGCGAACCTCGCGCGGCTCGCGGTCAACATCCGCTTCTTCCAGCGGCAGGGCCTGTCCCCGACGGTCGCGGTCGCGTCGGGAGCGATCGACTCGTTCGCGAGCACGGTCATCCAGGCCGTGCTGCTCGGTCTCCTGCTCGTGTTCTCCGGCGCCTCGCTCGAGCTCGAGCTACCTCTCCCGTCGGGCGATCCCAGGCTGCTCCTCTGGATCCTCGCCGGAATCGTCGTGGGGTCGATCGCCGTGCTCGTCACGATTCCTCGGCTTCGGAACGCGATCCGCGAGCGCTTCTCGCAGTGGTGGCCGGACGTCAAGTCCACGCTCGCGTCACTGCGCGGCGGCGGCAAGCTCGCGCAGCTCGTACTCGGGAGCCTCGGCGCGGAGATCCTCTTCGCGCTCGCGCTCGGACTGTTCGCGCGCGGCTTCGGCTACGACCTCTCGCTCGCGGAGCTCCTGCTGATCAACATCAGCGTGTCGCTTCTCGGGACGCTGGTCCCGGTTCCCGGAAACATCGGAGTCGCCGAGTTCGGCCTCACCGTCGGGCTCACCGGAGCGGGCATGTCACCGGAAGCCGCGCTCGGAGCCGTCTTCCTCTACCGCATCGCGACCTTCTACCTGCCGCCGATCTGGGGCTTCGTCGCGCTGCGCTGGCTCCAGCGCAACCGCTACCTCTGATCAGACGAGGTCGGCCTCGAGCGGCCGGTCACCCGCTACGAGTGCAGCGAACTGCCCGTCGCGGGCGATCAACTCGTCGTAGGTGCCGATCTCGACGATGCGTCCCGCGTCGAGGACGACGATCTGGTCGGCATCGCGCACGGTCGACAGCCGGTGTGCGATGGCGATTGTCGTCCGCCCCTCGGAGAGCCGCTCGAGCGCCTCCTGCACGAGCCGCTCGGTCTGCGTGTCGAGCGAGGACGTCGCCTCGTCGAGAACGAGCACCGGTGGGTTGCGGAGAATCGTGCGGGCTATCGCCATCCGCTGCTTCTCGCCCCCGGAGAAGCGGTAGCCGCGCTCGCCGACCATCGTGTCGTACCCGTCGGGAAGCGTCGCGATGAGCTCGTGGATCTGAGCCGCACGAGCCGCCTCATCGATCTCCGCGTCAGTCGCGGCGGGCCGCGCGAAACGCAGGTTCTCGCGCACGGTTGCATGGAAGAGGTACGTCTCCTGCGAGACGACTCCCACGGCGTCGGCCAGTGAGGCGAACGTGAGGTCGCGCACGTCGACGCCGTCGACGGCGACGCTGCCCCGTGTGGCGTCGTACAACCGCGCCACGAGGTACGCACAGGTCGTCTTGCCCGAGCCGGTCTCGCCGACGAGCGCCGTCTTGGTACCGGGCGCAACGGTGAACGAGACGTCCTGCAGCGTCCAGGCGGCGTCGTCGTAGCGGAACCACACGGAGTCGAGCGCGACCTCGCCGCGCGGCTCCGGGAGCGCCCGCGTCCCCTCGACGATGTCGATCTCGTGGTCGAGGTACTCGAAGATGCGGTCGAAGAGCGCGAGCGACGACTGCACCTCGAGCTGGACGTTGAGCAGCCCACCGATCGGGAAGAAGAGCCGAGTCTGCAGCGTGGTGAAGGCGACGAGCGTGCCGATCGTGATTGTGTCCGAACCCTGCGCGATCGAGAAGCCGGCGAACCAGTAGACGAGCGCCGGCATGATCGCGAAGGTCATCTGGATCGAGGCCATCATCCAGCGGCCCGTCATCCGCGAGCGCACCTCGAGCTCGGCCAGCCGCTTCGACTCGCCCGCGAAGCGCTCGGCGAGGTCGTCGGTCCGCCCCATCGTCTTGCCGAGCAGGATCCCGGAGACGGAGAGCGACTCCTGGACGATCGACGAGACGTCCGCGAGCGATGCCTGCCGCTCGGCCGTGACCTTCTTGCGCTGGACGCCGACGCGCTTCGTCAGCCAAACGAACAGCGGGAGCAAGGCGAGCGCGAACGCCGCGAGCCGCCAGTCGAGAAGGATCATCGCGACGACGGTGGCGAGCACCGTCGTGACGTTCGAGAGCACTGACGTCGCGGTCGACGTGACGACGTTCTCGATCCCGCCGATGTCGTTCGCGATCCGGCTCTGCACCTCTCCCGTCCGCGTCCGCGTGAAGAACGCGAGAGACAGCCGTTGGAGGTGGCGGTAGACCTTCGTGCGCAGGTCGTGCATCACGCTCTGGCCGACCTGGTTGGAGAGGAGCGTCTGCCAGACGCCGATCACGCCGGTCACGATCGGGATGGCGACCATGCCGGCGACCAATGCGCTCAGGAGCCGCATGTTCTCCTCGGGAATGGCGACGTCGAGCACCTCGCGCAGCAGGAACGGCGAGATGACGCCGACCGCCGCCGAGAAGACGATCAGCGCGCAGACGGCACTCAGGCGTGCGCGGTACGCACGGAAGAGCGGGAAGATCCTGCGGAGGTTCGCCTTGCGGACGGCAGGGTCGGCCGGCCGCACGGGCAGCTCATCCGGCGTGAAGGAGTCGAACCGGCGACCAGGCATGCGCCTAAGCCTGCCTGTCGGCAGGCGCCACGCGCCGCGTGGCGAACGTCGGGGCGTGGACACGACGGCCGCGATCGACCGCTTTCTCGCGCACGGCGGGCTCTCTGACGCGACGCAGCGCGCATACGGAAACGACCTCCGGTCGTTCGCCGCGTGGCTGGACACGCGCGGCCTGGATTTGGGGGAGGTCGACGCCAGGGTGCTCTCCGACTGGGTCGGTGAGCTCGGATCCGGTCGCGACCGTCTCGCTTCCGCGACCATCGCACGGCGCCTGGCCGCCGTCCGCTCGTGCCTTCGCTACACGTTCGGCCCGGCCGCCGTCCCGGATGCTCAGCTGACGCCGAGCCGTGCACGCCGGCTTCCCGACGCGCCGAAGCCCGCCGAAATCGAAGAGATTCTCGAGATCGTGGACGGCGACACACCGCTTGCGCTCCGCAATCGCGCGCTCCTCGAGCTCATGTACTCGGCCGGGCTGCGCAGCGCGGAGGCGGTCGCACTCGACCTCGCCGACGTGGACTTCGACCGCGAGGTCGTGCACGTGCGCGGCAAGGGCGGAAAGGAGCGAGTCGTCCCACTCGGCGAGGAGGCTGCGCTCCAGCTCGCGCGGTACCTGCGCACCGGCCGCCCCTCGCTCGCGGCCGGCGCGAACGACGCGATCTTCCTCTCCGCGCGTGGGCGGCGACTCGACACGAGCACCGTCCGACGACTCCTCCGCCACCCGCACCGGCTGCGCCACGCGTTCGCGACGCACCTCCTGGAGGGCGGCGCCGACCTGCGTGTCATCCAGGAGCTCCTGGGTCACGCCTCGCTGTCGACGACGCAGATCTACAGCCACGTCGACGCGCGCCGCCTGCGGCGCGTGTACGACCGCTCACACCCGCGCAGCTAGCGCTACGCGTGGCAGACGCTCGAGCGCGTCATGAGCGAGCCCTGGAGCGCGTTCATCTCGGCCTCGTGTGTGACGTGCTTGGGGTTCGCCGGGTCGTATCCCGGGAGGCCGGCGGCTTCCCAGGACACGTCCGGCGTCACACCCGGCCCCGAAACGGACAGGCGATAGCGGGTGCCGTGACCCGCGGGCCGGCGCTCGCCGGTGTGTGCCGTGTGGGGAACGAAGCCGTAGCAGAACGTCCCGTCCGGCCGCCGTGCCACGAAGCCGTTCTCGCGGTACCAGCCCTTCCCGTAGGCCGAGTCGAGCGTGTCGAGGTAGAGGACACGGCCGAAGCGGTCGAGGGGGTCGCCGGTCGGCGTGGTCGAGAACCCGTGCACCGGAAGACCGCGATACGTGAGCCGTCCGAAGAGATGGTGCCAGCGCCCTCCGTAGCTCCAGTCCAGCCATGCGTCGAGCTTCGCCACGGGGCCGCTCCAGTGCGAGACCCGAAGCTCCCACGCGCCATGGCCCGGCTTCCACGGAGGGATCCCGAAGTTGGCCTGGTGACGGCGCCAGCGCTGAATGGCCCAGTGGGAGCCGTCGGGCGCCGTGCACGCCGTGACGAGGAACGGCAGCGCAGGGCCGCGGTATGGGCGGCAGACGTTGCGATGCGCCTTCCAGAGCTGGCGCCGGAACGTGCCCCAGCCGCCCGAGTAGTCCACGCGGAACTCGGTCGCCCGCGCCGACTCACTCGGCGGGCGTGCGTTGACTGCTCCCCAGACGAGCACGCGTTGCAGCTTCCCCTGGGCGTGGTAGGTGAGAAGCGCCTTGCCATCCGAGGAGACAGCGAGCCGCTCGGACGAGGTGTTGCGTGCGATCAGCTGCGATGCCGAAGCCAGCGCGGGCACGGCGGCGAAGACGGCGAGCGTGATACCGAACGAAACGAGCGCGCGCAGGAGGCGCCCGCCTCCCGCCGAATGCGCACGGGCGCCGTGACTCGCCCAGACCCCGACGTCGAGCGCTTCCTGCTCACCCTTCAGGCCCGCCGGTCGCCCCGCACCGTCGACGCGTACAAGCGCGACCTCGCGGCACTGCACGCGCAGACGGGGCGTCCCGTCGGAGACGCGACCGCCGGCGACCTCGAAGCCTGGGTCGCCACGATGCGAGCGCAGGGCCTGGCGGCCTCCACCATCGCTCGACGGGTCTCGGCTGTGCGCTCGTACTTTCGCCACCTCGTCCTTATCGGCGCACGAGCCGAGAATCCCGCTGCCTCGGTTCAGCTACCTCGCCGGCCCCGGACTCTACCGCGCGCGCTGTCGCCGGCAGAGACGGAACGCCTGATCGACGCGGCGAACGGGACGATGCCGCGAGCCCTGCGTGACCGCGCCCTCGTCGAGCTGCTGTATGGCGCCGGGCTCCGCGTGTCCGAGGCGGTCGGCCTCGAGAAGAACGGCGTCTCGCTCGAGGAGCGCGTCGTGCGTGTCGTCGGAAAGGGCTCGAAGGAACGGCTCGTACCGCTGGGCCGGCCCGCCGCCGAGGCCGTTCGTCGCTACCTCGCGCTCGGTCGGCCCCATCTCGACCGCCGCTATCGACCGGAGCTCTTTCTCAATGCGCGAGGTGGCGCGTTGACGCGAGCAGGCGCGTTCCTCATCCTCCGCAAGCTCGCCGATCGAGCCGGCCTCGAGCCGGGCCGTGTGCACCCCCATCTGCTGCGCCACTCGTTCGCGACGCACCTGCTCGAAGGCGGCGCGGATCTCCGGTCCGTCCAGGAGATGCTGGGGCACGCCGACCTCGGGACGACGGAGCGCTACACACACGTGTCCGACCGCCGCCGGCGCGAGGTCTACTTCCAGGCCCATCCGCATGCGCACCGCCGGACGGGAGAGCCCGAATCCTCCGCCTGAGCGCGCTGGGCGCCGTCGTACTGCTGGCAGGCGGTGCCTGCGGGAGCGGTGATGAGCCCGCTGCGAGCCCCGAGCTCGACTCGCAGCTCATCGCTGCCGCCTACGC
>Ga0075344_1000029_pt1 | contig 18262 bp, 19 predicted proteins | sample RushOxbow_ThreeS_FD_120075 | JGI IMG/M metagenome (GOLD analysis project Ga0075344, IMG submission 120075) | Natural and restored wetland microbial communities from the San Francisco Bay, California, USA, that impact long-term carbon... | ecosystem: Environmental > Terrestrial > Soil > Wetlands ...
ACGCCGAGCGTGACGAGAGCGACGAGCGCCGCCGATCCGAGCATTGCGATCATGCCGCGAGGCGGTAGCCGACGCCCCAGACCGTCTCGAGGAAGCGTGGCTTGGACGGGTCGTCTTCGATCTTCTCCCGCAGGCGGCGGACGTGCACGGTGACCGTTCCGGTGTCGAGTGCCGCGGTGTACCCCCACACGCTCGTCATCAGCTGGTCGCGCGAGAAGACACGGCGCGGATGGCTCGCCAGAAACCAGAGGAGATCGAACTCCTTCGCGGTGAGCCGGATTGCGGCCCCGCGCTTCCGCGCCTCCCGTGTCTCTCGCTCGAGCTCCACGTCGCCGAAGGCGAGTGCCTCGACGCCTGCGCCGTTCACGGAGGTCCGCCGAAGCACGCTTCGCACGCGAGCCGCGAGCTCCCGGGGCGAGAAGGGCTTCGTGACGTAGTCGTCGGCCCCGAGCTCAAGCCCCACGATCCGGTCGGCCTCCTCGCCGCGCGCCGTGAGCATGATCACGGGGAGCTCCGAGCGCCCGCGGATCCAGCGGCAGAGCGCGAGCCCGTCCGTGCCGGGGAGCATCACGTCGAGCACGACGAGATCGGGCTCCGAGCTTTCGATGAGCTCGCGGGCGGAGTCGCCGTCGGCAGCTTCGATCGCGCGGTAGCCCTCGTGCGTGAGGTACCGCACCACGACCTCGCGCACGATCGGCTCGTCGTCGACGACGAGGACGGTTGCCATCGCCACATTGTGCGCGGTCAAGGGTTACGCGGGGATGAACACCGTGACCTCGCGTCTACGACGGCAAGGAGACAAGCCCGTCCTCGACGACCACGAGTCCGTCACGCTCGAGCGAGCGGACTGCTTCGTCGTCGAGGTCTGCCAGGACACACGGAGCCGCCGCGACGGCGCGGAGCGAGGTCGCGCGGCGCTGACGGAAGGAGCCCTCGAACGGCCCCTGCTTGCGCGCGGGCTCCTCGCGGATTCCGCGCGACGGGCACTCCGCCGCGAGCGGGCATTCCTCACAGCGCGGGATGCGCGCGACACAGATCGTCGCGCCGAGGTCCATCAGCGCCTGTGCGGCCGCGCTCGAGAACTCGTGCCTGGTACGGCGCAGGACCCGCTCGACGTTCACGTCCACGGGCAGGACGTCCTCACCGAGTGCGAAGCAGCGCACCGCGGCGGCCGTATACGGGCCGACGCCCGAAAGCCTGGTCAGGTCGTCCGGCCAGCCGCGCGCTGCGACGGCCTGCGCTGCGCGATGCAGGTTGATCGCTCGGCGGTTGTAGCCAAGCCCCTGCCACTCGCGAATGACCTCGGCGGCGGGTGCGTCGGCCAATGCCTCGACGGTCGGCCACCGTTCGAGCCACGCGAGATAGCGCGGCACGACGCGGTCGACCTGCGTCTGCTGGAGCATCACCTCCGAGACGAGGATCGCGTACGGATCGCGCGTGTGTCGCCACGGTAGGTCGCGGCCGTGCTCCGCGAACCACTCCAACAGCAGTCCGTCCACCCGTGCGAGGCTACGCGAGTCATCGAGCACGGGAGGCAGGCATGACGCTTACGGCATTCCAGGAGGAGCTGTGCACGACGAGCCGTTGGGATTTCTCCGACCTGCGCGCGCTCTACGTCAACTGCACGCTCAAGCCCTCACCCGAGGTGTCGCACACGGAAGGGTTGATGCGCATCTCGACGGCGATCATGGAGCGCAACGGTGTGCGGGTCGAATCCGTGCGTGCCGTCGACCACGACCTCGCGCCAGGAGTCTGGCCGGATATGCGCGAACACGGCGCGGCGACCGACGGATGGCCGGCTCTCTACGAGCGGGTGCAGGAGGCGGACATCCTCGTGCTCGGCACGCCGATCTGGCTCGGCGAGAAGTCGTCCGTGTGCACCCGGGTGATCGAACGGCTCTACGCATGCTCGAGCATCCTCAATGCGCACGGGCAATACGCGTACTACGGGAAGGTCGGCGGCTGCCTCGTCACCGGTAACGAAGACGGGGTCAAGCACTGCTCGATGAACATCCTCTACTCGTTGCAGCATCTCGGCTGCACGATCCCGCCCCAGGCCGACGCAGGCTGGATCGGCGAGGCTGGGCCCGGGCCCTCCTACCTGGACGAGGGCTCAGGCGGTCCCGACAACGACTTCACGAACCGGAACACGACGTTCATGACCTGGAACCTGCTCCACGTCGCACGCCTGCTCAAGGATGCCGGGGGCATGCCTGCGCATGGCAACCAGCGGTCGCTCTGGGATGCGGGCTGCCGGTTCGACTTCGCGAACCCGGAGTACCGCTAGGGCGATCGGAGCTGCTTCGAGAAGTAGGTGAGCGCGACCTTCGTCTTCGTCTCCTGCTTGCCGTCGAGCTCGACGCCTCGCTTCTCGAGGAAGAGGCGTGTCTCGGCGGCTACCTGAAACGCGTCGGCGGCCGTGCACTTCGTGGAGAGCTCGAGAATGCGTGCGCCGCTGGGATACAGCCACATCTCCGCGACCATCCGCCGTCCGAGCTTCTTCGGCGCGAAGTTCTGCTTCAACACGAAGATCGGGCCGAGCACGGCGAGGTCGCCGAGCGCGAGACCTTCGGGTGCGTGCTGGGCGAAGAATGCTCGCTGCGCCTTCGAGAAGATCGCCTTCGCCGGCTCCTTGCCCAGGGCAACCGCCTGCACCGTCGCAGCGTCGGCGCGCGCCTTGAGAGACGCCGAGCAGACGTATCCGCCAGGCATCGCGTCCACCTCGACCGTGAGACCCGGCGCAGTGCGCAGGTGACCCGGCAGCGTGTCCGGGTCGACGGGTCGCAGCTTCACGACGGTGTCCGCCGGCCGGCCCTGAATGCGTCGCGCGCGGGCGACGACGCCCGCGGCGTTCAGGGAGAGCTCGGGCGTGTCGAAGAAGTAGACCTGGCGGATCTGCGCCTCGAGCGGATCAAGACCGAGCCCGACGACCGCTGCGCGGTGATCGGAGGCCGGGACCGTGAGCTTGAGCTCGACGCCGTCGGCTTTCTGCGCGAGCTCGAGCAGCTGCGTGAGCTCCTCGGGCGACAAACGTTTGACTCGTCCGGCCATGGACTGAGGCTAACGGCGCCCGACTAGGCTGTCGAGGTGCGTCTCTACAACTCGGCGGTCTCGGGCAACTGTTACAAGGTGCGCCTGCTCCTCGCACACCTGGGCCTTCGGTACGAGACGGTGGAGCTCTCGGTCGTCGACCGGTCGGATCGGGAAGAGGTGCTTGGCGAGCTGAACCCGGGACTGCGCGTGCCCACGCTCGTCCTCGACGACGGCCGCCCGCTGGCCGAGTCGAACGCGATCCTCTGGTACTTCGGCGAGGGCACCGAGTACGTGCCCGACGACCGCTACGAGCGCGCGCAGGTCCTGCAGTGGCAGTTCTTCGAGCAGTACAGCCACGAGCCGCACATTGCCGTCGCCCGCTTTCTCATGACCTACTCGGGTCGGCCCGAGCTGTGGGCGAGGCAGCGTGAGCGGCTGCTCGCCGGCGGCAACTCGGCGCTCGCCGCCATGGAACGTCACCTCGGAGGGCGGGAGTTCTTCGTCGCCGATCGCTATTCGCTGGCGGACATGTCGCTCTACGCGTACACGCACGTCGCGCAGGAAGGCGACTTCGACCTCGCCCCATACCCTGCGATTCGTGGTTGGCTCGAGCGCGTCGCAGCGCAGCCCGGCCACGTCACCATCGATGCCTGAGCCCGACGGCGACCTGCCGAAGGTGTTCGATCGGCTCGAGGTCTACCGCGAGCGCGGCTGGGTCGGGTAGCGCGATGGTGCGCGTCCGCTTCGCGCCGAGCCCGACCGGATCGCTGCACCTCGGCAACGCGCTGACCGCGGTGGCGAACCGCCGGTTCGCGACCGCTCACGACGGCGTGTTGCTGCTGCGGATCGACGACACGGATCCCACGCGCAGCGTGGCGGGTGGCGAGGAGGCGATACTCGACGATCTCGCCTGGCTCGGAGTCGCATGGGAAGAGGGGCCGGTGCGCCAGAGCGAGCGCGGTGCGCTGTACGCCGGCGCGGTGGAGCGCGCACTCGAGGCCGGCGTTGTCGAGAGGGACGCCGACGGGTCCGTCCGCCTCGCGCGCGGCGGAGCGACCCTCGTCCGCGCTGATGGGACTGCGACGTACCAGCTCGCGTCCGTCGCGGACGACCTCGCGCTGGAGGTCACCCATGTCATCCGTGGCAATGACCATCGCCCGAACCTTCCGGTGCAGCAGGCGATCGCGCGCGCGCTCGGCGGCAGCCTGCCGGAGGTGATCCACCACGGCCTCGTTCTCGGTGAGGACGGCAAGAAGCTGTCGAAGCGGCACGGCCATTCGTCGATCGCCGAGCTGCGCGACGAAGGCTTCCCGGCAGAGGCGGTCCGTGCATACCTCGCCGAGCTCGACCTGCCCGAGCACGACGTCAACCTCGATCTCGCGCGGCTTCGGCGACTTGCCGTCGACGCGATCGCCGCCATGCCCGACGGCGCCATCGCCGAAGCGGCCGGCGCGCCCGTGGAGGTCGTGCCGGCGCTGAGAGGAGCACGAACGCTGGTCGAGGTACGCGAGTACGCGCAGCTCGTGCTCGACCCGGCTCCGGTCGACGTCGGCGCTGCTGCGCGACCGACGCTCGAGCGCTTCGCGGAGCTCAGGGTGCCGGCGCCGGAGTGGCTCTCACTGGCGGAGGGGAAGGCGATCGTCCGCGAGGTCAAGGCCGTCGGCGGCGATCTCCGTGCGCTGCGCCTCGCGCTCACGGGGGCCGAGCGTGGGCCTGAGCTCGGCGCGGTGCTCGCAGCGATCTCGCGCGACGAAGCCTTGCGCCGCGTGTCCTGACTACGATCGGCGCGATGCGCCTCTACGACACCTACACGCGCTCCCTCGTCGAGCTTCCCCCGCCTCCGGGGCCGATCCGGATGTACTTCTGCGGCCCGACCGTGTACCAGCGCATCCACGTCGGCAACGCAGTTCCGTTCGTGCTCTCGCTGTGGCTGAAACGCTGGCTGGCGGCGAGCGGATACGAGACAAAGCTCGTCGTGAACATCACGGACATCAACGACAAGATCTACGACGCCGCACCCGGAGCGAGCGCGCAGCTGGCCGCCGACGCGACGCGCTGGTATCTCGAGGACACGGACGGCCTCGGGCTCGGACGCCCGGACGTCGAGCCGACTGCGGTCGAGACCGTGGCCGAGCAGGTCGCGATGATCGAGGAGCTCGTCGCGCTCGGTTTCGCGTATCCGTCCGCCGGCGATGTCTACTTTCGAGTCGCTCGTTTTCCCGAGTACGGGAAGCTGAGCGGCCAGAAGCCCGATCAAGTGGAGGAGCAGGAACCGAACCCGCGCAAGGAGGATCCGCGGGACTTCGCGCTCTGGAAGGCGACCAAGCCGGGCGAGGACACGTCGTGGAACTCCCCCTGGGGGAAAGGTCGGCCAGGGTGGCATATCGAGTGCTCGGTCATGTCGGAGAAGCACCTCGGGCCTGAGTTCGAGATTCACGGCGGCGGGCTCGACCTCGTCTTCCCGCATCACGAGAACGAGATCGCCCAGTCGCGGGCGCTCGGCCACGGGTTCGCCCAGGTCTGGATGCACAACGGGATGCTCCGCTTCGCAGGCGAGGAGATGCACAAGTCGACCGGGAACGCGATCACCCTGCACGACGCGCTCCAGCGCTGGGGCCGGGAGACACTGCTCGTCTTCTTCCTCACGGGACACTGGCGAAAGCCGCTCGAGTTCTCGGACGGGACGCTGGAGGCCGCGGCCACGCGGGCCGCCGGCTTCCGCGAGGTGTTCCGCGGCTCGAACGAGGTGGCTGCGGCGGGTTCCTGGGGGCGGTTCGCAGCGGCACTCGACGACGACTTCAACACTCCGGCCGCGCTTGCCGTGATGCACGAGTGGCGCGACCACGAGCTTCTTCGCCGCGCGCTCGCGGTCTTCGGGCTCGACGCGCTCGCCGACGCCGACGAGGCTCCGCCGGCGATCGTCGAGCTCGCCGAGCAGCGGACGGCGGCTCGTAGCGCCCGTGACTTCGAGGAATCGGACCGCCTTCGGGCCGAGATCGAAGCGGCGGGCTGGGACGTGCGAGACGAGGCGGAAGGCGTCCGGCTCGTCCGTCGGCGATGAGTCCGACACGGGATCTCGTGTACGGCCGCAACGCCGCGCGCGAGCTGTACCGCGGCCCACGGCGCGTGCTGGAGACATGGGTCACCGAGCGCGCGGCCACGCAGATTCCGTGGCTCGACGCAGGCCCCCGTCCGCAGGTGAAGCCGGAGCGGGTTCTCAGCGAGGAGGCGGGCACACGGGATCACCAGGGCGTCGTCGCCTGGTGCGAGCCCTTTCGCTATGCGGACGCGTACGAGCTCGCCCGCGTCCAGACGCCGCTCCTCGTCTGCCTCGACCAGGTCACCGATCCGCACAACCTCGGCGCGGTCGTGCGGAGCGCCGAGGGGGTTGGTGCGACCGGCGTCGTGATCCCGGGCCATGGTTCCGTTCGCGTCACGCCGGCGGTCTGCCGCGCTTCGGCCGGCGCGGTCGAGCACGTCCCCATCGCCGTCGTCCCCAATCTCGCTCGGTACCTCGGCGACATCAAGTCGAACGAGCTCTGGGCCTACGCTGCGGACTCGGAGGGAACGCTCGCCATGTGGGACACCGATCTGACCGGGGGAGTGGCGCTAGTCCTCGGCGCCGAGGGCAAGGGCGTCCGCCCGCTCGTGCGGCGGACGTGCGACGCGACGGTGTCGATCCCGCTCGCGGGCAAGGTGGCGTCGCTGAACGTATCGGTCGCGGCTGCGGTACTCCTCTTCGAGGCGGCGCGCCAGCGCGGTGCACGAGCGACCTTGTGACAACTTGTCACAAGCCAGCCGGGAGTACGCTGGCTTCGCAGTGGGGAGCTTGTGACAAGTTGTAACTTGCCGTGGTTCCGTGGCAGGCGCGAGGTCTCGCCCTATGGCTGAGCCGACCCTCTACCTGTTCGACGGCTACAACCTCATGCACGCGGGAGCGTTCGGCGACCGGAACGAGCTCGTCGACACGCTTGCGAGCTACGTCGCGGGGCGCGGTGCGCGCGGCGTCGTCGTCTTCGACGGCGTGGGGGAGGAGCGGACGATCGGCCCGCTCGCGGTCCGGTTCACCGCGCACGCCGACGATCTGCTCGAGCGGCTCGCTGCAGACCACCGCGCGAAGGAGCGCGTCTGCGTGGTCTCCTCGGACCACGCCGTCCGCTGGACGTCCGGGCAGGAGGTCCGCAAGCTCGCCTCTCGCGCGTTTCTGGCTGAGCTCGCGCCGGTCGAGCACGTCGAGCGCGAGCAGACCGGGGCGGGTGGTCGCGTCGGCGACCGGCTCGACGCCGAGACCCGTTCCCGTCTCGAGGAGATCAGGCGCGGACGAACGTGAGGACGGCAAGCACGCGGCGGTGACCGTCCGTGGTCGCGGGCAGGTCGAGCTTCGAGAAGATGCTCGTCACGTGCTTCTCGACGGCGCGCGGCGTGACGAACAGTCGGTCCGCGATCGCCTGATTCGAGCGTCCTTCGGCCATGAGCTCGAGCACTTCGCGCTCTCGCGGCGTGAGCTGCTCCAGCGGGTCAGCCTGCCGGCTGCGGCCGAAGAGCTCCGAGACGACCGCCGGATCGAGCGCCGAGCCGCCCTCCCCGACCCGCCGCACGGCGGCCGCGAAGTCGTCGACGTCCGCGACGCGGTCCTTCAGCAGGTAGCCGATACCGCGCGTCGTGGTTGCGAAGAGGTCCATCGCGTACGCCGCCTCGACGTACTGCGACAGCACGAGCACTCCGGTTCCCGGGAATCGGTCTCGGATCTCCGCCGCCGCGCGTAGGCCTTCGTCGGTATGCGTGGGGGGCATGCGAATGTCGACGATCGCGACCGTCGGCGAGTGCATCGCGACATGCCGCAGCAGGTCGCTCGCATTGTCGGACTGCGCGACGACCTCGAATCCGGCGTCGCCGAGCAGTCGCGCGATCCCCTCGCGTAGCAGCACCGTGTCGTCGGCGAGGACGACCGAGATCCCGGCGCCGAGCATGGAGATGGTGTTGCGCAGCGGAGGGAAGTCCCGGGGGAGGTCTTCCGCGAGAAGCTGGTAGATCGACTCCGGCTGACGGAGGCCCTCGAGCCGGTGCTCGCCGAGGTGGCGGTTGGGGACGCCGTCGATCGCGTCGATGGTCTCCCGTGAGCTGACGATCTGGCACCCGTGGCCGGCGTTCGCGATGCGCGACGCGCGGACGACGTCGACGCCCGTGTATCCCTCACTGCCGAGCGACGGGTTTCCTGTGTGGAGCCCGATGCGCACCCGGACGCTCGCTCCGTTCGGCCACTCGGCATCGCGCATCCCCCGCTGCGCCGCAAACGCGGCGTCGACGGCAGCCTGCGGATCCGAGAACGCCGCGACGTACTCGTCACCGACTGCGTCGGTCTCGGCGCCGCCACTCGCCGCGACTACCTCGCGGAGGAGTCGCCTGAGCTGACCGATCGCGGTCGCGTAGTCGACGCCCGAATCCTGCTGGAGCGCCGTCGAGCCTTCGACATCAGCGAACAGGAAAGTGACGGTTCCAGTGGGGAGTGCGCGCATCTGCCTGATTGTTCCTACTCGGGGAGCGGTATCTCCGCCCTGATGGTCGTGCCACGTCCGCGCTCGCTCTCGATCGCGAGCGTACCGTCGAGGACTGCGACCCGGTCGACCAGTCCTCGCAGCCCGGAGCCGGCCGCTGGATCCGCCCCGCCGACGCCGTCGTCGGAAACGCAGACGACGAGTTTCCCGCCGTCTTGCCGGACTCTGACCTGGGCCGACGACGCGCGTGCGTACTTCGCGACATTGGTCAGCGACTCGGCGACGACGTAGTACGCGGCTGCCTCGACGTCGGCAGCAAGACGTTCGCCGGACGTCTCGATCTCGACGGGGAGCGGCGAGCGAGCCGCCAGGGCCTCCAGCGCCGCTTTCAGCCCACGATCCGTGAGCACCGCCGGATGAATCCCGCGTGCGAGCTCACGGAGCTCCTCGAGCGCATGCGCCAGCTCGACCTGCGCGCTGACGAGCAGCTCGTGCGCGGCCTCGGGCTCGTTGCCGATCCTCGCCTCGACGAGCCGAAGCGAGACCGACAGCGCGACGAGTCGCTGCTGGGCGCCGTCGTGCAGGTTGCGCTCGAGCGCGCGACGCGCCAGCTCCTCTGCGCGGACGAGTCGCGCGCGCGAGGCCCGCAGGTCCTCGGCAATGCGTTTGCGCTCGGTGATGTCCACCCCGGTGATGAGGAAGAGCGGGCGCTCGTCGATGGCCGGCAACGGCGTGCAGGTCCATGCGACGGAGAGCGGCATTCCGGCTCGGGTAACCCAGGTGTGGTCGTGCTCGGCCGGGTCGGCGCCCGCAACGACTCCCTCGATGACGCTGCGAGCGTCGACCGCTTCGTCCGCCACGACGAACACCTCCCAGAAGAGCTGCCCACCGATATCGGCCGGCTCGTAGCCGAGTGTCGTCTCGAACGCGATGTTGGCGCCGTTCTCGATGAGCCGGCCGTCGGCGTCGATCAGGCAGAGCAGGCTCGGAGCGTTGTTCGCGATCGCGTAGAGGAACGCACGCTCGCGCTCCTTCTCGCTCTCGAGCCGGAGCCGCTCGGTGATGTCGGCGCCGCAGACGAGCACCAGTCGGTCCATCCGATCGGTGACGTCGGCGATCGGAATCGCCGACCATGCGAAAGACCGCACTCCGCCGTCGGCGCAGCGGAGGTCCGACTCGACCTGCTCGGACCTGCGGCCTTCAGCGGCGGCCGTGATCGCGCGCGCGGCCCGTCCGTCGTCGTCCTCCACGACGAGGTCGAGCAAAGGCCGTCCGACGAGGTAGTCGTCGTCCCACTTCAGCTTCGTCCGAAAGGCGAGATTCGCCCCGACGCTCGGATTGTCGGCGTCGCGATCACGGATCGTGCCGTCACGGGCGAGCACGACCATGATGCTCGGCATCGCCTCGAAGACCGTGGACTGGACGTCGCGCTCGCGCTCGAGCTCGAGCTCGCGCTTGCGCCGCTCCGTGATGTCGATTCCACCCGAGACGATCGCGTAGACCACGCCGTTCTCGTCGCGCAGCGGTGCAGTGTTCCAGAACACGACGCGCTGCTCGCCGCGCGCGTCGACGAAGGCGTTCTCGTATTCGCCGGGCGGGTAGTCGGGGGCGAGCGCGGCGAACCGCTTGATCACGGCCGGCCGCTCGGCCGGATCGATGAAGAGATCCCAGTAGAAACGGCCGACCACCTCTTCCCGGGAGTCGTAGCCCGCCGCCCGAGCGGCCGCGGCGTTGACGTCCCGTATGCGACCGTCGGTGTCGATCGACGAGAGCAGACTCGGCGCCGTGTCCGTGACCGTGTTGATGTACGCGACCTCCGAGCGCAGCTCGGCCTGCAGACGGTCGCTGCGGATCGTGAGTCGCGCGGCAGCGGTGACTGCTTCGAGGAGGTCGGGCTGAGCGTCGAGCGCAGCATCGTGGAGGATCGCGGCCACGCGCGCACCGTTCTCCTCGACGATGCGCACGCTCCGTCCGGGCGTCGGCGTCGGCTCGGGCACGGGGCGACCCTGCGGGTCGACCCAGCCGCCGCGGGTCGTTCCCTGGCGCAGGTCGATCCAGTAGAGAAGGGCCAGCGACTCGTCGGCGAGTGCCCGCGCGAGCGCATCGCGAAGCTGCGCGCCGTCCTCGAGCGCCATAACGAGCTCCGAGATCGGCATCGTCGTCATCGCAGGAGCGCCACGAGGGCCTCGCCGGACAGCTCGCCCTTCTCGACGAATCCGCATGCGCACGAGCGGTCGACGAGCTCGCCGTACTCGGCGACGTCCCGGCTCGAGACGAGCACGACCTCGGGGGGTGGGGCGCCGCGCTCCTCGAGGGCTGCGCAGACGTCGAACCCGGACATGTCGGGGAGCTGTACGTCGAGGAGGACGAGATCGGGATCGAGGGTGGTAATGGCCTCGAGCGCGGAGCGCCCATTGGCAACCTCGCCTACGACCTCGAAGTCCGCCGCCTCCAGCATCGCCCGGGCGGATGCGCGGAAGCTCGGATGGTCGTCCACGATCAGGACGGTGTAGGCCACGAGCAGATCGTGTCAGACGAGGCGTGCAGCGGTGGTGTGGCTACCCACACCGCGCACCCGAACGTATGTTCCTAGCATTCTGCACTTATCGCAAACCTCTTGTATCGCTTGCAGAACAGTGCTAGGTTCTCCCTCAACTTCAACGTGAGACTTGCACTCTGGGCAGGATGAAGTGGCCCTGATGCGATTCTCGGAACGCCGTCGATATGGGGGTTACCGGCATGGCTCGCACCGCCACCGCTCAGAAGCTCGCACCGAAGCCAGCACATAAGATCCAGCGAGAGCTCGAGGATCTCCAGCTCGTCCTCAAGGCTCGCAACGGCAGTCAGCACGCCCTCGACGACCTGATGCGGCGCTACACCGGATTCGTCAGGCTGAAGGCAAGCTCGTACTTCCTGGCGGGCGGCGATTCGGACGATCTCATCCAGGAAGGGATGATCGGGCTGTACAAGGCCGTGCGGGATTTCAACCCGGACATGGAGACGTCGTTCCGCTCGTTCGCCGAGCTCTGCGTGACGCGGCAGATCATCACGGCGATCAAGACCGCGACGCGCTTCAAGCACTCGCCGCTCAACACGTACGTCTCGTTCAGCCACACGCCCGCGGGCCAGGAGTCCGACGGTGACTGCACTCTCGGCGACGCCCTCCCCGGCCCCAGCGTGAACGACCCATCCGTCTGCGTCATCTCGACGGAGGAGTTGCAGAGCCTGGTGTTCGCCCTCGGCTCCGGCCTGTCCTCACTCGAGTCGCAGGCGCTGACCCTTTACCTGGAGGGGAGCTCCTACGAGGAGATGGCCGAGGATCTCGAGGTCGACACGAAGACGATCGACAACGCGCTGCAGCGTGTCAAGCGAAAGATCCTCGCGCACCAGAAGACGCGGGAAGTGCTCGCCTGACGTACGGGCGGTGTCGGGCGTCGGCGCTTGTCGGGCTCGGCCGCGCGTGTGCACCGCGGACGAGAGCGGCGTCTGACCACGATCTGGCGTGAAGCCGGAGGAGGGACTCGAACCCTCGGCCGCCTGATTACAAATCAGGTGCTCTGCCAACTGAGCTACTCCGGCGCTGCGTCGTAGGGTACGCGGCGTCGTTGGCAGTTGCCGCGCACGGGTCGAAGGGCAGATAATCCCGCGATGCACCCGACTGACACGACAGCGGCCGAGCGGATCCTCGCCGACCGGGCGCGCTATGTCGCACAGGGCATGTCGACGCCGCGGCTCGTCGTCGCCCACGCGGAGGGCGCACGCGTCACCGATCCGGATGGGCGGACGTTCGTCGACTTCGCGGGCGGGATCGGGTGCCAGAACACGGGCCATCGCCACGAGGCGATCGTCGAGGCGATCAAGGAGCAGGCCGATCGCTACCTGCACCAATGCTTCATGATCGGGGTGTACGAGCCGTATGTCGAGGTGTGCCGTCGGCTCGCGGAGCTCTCGCCGTGCCGCGGCGACGAGCAGAAGTCGATCCTCGTGAACTCCGGCGCCGAGGCAGTCGAGAACGCCGTGAAGATCGCGCGCTGGGCGACCGGGCGACCCGCGGTCATCTCGTTCGACAACGCGTTCCACGGGCGCACGCTGCTCGCCATGTCGATGACGAGCAAGGTCAAGCCGTACAAGGCGGGCTTCGGCCCGTTTGCGCCGGAGGTCTACCGCGCGCCGGCGCCGTACGCGTACCACGGCATCTCGTCCGACGACGCGATCGCCGCGCTCGAGCATCTCTTCAAGGCGGACGTCGATCCGTCGACCGTCGCCTGCGTGGTCATCGAGCCCGTGCAGGGCGAAGGTGGATTCCTGGCGATGCCGGCGGACTACCCGGCCAAGCTACGCGCGCTCTGCGACGCACACGGGATCCTCTGGGTGGACGACGAGGTGCAGTCGGGGTGCGGGCGCACCGGGACGATGTGGGCGATCGAGCAGTACTCCGACGCCGAACCGGACATGACCGTCTTCGGCAAGTCGATCGGCGGCGGATTGCCACTCGCCGGAGTGACCGGGCCAGCGGAGGTCATGGATGCCGTCCCGCCCGGCGGCCTGGGCGGCACCTTCGGAGGTAATCCGCTCTCCTGCGCGGCCGCCCTCGCCACGCTCGATGTCGTGACCGAGCCGGACTTCCTCTTCGGCGCACGTGAGCTCGGCGCCACGTTGCGCGCCCGCCTCGACGACCTCGCCGCGCGCCATCCCGAGATCGGCGAGGTGCGCGGCCTCGGCTCGATGCTCGCCTTCGAGTTCGCCGAGCGCGCCCCCGACCGCGCCAAGGCGGTCGTCGACGCGGCGTTCGAGCGCGGCCTGATCCTTCTCTCCTGCGGTCTCTACGGCAACGTCATTCGCCTGCTACCCCCTCTCAACATCGCGCCGCAGGAGTTGGACGAGGGGCTCGCCATCTTGGAGGAGTCGCTTGGCGCCGCCTGACGCGGCCCCCGACATCAGCGTCAGAGGCCTGACCAAACGCTACGGAGATGTCGTCGCGGTCGACGGTGTGGACCTCGACATTCCCGCGGGCGAGTTCTTCACCATGCTCGGGCCGTCGGGCTCGGGCAAGACGACCACGCTGCGGATGATCGCCGGCTTCGAGATTCCCGACGCCGGGACGATCCAGCTGGCCGGCGAGGACGTCTCCCGCCTGCCGCCGTACGACCGGCCCGTGAACACCGTCTTCCAGGACTACGCGCTCTTCCCGCATATGACGGTGCAGCAGAACGTCGAGTACGGGCTGATGGTGAAGAAGGTCAAGAAAGGCGAGCGCCGCGAGCGCGCCGGCGAGGCGCTCGAGATGGTTCGCCTCTCGGCCTACGCCGACCGCAAGCCGTCGCAGCTCTCCGGCGGACAACGGCAGCGCGTGGCACTCGCGCGCGCGATCGTTAACCGCCCGAAGGTGCTCCTGCTCGACGAGCCGCTCGGCGCGCTCGACCTGAAACTCCGCCAGGAGATGCAGATCGAGCTGAAGGCGATCCAGCGCGAGGTCGGCATCACCTTCGTCTACGTGACGCACGACCAGGAGGAGGCGCTGACCATGTCCGATCGACTCGCCGTGTTCAACGAGGGGCGCATCGAGCAGGTCGGCCCGCCCGCCGAGGTCTACGAGCACCCGCAGAGCGAGTTCATCGCCGGGTTCGTCGGCGTGTCGAACGTGATCGACCGCGACGGACGCAGGGTCACCGTGCGCCCGGAGAAGATCAACCTGCTCGATGACGATCAAGAGCCGGAGGCGGGCTCGCACGTCGAGGCCGGTCTCGTCCGCGACGTGCAGTACGTCGGGCCCGTGACGCGATACCACGTTACGCTCGACCGCGGTGGCGAGCTCCAGGTGCTCACACAGAATCTCGACGAAGGCTCGAGCGAGGTGTTCGAGGTGAAAGGACGGCGCGTCCGCCTGGCGTGGCGCGCAGGACAGGAGTCGGTCATCGACAAGTCGGAGGAGGATCCGAATGAAGGGACGCACTGATCGCGTCGCTCGATGGGCTGCCTTGGGGCTGCTCGTCGCGGCGCTCAGCGTCGTCGCGGCGGGTTGCGGCGGCGGGGACGACGACGGAGGCTCGACAGCTCTCGAGGGGTTGGGATCCTCGACCGAGGAGATCGCCGAGCTCGCCCGCGAAGAGGGCGAAGTCAATCTGGTCATCTGGCCGGGGTACGCGGTTCTCACGGACGAGTTCACCGCAGCGACCGGATGCAAGGTCGCCACGAAGGACGGCGCGAGCTCGGACGACATGATCAGCCTCATGCAGACGGGCGCGTACGACGGCGGGTCGTTCTCCGGGAACGCAACGGTTCGCTTGATGGCGACCGGCGATGTCGCGCCGGTCGATACGGATCTCATCTCGAACTTCGCGGACATCTCCGAGGGGATCAAGGGCAAGGACTACAACTCGCTCGACGGTGAGCCGTACGGCGTGCCGCACGGACGTGGCCCGAACTACCTCATGTTCCGCACGGATGAGCTTCCCGAGGACACCGACTCCTGGGCCGTGATCTGGGAGGACGACCAGCTCGCTGCGAACAAGGGCAAGATCTCGATCTACGACGACTCGATCTTCATCGCGGATGCGGCGCTGTACCTGAAGGCAACGCAGCCTGATCTCGGGATCGACGATCCATACCAGCTCACCCAGGAGCAGTTCGACGCGGCGGTGGATCTGCTGAAGAAGCAGGCGCCGAACGTCGGCGAGTACTGGCCGGGCGACGTCGTGAAGCAGATCGGCTCGTTCACGAACGGCGACAGCACGGTCGGGACGACGTGGCCGTACCAGTACCTCCAGCTGCAGAAGGCGAACGTGCCGGTCGCGGCGATCAAGCCCAAGGAGGGCACGACCGGTTGGTCCGACACGTGGATGGTCTCCTCGTCGGCGGCCAATCCGAACTGCATGTACCTCTGGATGAACCACATGGCGTCACCGGAGGCGCAGGCAGCGGTCGCGGAGGGCTTCGGCGAGGCGCCCGTCAACCTCAAGGCGTGTGATCTCACCACGAATCCGAACCACTGCGACGACTTCCACGCCGATGACGAGTCGTGGTGGGAGGACGTCTACTACTGGACGACACCGGACGAGACGTGCAAGGACGACGACGACGAGACGACCTGCGTGACCCAGGCCGACTGGAAAGCGGCCTGGACGGAGATCCGCGGCTAGTCGTCGGACCGAGGCAGCTGAGTGACCTCGGTCTCCATCGGTGAGAGGCCGCCCCGGCAAGGCCCGGGGCGGCGTCTCTCCACCTTCCTCTATCGCCACCCGCGCATCCGCCTGTGGGGCCTGCTCGCGCTGCCGTTCCTGTGGCTCGGGCTCGTCTACATCGGCTCGCTCTTCGTGTTGCTCCTGTCGGCGTTCTGGACGACCGACTCGTTCACGTCAGAGCTCATTCACGACTTCACGCTCGACAACTTCCGCAAGATCATCGAGACGCCGGTGTACCGCGACGTCGCCGTGCGGACGATCACGATGGCGGCTGCGGTGACCGTCGCGTGCGCGGTTCTCGCCTTCCCGCTCGCGTACTACATGGCGCGCCTTGCGTCGGTGCGGGCGCGCAACCTCCTGGTCGTCGCCGTGCTCATGCCGCTGTGGGCGAGCTACCTCGTGAAGGCGTATGCCTGGCAGACGATCCTCTCCGGCCAGGGCGTCATCAACTGGTTCCTCGAGCCGCTCGGACTCACGTTCGACGGGCGCTCGAATGTCGGGCTGTGGCTCGTCTTCACGTACCTCTGGCTTCCGTACATGGTGCTGCCGATCTACGCGGGGCTCGAGCGCATCCCGAACTCGCTCCTCGAGGCGTCGGCCGACCTCGGAGGGCGCTCGCTGCGCACCTTCTTCCGCGTGACGCTGCCGCTCGTCTTCCCGGCTGTGGTCGCGGGCTCGATCTTCACGTTCTCGTTGACGCTCGGCGACTACATCGCGCCGACGCTGATCGCGAGCGACCAGTTCATCGGCACAGTGATCTACCGCGAGTACGGAACCGCCCTGCCGATCGCCGCTGCGTACGCGATGGTGCCGATCGCCGTGATCATCGGCTACCTGCTGGTGGCCCGGAAACTCAAGGCCTTCGAGTCGATCTGATGACCGAACCGCTCGTCACGCGTGTGCTGCTCCGCCTCGGCTCGGCGTTCACGCTGGCCTTCCTCTACTTCCCACTCGTGGTGATCGGGCTGTACGCCTTCAACGGCCAGGTCGTGCAGCGCTGGCCGATCCAGGAGTGGAGCACCGAGTGGTTCTCGGTCGCTTTCGAGAACGAGGGGGTGCGCACGGCCTTGAAGAACTCGATCGTCGTGGGACTCGTCGCGACTGCGATCGCGCTCGTCCTCGGGACGCTGGCGTCGCTGGCGATCGCGCGCTACCGCTTCTTCGGCCGAGAGACCGTGACCTTCGTGATCATCCTCCCGATCGCCCTGCCGGGGATCATCACCGGGCTCGCACTGCAGGCGACGATCAAGGACGTGCTCGGCCCCTGGGGCGTGGTGTTCGGCCTCGGCACGATCGTGATCGGCCACGCGACCTTCTGCGTGGTCGTCGTCTACAACAACGTCCTCGCGCGACTGCGGCGCACTGCCGGCTCGCTCGACGAGGCCTCCGCCGATCTCGGGGCGGACTCGTGGCAGACGTTCCGCTACGTGATGTTCCCGCAGATGCGGACGGCTCTGCTCGCCGGCGGGCTGCTCGCCTTTGCGCTGTCGTTCGACGAGATCATCGTGACCATCTTCACGTCGGGCGCGCAGCAGACGCTGCCGATCTGGATGTACTCCACGCTCTTCCGCCCGAGCGAGCTGCCGATCGTGAACGTCGTCGCACTCTTCGTCGTCATTGTGTCCATCGTCCCCGTGTACTTCGCGCAGCGGCTTGCGGGCGCGGAGGGCATCGCGCCGACGCGAACGGAGCAGGCTGCCGCCGACTCGTAGGGACGAGGCTTGCCTCGCCCTCTCGGGCCGGTTAGACGCTCGCGGAGATGTCCACGCCGATCGGGCACATCACGCCCGTGCCGCCGAGCCCGCAGTAGCCGTTCGGGTTCGCCTCGAGGTACTGCTGGTGGTAGTCCTCGGCGTAGTAGAACGGCCCCGCTTCGACGATCTCGGTCGTGATCTGCCCGTGGCCCGCGCGCGTGAGCTCGCCCTGGAACATGTCGCGTGAAGCGAGCGCCGCGTCGCGCTGCGCCCCGGTCGTCCAGTAGATCCCGGAGCGGTACTGCGTGCCGACGTCGTTGCCCTGGCGCATGCCCTGTGTCGGGTCGTGCCCCTCCCAGAAGATCTTCAGCAACGCCTCGTAGCTCGTCTCCGCCGGGTGGAAGACCGCGAGCACGACCTCGTTGTGGCCCGTGCGACCGGTGCACACCTCCTGGTAGGTCGGGTTGGGTGTGAGGCCGGCCGCGTAGCCGACTGCAGTCGTGTACATGCCGGGCGCACGCCAGAACATCCGCTCCGCTCCCCAAAAACATCCCATGCCGAAGATCGCCTGCTCGGTTCCCTCGGGGAACGGCGGCGTGAGGGGAGTTCCGAGGACGAGGTGCGCGGTCGGGACGCGCATCGGCTCGTCGCGTCCCGGGAGTACCTGTTCGGGAGCGACCATCTCGGTCTTGCGGGTGAAGAGCCTCACCGCTCTCAAGGATACGTGTCACCCAGCAGCGGAGTCAGTCGTTCGGGCGGCTCATGGCCTACCCGAAGACAGCGGTGGGCCGGATCACAGGAGCAGCGCAGTCCGGTGGCCGTGAGAGGATCGTCGCCTGCATCGCTGATCTTGGATACG
>Ga0075344_1000032_pt1 | contig 17600 bp, 22 predicted proteins | sample RushOxbow_ThreeS_FD_120075 | JGI IMG/M metagenome (GOLD analysis project Ga0075344, IMG submission 120075) | Natural and restored wetland microbial communities from the San Francisco Bay, California, USA, that impact long-term carbon... | ecosystem: Environmental > Terrestrial > Soil > Wetlands ...
CCGGAATCCTCCTCCGCGAGGACGTCGGCGAGCGCCGTCTCGGCCTCTTCCTGCTCCGTTGCTGCTTCGGCCTCGGCGGAAGCAGCCGCATCCGCTTCGGCAGCTTCGAGCGCGGCGAGCTCCTCCTCGGGCGGGAGCTCCCCACCCTCGGGGACGACGAGCGTCTTCACCTCGACGTCGACATCCTGGAACAGCTCGATCGTGATCGAGTAGCGCCCGATCCGCTTGAGCGGGTCGGTGGCGATCTTCCGCCGATCCACGCGTACCTTGCGTGTGCGCCAGATCTCGTCGGCGATGTCCGACGGCGTCACCGAGCCGAAGAGCGACCCAGTCGGGCCTGCCTTCACCTCGAACCGCAAGACCGTCTTGCCGAGAACCTCCGCGATCTGGAGTGCCTGTTCGGACGTGCGCGCCTCGTGCTTGGCGCGCTCGGAGTCGACGCGGCGGAGCTCGGCGACGCGAGCGGGTGTGGCCGACTCCGCGAGTGAGCGCGGGAGGAGGAAGTTGCGCGCGTAGCCGCGTGCGACATCCACGACCTCGCCCCGCAGGCCGAGCTTCTCGACGTCCTTGAGGAGGATGACTTGCATTACGCGCTCCTCACCTGGATCACCCGACGTACGGAAGGAGGGCCATCTCACGTGCGCGCTTCACTGCGGCCGCGACCTGGATCTGGTGGCGCCGGCACGCGCCCGTGATGCGGCGCGAGCGGATCTTGCCCTTCTCCGAGATGTAGCGGCGCAGCTGCGCGAGGTTCTTGTAGTCGATCTCGGCGACCTTGTCCCGGCAGAAATGGCAGCTCTTCCGCTTGCCGGGTGCTGTGGTCGGACCGGTTCGCCGACGTGGTTGCTGCTTCTTCTGTGCCATTGGAATCGACCCCTAGAACGGAATGTCGTCGTCGGTAGGTGAGCTGGGGAAGTCATCTCCTCCACCAGCAGTAGCGCCGGCCGGCACATAGGTCGACTCGCCGTCGCTGCGGCCGCCGAGGAACTGGACGCTCTCCGCGACCACCTCGACTGCCTGGCGCTTCGAGCCGTCCTGCGCCTCCCACTCGCGCCACTCGAGACGCCCGTCGATCGCAACCGGACGGCCCTTCGCGAGGTACTGCGCGCAGTTCTCGCCCTGCTGGCCCCACACGGTGATGTCGAAGTAGTTCGGCTTGTCCGTCCACTGGCCCGACTCGTCCTTGCGGCGCGTGTTCACCGCGAGCCGCAACGAGCAGACCGGAGTTCCGGACGGGGTGTGCCTGAGCTCGGGATCCCGCGTGAGGTTCCCGACCAAGACGACGCGGTTGATGCTCGCAGCCATGACCTACTCCTCCTCTTCTGAGACGTCGGACGCAACCGCTGCATCCTCGCGCGCCAGCGCGGCGACCGCTACGGGCCGAACGGGACTTGCCGCTATCCGACGTGTCGCCATGTGGCGCATCACGCCGTCGTCGATGCGCAGGACCCTCGACACCTCGTCGAGCGTGCCCGCATCGCAGGTGAAGTGGAGGAGGTGATAGATGCCATCGGCCTTGTGCCCGATCTCGAAGGCCAGCTTGCGCCTACCCCAGACGTCGTGCAGGTCCCACGTTCCGCCGCCCGCTTCGACCTGCTCGCGGGCGCGCGCGACGATCTCCGCCTGGCGGTCGTCGTCCAGATCGGGGTCGAGCAGCAACAGAATCTCGTACTCGTTCACGTCCCCGACTCTCCTTCCCTCGGTCTGAATCGGCCTCACCGGTTGGGGCGCCGCCGGGAACGGACGGAGCCATGGTCAGGCAGGAAGCCGCGGGATGGTAGCAGGAGCAGCGCGTCGGGCCCGTCCTCGTCCTTCTGCAGCGCGCGATACCATCGGTGCGTGCGCAAGCTCATCAAGCTCGCCCTCATCGCCCTCGGAATCCGGGCGTTCTTGCGCTGGCGCAAGAGCCGACAGCACGCCCAGGTGGCGCCGCCCGAGACCTCGTCGGCGGATCCGGCCGACGAGTTGCGGCGCAAGCTCGCCGAGTCGCGTGACGAGGAGCCAGAGGCCGCCACGCCCGAGGTCTCCGTCGCGGAGCGGCGTGCCGACGTGCACGACGCCGGCCGCGCTGCGCTCGACGAGATGACCTCCGACGAGGCCTGACCACGGCACATGGCGGACCCGTCCGAGACGACGCAGGTCTCACGCGAGCCCACGACGCCCGACGACGAGCTCGTCGGCGCGCTCCGTAGTCTGGCCGCGCAGGTCGGAAGTCTCCAGACGGACGTCCAGTCCCTCCGCGCCGAGTCGCGCGGCCTTCCGACCGGAGAGGCCGATCGCCACGGCTGGGACGAAACTGCACCGATCGTCCGCGAGGGCGCGGCCTGGGTTCGCTCGGTCGACTCGCCCCGACCGCGCGGGCTCGCCATCCCCTGGCTGCTGTTCGAGATCGCGTTTCTCGTGGCGGTGGCCGTCCTCACGGTCGTGGCCGACCTCGAGCCGTACGCGATCGCCGGCGCCATGGCAGTCGCCTGGGCACTCGTCGCGCTGGCCGAGTGGCTCGCCGCACGCGGCGAGCGGAGCGATCGTCAGCTCGTCTACCGCGCGAGCGCACCCAGCGTGCCGCAACCCGACGACACGGCGTGGTTCGCGCAGAACGGGGGCGAGACGTTCGTCGACGAGCCGTCTGCCGAGAGCAAGCCGGCTCTGCTGCCCCCGCCCGACTGATTCCGGGTGACGCGCCTCAGGGCGCCTGTACCCGCACAGGGATACGAAGCCGCAACGAGCGTCCGTTCGTGAAGACCGTCGCCTGGAAGGTCAGCGTGCTGCCCACCCATCGCGCAGCCCACTTCACCGCGCCCGAGCGCTTCCCGGTGAAGGGGATCAACATGCCCGCGTTCGCGCCCTTGCACGGTCTCATCGCCCTGCGCTTCCAACAACTCACGACGACGTCTCCGCGGAGGATCTGCAGGCGAGCCGTGGCCTTGACGGCGCGCCCCTGACGATCCTTCACCGTGATCTCGTACCGCCACGGCGTGTTGGCGGCCGGCATCGTCGAGCTCGCTCTCAGAGTCGCGCGGACGGGGCTCGCGGCGGCCGCGGGTGCGACGAGAACGAGGAAGACGAGGAGCACGAGGAGCGCACGCACGGCCGTCATCCTACGGACGCCGCCCGCTCGAGCCGGGCGAGGCGGGCACCCGTCCGCGGAAGGAGAAGCAGGGCCGTGAGCGCCGGGACGGTGGGCGCCCAGAACGAGAACAGCCGGAACACGGCGACTGCGACGAGCGCGGTTGCGAGCGGCACGCCGACGGCCGTGAGCGAGTACGTCAGGGCAGCATCCACTCCGCCCACACCGCCGAGCGGAAGCGGGAGGATCGTCGCGGCGTGGCCTGTGACATACGCGAGGATCAGCTCGGATACCGGAAGCTCGACGCCGACGGAGCGGAGCGCCGCCCACAGGCAGAGGATGTTCGCGACCCAGTAGAGCGCGGTCGCACCGACCATCCTCTGACCCACCGGATGGCCGAATACCTCTCGCACCCAGCGCGCGGCTTCGACTGCGTAGCTCGCGCCACGCCGCACGAGACTCCCGTCGAACCGCGCAACGCGTTCGCTGCGAGCCGGCTGCGTCACGAGGACGGCCGCCGCAGTGCAGAGCGGCACGAGGACGAGCCACGGCACCGTGAGCGCGAGCGGAGCGTCGCCCCACGCGCCGGTCGCTGCGAACAGCGCCGCCGTCCAGGCCACCGCGGCGAAGGCGACGTAAAAGAGCCCGTTGAGGCCGAGGATTCGCACGAGCGCCACGGACGGGGCGAACCCGGCGCGGCGAAAGCACCAGTACGTCGCCGCGAGCGCGCCGACGCCGCCGGCAGCGAACACCCGCGCCGCGCCGATGATCGCGAGCATGACGCCGGCGGTCAGCCCGAGTCCCGGGTCGGGGCCACCTCGCCACGAGAAGCCGCGACGAAGCACCGCTGCGTACGCCCACAGTGCGACCACCTGCGCAGGGAGACAGACGAGAAACCACGTCGAGTCCGCCCGCTCGATCGCAGCCCGGACTTCTGAGAAGCCCGCCGCCCGTGCGATCAGCAGCCCGACACCGGCGACGAGCAGCACGGCGACCACGACGCCGACGAGCGCACGCCAGCGCACCGGGACGATCACCTCTGTGGACGGATCGTCACGCACGTGTCACACCTGCAGGACCGTCACTTCGTGACACGACGAGCCGCCGCGCCGAGCGCCGCACCCGCGACAGCGTCGAGAACGTAGTGGTTGCCCGTTCCCGCGACCACCGTCGCGACGAGAGGTGCGTACGCGTGCGCCAACGATCGCGTCACGACCGACTGTGAGCGACCTGCGATCTCGGCCCCCGTCACGACCGCGAACGCGACGTGCAGACTCGGCATCGCGGCGACGGGGTTGTAGAAGCGGACGAGGAGCGGGTGCTCGAGATCGAGACCGCTCACCTCGGACAGCGTGTCGACGAACTCGTCGAGCGCGCGCGGGGGCGCGGTCGGGAACAGGAGAAAGATCGGCTGCGCCACGACGTGCGTGAGCAGACAGGTCCGGCGGAACGCCTGGAAGCGCGGGTCACGACGCCGATACAGCTGCACCAGCCAGCCGACCGTCAACGTGACGTTGAACAGCGCGTACCCGACGTTGAGCCCGTGGACGAGCCTCGGGGAGCGAAGCAACACCGCCTGAACCGCCGGCTCGACCTTCAGGCCGACGCGTTCCTCGAGCGCAACGATCCGTTCGGCGTTCCTCCGCGCGCGCGCCCTGCCGTCGCGCCGGAGGACCAGCCGTGCGACCGCGAGGTACAGCGCGTAGACCCCGGCAGCGAGCGCGAGCTCGCGCCGAGCGGAGACCGTGGTCACGCCGCCTTCCTCCTCATCTCCACTCCGAGACCGAAAGCCCGGCACGCCGGGCGGGAGAACGACGTCCGCCACTTCCGAAGGGTGCTGAGTACGCGCCGGACAGGCTCTTCCCGGGGTCGCCGACGGCCGGCTTCACGCGGGCGAGCGTACCGCGGGCCTCGCTCGACGAGAAACGTGGCTAGCGTTCCGGGCGGAGCGGCATGGGCCCGGTGGCCCAGCGGGTCTTCAAAACTCGTGCGGTCGTGCAACTCACGGCTCGGTCGGTTCGACTCCGGCGCCGCTCCGTCTCGTTCAGCGACAGATCGTCTCGCCGCGGTTCTCGGAGAACGCCCCCCCGGCCCCACCGACCGTGAGGGGCTCCTTCCAGGGGAGGCAGCCCTCGTTCTGGGCCGTTGCGGCGACGAGGGCGATGCCGAGAAACACCGCCGTGACAGCGAGCGCGATGAAGAACGTGCGCATGCTCATGCGCCGAATGTAGACCCGGAGACGGTCGGACGCGCCTCCCCCGGCCGCGGCAGAGCGCGTCCCGGTCAGAGGGCGAGGCGGATCACGTGCTCACCGTGCTCGACCTCGCCCGTCTCCTCGAAGCCGTACCCCAGATAGAAGCCACGCGGACCTGCGTCGCCGGGCACGAAGCTCGAGACGAGCTCCCGCGCGCCCGGCAGCGTCCGCACGTGCTCGACGGTGAGGTCGAGCGCCTGGCGCCCGAAGCCCTTGCCCTGGTGCTCCCCCGCGATCATGAGGCGCCAGAGGTAGTACTCCTCAGCGTCCGGATCCACGCTCAGCATCACGAACCCGACCGGCACCTCGTCCGCGTAGACCGCGCGAAACCAGGCCTGCGGCGCGAAGTGCGCCTGCGCAATGGAGACGGCATTCGAGGCCACGTAGTCGCGCTGGGTGGGATGTACCTCGAGCGCGCAGATCGCCCGCACCGTCTCGGCCGTGATCTCGCGCAGTGTGACCTCCACGTTGCGCACGCTAGCGCCGAGAAACGCGGAAGCGGCCCACGAGGGCCGCTTCCGCGCGTCGAGGAGGGACGACGTTCAGGCGTCTCTGAGGACGGACGGCGCGAAGCGCTTCCCATTTCCGGCGACGGAGCCGAGCGCCGCGACCGTGTAGGCGCGATCGGCGCGAACCGACACCCGGCCGCTCCAGACGATCGTCCGCGTCCCGGCGACGGCGATCTGGATCCGGTACGTGCCCGTTGCGAGCTCGAGGTACGGCGAGGCCCTCTTGTAGGCGACCCGGGAGAGGGTCTTCTTGCCGTTCACCCAGATGTCCACGCGGGGCGCGTCGGGCGACAGGTGCCACACGCGCACGCCGGCCTTGCCCGACGGAGCGGTGGCGATGTCCCGCTGCAGCGCGAGCTCGAGCTTGTTGCGCTGAGCGCCCGCGAGGCCGCGCGCGACACCCGTGTACCGCGTCTTGTCGGCGACGGTGATCTTCGCCTTCAGGACAGCCTGGCCGATCGGCCTGCCGGCCGGGGCGACCGCGACGTCGTACGAGCCGGCATCCAGCGCGAGGTAACCGGTGACCTTATGCGTCGCCAGCCGCTGCACGGCGACCTGGCCGTTCACGAACACCGTCACGGCGGGAACGTTCGGCGACGCGTGCAGAACGCGAAGCAACGCGCCGGAGGTGGCGTCCTTCAGCACCTGGACGCCGAATGGAGCGCCCTTACCCGTGACGGAGCCGAGTGCGACCGCCGTGTACGGCTCGCCGCGCGCAAGCGTGACCGAGCCGGAGAACACCGTGGTCGAGGTGCCGGCGACGTTCACCCGCACGTCGTACGTCCCGGCGGGCAGAGGCAGGTACTGCGAGGCCGTGCCGAAGGGGACGTTCGAGAGCGCGGTCTGCCCGTTGACGATGACGTCGACGTTCGGTGCGTCGGGCGAGTTGTGCCAGACGCGGATCGACGAGCGGGAGAACGGCGCGCGCAGCACGTCCTCGATGGCGCCGAGCTTGACGGTCGCATTCGCGAGGAGGCCCGTGGCGAACGCCGTGTAGCGCTTGTCGTCCTGCACCGTGAGGTCGGTGCGGAGCACGGCGGCCGACTCCGGCTGCCCGGCGAGTGCAACCGCGACCTTGTACGTGCCCGCGGGCAGGTCGAGGTAGTCGGTGGACTGCAGCGGCGCGAGGGAAGGGACGGCCGCGGCGCCGTTCACGTAGACGGTGACGGCCGGTACGTCCGGCGCGCTGTGCAGGACGCGGACTTTCGCTGCGGCAAGCGCGTTCGGCGCGAGGCCGGCGAAGACGAGAGCGACGACTCCTACGAGGAGGAGGCGAAGACGGAGAGTCATCTGATGAGCTCCTTTCGAATGCGTTTCGACATGCGCTGGTACGCAGGCCCGAGCTCATCGGATCAATTTTTGTCTAGTTTTTGTCCATACTTGGGTGAACGTCTCCGCGGCCCTCGACGAACTCCTTCAACAACTCGAGCTCCTCACGGGTTGCCCTGCGCATCGGGCCACCCATGAACGGCGCCGCGAGCTTCAGCAGGAGTGACTTCGGATGCAACGGCCAGTCCATCGTCACCTTCGTACCGTCGACGACCGGTTCGAGGACGAGATCCAAGTCGAAGTCCGCCGCCTTCCAGCCGCCACGGACTCCCAGGCGACGCGACGGCTCGAAGGCGGTGACGACATCGTCGATGACGATCTCGCGACCGCGCCACTCCAGAACCTCGCGGATCCGGGTTCCGACGTCGACGGGTCCGTCCGACAACTGACGGAACTCCTTCACTGCGGGACGCCACGCCGTGTGCGTGTCCAGATCGGAGACGACGGCCCACACCGCGTCCGGGGACGACTCGATGACGATCGACTCGACCACTCTCATCGACGACCTCCTGTTCGGCTCTTCATACAGTATCTGTCCATGGTTCGTTCAGAGTACTGTACCGTGCGGGAAATGGGATCTGCTCGGCAGACGATTACGCTTCACGGCCCGGTAGTCGAGGAGACCGAACGAGGCGCACTCGGCTTGGCGGCGCCGTACTGGGCCGAGATTCGCCGCCTCACGGTCGGGCTCGTGACGGCGCGCGTGCACGAGCGGGGCGTCGACCTTCGGCTCTTCCGCGCGGTGACGCTCTTCCGCTTCGGGCCTGCGCACACTGCGACGACTCGCGGGTTGGCCGAGTGCCGGTTCGCCATCGCGGGCGGGCTGCTCGCGAAGGAGGAGCGGGGATGGCTGATCTTCACGCAGCGGCTGACCGAGACGCCGCAACTGGAGGTCTCTGTCGAGGACTATGTCCCCATGCTCAGCTCGCAGCGACAGCGCAGGAGCCTGCGCCGCTTCGTCTATCGCGAGGTACAGGAGCGCGCCCACCGTGCGGTCGGCCGCCGCTACCTCGCGCGCATGGCACGGAGAGCGCGATGAGGATCGCTGTCCTCGGCGCATCGGGCGTCATCGGCGCGCCTCTGATCGACCGGCTGCGAGCCGACCACGACGTCGTGGCGGTCGCGCGTCGCGCTCGCCACGACGACGGCGTCGAGTGGCGCTCGGCCGACCTCTCGGACGAGGCCGCAGCCGTTCGCGCTCTCGACGGCAGCGACGTCGTCGTTCACCTCGTGCACTCACTCGGGCGTTCGGACTACGAGCAGCACGACCTCCGCATCGCCGACAACGTCGCCCGTGCCGCGGCGACAGCCGGTGTCTCGCAGATCGTCTACCTCGGCGGACTCGGAGACGACTCTCCGACGCTCTCGAAGCATCTGCTCAGCAGGCGCGAGACGGGCTTCGCACTCGCGAGTGGGCCTGTTCCCGTGACGACACTGCGCGCCGGGATGGTCGTCGGGCGAGACAGCGCCGCGTTCGAGACGATCGTCGCGCTTGTCGACCGCCTTCCCGCGATGATCTGCCCGCGCTGGGTCTCGGTTCCGACCCAGCCGATTGCGCTCGAGGACGCCCTCGCGATCGTCTCGGGCGTCGTGGGGCTCGAGGCCGCGTACGGCGAGACGTTCGACGTCGGGGGCCCCGAGGTCATGACCTACCGCGAGATGATCGATCGCATCGCCCGGATCCGCGGACGTCGGCCGCTCATCGTCGAGGTCCCCGTACTCACCCCGCGACTCTCCTCGTGGTGGCTGCACCTCGTGACGCCGGTCAAGGCATCGGTAGCGCGACCGCTCATCGACGGCCTCCGCAACCCGACGGTGGCTCGTGAGCACCGGATCCGCGAGCTCCTCGACGTGCCGGAGACCTCCTTCGACGACGCGGTGCGCGCGGCGTTGAGCGACCGCTAGCGCGCGGCGGCGACGTCGCCGAGGATCGTCGCGAGCTCTGCCGGGCGCGACCACATCGGCCAGTGGCTCGTCGGCAGATCGATCCAGGTGACGTCGCGCAGCTCGCCGAGCCCCGCGAGCCAGGCGTAGCCCTCTTCGACCGCCGCCTTCACGCGCTCCGCCGGAAAGCCGGTGCAGACGACGACCGTAGGCACGTCGAGCCGAGCGTCGTTGCTGAGCTCCGCCGCCTCGCGCAGCGCAGATCCGGGCTGCGGGACCGCACGGCGGCGGAACGTCTCGAGCTGCTCCTCGGAGAGACCGTCGAGGTTCTCTTCCTCGGCGAGCTCCTCCGCCGAGGGCAGCGGAAGCTCGACCCCGTCGAAGTCCGGATTCATCGCGCCCTTGGCCGGCGCGGAGTCGACATACACGACCGCAGCGATCAGCTCGGGGACACGATCGCTGGCGGCGTACCCCGGCGCTCCGGCGCCGCTGTGCACCGCGAGAACGACGGGGGCGCCGGCCGCGCGCACCGCGTCGCAGATCGCCCCGACGTGATCCTCCATCGTGATCTCCGAGCGATCCGCGTCCACGGATTCGAGGCCGGGTAGCGTGAGCGCCTTGACCTCGTGGCCGTCCCTCCGGAGCGCCTCGGCGACCTCGTCCCATGCCCAGGCGCCAAGCCAGAACCCGGGGACGAGGATGATCGGCGCGGCCATGCCCCGACCCTAGTCGCTCGAGGAGCGAGCCGCGCGAAACCTGGCGACCGCCGCGTCGTGGTCGACGATCGGCGCGGGGTAGTCCGCCGCGCCGAGAAGCCCGAGTCGCCACGGCTCGTGGATGGCAGCGCCGTCGACGTCCGCGAGCTCGGGGATCCAGCGCCGAACGTAGTCGCCCGCCGGGTCGTAGCGCTCGCCCTGGCGCGTCGGGTTGAACATCCGGTTCGGGCGCGTGTCCGCGCCGGTGCCTGCGACCCACTGCCAGTTGCCGACGTTGTTCGGGATGTCGGCGTCGGCGAGGAGAGACGCGTAGTGCTCTGCCCCGGTGCGCCAGTCGATGTAGAGGTGCTTCGTGAGGAACGAGGCCGTGACAAGCCGCGCGCGGTTGTGCATGAAGCCCTCCGCGCGAAGTTGCCGCATACCCGCATCGACGAGTGGGTATCCCGTCCGACCTTCCTTCCATGCCTCGAGCGCCTCGTCGTCGTCGCGCCACCGATCCCGTCGCGCACGCATGTCCTCGCGAGCGAGCTCGGGCCGAGCCGCGAACAGCTGGTAGTGGAAGTCGCGCCAGCACAGCTGGCGCACGAATGCCTCGCCGCCTGGCCGCGAAATGGTCTGCTCGACGACCTCGAGCGGCGAGATACAGCCGAATCGCAGGTACGCGGAGAGCCGTGAGGTCGAGTCGTCTGCGAGATCGTCGCGGCCACTCCCATACGCGCCCAGGCCTCCGGAGATCCAGGCGGCGACGCGGCGGCGTGCCTCGGTCTCACCGCCTCGCAGGAGACCCGGTGACGTCGTCCCGACGTCGGTGCCGCACACCTCCCCGTCGACGCCGCCGTCCGGGAGTCGGAACGCGGCGGGTGGATCCAGGACACTCCGGCGCCCCTCGGCTCGCCACCGGTTCCAGTAGGGCGTGAAGACTGAGAAGAAGTCCACGCCACTGCTTGGCGTAAGCGCCCCGGGGGGCACGACCGTCACTCCCGGCGAGACATGGACGTCGAGTCCGGCATCGCGGAGGCGCTGTTCCCGGCGGCGCGCATATGCGCTCACGTCCTCGGCGAGGAACACCGTGGGGACACCGAGCCGCACGACCTCGCCGACGACGTCCCCGTGACGGACGACGAGCGCGCCGCCGCGCTCGCGCAGCGACCGGTCGAGATCCCCGAGCGAATCGAGAAGAAAGGCGACCCGGTTCGGTGCCCCGAAACGCGCGAGCACCTCGTCGTCGAGGACGAACAGCGGCACGACCTCCTCGCACGCCTCACACGCGGCGTGCAGCGCCGGGTTGTCGTGGACGCGCAGGTCACGCGTGAAGAGGACGATCCCGACCCGCACCGAGGCCACGGTACGCTACGGCGACGAGCAGGCGGCGCCTGGAGCGAGCGCACAGGAGGGACTCGATGAACGCAGCAGTCACGACCGAGCTGAAGACGATCGGCCACTGGATCGGCGGCCAGCCCGTCGCCGGCGAGTCGGGTCGCTCGGGGCCGGTCTACAACCCCGCGACGGGCGAGCAGTCCGCCGAGGTCGCGCTGGCCTCGACGGACGAGGTCGAACGCGCCGTCGCGAGCGCTGCGGAGGCGTACGCGACGTGGCGGCACTGGTCACTCTCGAAGCGACAAGAGCTGTTCTTCCGCATCTACCACCTGTTCGACGAGCACCGCGACGACCTCGCACGCCTCCTCACCGCCGAGCACGGGAAGGTCCTCTCCGACGCGCACGGCGAGGTGCAGCGCGGAATCGAGGTCATCGAGTACGTCTGCGGCCTCCCGGAGCTACTCAAGGGCCAGTACTCGGAGCAGGCCGCCACTGGGATCGACGTCTACTCGATCCGCCAGCCGCTTGGCGTCGTCGCGGGCATCACGCCCTTCAACTTCCCCGCGATGGTGCCCATGTGGATGTGGGCGCCCGCGATCGCATGTGGCAACACGTTCATCCTCAAGCCGTCCGAAAAGGATCCGTCAGCCTCGATCCTCGCCGCCGAGCTCCTCCAGGAGGCGGGTGTCCCGGACGGCGTCTTCAACGTCGTTCAGGGCGACAAGGTCGCGGTCGACGCGATTCTGGCTCATCCGAACATCGCCGCTGTCTCGTTCGTGGGCTCGACACCGATCGCGCGCTACGTCTACGAGACGGGTACGAAGCAGGGCAAGCGCGTGCAGGCGCTCGGCGGCGCGAAGAACCACATGATCGTCCTGCCCGACGCCGACATCGCCATGGCGGCCGATGCCGCCGTAAGCGCGGGATACGGATCAGCCGGCGAGCGCTGCATGGCGATCTCGGTCGTCGTCGCGGTCGGTGAGGCGGGCGACGAGCTCGTCGATGCGATCAAGGAGCGCCTGCCGAAGGTGAAGGTCGGCGACGGCCTCGATCCGTCGTCCGAGATGGGGCCGCTCGTCACGCGCGAGCATCGAGACAAGGTGGCGTCGTACCTGGAGTCCGGCCCGGCGCAGGGCGCGACGCTCGTCGCGGACGGCCGCGAGACGGCGCCGGATTCGGGCGGCTTCTTCCTCGGGGTCTCACTTCTCGACAACGTGAAGCCCGAGATGGACGCCTACCGCGACGAGATCTTCGGCCCGGTGCTCTCGGTCGTCCGGGTCAAGACCTACGACGAGGCGCTGACGCTCGTGAACGACAACCCCTACGGCAACGGGGTCGCGCTCTTCACGCGCGACGGCGGCGTCGCGCGCCAGTTCCAGTTCGACGTGAACGTCGGCATGGTCGGGATCAACGTCCCCATTCCCGTTCCGGTGGCGTACTACTCGTTCGGCGGGTGGAAGGCGAGCCTCTTCGGCGACCGGCACATCTACGGCCCTGAGGGCATCGACTTCTACACACGGACGAAGGCGGTGACGAGCCGCTGGCCGGACCCGGCGACGAGCAGGGTCGACCTCGGCTTCCCGCAGACCCGGTGATGCCGCACCTTCGCCTCGTCTCCGAGGACGAAGCCGACGGACTCCTGAAGGAGGAGTACGACGCCGCCCAGGAGCGCGCGGGGAAGGTCTTCAACATCCTCAAGGCGATGAGCCTCAACCCGCCCGTGCTGAAGGCCTCGATGGATCTCTACAAGGCGATCATGTTCGGCGAGTCGGGGCTGTCTCGTCGAGAGCGCGAACTCCTCGCCACCGTGACCTCGGCCCAGCAGGACTGCCACTACTGAACGACGGCGCATGCCGACGACCTCCGTGCAGAGGGCGCAGACGACGAGACCGCGAGGCATGCGATGGGCGACTACCGCAAGGCCGACCTCGCGCCACGTGAGCGCGCGCTCTGCGACTTCGCGGTGAGGCTCACCCATCTCGCGGCGGAAGTCGACGAGACGGACGTCGACGCACTTCGAGCAGTCGGCCTCACGGATCGCGACGTCTCGGACGCAATCCAGGTCATCGGCTACTTCAACTACGTGACCCGTGTCGCGGACGGCGTCGGGATCGAGAACGAGCCCGAGTGGACGTCAGCCTGACCGCGCGGCGGATCGCCGCAGGACACGCCGCTCGCCCACGCGGCGAGTGAGGCCGTCGGCATCCATGCGCTCGAGGAGGAGCTGCGCGTCCCGGCGTCCCGTGCCGACGAGGTCGCGGAAGCGCGCGAGCGTGATCCCACCGGAGGTCTGGCTCTCCATGACGACGACGTCTCGCGCGACCTCGTAGGCGTCCATGCCGATCGCGTAGCCGTCGGCGAGCCGCGCGAGCCGTCCTTTCGCCTCGAGGAAACGCGCGAGTTCGTCGTCGGGGACCTTCGTCGCCCGGACACCGGAGTCTGCCAGCTCGCGCTCGAGCGCCGCCGCCTCGGCCTCCCGGCCGTCGAGCGTGGCGACGGCACCGGGCAGATAGAGCTTCGCGCCACGTCGCTCGAAGGCGAGCCGAGGCACGATGTCCTCGGCCCACTCGTCCGCCGGCAGCGGCACACCGGGATCGATCGGGTCTGCGGTGGCGATTCGCGACCGGAGTCCGTCTTCGTAACCCGTCAGCCACGCGCGGGAGAAGACCCACTCCCCCGCTCGCTCGACGCCTTCGAGCTCGCCGTCGAGGAGATGGCTGAGCGACGCAATACGAACCGGCGCGGAGATCGTGGCGGCGACGTCCCCGCGCTCGACCAGAGCGACCCGCGAGGCGTCACGGTGTCGTGGCGGCAATGGGTCGAGCACCGTGCCTCCGCCAAGCGTGGTCTCCGCGCGGAGGATCACGCGATCGCCACGGGCGGCGACGACCGGCGCGTCGAGCCGGAGCTGCGCGAAGCGCTCGTCGAGGCGGACGACACGGGCGGGGCAAGCCGCCGTACCCAGGTGGACCACGACACGAGCGCCGTCCTCGACAGGCGCGATCGCCTCGAGCGAGACATCGAGCCGGTAGGAGGTGGGGTAGGCGCCATCGGGCACGAGCGCTTCCCCGCGCACGATCTCGTGCCGCTCGACGCCAGGCAGGCTCACAGCGACCCGCTGGCCCGCCTCGGCACGCCCGACGTCGCGGTCGTGCACCTGGACGCTTCGGACGCGGACGTCGCGCCCCGACGGCTCGAGTCGAAGCACATCACCGGCTCCGATCGACCCCGACCACAACGTCCCGGTGGCCACGGTGCCGAACCCGGTGACGGTGAACGAGCGGTCGACGTACAGGCGCGTCGGTCGCTCGGCTCGCGCATGCTCGAGACCGTCGGCGACGCGCCCGAGCGCCGCGCGAAGCTCGTCGAGCCCGACACCCGTGCGGGCGCTGACGCGCACGATCTCGACGCCGGGCACGAGCTCGCTCGCCTCCTCCTCGGCGAGCGCGATCGTGTCACCGTCGACTGCGTCGATCTTGGTCAGAGCAACGACGCCGCGATCGATCCCGAGCAGCCGAAGGATCGCGAGGTGCTCGTGGGTCTGAGGCCGGGTTCCCTCTCCGGCGTCGATGACGAGCAGAAAGAGGTCGATCCCGGTCGCGCCCGCGACCATCGTGCGCACGAAGCGCTCGTGGCCGGGCACGTCGACGACCGAGAGCCGCCGCCCGTCGCCGAGCTCGAGCGGTGCGTAGCCGAGGTCGATCGAGATCCCGCGGCGCTGCTCCTCCGGCAACCGGTCGGTGTCCTTCCCGGTGAGCGCCCGCACGAGCCACGTCTTGCCGTGGTCGATGTGCCCGGCAGTGCCGATCGTCAGCGGCATCAGGCGCGTGCTGCGACGACGGCGGCGGCGACCTCTTCAGCCTCCGCGTCGGTCAGCGTCCGGCAGTCGAGGAGCGTGCGGCCGTCGCGGACGAGCGCGACCACGGGCGGATTGCCGGTCCGGAGCCGCTGGGCCAGCGACTCCTCGACCGCGCAGGCGGCGCTCGGCAGCTCGGCGAGCGGTAGTGCTCCTCCGCCGACGCGCGCGACCGTCTCCTCGACCTCGCCACCGACCCGCTCGGCGAGTCGCTCGGCGCGAGCGAGGATCACCTCGAGTGGCTCGTGGAGCATCCGGAGAACCGGTGCCTGGTCGCGGGTAGTTGGGTCGAAGGCGAGCCCCAGCGTCCCCTCCAGCGCGGCCAGCGTGAGCTTGTCGGCGCGCAGGGCGCGCTGCAGCGGATGACGCCTCAGCTGCTGCACGAGGTCGGCGCGTCCGACGACGATGCCCGCCTGTGGACCGCCGAGCAACTTGTCGCCCGAGAAGCACACGAGGTCGGCTCCCGCGCGAAGGCTTTCGGCCGGCGTCGGCTCGTCACCGACCCCGCCGAGCGAGCCCGAGCCGAGGTCGTCGACGAGCGGCAGGTCGTGCGCACGCGCAACCTCGGCGAGCTCGTCCAATCGCGGGCGTTCGGAGAATCCCACTACACGGAAGTTCGACTGGTGGACGCGCAGCAGGAGCGCGGTCTCCGGGCCGATCGCGCGCTCGTAGTCGGTCGCCCGCGTGCGGTTCGTGGTGCCGACCTCGACGAGTCGTGCCCCAGAGCGGGCCAGCACATCCGGAATGCGAAAGCCGTCACCGATCTCGATCAGCTCGCCGCGCGAGACGACGACTTCGCGACCCTCGCCGAGGGCCGCGAGCGCGAGGAGGACTGCGGCGGCATTGTTGTTGACGACGAGCGCCGCTTCGGCGCCGGTCAGCCGCCGGAGCAGGGGAGCGAGATGGTCTTGCCGCGAGCCCCGCTCGCCGCGCTCGAGGTCGTACTCGAGGTTCGAGTACCCGGAACCGACCTCGACCACCCGAGCCAGCGCCTCGTCGGCGAGTGGCGCGCGGCCGAGGTTCGTGTGCACGAGCACGCCCGTCGCGTTGAGCACGCGGCGCAGCGACGGACGGCGACTCGACTCGAGCTCGTCGAGGACCGCCTCGACGATCGGGCCCGGCGCAGCACCGTCGCGGATCGCCGTACGCGCAAGCTCGAGCACCCTGCGCGTCGCGTCCACCGCGAGCCCGCGCGGCAGGCCTACGAGGCGTTCGTCGCGGAGCACCTCATCGACCGAGGGCAGGTCCCTGAGCCTCACTCGGCAAGTGTAGGAACGAGCTCGCGCAGGAGCGCGGTGAGCGAGTCCGCCGCGCGGGCGGCAACTCCGAGCACCGCCTGGTGGTCGATCTTCCCGGGCAACACGCCCGCTGCCATGTTCGTCACCACCGATACGCCAAGCACACGGATCCCCACGTGCCGCGCGGCGATGACCTCGGGCACGGTCGACATGCCCGCGAGGTCGCAGCCGATCGCGCGCATGAACCGGATCTCGGCCGGAGTCTCGAACTGCGGCCCGAGCCACGCACCGTAGATCCCTTCGCCAACCTCGACGCCGAGGCGAGCCGCTGCGTCGCGAGCGCGTGCCCGGAGCTCCGCGTCGTAGGCATCCGACATGTCAGGAAAGCGCGGCCCGAGCGACTCGTCGTTCGGACCGACGAGCGGCGACGCGCCCTGAAAGTTCACGTGATCCGAGATGAGGACGAGTAGGCCTGGCCGGTAGTCAACGTTGATCCCTCCGGCGGCGTTCGTCACGACGAGTGAACCGATGCCGAGGCGGCCGAGGACGCGGACACCGAAGGCGACGCGGTCGGCCCCGACGCCCTCGTACAAGTGCGCCCGGCCGCGCATGCAGGCGAGCGGAACATCCCCGAGCCGTCCCAGAACGAGCGTGCCTGCATGGCCGATCGCCGTCGAGACGGGCCAGCCGGGGATGTCGCCATACGGGATCTCGACCCGGTCGTCGAGCTCCTCGGCCAGCGCGCCGAGCCCGCTTCCGAGGACGAGCCCGACGAGCGGCTCGACGCTCGTCTCCTCGCGGATCCGCGCCACGGCGGCGTCGACGCTCACGCCGATCCCTCCCGCACGCGGTTGTCGTAGTGCGAGACGACGAGCTCAACGGCGAGCGCCGGGTCGTCACAGCGGAGCATGCCCTCGTAGTCCGCGGGCGAGATGAGCCCATCGTCGAGCATCTCGTCGCGCACCCAGTCGAGCATCTCGTCCCAGTAGTCGGAGTCGAACAGCACGATAGGAAAGTCGCCGATCTTGCCCGTCTGTCGCAGCGTGAGCGCCTCCCAGAGTTCGTCCTGCGTCCCGAAGCCTCCTGGGAAGATGACGAACCCTTCGGCCGCCTTTACGAACATCACCTTGCGCACGTGGAAGTGGTCGAAGGTGAGCGCGAGATCGCACCACGGGTTCAGCCCCTGCTCGAACGGAAGCTGGATGTTGAAGCCGACCGACAGGCCGCCCGCCTCCTTGCACCCGCGGTTCGCCGCCTCGATGACGCCCGGGCCGCCGCCCGTGACGACGGCGAACCCTGCCTCCGCGAACGCGCGCCCGGTCGCCCGGGCCTCCTCGTAGACCTGCGTCCCCTCGGGGGTTCGCGCCGAGCCGAAGATCGACACGGCCGGTCGATCGATCTTCTGGACGAGCTGGAAGCCGGCCAGGAAC
>Ga0075344_1000033_pt1 | contig 17359 bp, 20 predicted proteins | sample RushOxbow_ThreeS_FD_120075 | JGI IMG/M metagenome (GOLD analysis project Ga0075344, IMG submission 120075) | Natural and restored wetland microbial communities from the San Francisco Bay, California, USA, that impact long-term carbon... | ecosystem: Environmental > Terrestrial > Soil > Wetlands ...
CCGGACTTCCTCACGCGCGCCCGGGTCGTCGAGGCGGGACCGTGTGTGATCACGGGGCGTGCCTGGTCGGGGCGGGCCGAGGTGGACGGCGTCGACGTGTCGGTGGACGGCGGGGAGACGTGGGCTCCTGTCGACCTCGAACCGGCGACGCTCGGCCGCTACGCCTGGCGGGCCTGGAGGTTCGTCTGGGACGCCGCACCCGGCGACTACGAGCTGTGCTGCAGGGCGCGCGACACCAGCGGAGGCGAGCAGCCCCTCGCTCCGGCGTGGAACGTCGGCGGCTACGTGAACAACGCGGTGCAGCGCGTAGGCGTGACCGTCGCCTAGAGCGTGTTACCTCCGGCGCGGCCGGATCGTCAGTGTTCCGAGATGACCGAACCGCACGATCTGTTCGAGGAACACCGCGCGCACCTCCACGCCGTGGCGTTCCGCGTCCTCGGCTCGCACGCGGACGCGGATGACGCGGTGCAGGAGGCGTGGCTTCGCTTCGACCGGGCCGATCGCGCCGCGATCGAGAATCCGGGCGGCTGGCTGACGACGGTCACGGCGCGGGTCTGCCTCGACCGTCTGCGTGTGCGGAGAGACGAGGTGGAGGAGGCGGCCGGCGAGTTGCCCGCGTCGCCGCTCGGCGACCCCGAAGGCGAGGCGCTGCTCGCCGACTCGGTCGGCGAGGCGTTGTCGGTCGTCGTCGCGGCGCTCGCGCCCTCCGAGCGAGTTGCTTTCGTCCTGCACGACGTCTTCGGAGTCTCGTTCGCGGAGATCGGGGTGGTGCTCGGGCGCTCGCCGAACGCAGCGAAGCAGCTCGCGAGCCGTGCGCGTGCTCGGATTCGCGGCGCTGCCGTCCCCGTCTCGCCGCCCCCCGAGCAGCGCCGCGTGGTCGAGGCGTTCCTCGCAGCCGCTCGCGCGGGCGATCTCGCGGGCCTGGTCGCCGTCCTCGATCCCGACGTGGTGCTTACGGCGGATTCGGCAGCTGTGCGCATGGGCGCGCCGGACGGCCTCCGTGGCGCCGGCGATGTTGCGCAGGTCTTCTCCGGACGAGCGCTCGGGGCGCAGCCCGCCGTCGTGGATGGCCGCGCCGGCTTTGCCTGGACACCGAAGGATCGGCCGAGCGCCGTATGGGAGGTCGAGGTCGTGGCTGGCTCGATCGTGCGCATTGACATGCTCGCGGCGGCAGCGACGCTCGCCGAGCTCGACCTTTCTCCCTACCTGGACTGAATCGACAGAAAGGTGTGACCGAATGCTGACGATGACTTCATATCCCGTCGAGTACGTGAGCGCATGTCGCGAGCGGATCGCTTCCGACACGGCTGCGTTCGCCAAGAGCCAGGCGCCGGCCTCGCTCGAGCAGCCGTACTTCCGGAACCTCCTGCTCGCGCTCGAGCTTTCCTTCGTTCATCGCACCCGTGCGATCGAGGGAAAGGACGGCAACCCGCTCAACGAGGTGCGCGTACTCACCGACTCCATGCTGCTCCACGGAGGTGTCATGACGCCCCAGAAGAGCATCAAGCTGGATCCCGCGTCAGCCGTTCTCCGGATCGCGTACGGCGAGCCGGTAGAGCTCGACGCCGAGTCGTTTGCACGCCTGGCGGAGGCGTTCTTCGCGGAGCTGGAGGCGAAGTTCGTCGAGAGCTGAGCAGGCACCTCCCATCACAGTCGGCTGACATCCGTGGCCTATCGTGTCGTCGTGCGCGCAGCGATCGCAGTCGGTCTGGTGCTCGTAGCGCTCTCGGCGACAGCCGGTGGCGCCTCGTCCGCGACGGTCACCCTGCGCCTCGACGGCGCGGCCTTCCGGCCCGAGTTGGCCCTCACCGCGGCTCAGCGCCAGCGCGGCTTGATGCTTCGCCGCACTGTGCCGCGAGACGGGATGTTGTTCGTCTTCCCGACCGCGACCGCGGGCGGCTTCTGGATGAAGAACACGCTCGTCCCGCTCAAGATCGTGTTCTACGACTCACGGGGCCGGGCGGTGCGGACCATGACCATGACGCCGTGCCGCGCCGACCCGTGCCGGATCTACGACCCGCAGCGGCAGTACCGCTTCGCTCTCGAGCTGCGCGCGAAGGATCCTCGACCCGCACGTCGTCTCGGGCCGGACGCCCAGCTCGTGCGCCTCGTGCGGGCGTCCAGCTGAGACCGACGTTCGTCAGCGCGCTCGCGGCGGCCCTCGTCGCACTGCCTGCAGCCTCCGCCCAGCAGCGACCGACCGTCGTTCTGGATCCCGGACACGACCTGACGGCGAACCTCGCGACCGAGCCGATCGGACCCGGATCCTCCGTGCGGAAGATCAAGGACGGCGGCGGCACGAGCGGCGTCGGCAGCGGACTGCGCGAGGCGGAGCTCAACCTTCGCGTCGCCCTCCGACTCCGTCCGCTTCTCGAGCGCGCCGGGATCCGCGTCGTCATGACCCGCACGACCACCAGCGGCACGAGTATGGGGAACATCGCACGGGCTCGGATCGCGAATCGTGCACGTGCGGCACTCTTCCTGCGCATCCACGCCGACGGGTCGACCGACCGCTCGGCACGCGGGACGCACACGCTCTATCCGGCGCTGCGCCGCGGCTGGACGGACGACGTCTACGCGGAGAGCAAGCGGGCGGCTGCGACGGTGCAGCGCGACGTGCGGGGCGCGCTCGGCTTCCCCGACCGCGGGCTCCAGCAGCGCTCCGACTTCACGGGCTTCAACTGGGCCGACGTTCCGGTCATCCTCGTCGAGCTGGGGTTCATGTCGAACCCGACGGAGGATCGCCTGCTCGCCACGGCCGCGTACCAGCGGCGCGCGGCGGTCGGGCTCTGCCGCGGGACTCTGCGCTTTCTCGGACGTTCGCTCTCGGCCTGCCCCTGAGGTCAGTCGGAACGGCTGCTGACTCCCGCGAGCCAGCGGTCGGGACGGTTAGGCGGCAGCAGGCGAACGAGGAGGAGGATGACCGCCGTCGATGCGAAGTAGGTGTAGAGCGATGCGGATCCAGCGTGATCGCCGATCACGGTCTCGCCAAAGCCGAGGCACGCATACGTCAGGAGCGCGAGCGCGAGCCCGACCTGCAGGATCGACTTCGCGCGATGCGGGAGGAACTCGAGCCGAATCAGGCTTGCGAGGAGAAGGACGAAGACGCCGAACTCGAAGACGCCGAGGATGAACCAGGCAGTGTCGGTGCCCGGGAACGTGTCGATGAACGTGCCCTCGAACTGCTCGGCGATGCCGGAGGGTGCCTCGCGCTCGCCGTCGAAGAGCTTGTCCTTCCCCGAGTAGAACATGAGGCCGCCTACCATCAGGTAGACACCGGCGAGAATCAGCCAGTAGGCGATGCCGTCGAAGATCGAACCCTGGCCGACGACGGCGTACTCCCTGTCCGACCCCTTGATCTCCATGGCACGGCTCCTCGGTCGTGTGTCGGTGCTCGCCCGTGGAGTATCCCGCAGAGCGGGCGTTCCACCAACTCGTCGCCTGGCGGGCTCTTGCACGTGGACCAGCTGCGCGCACGCTCCGAGCGACTGCTTGCCGCTCCGGTCCGACGGGCGGATCTCGCTGTGCGGTTCGAGGAGACGTTCGCCTAGTGGTCCGAGGTGCTCGTAGCGGGCCGGACGTTCTACCCGCGCATTCTCGGGACGACGTGGAGGTTCTCGCGGGATCGCACCGCTCCTGTGGCGAGTCGTCCGGCGCTAGGGTCGGAGGCTCCCGAGACGAAAGGAGTGAGGCGCGTGATTCGGATCATCGAAGGGCTGCCCGACAACGTGCTCGGCGCAGAGGCGCTAGGGAAGGTCACCGACGAGGACTACGAAAACGTCCTCGCCCCCGCTGTTCGCGAGCTGCTCGAGGCCCACTCGAAGATCCGCTACATCTACGTGCTCGGCGACGAGTTCGAGGGCTGGACGCCGGGTGCGATGTGGGAGGACGCGAAGCTGGGCGGCGCCGATCTGCGCAGGTGGGAGAAGATCGCCGTCGTGACGGACAAGGACTGGGTGCGCCACGCCGTGAAGGGGTTCGGCTGGATGATCCCAGGTGATGTGCGCGTCTTCGCGCTCGGAGAGATCGACGAGGCGACGTCCTGGGCGAGCGACTAGGCGTGCGGCGGACAGGGATGCCCCGGGTGACGCGAGCTTGCAGGTCGCGGCCGCGGTCTCCCGTCCAAGAGACGCGATGAGCGCGCCGGAGCGGATCCTCGTCGACGGCTCGCTGGACGGCATCGACTGGGCGACCGTGAAGGCAGAGCTCACCGCGGACGACTTCGACAACGGGCGCAGCCCGCGGGCGCTCCGGCGCTCGTTTGCGCAGTCGCAGCATGTCGCCATCGCGCGAGACGGTGAGCGTGTCGTCGGCACGGCACGGCTCCTCTCGGACGGTGTCTGCAACGCGTACCTCGTCGACGTCTGGACGGCCTCCTCCCATCGCCGACGCGGAATCGCCTCGGCCATGATCCGACGCCTGGTCGAGGAGGTGCCCGGCCAGCACATCGGGCTCCAGACCTCGTCCGCCCAGGCGTTGTACGCGTCACTCGGATTCCGGGAGGAGCCTGAGTTCTGGGCTGCCGTGGTCGGCGTGTGGCTCGACAACGACGGGAACCGCTGAATGCCATTGACGCAGTACTACACCGCCACGAGCCTCGACGGCTTCATCGCGGACGAGAGCCACTCACTCGACTGGCTCTTCACGCGGGACCAGGATCACGGCGGGCCGCTGAACTATCCCGAGTTCATCGCCGGCGTCGGCGCACTCGCGATGGGGGCGAGCACCTACGAATGGGTTCTCGACCACGAGTTCGCCGACAAGCCGCTCGACGAGTGGGTGTGGCCGTACGAGCAGCCGACCTGGGTCTTCACGCATCGCGAGCTGCCGCTGGTGCCGAACGCCGCGATCGAGCTCACGAGTGACGACGTGGCGGCCGTGCACGCTCGTATGGCCGAAGAGGCCGCAGGGAAGAACGTCTGGATCGTCGGCGGAGGCGATCTTGCGGGGCAGTTCGCCGACGCCGGGCTGCTCGACGAGGTGATCGTGTTTGTCGCGCCCGTGACGCTCGGCTCCGGCGCGCCGCTCTTTCCGCGGCGGCAGGAGCTGAGGCTCGAGGAGGTTCAGCGCAACCGCGACTTCGCCTGCGCCAGGTACACCGTCGTGCGCGAACCAGCCTGACGGGGACGGACCCGGCTAGCGCCACTCGATCGCGACCACCTCGACCGGCTCGGCGACTCCCTTCAGGGTCTCGGTTCGCCGCTCGGCGGCGCGGAATCCACCACCCGAGGCGTCGAGCGTCTCGGCGCTGACGAGGATCTCTCCCGTTCCGGCGGCCGCTCCGATGCGGGCGGCGACATGCACGCCCTGTCCGCCGTAGTCCGCGGTCTCCGAGTCCGTGCGGAACGCGCCGCCCGCGTGGGCTCCGATCCGGATGTCCGGAGCGACGATCTCGGCCGCCAGCGCACGTTGGATCGCCACCGCCGCTTCGATGGCCGCCTTCGGCGTCTCGAAGGACGCGAAGAAGCCGTCTCCGGTCCGCTTCACGACCTCGCCGCCGCTCGTGGTGATGGCATCTCCCACCAGCTCGTCGTGACGCGCGAGCAGCCGCCTCCACTTGTCGTCGCCGAGTGTCTCGAGGAGCCTCGTCGAGTCGACGATGTCCGTGAACAGGAACGTTCGCCGTGTCTCGGTGCGTCCGAGGAGCTCCTTCAGCCTGGCCGCCTCGGGCCCCGCGCCGAGGCGCTCGAAGGCTGCCAACGCACCTTCGAGCTCGACCGTGCTCGCATGCTCGTCGCCGCCTCGGCGGTAGGCGGTGCCCAGCGCCGCCCGGACTCGCGCCGTCTCGTACGGTGCTCCGACGCCCTGCCATGCGTCGCGTGAGTGCCTGAGCACGCGAATCGCGCCGGCCCAGTCCTTCTCGGCCAGAAGGATCTGCCCGCGGGCGAACTGCACCATCGCGTCGAACGCGGCGGCCCGGCGGTCGCCGATCTTGTACGCGTCGACGGTCTGCTCCATCTCGTCCGCCGCCGCTCGAGCCGTCTCGAGATCGCCTACCGCGATGGCGATCTCCACTTGCGCGGGAAGTCGGCGCAGCCTGAACAGCGGGCTCTGTGCCTCCTCGAGCGAACGGGTCACCCCGGCGAGCGCAACCTCGGCCTTCCCTTCCGCCAGCCGGACGAGTGAGAGACCGGGCTGCGGCTCTCGACCGAGCTCGCTGGACACGCGGTACGCCTCCTCGGCTCCGGCCAGATCCCCGCGTCGCCGCCGGATCTCGCCGATCTCGTACCACCCGGCAGCCGGGATCATCTGGTCGAAGTCCTTGAGCTCCTCGCAGGCCGTCAGCGCCTGCGCCTCGGCGGCCGACCACTCGCCTCGCAGCCGCATCGCCTCGGCGCGGTGCACACGGCAGGCTCCCGGGAAACCCGTGACATCGAGCGTGTCGCACCAGCTGTTGGCCGCCTCGGTCCACTCGGCGGCGCGCCGGTAGTCACCGACGTCCTGGCACGCGCTGATCGTTATGCAGTACACGAGGCCTGCCGAATGCGCGCTGATGTCTCCGCAGAGAGCGGATGCACTCGCCTCGTCGAGAAGAGCGAGGCCCTTGTCGATCTGGCCGGCAATGATGAACGTGCGCCCCTTGCCCGACAGCGCGAGCATCTGGGCGTCGCGGCTTCCGACCCGCTTCGCGAGCGAGTACGCCTCGTCGAATATGGCGGTCGCCGCTTCGAGCTCACCCTGCGCCATCGCGCCGAGTCCCTTCGTGAGCAGCAGCCGCGCGTGCTCGGGGCTCTCGTCGAGGTCGGCGAGAAGCCGGTCTGCGCTCGCGAACCATCCGTTCGAGACGGCGAACGATCCTTTGCCTTCGTAGTCCCAGGCCAGCGTCAGCGCAACCCGTGCGGCACCGTGGTCGTCTCCTGCGGAGGTGTACGCCGCGAACGCCTTTTCGCGATACCGGATGGCCTCGTCGATCTTCCCGCTCCACCAGGCGGCTTCGCCGAAGTGCTCGAAATCGCCGGCGCTCAGCTCGCTCGCGTCGACGCCGCCATACGCCGTGTACGCCGCGCGCCAGGCCTGGCGTTCCGCGGCGGCGCGGGCGTTGTCGAGCGAGTCGAGGATCTGCGACATGCTCAGCCCGCGATCCTGCGGTCGAATCCGGCCGGCGCATGGACGTTCACGAACCGGGCCTGCTCGTCGGTGTGGTTCGCGAAGGTGTGCGGGACTCCGGGAGGGACGAGAACGAACGTGCCGGGGCGGGCGGTGATGTCCTCGCCGTCCACCGTGAAGACCAGCTCGCCCTCGAGCATGTAGAAGGAATCGTCCTCGTCGTTGTGCGCGTGCGACTCCGGTCCGGAGCGGTGCGGCTCGATCGTCACGATCGCGAGATTGAAGCGTTCGGTGTCGATCGATCGCGCGAGAAACTCGACGTTCCCGACATGCTGGCCGTCCCCAGCCTCTACGACGACTGCGCGCTCGGCGCCCACGCGCAGAGGTTACTCCTCGGTCGGGCCGCTCGACAGGGCGTCGAAGGCTCCCGCGTAGCCGTTCAACGCAGGCTGCCCGCCGAGATGCGCGTACAGCACAGTCGACCCGGAGGCAATGCGGCCGGATTCCACGAGGTCGATCAGAGCCGCCATCGACTTCCCCTCGTAGACGGGGTCGGTCAGCATCCCCTCGAGCCGCGCGCAGAGGCGGATGGCGGCGATCGTTTTCTCGTCGGGGATCCCGTAGGTACCGGCATGCCACTCGTCGAGGAGAACGATCTCTTCGTTCTCGAGCCCGCGGTCGAGCTCGATCGCCTCGGCGGTGAAGCGCGCGATACGCGCGATCTGTGCCCAGGTCTGCCCGACGGTGGCGGATCCGTCGATCCCGAGGACTGTGCGCTCGGCCTCCTGTTTGGCGAAACCGGCGACCATTCCGGCCTGCGTCGAGCCGGTGACCGAGCAGACGATCACCGTGTCGAAGAAGACGCCGAGCTCGCGTTCCTGCTCGGCCACCTCGTCGGCCCAGCGAGCGAAGCCGAGCCCGCCGAGCGGGTGATCCGACGCGCCGGCGGGTATCGGGTACGGCTTTCCGCCCGCCTGCTCGACCGCGGCGAGCGCCTCCTCCCAGCTGCGGCGGATCCCGATGTCGAAGCCGGCCGGGTCGAGCCGCACGTCGGCGCCCATGATGCGCGAGAGGAGGATGTTGCCGACCTTGTCGTACACGGCGTCGGGCCACTCGACCAAGTGCTCTTGCACCAGGACGCAGCCCAGGCCGAGCCACGCGGCGACGGCGGCAACCTGACGCGTGTGGTTCGACTGGACGCCGCCGATCGAGACGAGCGTGTCGCAACCCTGGGCCACGGCGTCTGCGGCGAGGTACTCGAGCTTGCGCACCTTGTTCCCGCCGTACGCGAGGCCGGAGTTGCAGTCCTCGCGCTTCGCCCAGATCTCGACCCCGCCGCCGAGGTGCTCGCTCAGCCGCTCGAGCCTGTGGACGGGAGACGGCCCGAACAGCAGAGGGACGCGCGGGAAGGACTCGATGCCCACGCCGCGATCCTACGAGCAGGGCCTCAAGTTACAACTTGTCACAAGCAATCGATCGCGCGCCGACGCTCGGGCGAGCAGTGCTTGTGACAAGTTGTCACTTGCGCTCGAGCGCCGCGCGCACCGCCGGTGCGACCTCGCGGCCCAGGAGCTCGATCGAGCGCAGGATCCCTTCGTGGGGGATTCCGCCGATGGTGAACTGGAGCAGGAAGCGGTCGTGTCCGAACAGCTCGTGCTGGAAGAGGATCTTCTCGACGACTTGCTCCGGCGTGCCGACGAAGTTCGCCCCACGAAGCGTTGCGGCGGCGTCGTAGTCGGGGCGCTGCATGGGCGGCCACCCGCGCTCGCGACCGATCCTGTTCATCGCCGCAGATACGTAGGGGAACGACTCGTCGAGCGCGCGCTGCGCCGTGTCGGCGATGTAGCCGTGCGAGTTGATGCTCAAACGGGGCGGGTCGTGGCCGGCCTCGGCGGCGGCGCGGCGGTGGAGCTCGGCGAACGGCGTGAACCGCTCCGGCTGCCCGCCGATGATCGCCAGGGCCATCGGCAGCTCGAGCATTCCGGCTCGGACCGCCGACTCCGGCGTCCCGCCGACCGCGACCCAGATCGGCAGCGGACGCTCGAGCGGAGGATGCACTTCCTGTCCGGTCAGTGAGTGCCCCGTCGAACGGATGTGGAGCAGCTCGGTGAGCTTGTCTTCGAAGAGCCGGTCGTAGTCGCGAAGGTCGAAGCCGAAGAGCGGGAACGACTCGATGAACGAGCCGCGGCCGACCATCATCTCCGCACGACCGCTCGACAGCAGGTCGAGGCTCGCGAACTGCTGGTACAGCCGCACCGGTACGGCCGAGCTGAGCACGGTGACCGCGCTCGTCAGGCGGATGCGCTTCGTGCGGGCTGCGATCGCCGCGAGCACGACCGCGGGCGCGGACACGGCGAACTCCTGTCGGTGGTGCTCGCCCACCCCGAAGACGTCGAGACCGACCTCGTCGGCGCGCTCGGCCTCCTCGAGCACCTCGCGCAGGCGCTGTCCCGCGCTCTGGCCCTCGCGGACGTCCGCGAACGTGAAGACGCCGATTTCCACGCCGTCGTTCTACCGGCGTGCGGTCAGGCTGCGCGGTGCCGAACGCCCGCGGTGATCGCGAGCGCGGCCGCCGCCGCGAACAGCGCACCGGCGAGGAGCATCCCGAGCCCGATCCAAAGGACCGAGTCGAGCTCAGCTCCGATGCGAAGGTCGGCGGAGACGCCGCGAGCTGCGTCGCCGTTCATGAGGACGACGCGCCAGTCCCCGTCGGCAGGCTCCCAGTCGAGCGATTGCTCACCCGCTCCGGTCGCCGAGGCGACCCAGAACTGCTCGTCGCTCGGGGCTCCAGGAGACATAGTCCCAGCCTGTCGCGTGTACTCGGGATCGCCGCTCGAGTCGAGATCGTCGACGACGTCGTGCTCGACGCCGCCGAGGAAGCGATCGACGTCAGCGGCAGGCCCGATGCCGACGAACACGTCCCGGTCGCTCTCACTCGTCACGCGAACGGTGCCCAGGAACGTGTCGAGCGCCCATTCGGCCCCTTCCGTGTCGAGATCGGCCGTCTCGGACACGACCGCATACGCGGGCGACGAGAACTCCTGGCTCGGCGACATGAGGAATCCGTCGTCGTCGCGCTGAGTGCGGTCGACGGCGACGAGCGCGCACCCACCCGCGAGCAGGCCGAGCGCGATCACGCCCGCGATCACGCCGACGACCACGAGGACGATGCGCCCTCCGGTCGAGCCGCCGCGCGCCGCGGGTGCGGGCTCGTGGGTCGCGACCGCGTGGAGTGGTGCGTCGCCGTCGACGAGTGGCTCCTCGGACCCGCCCTGATCGAGACGGAACGGCGGATACTCGTCGCGCATGAGGAACACGTAGCCGGCGACTCGCGCCACCCAGCGGTCGAGTCCCATGACGAAGTCGAACAGTCCGCGCGGGTAGCGCGTCGTGAAGAGGAGTGCAAACCCCGCCACGAGTACGAGGATCCCGATCAGACCCGTCTCGAACCCGATGCTCCACACCCAGTCGTCGATCCGCGACGCGGCGTAGCTTCCGCCTCCGACGAAGAGCCCGACGATGATGTAGTGCGGGATCGCGAGGAGCCACCACTTCACGAGCACGAGTCCCCGCGACAGGTTCTCCGGGTACGCGATCTCGAGCCGCGCCGGGTAGTCGGCGACGTCGTCGAGGGTGAACGGGGGGTAGCGGTCGGTACCGAGGGCGCCGTAGGAGTAGAAGGCGACGCGCCAGGTCCAGCGGAACACGCCGAGGTTGAAGTCGAAGATCCCGCGCGGGTACCGGCCCGTGAAGAGGATCGCGAAGAACGCGACCACGGTCAGCACGAAGACCGCGAGCCACAGGAACGCGAGCACGATGTAGTGCGGGATCGCGAGGATCCACTTCACGAGCCACAGCCAGCGGCTCAGCTTCGGGTCGAGCTCTCCGGAGAGTGAGACGGGGTAGCGGCTCATGTTGACCTGCTGCACTCTGTCACCTCTGCGCCTTCGGCGCGGAGATCCCGAGGTGGACGACGACGATCAGCACGACGACGAGGACCTTGACCCAGTGCTCCCACCCGCTGTCGTACGCGAGGTAGGCGAGTGTCCAGGGGAGGGTGACGATCCACATGAGGATCTCCCACACGACGGGCAGTCCGCGGAGCCAGTCGTAGGCGTCGTCGAGGGTAGTCGGGGACACGGCGAGGAGCGTCACGAAGGCGCCCCACAGGCCGGCCATGAGCCCGAAGAACGTCGACCCGGGGACCTGCGTCGGCGCGGGCGCGCAGCGCAGCGGGTTCTTCTCGGCGGCGATCTGACTCATCCTGCACCTCCTTCGTCGAAACCAGTGTCCCTGTCCGCAAGGAGCGCGCACGTCGGGGGAAACCGCGTCGTCGGTTGCGGGGAAGTCGGTAGCGTGCGCGCCCATGACCGACGACGCGAACGCCAAGGACGAGAAGAAGCCGGACCACGAGCCACCCGCCGGCGCCGAGACCACGGGAACCTGGGGGCGCGGCCGCAAAGGGATCGGGTACACCGCGACGGGCAAGTGGACCGTTCTCCGCAAGAAGGAGAAACCGGCAGCCGAGATCTTCTCCGTCTCCTACATCTCCACCGGCGACGACCCGAGCCGACCCGTCACGTTCGTCTTCAACGGCGGCCCGGGCGCTGCCTCCGCGTACCTCCATATGGGCGCGGTCGGGCCGATGCGCGTCGACTTCCCGGCCGACGGGACTCTGCCGTCGGTGCCCGCGCGGCTGGTCGAGAACGAGTCGTCGTGGCTCGGCTTCACCGACATCGTCTTCGTCGACCCCGTCGGGACCGGCTTCAGCCGCGTCATCGAGCCCGAGAAGGCCGGCGACGGCAAGGAGGGCGGCGGCAAGGCGGACGACGCTCCCGACCCGAAGGAGTACTTCGGCTACAAGCGCGACCTCGAGTCGCTGTGCGAGTTCATGGGGCGCTGGCTGTCCGAGAACGGCCGGTGGGGCTCGCCCATCTTCATCGCGGGCGAGAGCTACGGCGGCTACCGGGTCGGGCGCCTCGCGCGCGTCCTGCAGGAGACGGCGGGGATCGGTCTGAACGGCGCGATCCTCATCTCACCCGCCCTCGAGATCACCAGCCTCACGCCGACCGACTACGACGTCCTGCCCTGGGTCGAGCGCATTCCGACGATGGCCGCAGCCGCGTTGCACCACGGACGCTCGCGCGCGTTCAAGAAGGGCTCGTCGCTCGAGAAGGCCCTTCGTGCGGCCGAGGACTTCGCGACGGGGGAGTACGCGACGCTGCTCACGCGCGGCGCGGCCATGCCGCTGAAGGAGCGCGACCGCATCGTCGCGCGCCTCGCCGACGTCGTCGGCCTGCCGCTCGACGTGGTCGCCCGGGCCGACGGCCGAATCGGGATCCTCACGTTCGTGCGTGAGCTCCTGCGCGACGAGCGCAGGGTGGTCGGGCTCTACGACGCGACGATCACCGCGATCGATCCGTTCCCCGATCGCAGCGAGTTCGCCTGGCCCGACCCGACGCTTGCCGGCATCGGTCCCGCGTACACGATGGCCGTGAACCGGATGCTCCGCTCGGAGATCGGCGTCGAGACCGACCGGGAGTACGCATTGCTCTCGTACGACGTCTTCACGTCGTGGAAGAACGACGCCGAGCACCACGCGTTCGCGTCACCGCCCGGCGCGACCGACGACTTCCGCTACGGGATGGCGCTCAACCCGCACATGAAGGCGTTCATCACGCACGGGCAGTACGACCTGGTGACGCCGTACTTCGCGAGCGACCGTCTCCGCAATCTCATGCGGCTCGATCCGCAGATGGCCGGCCGGCTCACTGTGCAGCACTACGGCGGCGGGCACATGTTCTACGCCTGGGAGACGAGTCGGCATGCGTTCACCGCCGCGATCGCCGCATTCGTCGCCGACGCGACTGCCTGATCGCGACGCGGCGTCAGCCGCGCTCGGCCAGGAACGCGTTCGCGAGGCGCTTCGGCGCCTGGATGAGCCACGCGTCCTCGAGCCGCTCGCGAAGCTCGTCCTCGCCGACCGCCTCGAGCCGGATCTGCACGCCGGGCCAGCCCTCGTAGTGCGGGCCGGAGAAGTACACGCTGGGGTTCGAGTCGAGGATCAGCTGCTTCTCCTCGCGCTCGACGCGGATCCCCAGCCCACCGCCGTCGCGCTCGCGCGCGGCCCATGCGAAGAGCTTGCCGCGAACCCGGAAGGCGGTGCGCTCCTCGCCTGACTCGTCGACCTCGGGGAGTGCGAGCGCGATCGTCCGCACGAGCTGCCAGTCGGCCACGCTGAAGATAGCCCCGGCGAGGTTGACTGCGAGGCCCGCGCCGAGCGGCGCGGGCCTCGCAGCGTTCTCTACTCGGAAGCGATGTGGTGGTTGTCGTGCAGCCCGCCCTGCAGGCTGCCGCCCGCGACGGGTGCTGCCGCCGGGCCGAACGTCTCGAAGTCCGGGTTCCCCGGGACGCCGTTGACGTCGATCGTGCTCATCCCGTACTGCAGCGTGGAGTACGCAACGGCGTCCGTGTTCACGTCGAACGCCGCGAGGTTGATGTTGTCGTACGTGTCACATGCCTGGTGGTAGCACGGGTCGTACTGCTCGCCCGCCGTACCGCCCCAGAGTGCTTCCTCAGCAGGGGTCTTGACTCCCTCCGCGCCGGTGAAGAGGCCTCCGGCCGGGATGTCGACGCCATCGGCGATGAACGGCCCGTAGTCCGAGCGACCCGAGAAGTCGGTGCCCTTGAAGGGGAGGTCACGTGCTGTGTAGAAGCGCTCGAACGTCTCCTCGATCGCGTCCGACCCGGTCGGGCCTGGGCCGGCTCCGACTCCGTCCGAGTCGTCTCCGTCGTAGACGAAGAAGACGTGGTTCGGGGAGCCGATCATGTCGAAGTTGAGATAGAGCGCGATCTTGTCCCGATCGGCCTCGGAGAGCGTTTCAACGTAGTGCTCGGAGCCCAAGAGGCCGAACTCCTCTGACCCCCAGAGCGCGAAGCGCACCTTGTTGTACGGCTTGACCTTCGCCATCTGCACAGCGACTTCGAGAATCGCTGCACTCCCGGAGCCGTTGTCCTGGATCCCGGGGCCTGCCTGCACCGAGTCGAGGTGCGCGCCGACCATGACGACGTTGTTCGGGTTGCCCGTCTTCGACTCCGCGAGGACGTTGTAGGACGTGCGCGTGTCGGCGGCGAAGTCGACCTCGACCCGGACCGATGTACCTGGGGTGCTTGCGAGATCTTCACCGACAGCCGACGTCACGAACACGGCCGGGATCGTGAGCCCGGTGGCGTCTCCGATCATGCCGATCAAGCCGGTTCGACCGGGTTGGCCTTCGTTCATGACGATCGCCGCCGCTGCGCCGGCGGCCTGGGCGTTGAGGACCTTGACGGCGAAGCCACAGGTACCGCGCTGCATCAGTGCCACCGCGCCCGCCGGGAACCCGACGAAGTCCGCTGCCTCGCATCCGCTGGTATTGCTGTTCGGAGGCAAGCTTGCGGCCGGAATGTTGAGATCCACCGGGACGAGCGAGCCCGTCGCCGTGCCCTCAGGTGTGCCCGAGTCGAAGCGGTTGCGGAGGAAGTCCACGCCCTCGACGAACGTGGTCGGGTTCGGGGCGAGTCGCTCGAGCTCCGAGTTCTCTTCTGTGTACGGGAAGTCGAACTCCTGGCGCGTGACCTCGTAGCCGGCGGCCCGGAATACGCCTTCGGCATACATGACCGACGCGAGGTAGCCGGGCAGACCGGACGAGCGCGTGCCGCCATTTCCGTCAGCGATCGCCTGCAGCGCTGCCTGATGTGCGCGCGCCCCCTCAACCGTGACGCACTCCTGCAGCTTCGCGTGCGTGTTGTTGTTGCGAACCGCACAGGAGGGTGAGCTCGCCGACGAGGCCGATGCCAAGCCCATGGTCGCGACGATCGCTACCACCGCGACCGCCAGTATCTGGATCCTTCTCACGAATATCTCCCCTCTTCGTTGGTCGCTGCGCGACGTCGTGCGCGCGGCAGGGCTCGCTCGCATCCCCAGGATTGTCTCGATGTCCCCCCTTCCCCGTACGGCGGAGCCAGATCCTACGTCGAGACCTGTGCGAGTCAAGAATGTGCGAGCCGGGGGAGTGCTCGGCGAAGCGTGGTTCGACCGACGCCGGTCCTAGAGTTCACGCGATGGAACCGGCTGCGCCGCGGCGCATCGAGCTGCTCATCCCCATCCGGACGCTGATCGTCGTCGGGGTCGCGCTCGCGATCGGCGGGGCTTTCATGGCGATCGGCGACACGTTCCTGATCGTGTTCGTCGGGATCTTCCTCGCTCTCGTGTTCGAGTATCCGGTGCGCTTCGTCATGGCGAAGACGAAGCTCGGTCGCGGGCTCGCGGCGACCGTGACCGTTCTCGGCGTCGCGCTTGCGGTGACAGCGCTCGCACTGCTCCTGCTCGTGCCGCTCGTGGGGAGCGTCCGCGACTACCTGCAGGACCTCCCGCAGACCGTCCAGGACCTGCGCGATCAAGACGGCCTCTCGTGGCTCGGCGACTCGGGTGCGGCGGGCAACGTCCAAGAAGGCGCCGAGCAGGTGTCGGTCTCCGTTCCGGACGCGATCTCCGCCGTGCTCGGCATCGCGGGCGGTTTCTTCACGCTCTTCATCGTCGCGTTCACGATCCTCTTCATCTGTCTCTTCCTGCTCACCGACATCGCGAATCTGAGGCGCTCGCTCGCGAGCGTGCTCATGCCCGACCAGGAGGCGCGGTGGATGCCGGTCTGGGATCGCGTCACGGAGGCCGTCTCGCGGTGGGCGATCGGTGTCGTGATCGTTGCGACGTTCGCGGGGACGGTGCAGGGGACGACGGCGTGGCTGCTCGGGTCGAGCTACGCGATCGCGCTCGGCGTCATCGCCGGCCTGCTGGACATGATCCCGAACATCGGCGCGACCATCGCCGGGTTCATCCTGGTGCCGACGCTGTGGGCCGAGGAGGGGTTGACGGCGGCGATCATCATGCTCGTCGTCGTCCTCGTCTACCAGCAGGTCGAGAACAACATCGTCACGCCGAAGGTGCAGGGGAAGGCAGTGCAGCTCTCGGCCTTCTTCATCATCGTCGCGGTCACGCTGTTCGGCGCGCTGCTCGGCGTGCTGGGGGCGCTCACGGCGGTGCCGCTGGCCGCGACGCTGCAGATCCTCATCAAGGAGCTGACGAAGGCGCGGCGCGAGCAGGTCGCAGACATCAAGGCGGCCACCGCGCCGACGTAGGCACCATGGATGCGTGGCCGAGTCCGTCTGGGACTATCCGCGTCCGCCGCGCGTCGAGCCCGCGGCGCGCCGTGTTCGAGTCGAGCTCGGCGGCGAGCTGATCGTCGACACCACGCGCGCGCATCGCGTGCTCGAGACGAGCCATCCGCCGACGTACTACGTGCCGTCCGAGGACGTCGCTCCCGGTGTCCTCGTCCCGTCACGGGGGCGCACGACGTTCTGCGAGTGGAAGGGCATTGCGTCGTACTTCGATGTCGTGACGCTAGGCCGAACCGTGGAGCGCGGCGCATGGACGTATCCCGACCCGACCCCGGACTTCGAGGCGATCCGCGATGCGGTCGCCTTCTATCCCGGCCGGATGGACGCATGCTTCGTCGATGACGAGCGTGTCGTCGCGCAACCGGGGGACTTCTACGGCGGCTGGATCACTGCGGACGTCCTCGGACCTTTCAAGGGCGTGGCCGGCACGACCGGCTGGTAGCTACCCGGAGATCGTCTTGCGCATGGTGGTACCCGCGACCGTGAGGCCGTCCGGAAGCGGGATGTCGACGTCTTCGAGCGCCTCGAAGCCGTACGCGGCGTAGAGCGGGCGGCCGGGCAGGGTCGACATGAGCGAGAGCTCGCGGAAGCCTTCTCTTCGCGCCGCGCCCTCGCAGGTCTCGAGAATGCGTCTTCCGAGGCCACGGCGCGACCAGTCGTCCCGGACGAACATCGCCCGAACGCGACCTGGCTCCGTCTCCGGGTCGATCAGGCGAGCGTCGTCCTCGGCATCCCCGCTTCCGGTGTAGAGCTTCCCGCGCCGGCTCCAGCCGCCGCACGCGACGATCTCGCCGGCGGCCTCGAGGACGTAGTACGTCCCGTCCTCGAGCAGCAGCGGATCGACCGACGCGATGTGCCGAATCGCGCTCGCGCACGCGGGCTCGTCGTAGAACCGGGGGAAGTGCGCCGCTGCGGACTGGTGCATCAGCGCGTCGATGGCGGCTCGATCCGCGGGAGCCGCGATGCGAAGGGTCGGGACGTCGCCTTCCATCGTCCGAATCTAGGCGATCGGCGCACCCAGCAGGACGGCGACCGCGCCGATCCCTCCGGCGAGCAGCAGGGTGAAGACGATGCCGCGCCTGGCGGTGAAGAGGAC
>Ga0075344_1000034_pt1 | contig 17276 bp, 17 predicted proteins | sample RushOxbow_ThreeS_FD_120075 | JGI IMG/M metagenome (GOLD analysis project Ga0075344, IMG submission 120075) | Natural and restored wetland microbial communities from the San Francisco Bay, California, USA, that impact long-term carbon... | ecosystem: Environmental > Terrestrial > Soil > Wetlands ...
AGCCCGTCCGAGGACGACGTGCGCTATGCGCTCCAGGGCAACATCTGCCGCTGCACCGGCTACGTGAACATCGTCGAGGCGGTCGTGGCCGTGGGGGGCACGTCGTGAGCACGACGACGACTGTCACCGGGCCGGTCAAGACGCTCGAGAAGGGCTACGTCGGCCAGTCGATCCCGCGCAAGGAGGACCGGCGGCTCGTCCAGGGCCAGGGCACGTTCTTCGACGACGTGCGCCGTCATGGAATGGGGTACGTGCACTTCGTCCGCTCGCCGTACGCGCACGCGAAGATCATCTCGATCGACGTCTCGAAGGCGCTCGAGCTCGACGGGGTGTACGGGACGATCACGGGCGACGAGGTCGCGATCCATACGGATCCCTTCTTCGAGATGTCCGTCGAGCCCGGCGGCAACATCAAGGACTACGCACTCGCGGTCAGCCGCGTGCGCCACATGGGAGAGCCGGTTGCAGCGGTTGCAGCTGCCACGCGTGAGCTCGCGCGAGATGCCGCCGAGCTGATCGAGGTCGTGTATGACGAGTTGCCCGTTCTCGTCGACGCGGCTGAGTCTTTGAAGAACGAGACGATCCTCCACGACGAGGCCGGCTCGAACGTCGTGTGGTCGGGCGTGTTCGACTGGGGCGATGTCGACACTGCGCTGGCCGAGGCGGATCACGTCGTGAAGATCGACAAGCTCCACTTCCATCGCTTCTCGTCGACGCCGCTCGAGTGCGCGGGCGCGCTCGTGGAGTACGACAAGGGCACCGCGGAGTGGACGCTCCACTGCAACCATCAGATGCCGGGAGTGGGCGCGATCTGGATGGCGCCGGCGCTGCGCACCGGGATCGACAAGCTTCGCTTCGTCACCCAGGACATCGGCGGTGGCTTCGGCAACAAGATCTGCCTGCACCCGCAGTACGTCGTCCTCTGCCTCCTGGCGCGCAAGCTCGGTCGTCCCGTGCAGTGGACGGAGTGGCGCACCGATCAGCACACGGCCAACGCGCACGGCAACGAACGCTGGTTCCTCGACGTCGAGGTCGGCGTCATGAAGGACGGCACGATGACGGGCTTCAAGGTGAAGGCGCTGGACGACTGCGGGGCGTTCCCCCGCTACGAGCCGCTCGGCTGCATCATCTGGGCGCAGGTCACGCCGGGGTTGTACGGCTGGCGGAACATCCGCGTCGACTTCACGCAGGTGTGCACGAACAAGTCACCCGTGTCGCCGAACCGCGGCTACTCGCGGATGCAGCACCTCTGGCTGACCGAGCGGATCATCGACATCGTCGCGCACGAGCTCGACCTCGACCCGGTCGAGATCCGCAAGCGCAACTACGTGCAGGCCGAGCAGATGCCGTACGAGACGCCGAACGGCTGCGTCTACGACTCGGGCGACTACGTGTCCTCGCTGGACCTGGTGCTCGACCTCATCGACTACGGCTCGATCGAGGAGCGGCGCACGGAGGCCGCCTCGCGCGGCAAGCTCCTCGGCCTCGGGATCGGGTCGACGCTCGACTCCGGGACGAACAACTTCGGCCAGTCGACGCTGCTCAACCCCGAGCTCCAGTTCTCGGGGAACAACGAAGCTGCTTCGGTGAAGCTCGACATCTTCGGTGAGGTCGTCGTGACGCTGGGAACCGTTCCGCAGGGTCAGGGCCACGAGACGACGGCCGCACAGGTCGTCGCCGACATCCTCGGCTGCTCGCCCGACCAGGTGAACGTACGGCGTGGGCACGACACGTGGTTCAACTCGCACGCCGGTTTCTCGGGGACGTACGCATCGCAGTTCGCGTTCACGGGACTCGGCGCGGTCAAGGGTGCCGCCGAGCTCGTCCGCGACGAGATGGTCCAGCTCGCGGCCGCGGTGCTGCAGGCGCCGCCCGAGGCGATCGAGCTCTCCGAGGGGTTCGCCCGCATAAAGGACGGGCCCCCCGAGGCTGCGCTGCCGTTCATGGCCCTCGGCGCGATCATCAACGCGAACAATGCGTTCCTCCCGCCCGAGTTCAACCCGACGCTGAACCACCGGTACGTCTGCCGACCGTACTTCGGCATGGTGGACACGGAGAAGAAGACCGGGAAGCTGACGCTGACGTACGCGATGCAGATTCACGCGGCCGTCGTCGAGATCGATCCGGAGACCGGCGAGGTAGAGGTCGTCGACTACGCGGCCGTGGATGACTGCGGGACGCGCATCAACCCGCAGATCGTCGAAGGCCAGGTGCACGGGGCGACGGCGCACGCGATCGGGGCCGCGCTCCACGAAGACTTCGTCTACGACGAGGACGGCACCCTCCTCACCGCCAACTTCTACGACTACCACGTCCCCCACACGCTCGACATGCCGCCGCTCAAGACGGGCGCGCTGGAGTCCCCGTCCCCCGTGGCGCCGCTCGGTGCGAAGGGAATGGGCGAAGGTGGCGGCGGCGGGATCCACTGCATCTGCTCGGCGATCCAGGACGCGCTGCGCAGTGCCGGCGGCGCCATCGTCTACGACAGCTGCAACCCGGCACATAGGGTGTGGTCGATGCTGCAGGACCCGGAATCGACGCGGAGGAACGTCACGGTGATGTCGAAGTGATCGTCTCGGGAACGAAAGAGCTCTCTGCTCCGCGCACGACGGTGTGGAGCGTGATCAACGAGCCGTCGGAGATGGCGAAGCTCATGCCGGGAGTGGAGTCGTTCGAGATCCAGGACGAGAAGCACTGGACGGCGAGGGTCAAGGTGCCGCTCGGGCTCGGCGGGCTGAAGATGACGATGAACTTCGAGCGCCTCGAGGAGCGCGAGCCGGAGTTCGCAGCGATGCGGGCGAAGGGCCAGGGTGTCGGCGCGCTGATGGACATGACGACGTCGTTCACGCTGACGGAGGCGGGCGAGCACACGTCGATGGCCTGGGAGGCGGACGTGAAGATCGCCGGGCCGGTCGGCGCGATGGGGCAGCGCGTCCTGCAGCCGATCGTGAACCAGCAGGTGACGCAGGTGCTCGAGGCGCTCGAGACGCGCGTCGTCGCAGCGTCGGCCGAGTAACGCGCATGGCAGCTCCCTTCCGCGTCGGCGTCATGCAGCTGACGATGGAGCCGCTCGAGGAGATGCTCGAGTCCGCGCGCGTCATGGATCGCGCCGGGATGGACACGATCTGGCTCGCCGAGGCGTATCCGTGGTGGCGAAAGCACGGGATGGAGGCCCGCTCGTCGACGGTCGTCTCCGCGCTCATGGCTCGCGAGACCGAGCGCCTGACGATCGGCTGGGGGATCATCTCGCCGTTCACGCGTCATCCGGTGCAAGTTGCCATGGATGCAAGGGTGGTGCAGGAGGCGGCGGGACCAGACAGGTTCCTGCTCGGCTTCGGGACCTCCAAGATCTTCCTCAACAACATTCGGTCGCAGACGCGCAAGACGCTCGGACCCATGCGCGACGCGATCACCATCGCGAGGGGCGTTCTCGGCGGGGAGCCGTTCGAGTACGAGGGCGATACCTGGAGCGCCTCCGTGCCCGGACTCCAAGACGAGGCGCATACCCCGCGCGAGGTGCCGCCGATCTACATCGGCGCGACGGCGCCGAAGATGCAGGCGCTCGCAGCGGAGCTTGCCGAGGGCGTCCTCACGCCGTCGATCACGACCCCCGCGTTCGTGCGCTACACGCGCGGGAACGTCGGTCCCGACCTCGACGTCGGCTGCACGGTCGTCGCGTCGATCCACGAGTCCGACCGCGCCGCCGGGCGCGACGGCGCGCGCGAGATCGCGGGCATGTACCTCGCGAACAAGTTCCAGAACATCAAGGGCGCCGCCGACACGCTGCTCGAGCTCGCGGAGATCGAGATGGAGGAGCTCGCGCCGGTCGCCGAGGCGATGGAGCGAGGCGGCAGGCTCGCGGCGAAGGACCAGGTCACGGACTCGCTCCTCGACCGCTGCAAGGCGATCGCCGGGACGCCCGATGAGTGCATCGCCGCGATCGAGGAGTACCGCGACGCAGGCTGCACCCATGTGATGCTCGAGCTCTGGGGAGACCGGCGTCACGACCAGATCCGGCTCTTCGGCGAGAAGGTCCTCCCGCACGTCCGTGGCTGAGCTGCACATCGACCGCGACCGCCTCGTCGACTGGGCCTCCCAGGCGATCGGAGTGCCGAGCTTCACCGGCTCGGAGGAGGCGATGGCCGAGCTCATGCGCGAGACGTTCCTCGGGATGGGTCTGCAGGTGCAGTGGCAGCAGGTCGAGGACGGGCGCGCAAATGTGCTGGGCACGCGTCCCGGGACGGAAGCCGGGCCGAGCCTGATGTTCAACGGACACATGGACACGTCGTACTCGGGCCGCGAGCCCTGGCTGGCGCACGTTCCCGGCTTCCAGCCGGCGGCGTTCGTCGAGGACGGGCGGCTCTACGGGCTCGGGATCTCGAACATGAAGGGCGCGCTCGCCTGCTATGTCGAGGCGCTGCGCGCGCTCGCGGACGCCGGAGTCCGACTCCGTGGTGACGTCCTCATCGCCGCCGTCGCGGGCGAGATCGAGAAGACCCAGCACGGCGACGCCCAGGGGGCCGAGTACCGCGGGTACGCCGCCGGCTCGCGCCACCTCGTCTCGCACGGCGGTGTCGCGGACATGTGCATTCTCGGCGAGCCGACCGAGTCGAAGGTCGTTCTCGGACACTTCGGAGCGCTGTGGCTACGGCTCTCGACGAAGGGTCCGTTCATCCACACGGCGTTCAGCGAGGGAAGGCGCGAGCAGAACTCGATCCTGCGCATGCAGGAGGTCCTCGCAGCCGTTCTCGAGTGGATTCCGAGGTGGGAGGACGATCCGGCGAACGCCTACCGCGGCGCGAAGGCCATCGTCAACGTCGGCGCCGTGCAGGGCGGGTTCGGATGGCGCGTCTCGCGCACTCCGCACCGCACCGACCTCTTTCTCGACATCCGCGTGCCGCCGACAAAGCAGATGACGACGGCCCGCACGCAGGTGCTGGACCTGGTGCGCGGACTCGCGGAGCGCTTTCCCGACCACGGGATCGAAGGCGAGGTGTACGTGACCGCTCCAGGAGCGGAGATCTCGGAGGATCATGCGCTCGTCGGCGCGCTCGACGCGGCACATGCCGAGGTCTTCGGCGCGCCGCCGGAGCGCGACGTCACACGGTGGTTCTCCGACGCGTCCGTGCTCACGCGGTATGGCGTTGCGACGGTCAACTACGGCACCTCGAGCGGGCTCCTCGATACGGCGAAGGGCGAGAACCTCGAGATCGACGGATTGGTCAAGACCGCCGAGGTGTACGCACGCGCCGCGATGAAGGTTTGCGGAGTCGCATGAGCGGAGACGGGGCGTCAGCGCGGTCCATGCTCCGCGTCCGCCGAGGAGGCGCCGGCTGGGACGCGATGGTCGTGAAGGACTCGTTCCGGAGGCGCGTCGAGCCATGAGTCCCCTCGACGACTTCCTGCCCGAGTACGAGTTCTCGGAGCGGCATGCGCTTGCGATCGACGCTCCGGCCGCGCGGATCGACGCCGCTGTCCGCGCGGTCTCGATCGCGGACATCCCGCTCGCCCGCGCGCTGTGGTGGATCCGGCGGCTCGGTCGCCCGTACGGCGACACGACGAAGCCGTTCGTCGGCGGCGAACTGCCGGGTGTCGTCCTCGAGGACGTCCCGGAGCAAGGACTCGTCCTCGGTCTGACCGGCCAGTTCTGGCGACTCCTCGGCGCGCCGGACGACTCCCGGCGGCCGAGCACGGCGGAGGAGTTCCTCGCGTACGAGCGGGCCGACGTGTGCAAGGCCGTCGTGGACTTCCGCATCGGCGAGCGCGCGCTCTCGACCGAGACACGGGTTCATGTCGCCGACCCCGGCGCGCGCCGGAAGTTCCGTCGATACTGGCTCGTGGTGCGACCGTTCAGCGGGCTCATCCGGATTCTGCTGCTGCGCGCGGCGCGCGAGCGGGCGGAGGCGCACGCGTGAAGCTCGTCACGTTCGACTTCGACCGTGTCGGCCATCTCGAGGGCGAGGAGATCGTCGTGCTCGATGCGCCGTCGATGCGGGAACTGTTCGAGCGCGGCGGTGCGGACGAGACCGGCGAGCGCGTACCGCTCGACGAGGCGCAGCTCCAGGCGCCGATAGTCCCGAAGAAGTTCTTCCACACGGCCGGGAACTTCCGCGAGCACGAGGAGGAGTCGAAGCAGGTCGGCTGGTCGCACGAGATCGCTCCCTGGATCGTCTTCTTCCAGAACGTGGATGCGATCGTCGGGCCCGACGAGCCGGTCGTCTATCCGGAGCACCTCACCGAGGAGCTCGACTACGAGCTCGAGCTCGCCGTCGTTCTGCGCCAGGCGGGCAAGTGGTTCCCTCCCGAGGAGGCGACGGACTACATCGGCGGATACGTCATCTTCAACGACATCACGGCGCGCGACATCCAGCGTCGCGAGATGCGCTCCGGCGTCTTCTCCTTCTGCAAGGCGATCGACACCTTCTGCCCGCTCGGCCCGTGGATCGTCACGCCGGACGAAGTGCCCGACCCGCACGACCTCGCGATGGAGCTCCGCGTGAACGGCGAGACGCGCCAGACCTCGCACTCGAGCCGGATGAGCGTGACGATCCCGGAGATCCTCAGCCACTACTCGGCGCTGGGCTACTCGGCCGGTGATGTCGTCTCGACGGGCACCGTCTCCGGCGTGGCGGGCTTCTCGCCGGACGCGGCGTCGCTCTACCTCAAGCCCGGCGACGTCATGGAGTGCGAGATCGAGCGCATCGGTGTCTTGCGCAACCCGGTGGTCTCGTGGGAAGAGGCGCACGGCGAGCCGGCTCCGCCCCGCGTGCGCTGGTAGAGGCGGCCGCCCGGGCTCGTGGACGACCGGACTGCGCGCAGGGGCCCCGCTGTGCGCCGTGACCAGCGATGCGTCACGAGGGGGCTGACCACATACGGGCGAGGCCACGTCGCCCGGAGTGAGGAGACCCCGTGAGCCGCGACCTGAATCTCCTCGTCGGCGCCGTCGGCCTTTCGGCGCTCGGGGACTGGTTCGCGATCGTGCCGCTCGCGCTCGAACTCGAGGAGACGACCGAGTCCGGAGTACTGGTCGCCCTGCTCTTCGTCGCGTTCTGGGCGCCGACGATCGTTCTGGCCGGGCCTGCCGGTCTCCTGGCCGATCGCTTCGATCCCAGGCGAGTGCTGGTCGTCGTGTCGCTCGCCCAGGCCGCGGTCGCGGTTGCATTGGCCTTCGCATACGAATCAGGAGTGGGTGCGATTGTGGCGCTCGCCGCCATGCTCGGGGTCGGCTTCGCGGTCGCTCAGCCGGCGGAGTTCGCACTGGTTCCCCGCGTCGCGGGAGAGGCGCGCCTGGCAATCGCCAATAGCCGGGTCGAGACGACCCGGTACCTCGGATTCACGCTCGGGCCGCTGGCCGGCGCCGTGCTCGCTGCGGCGGGTGGAGTCCGGGCTGCGATGCTCGTGAACGCCTTCACGTTCGTCGTGATCGCGGTCGCCGCGGCCGTCGTGCGGTGTCCCGATCTCGAGAGCTGCGTGCTACCCGAGCCGCCCGAGGGACGTGCGTGGACGGGCGCGAAGTACCTCTTCTCGGATCGCGCGCTCGCGGTCGTGATGACCGTCGCATTCGTCGCCCTGCTCTTCATGACTGCGTCGTGGACAGCGAACGTCTTCTTCGCAAAGAACGATCTGGCTATCGGCGATCTCGGCTACGGCGTGCTGCTGACGTCGTGGACGGTGGGCATGGCGGTCGGCGCGAGCATGCTGCCAAGGCGCATACCGCGCAGCATGCTCGCTATCGGTGCGCTCGTGGCGATCGTCGTTCAGGGGCTCGGCCTCGCGGCACCGACCGTGTGGCTCATACCTGCTCTCGCGTTCGCGTTCTTCTTCGTCGGTGGTGCCGCGCACGGGACGAAGAACGTCTTGATTCGTACCCTCATCCACGAACGCGTACCGGCTGGCTTGCACGGAAGGGCGTACGCCGCCTACAACGCCCTTCGAAATGCGGCGGAGCTGTTCGCACTCCTCGCCGGTGGATTCCTCGTCGCGGCCCTCGGCGCGCGTTGGACGCTGCTCCTCGCCGGCGGTATTCCCCTGTTGGTCGGGCTTGTCGCGCTCGCCTTCGCTCGGCGTCGGCTGGCAATGCCGAGCGCAGCCGAAGCGCCTGCGTGAGCTAGCGACGCGCCGCGATGCCTTCGCCGACGAGCGCGTACACGGACTGGGGGCCGAAACCCTTCACGTCGCGCTCGCCCAGATCGCTCAGCTCGAACTGATCCCGGATCCGCTCGTGGGTGTCGGCGCTGACGAGGATCTGCATCGGATCCGCCAGCTCCTCCATCCGTGAGGCGAGGTTCACACCGGGGCCGAAGACGTCGTAGACGTACTTCTGCACCCCCACGATCGAGCCGATCACGGGACCGGAGTGCATCCCGATCCTGCAGTACCACTGCTCCGCGTGTGATGCGTTTCGCTTCTCGATGTAGCGCCGCATGCGAACGGCCGCCCGCGCCATCGACTCGGCATGGTCTGCGTTCGCCTCGGGGAGACCGCTCACGGCCATATAGGCATCGCCGATGGTCTTCATCCGATCGCAGCCGAAGTGCTCGACGATCCGGTCGAACACCGTGAAGATGTCGTTCAGCTCGGTGATCAGGGCGGTGGGGTCGCGCGAGATCGCCATGTCGGTGAAGCCGACGAAGTCGAGCATGAGGATCGTGGCCTCGTCGAAGCGCTGCGGCGTCGTAAACCCCGAGTCCCGCATCTCTTCGTACACGGCACGCGGCATGATGTTCAGCAGCAGCTTCTCGCCTCGGTCCTTTTCGCGCTGGAGCTCACGGGTATGGCGCTCGACCATCTGCGAGTACGAATCGAGGAGATACTCCGCCTCCCGCTGCTTGGTCACGTCGTGTACCTCGACTACGAGGTAGCGACATCCCGCAAGGTCACATTCGCGCACGACGCCTGCGAGGCTGACCTCGCGCGCGCCGTCGCCCGACGTTACGTCGAATGTGTACTTCCCGCGCTGCTCCACGCGCGTTCGCGCGCGCTGGACGTCGAGATCCGGGAGCCGGACGGTCAGCGAGTCGTCGATCTCCTCGTCGGGAGGAAACCACTCGAAGAAGCGTCCGTTTTCGAAGACGACGGCAAGCGAATCGGGGTCGACCACAGCGACACCGTCACCGAGCGTCTGCAGCAGGTTACGCAGGAAGGAATCGCCGACCTCGGTCATCGCGTAACGATCACGCCCTGGCGCTGCCGGAGCTCACCCGCCACGAAGTCGATGTCCGCCTGCGCGAAGCCGAAGTCCTCGAGCGTCTCGGTGAGTAGAACGAGCATCTCGCGGAATTCGGCGGCCGTGATGCCCAGGCGCTCGTGCACGCGTCTCAGATGCTCGTCCGTGTAGCTCGCCGGCCCTCCGGTCACCGACGAGATGAAGCGCGCCTGATGATCGAGGAGGCGCTTCATGTCGACGCGCTCGAAGTGGTGGCTCAGTACGGGGGAGTCCAGTACGCGGTCGTAGAAGTCCGACACGATCCGGCGAACCGCCGCGAATCCTCCGTATCGCTCGAAGATCGTGTCTGCCATGAACGCAGGTGCAGCCTCTACTGGGTCGGGTGACCAGTGCCGACCAGACTTCCCGGCGCGCCTCGTGCGAGCATACCGCGTATCGAACCGGCACCGCCTCGGGTGCGCCTCCGTGTCCGCGGGAAGTACGCTCGGAAGCGTGCAGTGGGCTCCGGACAGCGCGAAACTCGCGCGCGTTCGCGCGCTGATGGCCGAGCGTGGACTGGATGCGCTCGTCGTGCGTGCGCCCGACAACGTCCTCTACCTCACCAACTTCTGGGGGATGAAGGGCTACGACGCGTGCGTGTTCCCGCGCGATGGCCAGCCCACGCTCATCTGCCTCGAGGCCTCGGAGGAAGACGCGGCGCGTACGGCGTGGACGACCGACGTTCGCCTCTTCAAGGGCTACGACGAGCGCGACCCACGTCCCCCGGCGGCGCGCATGCTCGATGTCGCGCGCGACGCGGCGGGCGAGTACGAGCGGGTCGGCGTCGAGCTGACGCTCGGGACGCAGGCCGCCGACCGCATGGTCGGCGAGCCGACGACGTTCACGGCCGAGTGGTTCGCCGCCTTCGGAGACGCTGCGGACGCGACGCCCGTACTGGTAGAGGCCCGGTCGCTCAAGACCGAGCAGGAGATCGAGCGCATCCGGCTTGCGAATGACATCGCGGCCGCGGCGATGGAGCACTGCAAGCTCGTGATCGACGCGGGGCTGACCGAGGCCCAGATAGCCGCGGAGTGGGAGGGGTTCGTCCACGGCGAGGGCACGGGGTGGCAGGGGAAGGTCGACCTCGCGCTCGGGTTCTCGCTCGTCTGGTCGGGGCCGGGCATCAAGACGTTCACCGCGACCGCTTCGCGGCCAATCGTCGAGGGCGAGCCGACGCTCTTCGAGATCTGGGTGTGCGCTGACGGCTACTGGTGCGACCATACGAAGAATCTCGTAGTCGGCGAGCTGACGCCTCGCTACGCAGACCTCGAGGCTGGTCTGCTCGGCGTCTACGAGAGTGCGATCGACTTCGCCCGGCCCGGTGCGAGTCTCGCCGAGCTCGACCGCCAGATCCGGTCGGGGATCGACGCCCTGGGCTTCCCGGGTCAGCCGTCGCATCCGATCTGCCACGGTGTCGGCGCACGAGCCCATGAGCCGCCGTACGCGCACCAGGCCGGGGGCGGCGAGATTGCAGCCGGGATGGTGCTTGCAATCGAGCCAGGATGCTACATATCGGGTGGAGGCGGGCTCCGCGTCGAGGACAACTTCCTGATCACCGACGCGGGTGCCGAGAAGCTGTCGCCGTTCCCGGATGGGATAGTCCGGGCATGACACTCGACCGCTCGAAGGTCTGGACCGGCGATCTCAACACCAAGGCGCTCGAGCCGCAGCCGCGGGTCACCGTGGGGCTGTATGACACGACATTGCGTGATGGCGAGCAAACTGTTGGAGTCGTACTTGACCCAGAGCAAAAACTACAGATCGCAAGCGCGCTCTCCGAAGCCGGCATAGACCGGATCGAAGCCGGGTTTCCCCGCGTTTCCGAGGATGACGCGCGCGCCATCGCGCTCATCCTCGACGCAGGGCTCGACGCAGAGATCTGGGGCTTCTCGCGTGCAGTTCGGGCGGACGTGGAGGCTCTCGTCGAGCTCGGGCTGACCGCATCCGTCATCGAAAGTCCGATCTCCGACGGCAAGCTCCAAGCGCTCGGCGTCTCGCGCGACACGATGCTCGAGCGCATTCGCTCCGCGGTGTCGTTCGCCACGGAGCAGGGCATCCGGGTTGCCTTCTTCGGGGTCGACTCGACGCGTGCCGATCTCGAGTTCGTGCGACGCGCGTACGAAGGTGCGGTCGAGGCGGGCGCCCAGGAGGTCGCGGTGGTGGACACGCTCGGCATCGCGACCCCCGAGGCGGCTGCATTCCTCGTGAACGAGGTCGTGGAGCGCCTCGACTACGAGGTGCCCGTCCACTGGCACGGGCATGACGACTTCGGGCTCGCAACCGCGGCCGCCGTTGCCGCGGTGCAGGCGGGCGCGAGCTGGGTTCAGGGCACCGTCAACGGGATGGGCGAGCGCGGCGGAAACGCCGACCTCGTCGAGATCGCGCTCACGCTCGAGGCGCTGTACGGGATCCCGACACGGCTGCGCTTGGAGCGGGCGCGTGACCTCAGCCGGCTCGTGCAGGATCTCGCCGGCACGCCCCTGGCGCCCTGGAAGGCAGTGACGGGCGACAACCTGTTCACGCGCGAGTCCGGCGCCGTCGCGGCGCAGTTCCACGACCCGCCGGCGATCGAGCCCTATTCGTCGGAGCTCGTCGGCGCCCGGCGGGGGATCGTTCTCGGAAAGAAGAGCGGCATCGACTCCATCCGCATCAAAGTGACGGAGCTGGGGCTCGACGTCGCGGAGGAGCGCTACCCCGATCTGCTCGAGGCGGTCAAACGAGCGGGTACGAAGAAGCGGGGCCTCGTGACCGACGCCGAGCTCCGCCGCCTTGCACGCCGGCACGCGACGGGATGAGTCGAGTCGTCAGCGAAAGATCGGGGCTGAGTCTCGACGCCGTCGGAGCCAGTCACCGGTCGAGTACCTTCGACACCCAGGGAGGGTGCCATGTCGCATCGTGAGCTGATCAATCCGTCCACGCTGCATCCCGCGCCAGGGTTCAGCCACGTGGCGAGCGCGAGCGGGACGAGGGTCGTCCACTTCGCCGGCCAGGTCGCGCTCGCACCCGACTTCGCGCTCGTCGGCGGGGACGACCTCTACGAGCAGACGCGGGCGGCCATGGAGAATCTGAAGGTCGCGATGGACGCCGCCGAGGTGACCTGGGACGACATCGTCCGCCGAACGATCTACACGCTCCAGCCGACCGAGTACGAGACGATCACGCGCGCGATCGACTCCGTCACTGGGGGCGCCGACCATCCGGCGCAGACGATCGTCGGCATCACCGGGCTCGCCGTCCCAGGCCTGCTCATCGAGATCGAGTGCACGGCGGTCGTCGCGAGCTGACATGACGGTCACGCGCCAGGACTTCTTCGAGATCATGGCGTCCTTCCCATCCGGCGTCGCGATCGTGACCACCCTCGGGGCCGACGACGTCCCGCGCGGGCTCACGACGACCGCCGTGTCGAGCGTCTCTGCTGATCCGCCGACGATCCTCGTCTGCGTCGATCTCGGTTCGCGCACGCTCGACGCTCTCCGAGCGCGCAGGAAGTTCGTCGTCAACTTCGTGCGCCAGGGCTGCGGGCAGCTGTGCATGCTCTTCGCCTCGAAGGCCGACGACAAGTTCGAGAACGTCTCGTGGCGGCCGACGCAGTCGGGGATCCCGCTGCTCGACGAGGACTCGATCGCCTGGGCGGAGTGCTCGACCGTGCACGAGCTCGAGGTCGGAGACCACGTGATCATCGTCGCGCGGGTCGAGGAAGGGGGCGTCGCGACCGACCCCGAGTCGCCGCTCATGTACTACCGGCGGTCGTGGGGCGTCTGGTCGCCGATGCACGAGCCGAGCGAGCCCGACCCGGTTCCCGTCGCAGCCATGGAGGTCAGCGCGCGCGACCTCCGCTGGCACGGCGCTGAATTCTGAGAGGCCCCGGTTGCCCCGGGTGAGGAGGGGTGGAATACTCGATCCATCTGACATGTCACCGGAGGTGCGCACTATGCGGTTCGGCCTATACACGGAGATCCAGCTTCACCCGGGGAAGACGCCGGAGCAGATGTACGGCGAGGTGCTCGAGCAGATGGTGAACGCGGACCGGCTCGGCTACGACGTCTACGCGGCGATCGAGCACTTCTTCTATCCGAAGTTCTCGATCTCGGCCAACCCGACGGCGCTCTTCGCAGCGGCAGCGCAGCGGACGAAGCAGATCCGCTTCCGCACGATGCTGCACGCGCTGCCGTACCACAACCCGATGGTGCTGGCGTCTGCGATCGCGGTCACCGACATCCTCACCGAGGGCCGCTACGAGTTCGGCGTCGGCCGCGGCCACGGGTGGATCCCCGAGAAGGCGGGCGTCCCCCTCGACGAGCATGCTCGGCCGCGCTATGAGGAGGCCGTCGACCTTCTCTTCGAGGCGCTCTCGAACGTCGAGTTCTCGCACGAAGGCGAGTACTTCCAGGTCTCGGACTCGCGGATCATCCCGTTCCCGAAGGAGAAGTTCCGCGTCACACTCGGCGGGACGTCGGACCGCACGTACGAGCTCGCCGCCGAGCACGGCTGGAGCGTCGCCGTGCCGCCGCTCCTGCCGTACGTGGCGCTCGAGAAGCAGCTCGACCTGTATCGCGAGCGCTGCGCCGAGCACGGCACGACGCCCGACATCGTCTGGATTCACGCGTGCCACATCGACGAGGACCGCGATACCGCGCTCCGCGAAGCGCGCGACTGGACGGTCGGGTTCATCAAGGGCAACTGCTCGCCGCTCACCGAGTACGAGAAGCCGCCGACCGAGGGTCTCCTGAAGGCCGACTACGGCTTCTATGCGGCGGGGATCATGGAACAGCTCAACGACATCCCGTACGAGCAGCTCGTCGAGGAGGACTACATCTGGGTCGGAACGCCGGACGACATCGCCGCGCGCATCGAGCAGACGCTCGAGATCTGCCCCGGCATCGGCGAGATCGCGATCACGTGTAACGCAGGCGGGATCGAGCACTGGATGGCGATCAAGAACCAGGAGCTGTTCATGTCGCGCGTCGCGCCGCGGTTCGCCGCTGCGTCACCGGCCGTGTCGGTCGCGGCGACCGCCTGAGCCCGGCGTGGAACGGGTCTGCATCGTCGGGGCGGGCGTCATCGGGAGCCTCTTCGCGGGTCATCTGGCCAGCGTGTGCGAGGTCTCGGTGCTCACGCGGCGCCGCGAGCACGCCGATGCGCTCAACGAGAACGGGCTGCGGGTCAGTGGGACGTCGGACCTGCACGCACGAGTGGCGGCGACAGACGACCCTGACGCGCTTCCGCCGTTCGAGGTCGCGATCCTGGCGACGAAGGCGACCGGGCTCCAGTCTGCCGTCCAGCAGCTCGCGGGCCGGTTCCCGACTGCGACCATCGTCACCGTCCTGAACGGAATCGGCGCCGAGGAGGTCGTCCGCGCTCACGGCGCCTGGCCGATCGTCTCGGGTGTGACGTTCATGAGTGGCACGCGCCACTCCGACACGCATGTCGAGTACATCCTCGACACCGAGACGTGGCTCGGGCCGTACGAGGAAACGCCGTTCGCGCTGGTGCAGGACGTCGCCGACACGATCGAGCGGGCCGGGCTGAAGGTCGAGGCGCTTCCGGATCTCCGGCCGGCTCAATGGTCGAAGCTCGTCTTCAACGCCTCGGTGAACCCGACTGCGGCGCTGACCGGGCTCCCACACGACTTCCACTTCGCACAGGAGACGGAGCCGGTTGACCTCGGGCACCTCGTGCACGGGCTCGTCGAGGAGGGGAAAGCGGTCGCCGCGGCGGCGGGAATCGAGCTCCACGACGATCCGTGGGAGATGAACGTCCTCGCGACGCAGCGCGGCGCGGCGCACTACCCGTCGATGCTGGAGGATGTCGACGCACACCGACAAACCGAGATCGAGCTCATCACGGGCTCGCTGGTGCGAGAGGGCGAACGGCGCGACGTCCCCGTTCCGCTGCACTCGCTCCTGTACGCGCTCGTCAAAGGCAAGGAGGCATCGTGGCAGGTATCACCGACAGGAGGGCAGAGATGAGGAAGGTACGGAGAGCGACGCTTGCTCTTGTCGCGGCGGCCATCGCAGCCGTCGCCGTCGTGGGCGGCGGGACAGCGGCATCCGAGCAGGCGAACACCGTCACCATCGGCTGGGCCTATGACGGCGTCGGCGCCATGGCGCCGTTCGACGGGCCTGCGCTGGCCGCGGCCAAGACCCGGATCGCGCAGGTCAACAGGACGAACCGGACGAAGCTCCGGCTCATCACCTGCAACACGCAGAACAACAAGCCCGCGACAGCGAGGGCGTGCGCGACGCGGCTGCTCTCGCAAGGGGCGGACATCATCATGACGACCTGCGACGTCGACTTCGCGACCCCGGTCGTGCAGGCGTCGATCAACGCGGGGAAGCTCACCGTCGCGCCGTGCATCGGCACCGACCAGATGGGCCCGAAGCGCTTCGGTGCCAAGGGGCGGCTCGCGTTCTCGTTCGGCAACGTCGCCCAGGACGAGGGCTCGGCGATGGCCGAGTACGCCTGGAACCGGGGCTGGCGCACCGCGTCGCTCGCCACGGACACGGTGATCGTCTACTTCCGCAACGTCGTGCAGGCATTCGAGGCGCGCTGGCGGCAGCTCGGCGGGAAGGTCGCCACCGAGGAGAGCTACCAGTCGCTCGGCGGGAACCAGGCGTCGTGGACGAACGTCGTCACGCGCTTGAACAACGAGGACGCCGACGTCATCGTGACCGCGACAGCGGCCGCGTTCGGTGCGCAGGTGCCGATCATCAGCGGCCTGCGGACCCTCGGCAACAACACACCGATCATCAACTCGTGGGCCGGTGACGGCAACTACTGGTACCCGCAGGACCCGAAGGTCTCGAACTACTACTACGTGACCTACGCGTCCGCATTCGGCAACGATCCGGTCCGGGCGGTCAACGTGATGGCGGCGCGGAACAAGGCGGCCATCGCGAAGGCGGGCTCGACCGGCGGGTTCATCACCGGACCGGCGGCGATCGACGGCATCTCGACGGCGCTCCGGCGCACGGGCGGCGATGCGACCGGTGCGAAGCTCGCGTCCGAGATGGAGCGGTTCAGGAACGTCCCAACGCTGTCGGGTCGCGTGAGCTTCTCGCGGCAGTTCCACACCGTGTTCGGACGGACGTACCGCGTCATCCGCGTGACGAACAACACGCCGCGGGTCGTCGGCACGATCAAGGCCAAGGTCGTCCCGAAAATCTGAGACGCCTTGACCGAAGCACAGCCTGAGGAGACACGGCGGTCCGGAGCCTCGCTCCGGGCCGCCGCCGTCTCGCGTGCGTTCGAAGGCGTGCAGGCGCTCCGCGGGGTCAATGTCGAGCTCCATCGCCACGAGGTCGTCGGGCTGATCGGGCCGAACGGAGCCGGGAAGTCGACGCTCGTGAACGTCCTCACGGGGTTCGATTTCCCCGACGAGGGGACGGTCGAGCTCGAAGGGCGTGACGTGACGCGGTGGCGACCGGACCGCCGCGGGCGTGCGGGGCTGTCGAGGACGTTCCAGCACAGCCGGTCCTTTCGCGAGCTGTCCGTTCGCGAGAACGTCGAGGTCGCGGCGCTCGGGGTCGGCGCGGGTCCGCGCGAGGCGCGGCGCCGGGCCGACGAGCTTCTCGACTCGCTCCACCTCGGCAAGTACGTCGATGCGACTGCGGGCTCGCTCCCGCACGGCGACGAGCGGCGGCTCGGCGTCGCTCGGGCGCTCGCCACCGAGCCGCGCTTCGTCCTCATGGACGAGCCCGCGGCGGGTTTGCCCGAGGCCGAGGTGCCCGCCTTCGCCGAGGTCGTGCGCTCGGTGCGCGACGACCATGGCGCCGGCGTGCTCCTGATCGATCACAACATGGCGCTGATCATGGACGTGTGCGACCGGATTCAGGTGCTCGACCAGGGCAGAACGCTCGCGGAGGGATCCCCCGACGAGATACGCGGCAACATCGACGTCGCGGCCGCGTACCTCGGCGAGTCGGCGGTCGTCGAGTGACTCTGACCGTCACCAACCTGGAGGTCGCGTACGGCGGCGTCCTCGCGGTCCGCGACGTCTCGTTCACGGTTAACCCGGGTGAGATCGTCGGTCTGATCGGGCCGAACGGAGCGGGCAAGTCCACGACCTTGC
>Ga0075344_1000036_pt1 | contig 16723 bp, 15 predicted proteins | sample RushOxbow_ThreeS_FD_120075 | JGI IMG/M metagenome (GOLD analysis project Ga0075344, IMG submission 120075) | Natural and restored wetland microbial communities from the San Francisco Bay, California, USA, that impact long-term carbon... | ecosystem: Environmental > Terrestrial > Soil > Wetlands ...
ATCGCCCGCGCCGGGCCGTCGAAGGTCGCAAAGAAGGCGTCCCCGGCGGTGTCCACCTCGCGCCCGTCGAACCGCCCGAGCTCGCGTCGGACCGCGGCGTGGTGCTGCTCGATGAGCTCACTCCAGCGGCGGTCGCCGAGCGTAACGGCACGCTCGGTGGAGCCGACCAGGTCGGTGAACAGCACGGTCGCCAGAACCCGGTCCGGCGTCCGGGCCTCCCGCTGCCCGGTGAGGAACTCGCGAATCTCGGCGATCGTGCGGTCGGGGTCGAACCAGGGGACGTGCTCCGCGCCCGGCAGTTCGACGTAGCGTGCGCCGGGAATCGTGCGGGCGAGGAAGCGTGCGTTCTCGACGTGGCAGACGCCGTCGTCGACTGTGTGGATCACGAGCGTCGGCGTGTTGATCGTCGGCGCGACGTGCCGCACGTCGATGTCGAACGCCATCCGCATGAAAGCCTCGGCAGAAGCCGGTGTGCAGGCGTTCGTCTGCACTCGCCCGCGCCACGCGCGAGCCCACTCCTGACCCGCGACGCTTGGCGCGATGACGTCTATCCCGCGCCCGTTGCCCCACCGCTCGGGGAGCGTCCTCATCGCCTCTTCGAACGCTTCGGGTGTCGCTTCGCCCCATGGCCACTCGGCGTCGGTGCGCTCGCGAACCTCAGCGCCCTGCAGGATGAGCCCGATCGTCCGCTCGGGATGAGCCGCGGCGAAGAGCATGGCGAGCGGTCCTCCTTCCGACTCACCCATCACCGCTGCGCGCTCGCTGCCGAGCGCGTCGAGGAGGGCACGGATGTCGTCCATGCGCTCCTCGAGCGTGGTCGCCCCTGGCACGCGGTCGGACATGCCCATCCCGCGCTTGTCGAAGAGGATCAGGCGCGTGAAGTCGCCGAGGCGCTCGCAGTAGCGCCGAAACTGCGGCAGCTCCCAGTACACCTCGAGATGCGTGACCGAACCCTCGACGTAGACGAGATCGATCGGGCCGTCGCCGACGACGCGATAGGCGATGTCCACGTCGCCGCTCCGCGCGAAGCGCACCTCCGACACCACTCGAGCATAGAGAGCGCCTACCTGTGGCCGAAGGAGTGTGGGCGAGGGAGCGACTCCCACACAGTGTCGTCGGCGGCCACGCGCCGTGCGAGCGGGCCGAGCGACTCGAGCGACGCGACGACGACGTTCCGGTTCTCCCCCACGCGCTCGTAGCGTCCGCGCGCGAGGACGAGCGGCTCGGCGCGCACGGTTGCGCGGTGCTGTTCGTAGATCTCGGACGGGACGATGAGATTGACCTGTCCGTGCTCGTCCTCGAGGAGCATGAAGACGATTCCCTTCGCGGTCGACGGGCGCTGGCGCGCGACGGTCATGCCCGCGAACGCAACCTGCCTCCCGTGGCGCTCGGCGTGGAGTTCCTCGCTGGAGAGCGTCCCTTCGGGGAGATGCGGGCGGAGGAGCGTGAGCGGATGTGTCTCGATCGACATGCTCGTGTGCCGGTAGTCGGCGAGCATGCGCTCCCAGCGCGTGAGGTCGCGCAGCGGCGGCGTCTCGGCCGTCGGCGAGAGCTCGAGCGGCAGTTGCTTCTCCTCACCGGCAGTCCCGGGAACGGACTGGGCGCGGAAGACGAGGCCGAGCTCCCAGAGCAGGTCGCGGCGAGGCTTCCAGAAGCCGTCGCAGGCGCCGCCCTTCACGAGCGCCTCGAGCCCGTCGTAGGAGAGTCGCGAGCGGCGCGCGAGGTCGGCGACGTCGCGATACGGCCCGTTTGCCTCGCGCTCGGCGACGAGCGCCTCGCCGTCGTCCGTCCCGACCGAGGAGATGTAGTTGAGCCCTATGCGCACTGCGAGCATCGCTCCTTGTAACAACTTGTAACTTTGTTCGTTCGAGCCTTCGCGGGCCGTCTTCTCTGCTTGTGTCAACTTGTTACTTGCAGGTGCAGCGCTGAACTCGACGACGCAGCGGGCTCCGCTCAGGTTGATGTCGACGGGCAGCACCTCCACCCCGTGGCGCTGCGCGTCGCGCACGAGCGTCGCGGGCGGATAGAAGCCCATCGGCTGGGCGTTCAGGAGCGCGCACAGGAACTCTGCCGGGTAGTAGTGGCGCAGCCAGGTCGACTGGTACGCGAGGAGCCCGAACGCCGCCGCGTGCGCCTTCGGGAAGCCGAAGCCGGAGAAGCCGACGAGCTTGTCGAAGACGCGGTCGGCAGTCTCGGCGTCGACGCCCTTCCCGGCCGCGCCCTCGATGAAGCGCTCGCGGAACGCCTCGAGCGCGTCGTGAGAGCGCTTGCGGCTCATCGCTCGTCGCAACCCCTCCGCCTCCCCCACGGTGAAGCCGGCGAGCGCAATCGCAACCTCCAGCACCTGATCCTGGAAGACGACGACGCCGAAGGTCGAGCGCAGCGGTTCACGCAGCAGCTCGTGATCGACCGGGAAGACATACGACGGGTCCTCTCGCAAGCGCTGCCGCGCGTCGATGTACGGGTGCACCGCCTTCCCCTGGATCGGCCCAGGCCGGACGAGCGCGACCTGGACGGTGATGTCGTCGAGGTTCGCAGGCTTGGTGCGCAGGAGGCTCTGCATCTGCGCGCGAGACTCGATCTGGAACGTGCCGATCGTGTCCGCGCGCTGGATGTCGTCGTAGATCGCCGGGTCGTCGAAAGGGATCCGAGAGAGGTCGATCACCTCGTGGTGCGTCCGCGCGATCTGCTCGACGCTGTCCTCGACCGCAGAGAGCATCCCGAGGCCCAGGAGGTCGATCTTGAGGAAGCCCGCGTCCGAGCACGAGTCCTTGTCCCACTGACAGAGCTGGCGGCCGGCCATCGCGGCGGGCTGGACGGGGACGAGCTCGATCAGCGGCCGCGTCGAGACGATCATCCCGCCGGGGTGCTGCGAGACGTGGCGCGGGAGGCCCGCGATCTCACCGGTGAGCCAGGCGAACGCACGCCAGCGCTTCGAGCGAAGCTTCCGGTCGCCGTCCGGGAGTCGGGTGACCTCCTCCCCCACCCGCTTCGCATTCCAGCCGTCGGAGAGCCGCGCAAGGCGCTCGAGCTCGGCGAACGGGAGGCCGAGCGCCTTGCCCACGTCACGGATTGCCCCGCGGGAGCGGTACGTGGCAAAGCTCGCCACGAGCGCCGCATGCTCGCGGCCGTAGCGCTCGGTGACGCGGACGATGAGCTTCTCGCGGATATCGCGTGGGAAGTCGAGGTCGATGTCCGGGATCGAGGCCAGCTCGCGGTTCAGGAAACGACCGAGCGAGAGCTCGTTCGACACCGGGTCGACATGCGAGAGGCCGGTGAGGTAGCAGACGATCGAGCCCACCGAGCTCCCGCGGCCGCGGCCCGGTGGGAGGAACGCGCGTGGCGAGTCGCTGCCGCGCACCTCGTGCGCGCACTCCCTGGCGATCTCGAGGACTTCGTGGTGGAGGAGGAAGAAGCCGGCGAGCTCGAGCTCGTCGATGAGTGCGAGCTCGGACTCCAGGCGAGCGCGCGCCTGTGCCAGCAGCACCTTGTTACTTGGTGGGTAGCGCTCGTCGATTGCGCGCCGGCAGATCTCGGCCAGCTGGAAGATCGCCGGCTCGGAGTGATCCGAGAAGTCCGGGTAGCGGTAGCCGAGCTCCTCGGTGAGGTCGAACTCGAGCCGCTCCGCGAGCCCGCCACTCCGCTCCGCGGCGGCGCGGTCGAAGGAGAAGCGCTCGAGCATCTCGTCGGGCGAGCGCAGGTAGCTCTCGCGGTTCCCGCGGCGCTCGGGCTCGCAGCCCTCGAGCGAGGTCCGGCAGCGAATCGCGACGAGGACGTCCTGCAGAAGGGTGCGCCGAGGGTGGTGCGAGTGAACGTCACCGGTCGCGATCGTCTGCATGCCGAGATGCTCGGCGAGCTCGCGCAGAAGCCCGAGTCGGCGCGTGTCCCCACGCTCGAACGGCCGCTGGAGCTCGACGAAGAAGCGTTCACGGCCGAAGGCTCCGGCAAGACGAGCCGCCGCGTTCGGATCGAGCAGGCCGAGCCCCCGACGCGCGCAGCCCGACAGGCAGACGAGCCCTGCGTTCGCCTCCAGGACGGCATCGAGCGAGATCGCCGGCGGCAGTGCCTCGCGATCCTCCCGACCCGGACGGCGTGTCGCTGCATGTGCGGTTGTGAGCAGGCGGCACAGATTCCCGTAGCCGTGCCGCGACTCCACGAGCAGCGTGACGTGCGCACCGCCGTCGAGCGTGATCTCCGCGCCGGTGATCGGGCGGACGCCGAACGCCTTCGCTGCGTGCGCGAACTCGAGCGAGCCGTAGACCCCGTCGTGATCGGTGAGCGCGAGCGCCTCGTATCCGAGCTCCGCCGCGCGCGCCGCGAGCTCCTCCGGCTGCGACGCGCCGTCGAGGAACGAATACACGGAGTGACAGTGCAGCTCGACGTACGCCACTAGGCTGCCGACTCGTGAGCGAGATCGGTGCCGGGGAGGTCATCTTTCGAAGCGACAAGCTCGAGGTCGCACTCCTCGTCGACATCGAGCAGGTCGCCGCGGTCGTCGTGCGCGCGGCACCCGGTTGGGGTCGCACGCCGCCGCACGTTCACGCGCGCCACGCCGAGGCGGTGTACGTCCTCGACGGGGAGCTCGAGCTTCGACTCGAGGATCGTGTCCACCACGTCGGCCCGGAGACCTGGGCCGTCGTTCCGCGCGGGGTCGTGCACACGTTCGAGGTGGCGGGCGATCGACCGGCGCGCTACCTCGCCCTCCATGCACCCGGCTCGGGTTATGGCGCCTACGTCCGCGGAGACGTCGCAGCCTTCGACCAGCGGCCCGCGGCGGATGCGGTGTCGGCCGATCCCGCGCTCGTCATCCTCCGCCGAGCCGGCGGTTCGGAGGGCGAGAAGGTCACCGACCGCCCGGAGCGCCGCGCGACGGTGCTCGTGGACGCGGAGGAGCTCGTCATCTCGGAGTTCGACTACGGGCCTGGCGAACGCGGTGCGGCGCGACATGTCCACCGCGAGCACGCGGACGCGTTCCTCGTCCTGGACGGCGAGTTCACGTTTCACCTGTGCGACGGCTCGCACACGCTGCCCGCTCCTACACTCGTCGTCTTCCCGTCCGGCGTGGTGCACGGCTTCGACAACGACTCGCCGGCGCGCGCACGAACCTTCAACTTCCACCTGCCGTCGTCCGGCTTCGCCGACTACATCCAGGGGCGCAACCCCGGCTTCGACCAGTTCGATCCGCCCGCGGACGGCGGTGTCGATCCGACCGCCGTTGTCGTGGCGCGCATCGCGGAGTAACGTGGCCGCATGTCGTGGGAGGAGCTCGTCGCGGAGATCACGGCGCGCCACCCGCTGCGGGAGTCGAAGATGTTCGGGATGCCGTGCCTCAAGCGCGAAAGTGGCAAGGTCGTCGCAGGACACTGGAAGGACGGGGGCCTCACGGTGAAGCTGACCGACCAGGCTCAGCGCGAGGCAGCGCTCGCAGCCGGCGCCGAGCCGTTCGATCCCGGTATGGGCCGCGTGATGAAGGAGTGGGTGCTCGTCCCCGCCTCGCGCTCCCACGACTGGCTGCGCCTCGTCGAGCAGGCGATCTGAGTGTACGAGCCGATCGCGCTCGCTCCCGGGGGTGACCCGCTCAAAGCCGACCGCCCCGAGCTGTCGCTCCTGGAGGTCGTGTTCGCCGCGGGTAGGGGCGTCGACCCCCACCTCCACAAGCGGCACTCGGACTCGTTCTACGTCCTCGACGGCGAGGTCGAGTTCCACGTCGGCGACGAGGTCGTACGCGGCACGCCGGGCACATACGTGTTGGCGCCGCCGAACGTCGTCCACTGGTTCCGGAACGTGAGCGACGCGCCCGTGCGGATGCTCAACCTGCACACGCCCGGCGGCTTCGCCCAGTACCGCCGCGAACTCGGCGAGCTCCGACAGCAGGGCATCGAGCCCGACCGCGAGTTCTTCGAGCGGCACGACGTCTACGACGTCCGAGTCGTCTAGGGTGCGAGCGTGAAAACGGTCTGGCAGGGACGCGCGATGCAGGTCGCCGCGAAGTACGGCGATCACGCCCCGATGGCCGCGGTCTGCTGCAACGCCTGCCGCACCTGCACGACGACGAACCTCTTCGCCCTGGCCGCAGGCGCCGGTCTCGGCGCGATCTACACGATTGCGCGATTCGGCAAGCGCCTCGTCGGCCGTTAGGCGTTCTGCGTGAACCAACAGCTCTGCTCGGCGTCGCGGTAGACGCAGACGTTCCGGCCGCCCTCGAGAACGACTTCGAAGTAGTGCCGGTCGACGGGATCGTCCGTCCACCAGCGATCGACGACGCGCCACTCCTCGCGGACGAGCGTCACCTGCTCGCGGTTCACGACGCGCGGCTTGGTGCCCGGTCCGGTCTCCACGAGCGCCGGCCGCGGAGCGTTGAGGCGACCTGCGGTCGCAGGAGCGACCCTGGGATCACCCGATCCCGCGGGCAAGCGAGGGCGAGGCAAGCCTCGCCCCTACACGTCCTTGGGGACAACCAACGCTCGAGCCTCTGGAACACGCGACCACGGGGCAACCTCCACCACTCCGCACACCGACCCCGCGCCCGTGCTCGCCCGCACCTGGCGCAGCCCTTCGCGCAGGCGCACGACGTTCTCCTCTCCCGCCGACTCGACGAGAGCGAGCTGCTGGCCTGTGTGCTCCGCGAGCTCGACTGCCTCGAGCCGGAGTTCGACGATGGGCGCGGGCAGCTCCTGCAGCTTCGGCCCGAGCGCCGCCCGAAGCCGCGTCAGCTCTGCCGTCGCATCCCGCAGCGTCGCCATCCGTCTCCATGAGCCACCATCGACGAGCCGGGCGACCAGCGCGAGTTTTCGAAATGGCCGCCCGGCCCGTTCCGGACGCGCGAGCAGGCGCTCGAGGAGAGAGCCGAGCGCTCGCCGCAGCGTGAGCTCGTTTGCGATCGCTTCCGGGAAGGTGAGGGTCTCGACGAGCTCCGAGGTGGGTTTGCGACCACGCACACGTGCCCTGCGCCCGCCCTGCGCGAGCCGCCAGGCTTGCTTGCCGTCCGTGCCGAGCCGCTCCCCCACCGCGCCGCCGGGGAGCCGGCGCAGGTCGCCGAGCGAACGCAGCCCGAGCCCTTCCAGTTCGGCGTAGCGGTTCGGCGTCATCGGGAGCAACGAGAGCGGCAGCGGCTCGAGGAACTCCTGTTCCTCCGCCGGCGCGACCAGGAGGATCTGCCCCGGTCGTGCCACGCTTGCCGCTGCGAGCGCCGTGAAGCGGCGGTCGGCTGCACCAACGCGCGGATCCCACGCCGAGCCCACAGCAGCGAGCGCACGCTCGAGAGCGGGGTGCACGCCGCCGTAGAGACGCTCGACGCCGCGGGTCTCGAAGACGACCGCGCCCTGCTCGACCGGCTCGACGGCAAACCCGGAGTCCTCGAGCCGCCGCAGCACGTCCTCCCACTCCCGCTCCACGGTCGCCGGGTCGCGATCGACGAGAACGAGCGACGGGCACGTCGCGAGTGCCTCGCCGAGCCGCATCCCCGGCTTCACCCCCGCCGCCTCCGCTGCGGCCGTCACCGGCCCGAGAAGCGGCTCCCCTCCCGCCTCCGGCGCAAGCGCCGAGGGAACCAGAGCAAGCCTCGGTCGTGTGCGCAGAGCCGCTCTCAGCTCGAAACCGGGAATGAGGAGGCAGGCGACCATGGGAACGTATGTTCTATACGAACAGGTGTTCTCCTGTCAACCACTTTGCGAGTTCCAGCGGTCAGGCGAGGTCGCGGATGCGCGCTGCCTGCGCCGCGAGTTCCGTGCGCTCGCGATCGGTTCGCGCGCTTTGGCCGGCCGGGCCGGCCAACTCGGACGCGACGAACTTCACCGACAGCAGTCGATCCTCCGCTCCGATGTCGATCGCCACCCGACCGACCCCCTCGAGGGCAGTGAGGGCGGCCGCGACGACGCGCGGGTCCCCCTGTCCGTGGCGGCCGATCTCGAGGAACGCCTCACCGAGCAGCCGCTCGAACGTCGGGCCGGGAGCACGAACGACCGGGCCGCCCTCGAATCGCCGATCGGCTTCGGGCGCGCGCTTGCCTGCAATCCGCTCGACGATCGCGCCGAGGTATCCGATACACGTCACCGCCGTCGTGGGGTCGTTGACGCCGGGTGACAGAGCGCGCACGGCGATGTCGGCGAGCTGGCGGATGCCGAAGGCGACGTCTTCCTCGAGATCCCGCTCGCGCGCGATCTCGAAGGCGGCCGCACCGCGCCCGTCGGCTGCGTCGGGGGGTCGGATGGCCGCAACCGGCGTGGTTGCCGTGACGAAGTCGCCGGGCACGACGAGCACCTCGATCGACCGAGCTCGTTCGAGCTCCCTGGCCAGGCGATCGACGGCGATGGCTCGCACCCAGCCGGCTCGATCGACGACGAGCACTGCGGCCTCGCCGGTGAAGGCTTCCGGCGTCGGATCGGGCTCGCCGTAGGGCTCGGGGTAGAGCCGGTCGACGGCCGAGAGCGTCTCCCTGGCGACGCGTGCGCAGATCTCGTCGACCTTGATCGACTGACCGAAGTGGTGGATGAAGACGAGCAGGAGCGCGAGCCCGACGAGTCCGAGGACAATCGCGCCCGTCACTGCGATGGAGGGCACGTCGTCCTCCTGAACCGAGCGGAGAACCAGGAGGCAGTAGGCGAAGATGCCCACGAAGGCGCCCGCGACGACCTGGCTCGTCCGGTCACCCATGAGCGACCGGACGGCGCGCGGCGTGTACTGCGAAGAGACGAGCTGGAGCGTGAGGACCGTGATCGAGAAGGCGAGGCCCGCGACGGTGATCAGCGAGCCGGCAACGACCGAGAGCACGACGCGCGCGGCATCGGCATTGCCGGCGAACGCCTCGACGTCGGTTCGCTCGTCGAGAGCGACGAGCGCGAGTCCGAGCAGAGCGAGCGCCGTGGCCACGATCCCGGGTACGAGCCAGAGCCCATGGAGATGGTTGCGGAGGCGGGACACGGCGGGAGTGGAGCGCGATCAGACGCGCTGCAGGTGCGTGTCCTTGAAGCCCGTCGGATACTTCAGCCCGTACCCGAGCAGGCGGTCGAGCCCGATGTGCGCCAGCCAGATCAGTGCGAGCTGCAGAGCGACCTCGCTTCCCCCGAGCACGCCGACTGTCCCGAGTGCAACCGGGCCGACGTACGCGTGCACGACGTCGTACGTCAGCGCGCCGAGGCGTTGGCCACCGAGGTATCCGAGCATCGAGAGATCGGGCGCGAGGATCAGGGCGAGCAACGGCAACCAGCCGAACTCGGCGTCGAAGTAGAGAGCGAGCGAGCACACGAGAACGGCGAGACCTTCGAGGTGCAGGAGCCGGCGTGGAAGTCGATCCATCAGGTCGCCCCTTTCGTGGCGCGGAAGCACTCGGTGACGTACGCCAGTCTCACACCTCCGTCCTGCTCCGTCTCGTCGAAGAGCGCGCCGACAGCCTCGAGCACGGGTTCGCGGTCCGGCGCCGGCAGCTTCGCGAGGTAGCTGCGAGAGAGGACGAGGTCGAGCAACCCGTCGCGGTCGAGGATCTGCTCGAACGAGAAGCGCTTCGTCTCGACCCAGCGAAACAGGCCCGACTCGTCGAGCACGGGAACGACGTCCGACTCCTGGATCGACTCGTTGCCGATGATCGCCGAGAGACGCGACATCCACGGATCGCGGTCGTCGCGGGAGTTCCACACGAGGGCGAGACGACCGTCAGGACGCAGAACCCGTGCGATCTCCGGAAGGGCGTCGTCGTGGTCGAACCAGTGGAAGGCCTGTGCGGAAGAGACGACGTCCGCCGAGCGATCGGGCAGCGGCATCGACTCGGCCCTGCCTGCGACGGCGGTCACGCCCGGGACGACGAGCTGGAGTTGCGCCCGCATCTCCTCGAGCGGCTCGACCGCGGTGACGCGATGGCCCAGCCCGACGAGCGTGCGCGTGAGCTTGCCCGTCCCGGCGCCGAGATCGACGATGTCAGACGGCTGCGAGCCGGCGAGCCAGCGAACCGCGTCGTCAGGGTAGCCCGGCCGGCCGCGCTCGTACGCACCGGCGACGTCCGCGAACGACGTGTACGGCCCGCGTACCTTCGGATCGCGGTTGACGATCATCGGGCGAGTCTAGATCTGCACGCGCGGGCGACGACACGACCGGTTGGGTGATCTCAGATGGCGATCTCGGCGGCGGTGTCGCGCATCCCGACGAGCCGAGGCACGACCTCGACGACGCTCTCACGTGCACAGAACGCGATGTCCTCCTCGAGGTGCGGAGCGTTCTCCAGCAGGTTGCGCCCGCTCTTCGAGGCGCGAAAGGCCTCCTCCGCCCCGCCGCTCCAGGTTCCGACCAGTCGTGCAGCCGCCTCGGCCGCGTCGGAGCGCACGCCGCCCAGAAGCTCGGCGATGCGGCCGGCGACGAAGGTGTCGTCGAGGTTCATCGTCCCCTGGACGCCGGCGCAGACGACGACGACGTCATCTCGGGCATCGCGCGCCGCATCGACAACGGCCGTGAGGTTGAGCAGCGAGGCGATGAACACGCGCTCGCACCGTTGCGCCGCCGCGACGACCGCACGCGTCCCGTTCGTCGTCGAGAGGATGAGGGTCTGCCCGGCCGGCTCGAGGTACTCGCGCGGCGAGTTCCCGAGGTCGAATCCGGGGATGAGCAGGGCATGGCGCTCACCGCCGAGCACCCCCTCGCCGAGCGCCTCGCGCAAGGCTCGCGCCTCCTCGACCTCGGCCGCGCAGAAGACCCGCTGGTAGCCGGACGCGAGTGCCTGGCAGATCGTCGAGGTCGCGCGGATGACGTCGATGACGATGCCCGTCGGGGCCGCTCCGGACTCGTCCGGAGTGAAGACGACGTCGACGTGCACGCGGGTACGCTAGCCGCGCCCGTGGAGCCCCTTCACTGCTACCGCCATCCCGATCGGGAGACCTACGTCTCGTGCTTCGAGTGCGGCCGGGGCATCTGCCCCGACTGCATGACGCAGGGACCGGTCGGCATCCGCTGCCCCGATCACGCGAGCGCGACCGGCAAGACCCTCACGACGCAGCGGGCCGCACGGACTGCGACGCGCTCTCTGTCGGCCTCCGGTCCGTTCGTGACCTTCACGCTGATCGGGATCAACGTCGGCATCTTCGTCCTCGGACTCCTTCTCGGCGGCGAGTTGAACGGCACGGGCAGCTGGCTCTACGAGCAGGGAGTGCTCGTCTCGACCGCCGTCGACTCGTCCGGGCAGGTCATCGGTGTATCCGAGGGCGAGTACTGGCGGCTGATCACCGCTGCCTTCCTGCACTACGGCTTCATCCACCTCGGGATGAACATGCTCGTGCTGTGGATCATCGGCCCGCCGCTCGAGGAGTACTTCGGGCACTCGCGCTACCTGCTCGTCTACGTCGTCGCGGGCCTGGCGGGCTCCGCGGGCGCGCTCCTCTGGTCGCCGAACGCCTTGACGGTAGGGGCATCCGGCGCGATCTGGGGGATCATGGGCGCGGCGCTCGTCCTGGAGGCGCGAAAGATCTGGGTCTTCGGCGGCTCGGCGATGGGCCTCGTCCTGCTCAACCTCGCGATCACGTTCGTCATCCCGGGGATCTCGATCGGCGGGCACATCGGCGGGCTGATCGGCGGCGGGCTCTGCGCGCTCGCGTTCTCGAGCCTCCGCCGCTCGCCGGCGCTCGCGACGCTGGTGATGGGTGCGGTCGGCCTCGCCAGCGTCGGCCTCGCCGTCGCCCAGACGGCGTAAGCCTCCCGTACGACAGGCGGCGCTACCGTCCTGCGCGATGCGCACGCTCGCGGCTTTAGGCCTCGTCCTCGTGCTCGCTGGTTGCGGCGGTGAGAGCGGACCGGAGCGTTCCGGCTATGCGTTTCCGCCGGCGCCCGCGGTCACCGAGGACCCGCTGGCGCCAGAGGTTGCGCGCGCGATCGATGCGCTCCTACCCCAGGCTCGCGTCGGCGTGTTCGACCTCGGCCTCTTCGAGCCGATCGCCGACTCGGGCGACGCACGAGTCGCCTGGCTCGTCGCCGACCTCCTGCGCTTCTACCAGGCAAGCCGCGTCGAGGAGAAGGCGCTCGTCGACGGATTCACGCAGCTCACGGGAGTCGACCCGCGGGCCGACCCGCAGTTCGAACGCGGCTCCTGGCGAACCGTCACCGACCACCTCATCGCCTGGGACACCCCGGCTCCGCCCGGCTATCGCGAACGCAAGGGAGTCCTGCACCTCGGGCTCGAGCCGAAATGGGCGCCGTTCTTCGAGGACGCCGACTCCGCCATCGACTGGCGCCGCGTCGCCTGGGGCGGTGTCCTCATCGACGACCGCGAGCTCGGCGACCGGGACATCTGCTTCCGAGGCTGCATCCCGGCGCTCGACGATCCGCGGCTCGTCCCTGCGTCGGAAGGCTATTGGTATCCGGACGACCGCACCGTCTTCGGGGTGGTCGTCGGGACCGAAGCCGTCGCTTTTCCGAAGAACGTCATGGAGGTCCACGAGCTCGTCAACATCACGGTCGGCGGCGTGCGTCTCGGCATCCCCTACTGCACGCTCTGCGCCTCCGCGCAGGCCTACCGAACGGCGCTTCCCGGGCGCCCGGAGGCACTCGTATTGCGGACGACGGGCCTGCTCCAGCGCTCGAACAAGCTCATGTACGACTTCACCACCACGTCTGCGATCGACACCTTCACCGGCCGTGCGCTCTCAGGCCCACTCCTGGATGCGGGCGTCACGCTCGAGCAGGTCACCGTGGTGACGAGCACGTGGGGGGCATGGAAGGCGGCCCACCCCGAGACGCGGATCGTGGCGCGCGACGGCGGCATCGGCCGCACGTACGAAGACGATCCGCTGGCCGGTCGCGACGACGACGGTCCCATCTTCCCCGTCGGGGACGTCGATGCGCGGCTCCCGGTACAGGCGCTCGTGCTCGGCGTGGTCGGTCCGGACGGCACCGCGGTCGCCTTCGTGGCGGACGAGGCTCGCACGGCACTCGCCGAGGGCGAGGACGTCACGCTCGGCGGGGTCGAGCTCTTCCTCGACGGCGGTGGGCTGAGAGCCCGAGCCGGCGGCGATGAGCTCGCCGCACACGAGGCGTTCTGGTTCGCATGGAGCCAGTTCCACCCCGGAACCGAGCTCTGGCGCAGCGACTAGCCGCCGACTGCGACGGCGGTGACGCCGGCCTCGGCGAGCGCGGCCTGCGCGGCCGCCAGCCGTGCAAGCGGCACGCGGTACGGCGAGCACGACACGTAGTCGAGCCCGAGCCGGTGACAGAACGCCACCGAGCGCGGCTCTCCCCCGTGCTCGCCGCAGATCCCGAGCTTGATGCCGGGCTTCGCAGCGCGACCGCGCTCGACCCCGATCCGCATGAGATCGCCGACGCCATCCTCGTCGATCGTCTCGAACGGGTTGCGCTCCAGGATCCCGTGCTCGAGGTAGTGCGTGAGGAACTTGCCCTCCGCGTCGTCGCGTGAGAAGCCGAGCGTCGTCTGCGTGAGGTCGTTCGTGCCGAACGAGAAGAAGTCGGCCTCGGCCGCGATCTCGTCGGCGCGGAGCGCGGCCCGCGGGAGCTCGATCATCGTCCCGCACAGGTACTCCACCGTCGGCTCCTCGGCGGCGACTCGCTCGGTGAGCTCGCGCAGCCGGGCGAGCTCCTCGGTGAAGCCGACGAGCGGGTGCATGATCTCGACGAGCGGCGCCTCGCCGGTCCGCTCGCGGACGGCCCGTGCGGCGCGGACGATGGCTCGCACCTGCATCTCGTAGATCTCCGGGAACTGCAGGCCGAGACGGCACCCGCGCGTGCCGAGCATCGGATTCGACTCGTGCAGCTGTCGGATGCGATCGCGCATCGCGTCCGAGGTCGCTTCCTCCAGCGGCGGCAGGAACTCGTGGAGCGGCGGGTCGAGCAGCCGGATCGTCACCGGCAGGCCGGCCATCGCCTCGAAGATGCCTTCGAAGTCCGACTGCTGCATGGGCAGGAGCTTGTCGAGGACTGAGCGGCGCTCGTCTTCCTCGCGCGCCATGATCATCTCGCGGACCACGGGGAGCCGCTCCTCGCCCATGAACATGTGCTCGGTGCGGCAGAGGCCGATGCCCTCGGCGCCGAACTCGCGAGCCTTCGCGGCGTCCTCTGGCGTGTCCGCGTTGGCGCGCACCCTCATGCGGCGGAGCTCGTCGGCCCACTCCAGCACCGTCTCGAAGTTCTCATCGATGGACGGTGGGACGAGCGGAACCGAGCCGACGATCACTCGGCCGGACCCGCCGTCGACGGTTATGACATCGCCGGCGCGGAGCTCGTGCGAGCCGATGCGCACCGTCGCCGCCGCGACATCGATCGACAGGTCTTCGCAGCCCGCCACGCACGGTTTGCCCATCCCGCGCGCGACGACAGCCGCGTGCGACGTCATGCCGCCGTGCGCGGTGAGCACTCCGGCTGCGTGGATCAGGCCGTGGATGTCGTCCGGCGTGGTCTCCCAGCGCACGAGGATGACGCTCTCGCCCGCCCGCCCGCGTTCCTCGGCCGTGTCGGCGTCGAGCACGATCGCGCCGGAGGCGGCGCCGGGGGACGCGTTCAACCCTCGCGCGGCGACGTCGACGTGCGCGTCCGGGTCGATCATCGGATGGAGAAGCTGGTCGAGCTGGCCCGGATCGATGCGGGCGACCGCCTCCTCCCGCGAGATCAGACCCTCGTCGACCATCTCCGCCGCGACCCGCAGCGCTGCCGCGGCCGTGCGCTTTCCGGTGCGTGTCTGCAGGAGGTAGAGCGTTCCCTCCTCGACCGTGAACTCGATGTCCTGCAGGTCGCGGTAGTGCGCCTCGAGCCGGTCGAGCGTCTCGACGAGCTGCTCGAACGCCTCGGGCAGCTGCTCGCGCATCCGGTCGATCGGCTCCGGCGTGCGAATCCCGGCGACGACGTCCTCGCCCTGGGCGTTCGAGAGGAACTCGCCGTACAGGCGCCGCTCGCCCGTCGCCGGATCTCGCGTGAAGCAGACGCCTGTGCCGGAGCTCTCGCCGCGGTTTCCGAAGACCATCTGGACGACGTTGACCGCCGTACCGAGATCGTCGGGAATGTCGTTCGCGCGTCGGTAGACCTGGGCGCGCGGGGCTGTCCACGAGTCGAACACTGCGCGGTACGCCCGGCGAAGCTGGTCGTGCGGATCTTGCGGGAACGCGCTGCCAGTCTCCTCCTCGTAGGTCGCGTTGAACGTCGCAACGAGCTCGCGTAGGTCAGCGGCGGTGAGATCGACGTCGAGCGCGACACCGCGAGCCGCCTTGAGGTCGGACAGCGCGCCTTCGAACCGATGGGCGTCGACCCCGTCGACGACTTCGCCGTACATCTGGATGAGGCGCCGGTACGAGTCGAGCGCGAAGCGCTCGTTCCCCGTCGACGTCGCAAGACCCTCGACTGCGACGTCGTTCAGGCCGAGGTTGAGGATCGTGTCCATCATCCCGGGCATCGAGATCGCCGCTCCGGAACGGACGGAGACGAGAAGCGGGCTCGCGTCGTCACCGAATCCCTTGCCGGTTCGGCTCTCGAGGGCCGCGATGTGCTCGTCGACCTCCGCGTCGAGACCGTCGGGCACCTCTCCGCTGTTCGCGAGGTACGCGCGGCATGCGTCGGTGGTGATCGTGAACCCGTCGGGTACCGGGATACCGAGCTGCGTCATCTCCGCGAGCCCGATCCCCTTTCCGCCGAGGAGCTCGCGACCGCCGTCCGCGCCCTCCCCGAAGTCGTAGACGTAGCGCATTTGCGGGCGGAATCTACCCGCATGCGGGAGAGAAGATGCAAAGACGGCGAAAGCTAGAGCCCGAGCCAGCCGGGCAGCAGGTGCATCAGCTGCGGCTGTGACTCAGCCGCCAGGGCCGTGAGGCCGGCGATCGCCGCCACGCCCGAGACCACGATGAAGCGCCTCCGCACGCGCCTCCGCCTGGTGGAAGAGGCGTCCACTCCGAGCTGATCCCTGATCTTGCGCAACGCGGTGTCGGTCTCGTCCAGTGCCTCCTGTCGCACGTCGAGACTCGGCAGCGCCGGGAAGGACGCGGTCGGAGCCTGCGACGTCGCTGCCGCCTCGTCCGTCTCGGGGGCGTGCTCCTCGCCTGCTTCGGCGAAGGCGTCGAGCTCCGGTACGTCCTGGTCGATCACAGCGGGCGCAGCGGCGAGGACGGCCGCCGGCACGGCGGGGGTCTCGAGCTCGACCGGTGCGGGGGCGATGACGTAGTCGGGCAGTTCGTCTGTCCTTGCGACCGCTCGCGTCCGTGTCTCGACCGGATCGAGATCGATCTCGGGTGCGCTCGCGAGTTCGGTCGGCGTCAATGTCGCTTCGTCCGTCTCTGGGAGATGCTCGCCTGCTTCCGGGACGGAGGCGAGCTCCGGTACGTCCTCGTCGGCCACAGCGGGCGCGACCGGTGCGGGGGCGACGACGTAGTCGGGCAGGTCGGGCAAGTCGTCCATCGCTGCGCCGGCTGCCGTCAGCGTCTCGGTCGGAGCGAGGTCGATGTCAGGTGGGCTCGCGAAATCGGTTGGTTTCGCCTCGTCCGACTCGGGGGCGTGCTCCTCGTCTGCGTCGGAGACGGCGGCGAGCTTCGGCACGTCTTCGTCGGTCACAGCAGCCGGGCGACGACGGCAGCTGGCGTGGGGATCTCGAGGTCGACCGGTACGGAGGCCATGGCGTACTCGGGCAGGTCGGGCACCTCGTCCGTCACGGCGCCGGCTCCCGTCAGCGTCTCGATCGGAGCGAAGTCGATGTCGGGTGCGCGCGCGTTGCCGACCTGCTCGGTGGGGTCGGGGAGGATTGCCCGCAGCTGGGCCGAGA
>Ga0075344_1000037_pt1 | contig 16474 bp, 19 predicted proteins | sample RushOxbow_ThreeS_FD_120075 | JGI IMG/M metagenome (GOLD analysis project Ga0075344, IMG submission 120075) | Natural and restored wetland microbial communities from the San Francisco Bay, California, USA, that impact long-term carbon... | ecosystem: Environmental > Terrestrial > Soil > Wetlands ...
GTCGGCAGGCGCATACGGCACGCGCGCGAGCATACTTTCGCGGTCGTTCGAGACACGGGCGGTTAGCTCAGCTGGTAGAGCGCCTGCTTTACACGCAGGTGGCCGCAGGTTCGAGTCCTGCACCGCCCATCAACCGATGGTCGCCGCCATGTCCACACTGATCGGCCCCGTGCAGGCGCTCGAGGAGGTCTCACGCCTCGCAAGCGAGAGCGTCGGCCCGTGGCTCCGCGAATACGAGGGTTACCTCGGAACGTTCGTCTTGGTCGAGCAGGAAGCCGGCAAGGCACGGCTGATGACGCTGTGGGCGAGCGCAGGGGACGAGGAGCGCGCCCGGGCGTCCCGCGGGGCGATGCGCGACCAACTCGCCGCGACCGCCGGCATGGAGGTCGTCGAGTTCGAGGTTCTCGACGTCCTCGCGTGGGAAGTGCTGCCCGAGGCGTGAATCTCTACAGCGGCTTGCGGTACGTCGTCCATGTGCCGACGACCTCATAGCCGAGGTTGGCGTAGAGGTCGTACGCGCCGTTCGGATTCTCCGTGTGCACGCCGAGCGCCACCTCGGTGATGCCACGCGCGGCGAGCTCGCGGATCGACTCGACGATCAGTGCCTTCGCGACACCGCGTCGACGCCAGCGACGCGCGGTCGAGATGTTCTCGGTCCATCCGCGCACACGACCGAACTCGGCGTTCTCGGCCGTGTCGACGAACGACCGCACCTGACCGGCAATGCCCTCGTCGTCCCAGGCGACCTTCCAGAGCTCCGGCTGCATGTACGGCTGCGCGAGGAACCGCTCCCATCCCGCCTCCGTCTGCTCGACGTACCCCCAGTGGTCTCGGAAGGCCTCGCCGTCCGCCTCCCAGATCGTCCGCAGGTCGTGCTCCCGAACCGGGCGGATCTCGAGACCGTCCGGCAGCACATGGCGGGGAAGCCCGTCCACCGTCGGCCGCACCATCTCCGCGGAGTACGTCGCCGGCTCGTATCCGCCGGCTCGGATGAGCGCCGTCGCCTCGAGGTTCCGATCGTTCGCCCAGGTCTCGAGCAACCGCTGACCGAGATCGTCGTGAGTTGCTGCGATCTCGCGAAGACGCAGTTCGTTCCATGCAAGCAGCGCTCCGCCGATCCCGCGTCCGCGATAGGCCGGATCGACGAGCCCGAAGAACTTGTGGACACGCGGACCGTCCGCCTCGTCGTCCCACCAGACCCGGCTGTACGCTACGGGTCCGCAGGCTGCCTCGGCAACGAGCAGATCCCGCTGTGGGTCACACCGCTCGAGGTGGTCGTACGAAGACGCGATCCCCTCGACTGTCTCCACGCGCTCGTCGCCCTCCGCGACCGCCGAGACGTTGATGATCCGGACGAAGTGCGGGTAGTCCTCCGCTCCCCGGAACGCCCGGAAGGTGACATCGTCCAGCTCGGGAAGCGGCGGCACGCCGCCATTGTGTCCGTAGCTAGATCGCGATGCGCAGAGCGAGATGCAGCGGGCAGCCGGAGGCGACGAGTGTGCGCGTGAGCTGGAGGTCGGCACCTGAGTCGACGAGCATCCATGCGTCCTCGTCGCCGAACCCGAGCAGCTGGAACTGGTCGAAGCGCCAGCGGACGACCCGCTGATCCTCAGGGGACACCTCGACCCGCTCTTGCGAGAACTCCGCCGCCGACATACTTCCTCTAACGAGCGATCGCGCCGCGAGTTTGTTGGCAGAACGTAAGGCCTGGTTGCAAGGGCGTTGCGGTTATCCTCGCCACCCGAGCGAAAGGAGTCAGCGTGGGCGACTACACGATCAAGCGTCTCGATGAGGTACACGACGTCCTCGGCGACTACCCCGGCGAGATGCGCATGATGACCCGCGATCTCGAAGCCGAGCAGGTCGCGTTCACCTATCGCCGCATGCCTCAGCACACGGGCGGCAAGGGGTCGTACGGCCATCGCCACAAAGAGCAAGAGGAGGTCTACTTCGTCGCGTCCGGGAAGCTGCAGTTCAAGCTCGACGACGAGATCCTCGAGCTCGACGGTGGTACGGCCGTGCGCGTTGCCCCCCAAACGTGGCGCTCAGTCTGGAACGCCGAGCCCGAGGACGCGGAGCTCATCATCGTCTCGAAGGTCGTTCCGGGCGGGTCGAAGGATGACGCCGAGTACCTCGAGGACTTCTGGCCCGAGTAGCTCCCCTCAGCGCTGATCGGGTGCCGGGGGGAGCGGGCACGCGACGAACTTCCGGCCGGTGAGCACGTACCCGAGCTTGTAGGCCTCGCACCCGGCGCAGAACCCCGTCCCCGCAGCGAGCAGCGCGAGCGCCGAGACGAGGACGCCGAGGACCGCTCCAAGTGTCGGGAGGCCGACCGCGTAGGCGACGAACGCGAAGGTCAGAAAGGCGGCACCGACCATGTTCGCGAACCGCGGTGGTCGGGAGTCCTCGAGCCGGCCCTCTCCGACGAGAGGCTGGACGAGCTCGAAGTACGCCAGGCACGGGAGGCAGTAGCGGCGGCCGAGTGTCAGCCCCACGACGAGCTGGAGGCCGAGCAGCCCCAGCAGCACCGGCCAGCCGGCGACGACTGCGACGAGAGCGAGCAATCCGACGACGACCTGATTGAACCGCGGAGCGCGCGAGTCGATCACATCGAGGTCGCGATAGGGGTCCGCTCGCCGGTGGCTCCGTCGCTTCATTACGGGAAGTATTACGAACGCGCCCAGGCGGCGAGCGCATCGAGCAGGCCGCGCAGCCGCTCGCCCTCGCTCGTCAGGACGTATTCGACGTGCGGTGGCCGGGCGTCGCGCACTTCGCGGCGCAGGACGCCGGCCCGCTCGAGCTCTCCGAGTCGCTGCGCCAGCGTGGCCGGAGGGATCGTGCCTAGCGCGCGACGGAACTCGGTGAAGCGCGTGCAGCCCGTGTGCGACGCATAGAGGATCGAGACTGCGTAGCGCCGCTCGAGGACGTCCGCCGCGCGACGGACGTCCTCGGGGATGGGCTCGTGTCGCTTACACCTGGACACTGGACCCGACCGGCACATCCTCGAGTGCCAGGCCCAACACCTCGTCGATCGACATCACCGGGTGGAACGCAATCTCCTCGCGCACGTTCTCGGGGATGTCCACGAGGTCGGCGCGATTCCGCTCGGGGATGATGATGTCCGTGATGCCGGCCGCATGCGCGGCGAGCACCTTCTGCTTCAGGCCGCCGATCGGCAGGACGCGTCCCTGGAGCGTGATCTCGCCGGTCATGCCCACCGTGTGCTTCACGGGTCGCTCGGTGAGGAGTGACGCGACCGCGGTCGCCATCGTGATGCCGGCGCTGGGCCCGTCCTTCGGGATGGCGCCTGCCGGGACGTGCAGGTGGAACGAGCGCTTGTCGAACAGCTCCTCGTCGATCCCGAGTTGCGGCGCGAGCGCCCGGACCGAGGAAAGCGCGATCTGCGCCGACTCCTTCATCACCTCGCCGAGCTGGCCGGTGAGAACGAGCCGGTCGCCCTCACGGTGGGACGTCGCCTCGATGAAGAGGACGTCTCCGCCCGTCGCCGTCGCCGCAAGACCGGTCGCGACGCCGGGGACGGCGGTGCGCTCGGCGACCTCGCGGTAGTACTTGCGCCGGCCGAGCGCCTCGCGCACGGCGTCCTCGTCGAGCGCGACGGGCGTCTCCACTTCCTCGGAGGCGATCTTCGTCGCGGTCTTGCGCAAGAGCGTCCCCAGCTCGCGCTCGAGCTGACGGACACCCGCCTCACGTGTGTACTCGCTGACAACGAGCTCGAGCCCGTCACCGCCGATCGACACCTCCTCCTCGCGGAGGCCGTTCCGCTCGACCTGGCGCGGCCAGAGATAGCCCTGGGCGATCGCAACCTTCTCGTCGGTCGTGTAGCCGTCGAACCGGATGACCTCCATGCGATCGAGGAGCGGCCCCGGAATCGTCTCGGCCATGTTCCCGGTCGCGATGAAGAGCACCTGCGAGAGGTCGAGCTCGACGTCGAGGTAGTGATCGCGGAACGAGTGGTTCTGCGCCGGATCGAGCACTTCGAGCAGCGCCGACGACGGGTCGCCACGCCAGTCGGCGCCGACCTTGTCGACCTCGTCGAGCATGATCACCGGGTTCATCGTCCCGGCGTCGCGCAGCGCGCGAACGAGTCGGCCCGGCAGCGCGCCGATATACGTGCGGCGATGCCCACGGATCTCGGCTTCGTCGCGAATGCCGCCGAGCGACATGCGGACGAACTCGCGACCGGTGGCGCGCGCGATCGACTCGCCGATGGACGTCTTGCCAGTGCCGGGCGGGCCGATCAAGGTGAGGATCACGCCCGACCGCTTGTCGTCCTCGACGCCGCGCTCCTTGCGCAGCTTCGCGACGGCGATGTACTCGACGATGCGGTCCTTCACGTCGTCGAGCCCTGCGTGGTCGGCGTCGAGCACCTCGCGGGTGTGCACGGGATCGAGCCGCTCTTCCGAGCTTGCGTTCCACGGCACGGCGAGCAGCCAGTCGAGGTAGTTGCGGATGACGGTGGCCTCGGGCGTCTGATCGCCCATGCGCTCGAGCCGATTGAGCTCCCGCTCGGCCTGCTCGAGGACGCTCTCGGGCATCTCCGCCTCTGCGATCTTCGTCCGGTACTCCTCGACGACCGACGCCTCGTCCTCACCGAGCTCCTTGCGGATCGAGTCGAGCTGGCGGCGCAGGATGTACTCGCGCTGCTGCTTGTCGACTCCCGACTCGACGTCCTCCTGGATACGGCGGCGCACCTGCATGAGAGCGAGGCGCTCGCGCTGGAGCTCGAGGGCGAGCTCGAGCCGCTCGCGGACGTCGACCGTCTCGAGGAGCCGCACCTTCTGCTCGAAGGTCAGGTCCGGCGAGTAGCCGGAGGTGTCGGCGAGCGCACCGGGCTCCGAGATGGAGCGCACGAAGGCGGCGATGCGGCCGTCGTCGCCACGCAGCTCGAGAATCTCCTCGACGACAGCGCGGTACTCACGCTCGAGCTCGCGGATTCGGCCGTCCGACGACTCCTCGTCGGGGCGCTCCTCGACGTCGACGAGCAGGCGGCCTTGGGGATCGGACGTCGCTGCTCCCGCGATACCGCGATGCAAGCCGTTCAGTGCAACCGCCCGGCCGCCGCCCGGAAGCCGGATGTGGTCTGTCACTTCGGCGACGGTGCCGACCTTCGCGTAGTCCTCGTCGCTCTTCGGGACGAGCAGCACACGCTCCTCGTCACCGACGTCGACGGTGAGGGTGACGTTCATGTTGGGGAAGACGACGATGTCCTCCAGGGGGACGAGCAACAGGCGTGGGTTCTCGCTCACCGGATCTCGCTTTCTCGTACGGATGCCGTAGTTGGTTCAGAAACTGTACCGCGCACGTCAAGGCTTCCGTCGAGCGCGCGTGCGCAGCTGAACGCGCTTGCAACAAGTTGTTACAAGCGCGCCACTGCGCGAGACCGCACAGTCGCGCCGAGCAACTGGGCCTTGCAACAACTTGTCACAACCGTTGTCAGCCTTCGACGCGGCGGAGGCGAGCGAGCGTGATGGCTGCGACCCGGCTAGCGAGGCGATCCGATGACGTCGAGACGCCCGCTGATCGGTACGTCAACACCGCAGCGACGAACACGCCGCCTTCCCAGAACACGAGCCCGGTGTCGTGCCGCGCCGCAGAGATCCAGCCCGCTTTGTGCAGCACCTCGACGTGGCGGTCGCCACCGACGCGTGCATCGAGCTTCGGAAGGTCGCGCACCCCCGCCGCGAGCCACAGGAGATGGCGCGCGTCGGCGGGAGTCAGCCCGCGCTGCGCGCTACGGAGCGGTCCGACGCCGCCCGAGGCGAGCCAGAGCGCGCGCCAGAGCGAGGCCATGTCCCATGCCGTCGTGTACTTACCGACTCCGAAGGCAGGGCTCTCGTCGACGCGGCGCGGTATCCGCGCCGACAGAGTCCGCGTCTCATACCCGCCGTACATCAGAGTGTCGGAGAGCCCGATCGACCGCATGAGGTCGTTCACGCGGTACGCGCCCGAGCTCGTCGAGCCACCCAGCCAGACGAGCAGGGCATTCGCCGCCGTGTCGTCGGACACTTCGATCATCTCGCGGAGCAGGCCGTGGACGCGCGAGCCCGGCGGCGGAATCCCGGAGTGCTGCGCGAGCACCGTCGCCGCGATCGCGAGCTTCACGGTCGATGCGGCCGGAAACCGGGCCTTCGCGTTCCACGCGGCACCACGCCCTCCCGTGAGGCTTTGCACGTGGTAGCCGGCCGTCCCGCTGTATCCGCGAGTGTGCGCATCGAGCTTCCGTCGAAGCGTGGAGTCGAGACGGGCAGTAACGAAACGCGGGCGCGCTCCCGCCGGGAGCGCGAAGACGTCATGGACGTGGGACGTCGAACGACGGCCACCTGGAGCAAGGGTCGTGACGCGCACCGTCACGTCGCCGAGCGGGAGGCGAACGCGGAGCGAGAAGCGGCGGCCGAGGAGCGGTTTCGACGCGATCCGCTTGCCGTTCGCACTGACGAGGACGCGCGTCGTCCCCCGCGCCGCGCGACCGCTGACGAGTCCGTACGAGATCTGCCGCGGCGCAGGCTGTTCGATCGCGGGCGGCGGCAGGGCGGGCGTCGCGATCACGTGGCAACAGTAGCTTTGCCCGGGTGAGAATCCTTGCGCACCTCGACCTCGACGCCTTCTTCGCCGCCGTCGAGGAGCTCGAGAATCCGGAGTTGCGGGGGAAGCCGCTTGTCGTCGGCGGCGACCCGCACAGCCGAGGAGTCGTGTCGACCGCGAACTACGCCGCACGCGCGTTCGGCATCCACTCGGCGATGAGTGCAGCGGAAGCGCTTCGACGGTGTCCGAGCGCGGTGTTCGTCAGACCGCGGCACGCGTTGTATCGCCAGTACTCGCGCGTCGTTTGGGACACGATCGGGGAGATCGTCCCACGCGTCGAGCGCACCGGGATCGACGAGGGGTACCTCGATCTCGGCACGGTCGCGGCGGACTTCACGGGCGCGCGGGCGGTGGCGTCCGCCGTTCAGACGGCCGTCCGCGGGATGACGAGCCTCACGTGCTCACTCGGCGTCGGGACATCGAAAGTGGTGTGCAAGATCGCCTCCGACCGGCGCAAGCCGGGAGGTATCACGGTCGTCGCGCCGACAACCGAGGCCGCCTTCCTCGCACCACTCGCCGTTCGGCTTCTGCCGGGAGTCGGACCCAGGGCAGAGCAGCGGCTGCGCGCGGCGGGGATCGGAACGATCGGTGAGCTCGCCGCCGTCGAAGACGGGGCCCTGCGGGCGCTCATACCCGGTTCAGTCGGCCTGATGCTGCGCGATCGTGCACGCGGAGTCGATCCGCGCGACCTCGAGCTCGAGCTGGAACCCGTATCGGTCTCGGCCGAGGACACCTTCCCGCGCGACGTGACCGACCAGGAGCGCCTGCACGACGAGGTGCGGCGCCTCGCAGAGCTCGTTGCTCAGCGGCTTCGCACGTCCGGCCTCTCCGGGCGCACGGTCACCGCGAAGCTGCGCTACGCGGACTTCTCGATCCGCACGCGGTCGACGACTCTCCCTGCCGCCATCGACGAGCCGAGCGTGATCGGCGAAGTTGCGTGCGGGCTTCTGGATCGCGGGTTGCGTGACCGGCCAGGTGCGCTGCGCCTCGTGGGCGTCGGTGTCTCGAGCCTCTCGCCGTATCGCCAGCTCAGTCTGGACGAGTCATGATTCCCTGAATGCGCGAGGCTGCGTTCCGGGGCCGACAACCTCCGGATCGCTCTGGGTCGGGGCGTGGTCGCGGTACTCGGGCTCGGAAACCGCTGGATCGGCGTACGCACTCGCACTCGACGCGGTCGCGACGAACCCGGGTCTGGCCGCGGGCCTGCTCACAGCGCTCGGCTTCGCGCTGACTCAGGAGCGAAGCAGGGGCCTCGTGAGGCAGGTCGGGCCGCCGTCCCCCTTCTTCGAGATCTCCTCGCCGCGGTAGACGACAACGTCCACGCCCGCCCTTTCCATGAGTCGCCGAGTCTCCGGGTTGCCCTCGAGCGCGAGGGCGTGCCGCGGGCCGAGCGCGAGGACGTTCGGGCCTTGCGTCTCGAACTCCTCGTCGGGAACCTCGACCGTCGCGATGCCTCGCTCGGCGAGGAGCTCGAGCAGCCGAACGGGCGCGAGACGCGGGTAGACCAGCGCCAGATCTCGGTCGAGCGGTGAGATGAACGACATGAGGTGCAGTACCTCGCCACGGCCGTTCCAGTGCGGCAGGTCGAACGGAATGACGTCGACGCCGAAGGCGCCCCGCAGCGCGTCGGCAGCCGCGGGTGTCGTCCGGTAGCCGATGCCGACGAGCAGCGTCTGCGCGTCGAGCCAGACGGTGTCGCCGCCCTCGACGAGCACGGGGTCGGAGATCTCGGACGCGACGGGTACCCCGGCGGCTTCGAGGCTCGCGGCGATCGCGCGCGGCTCGCGGCGTCGGCCCTCCTTCCCGGGCCGGAGGAGGACTGCGCCGTCCTCGCCGACGAGTACCGGGTCGTAGACGTAGATCGCGTCCGGATTTCCGGGGTCGTGCCGGGAGACGACGACGTCCGCTCCCGCCTCCTCGAGCAGCCCGCACAGAAGCTCGTGCTCGGCCGCAGCCGCCGCGTGGTCGGGCATGCCCCGCCAGCCGAACGCACGCCAGTGCTCGGCATCTTCGGCGAGCGGCGGCCGGACGAGAACGCGATCCAGCGTCCCCCACATCGAAGCGCTGCCGTACCGGGCCACGCCGAGACGCTATCCGCCCCGCGTCTCCTGACGACCGGTCAGCGTTTACCCCGATGCGGCCGAGCCCGACAGGGTCGATGCTGAGCGCAAGAAGGAGGGCGAGATGACCGAGATGACATCGACCACTAAGCGCTTCACCCTCGAGCAAGCACGGAGTCTCGGTACGAGCATCGGGATCGACTGGGCGACGTCGCCCTTCGACGTCGAGCAGTTCCGGATGGGCCTCGACGTCGAGCTCGAGCACGGCGCCCACGACCCCGAGACGGATGTCACGGGAGACGATCCGATACTGACCGGGAAGATCGCGTGGGCGCACCTCAAGGAGCTCCCCGACTACTACACGCGACTCGCCGTGATGGAGGATGAGGCCGAAGCCTGAGAAGGCTCGGCTAGACGGCGTTCTCGGGCACGCGCCCCTCGAGGAGTACGGCGCGCAGAGCCGAGACGACGAGCCGGCCCATGGCGAGACGCGTCTCGCGCGTCGCGCTCGCGATATGCGGCGTGAGCACGACGTTCTCCATGGAGAGGAGATCCTCCGTGACGACGGGCTCGCGCTCGAACACGTCGAGGGCCACCCCCGCGAGCGTCCCTTCGCGAAGCGCCTGGACGAGAGCCGCCTCGTCCACCACGGGTCCGCGGGCCGTGTTCACGAGAATCGCGGTCGGCTTCATGGCCCCTAGCGCTGCGGCGTCGAGAAGGTGGCGCGTCGCCGGCGTAAGTGGGCAGTGCAGGGTGACGATGTCCGCATCCGCGAGCAGCGCACCGAGATCCGCGTCGCGTCCGGCGAACGTCGCGGACGCGCCGTGCGCCTCCACGAGCTCGCCGACCCGGCGGCCGATCCGGCCGGCGCCGACGACGAGAACGTGCTTCCCCTCGAGGCTCTCGCCGACCATGAAGTCCGGCCCCCACTCCCACTCGTCGCCGCGGCGGAGGCAGCGGTCTCCCTCGGCCACGCGGCGAAGTAGCGCGAGCATCAGCGCGATCGCATGCTCGGCAGTCGCATTCGTGAGCACGCCCGGCGTGTTGGACACCACGACGCCGCGCGCCCGCACGGCCTCGAGGTCGATGTTGTCAATACCCACCGCATAGTTGGCCACGATGCGCAGCTGCGGGCCGACTGCGTCGAGGAAAGGCCCGTCGACGGAAACGGCAGGAGTGACGACGACGCCAGCGGCACCACTCGCGGCAGGTGTCAGCTCGAAGGAGGCCGCAAGCTCCTGCGCAATCGGGGCCGGCACACCGGCCGCCTCGTGAACCCGCGGCTTGGCCACGCCTCAGTCGTGAACGACGCGAGGAGCGTGCGACGAGGAGTAGACGTCCTTGCGAAGGATCAAGCCTCCCTCGAACGGGAAGACGTCGATGCCATCCCACTCAACGCGCTCGCCCGTGCGCGTGGTCGCGCGCGCCGTCCACTCGCTCACGACGAGGCCGTCGCGCGCGTAGAGCCGCCGGCCCGTGAAGCGCAGGTCGGGGTTGCGCGCGAAGATCCCCGCGATGTGCGGACCCACGGCGTCACCCTCCACGCGGTCGCCGGCCGTGTGGTTCTCGAAGACCATCCCAGGAGCGTGCGCGGAGAGGATCGCCTCGAGGTCCTGAGCGTTCCAGGCCTCGTTGTAGCGCTCGATGACCTGCTCGAGCTCGGCTGCGGCGTCCCGCGGATCCATCGCGAGAGTATTTCAGCTCAATACATTGATTATCGTCGATGAATAGTGGTAGCCTTGCATCGACGATCCTCGATGAAGGGAGTGACCATGTCGACCACGGACGTGCGCGCTCACGTGCGCGAGCGGTATGCGACGGCCGCGGCGGGTATCGCCTCGGGCTGTGGGTGCGGGTGCGACTGCGAGAGCAACGGGTGCTGCGGCGAGGAGCCGACGACATTGTTCGGGCAGGGGCTCTACTCCGCCGCTGAGCGGTCCGAGCTCCCGAGCAGCGCCGTCACGGCGAGTCTCGGCTGCGGCAACCCGGTCGCGGTGGCCGACCTGCGAGAGGGCGAGACCGTGCTCGACCTCGGCTCCGGCGGAGGAATCGACGTCCTCCTCTCCGCGAAGCGCGTCGGCCCGACCGGACTGGCGTACGGCCTCGACATGACCGACGAGATGCTCGCCCTCGCGGAGCGCAATGCACGCGAGGCCGGCGTGACGAACGTGCGCTTCCTCAAAGGCCTCATCGAGGAGATCCCGCTGCCTGCCGGGAGCATCGACGTCGTCATCTCGAACTGTGTCGTCAACTTGTCACCCGAGACGGAGAGGGTGTTCGCGGAGATCGCCCGCGTGCTTCGTCCCGGTGGACGCGTCGGCATCACGGACGTCGTCGCCGAGGACCGGCTGTCGCCGGCCGAACGCGCCGAACGCGGCAGCTTCGTCGGGTGCATCGCCGGAGCCAGGTCGGTGTCCGAATACCGCCGAGGGCTGGGTGCCGTGGGTCTGGAGAACGTCGAGGTGACGCTGACCCATCCGGTAGCCGACGGGATGCACGGAGCAATCGTTCGCGCGCGGAAGCGCCTCTAGGTTTGGCCGTCCTCCACAACGGCTACGGTCGCTGCAGGTGGAGTTCGTCGACATCTATGTCAACCGTCGGCCGATCGGGCACGCTCACATGCGCGACGACCAGCTCGAGGCGGCACTGACGCCGCGCGGGCGTCCGCGCACGCGACTGGCGGACTGTTCTCGCTGTGGGCACGAACGGGTCGCCCACGCGTTTGCCCACCGGCGCTCGCGCGACGAGCACTGGCCCATTCTCTACTGCACCGAGTGCTTCGCGATCGTGGCCGGGCTCGACCCGCTCATTCGCGCGCGGCGACCGCGCTGGAAGCACGACGAGCGCAACGTCACCATCGGCCGCTGGACCCGTGAGTGGCCGAAGCGCGGGCGGCCGAGGCGCGATGCTCCTCCGGCCGAGACCGCCTGGCCCGACGCCGCATAGTCAGGCGAGGAGCGCGCGGTTCGCCGCGAGCGCAGCGAGGATTCGATCGACGTCGTCCTCGACGTTGTAGAGGTGGAGCGACATCCGGAGGTTCGAGTCTCGTGTCGACACGACGATCCGATCGGCCGCGAGGGCGGCCACGAGCGCGTTCGGATCAGGCGAGAGCACGCAGACCATCGGGCCGTACTCGTTCTCGGCCCGCGGCGTGATCACGGTTGCGCCGAGCTCGTCGAGCCCGGCGAGGAGGCGGTCGACGAGCCGGCGGATGTGCCGTTCGATGGCCGGCACGCCGACCTGTGCGATCAGCGTCATCCCTGCGACGCCCGGGTAGAGCGAGGGGACCGGCGGCGTCCCGCTGTCGAAGCGGCGCGCGGTGACGTGGGGCGAGTAGTCGGCGATCGACATGGCGAAGATGTCCTCGTCCGCGAACCAGCCGGTCTGGGTGGGGAGAAGGTCCTGGCGCAGTGTCTCCCGCATCCACATGAAGGCGAGACCGGCGGAGCCGAGCAGATACTTCACCGTTCCGCCCGTGACGACGTCGGCGCCGAGAGAGCGCACGTCGAGGTCGATCGCCCCGATCGCCTGGTAACTGTCGGCGAGGTGGAGCGCGCCGTGCGCGTGCGCGAGCTCGGCGATCGCCGCGACATCGTGTCGGTGGCCCGTCCGGAAGGAGACGAATGTCGAGCAGACGAGGGCCGTCCGCTCGTCGATGGCGTCTGCGAAGGACTCGAGCGGGATCCGGCCGTCCCCGGCGGGCTGCACATGCACGACCTCGGCGCCGCGAAGCTCCTGGGCGTGAGCGATCTGCCCGACCGTCGGAAATTCGTATTCGCTGATCACGATCCGGTTCCGCTCTCCACGTAGGTCGAGCGAGGAGAGAAGCGCGCTGACACCCTGCGAGACCGACGTCGTGACGGCAACATCGTCGGGCTCGGCATGGACGAGGCCCGCGAAAGCTGCGCGCGCGGCCTCGTTGCGCTCGACCCAGAACTCCCACTCCGCGCCGTTCTCGTCCCACCCTTCCAGCCACTCCTCGGCAGCCGCGCGCACGCGATTCGCAAGCGCGCCCTGAGAGCACGAGTTCGCGTACACGGTGTGCTCGAAGATCGGGAACTCGTCCCGAACAGACAGCCCAGGGGTCAGACCCTGAGGGTCTGACCCCTGGGTGTCTGAGACGGACACGTCCGTTCCGGGGTGGCGTCTTGGCGCGTGCGCCGACCCGCTCGGGTCGGGCGCAGCGAATGAATCGCCGGTGTCCGACCCTGTGTCAGACACCCGCGTGTCCGAAGCGGACCTGTCGTTCATGCGACGGAGCTTACGCTCGCGCGCGTCCGATACGGTCGTAGCCGTGAAGGTCAGCGTCCGCCTCGTTCAATACCTCGGCTCGCCCCGGGAGATCGTCGAGCTCGCGGTCGCCGCAGAGCGGGCCGGCGTCGACGAGGTCTGGGTGCCGCACGATCCGTTCATGTCGAACGCCTGGACGATCCAGACCGCGATCGCGGAGGCAACCGAGCGCGTCACGGTCGGAACGCTGGGGACGAACCCGTACACGACAGACCCCTCCGAGATCGCAACGCACCTTGCGACGCTCGACCTGCTGTCGGAGGGGCGGGCAGCGCTCGGGCTGGGCCTGCATACGACGTCGATGGTGGAGTGGCTCGGGCTCGATGCATCGGACGTCGTCGACCGCACGCGCGCGGGAGTCGCGATCGTGCGCGCACTCCTGCGCGGCGAGACCGTGCGGAACGTAGGCCCCTACACCTGGGGTGAGGAGTGCGCGCTTCGCTTCGAACCGCTCCGCCCGGATCCACCGGTCCATGTCGCCGGCTTCGGCGACGAGCTACTGCGTCTTGCCGGCGAAGTCGCCGACGGTGCGATGCCGATGGCGACGCCTCCGGAGTCGGTCGCGCCGCTGGTCGCGTCCGTCCACGCGGGCGCGGAGGCGGCAGGACGCAACCCGAACGAGCTCGAGATCGTGGCCTGCGCGTGGCTCTCGCTCTCCCACGACGGGCGCAGCGCGGGAGATCCGCTTCGCTCGATGATCGCCACGTTTGCCCCGTACCTCGAAGACCACGCGCTCGAAGCGGCCGGCCTCAACCGAAGCGACCTCGAGCCCCTGCGCGCACTCGTGGACGCGGGACGACTCGACGAGGCATCCGCGGCGGTGACGCCGCCCATGTTCGCGCTGGGTCTGACCGGCGAGCCCGACGAGGTGACCGAGCGCATCGCCGCGCTCGGCGACGCCGGCGTGACGCACGTGAGCCTCGGCGGCCCGCTCGGTCCGGACCCGCACGAGGCCATTCGGCTGCTCGGAGAGCGCCTGCTCCCCGCGCTCCGCGGGGACTAGCGCCCGAGGTACGCCTTGCGCAGGTCGTCGTTCGCGATGAGCTCGGATGCCTTGCCCTCGAGGACGATCCGCCCGGTCGAGAGCACGTAGCCCCGGTCGGCGATCGAGAGCGAGACGTTCGCGTTCTGCTCGACGATGAGCATGGCGACGCCGGACGCATGCACCTGCTGGATGATCTCGAAGCTCCGCTCCACGAGCACCGGCGCGAGTCCCATGGACGGCTCGTCCATGAGCAAGAGCCGCGGCTGCGACATGAGCGCACGCCCCATCGCCACCATCTGCTGCTCGCCGCCCGACAGCGTCCCCGCGAGCTGCGTACGGCGCTCGTACAGCAAGGGGAACAGTGCGTAGACCCGCTCGAACTCCTCCTTGAGGTCCGCCTTGGGCCGAAGATACGAGCCCATCTCGAGGTTCTCCAGGACGGTCATCGGCCCGAAGAGCCGCCGGTTCTCCGGCACGATCGCGAGGCCGCGCTTGATCCTGTGCGAAGTCGGCATGTTGGTGATGTCCTCGCCCGCGAACGTGATCGTGCCCGTGCGCGGCCGCACCAGCCCGAGGATCGTCTTGAGCGTCGTCGACTTCCCGGACGCGTTGCCACCGAGCAGACACACGAGCTCACCCTCCCCGACCTGCAGATTCGAGTCCGAGAGGATGTGGATCGACCCGTAGTACGTGTTGATCCCGTCGAGCGTCAGCAGCGGCGCGGCGCCGTTTTCCTCGCTCATTTCCGTTCCATCGCTCCGGTGCCGAGGTACGCCTCGACCACGCGCGGGCTCGTCGCCACTTGCTCGAACGTCCCTTCGGCGATCTTGACTCCGTGGTCGAGCGCGACCACGCGATCCGAGATCCCCTCCACGACGTGCATGTCGTGCTCGATGACGAGGATCGTGTAGCCGCCCTCCTCGCGCAGTTGCGAGATGAGCTCGGTGATCTCCTGCGTCTCCTTCGGGTTCATCCCGGCGGCGGGCTCGTCGAGCAACAGGAGGCGCGGGTTCGTCGCCGTCGCGCGTGCGATCTCGAGCCGCCGGCGATTCGCGTAGGACAGGCTGTACGCCGGCTGATCCCAGCGATACCCCATCAAGCGCTCGCCGAAGAACGCGAGCCGCTTCTCGGCAAGCGCTCGGATCTCGCGCTCCTCGCGCCTCATCCCGGGCGTTCGCAGCATCGACCTGAACACGCCGGCCTTGGTATGCCCGTAGGCCGCAGCCATCACGTTCTCGCGGACGGACATGTTGAGGAAGAGGCGCAGCGTCTGGAACGTGCGCGCGATCCCGCGCTGCGTGATCTTGTGGGGCGTCAGCCCCTTGATCGACTCGCCGGCGAAGACGATGTCGCCGGCGGTCGGCTCGTAGACACCCGTGACGAGGTTGAACAGGGTCGTCTTCCCTGCCCCGTTCGGGCCGATGACGCTGACGATCTCCCCCTCGTCGACGTGCATGTCGAGCGCATCGACGCACGTGAGGCCGCCGAACGCCATGGACACACCCTTGAGCTCGAGAAGCGTCGCCATCAGACGATCTCCACCCGCCGTTCGCCGAGGATCCCCGACGGACGGATGACCATGACACTGACGAGGAGGGCGCCAAGCAGGACGAAGCGCGTTACGTCGGGATCCGCCGACATGATGTTCTCCCAGACGAACGCGGCGAGGTACAGCGTCGGCACGAGCGCGAGCCACCGCCAGACGCCCTTCACGGTCGTGCAGAAGAGGACGAGCGCGATCAGCCCGATGTACGCGATGGCCCTCGCGTCGCCCGGGGTCGCCGGGATGACCACCCACGCATCGAGGAACCGCGTGACCGAGTCGGCATCCGGCCCGGCCGCCGTCGTCCATGTCTCGTCGATCGCACCTGCGATCGCGTGCACGACGAAGCCGAACGCCACCGTGGCCGCGAGGACGCCCGCGACCATCCAGCGCGGCCTGACGACGAGTAGGAGCGCGAGGAGGATCGTCACGTAGAACACCCAGCCGGAGACGTCTGGATCTCGCAGCGCCTCGAGGAAGACGTAGACCACGACTGCGCCGAGCACGGCCCCGGTCTGGCTGCCAACGCCCCCGAGGATCAGCATCGCGTACACGGTGATGAGCAGCGTCAGCGAGAACGTCTCCGGGAAGACACCGACTTTGAGCGACGCGAAGAGCGAACCCGTCAGGGCGGCGACGGCAGCGCCGAACGCGAACGCGAGCAGCTTCAGCCAGTCGGTCGGCATGCCCATGAGCTCCGCGGCGAGCTCGTCCTCGCGGAGTGCCCGCCACGCCCGGCCGATGCGCGAGTGATTCACGAGGTACAGCGCGACGAAGACCACGACGAAGATTCCGAGCGCGAGATAGACGTAGTTCGAGTTGAAGATGCCCTGCTTCGCCACCACGAGCTCGCGGCCGAAGAGGTCGAACGGGTCGAGGTTGGCGATGCCGTTCACGCCGCCGGTGAGGTCGAAGCCGAACAGGTCGTTCCCGTTCGTCGCGAGGCTGATGAAGATCTGGTAGACGAACAGCGTCACGATCGCGAGATAGTCA
>Ga0075344_1000039_pt1 | contig 16315 bp, 23 predicted proteins | sample RushOxbow_ThreeS_FD_120075 | JGI IMG/M metagenome (GOLD analysis project Ga0075344, IMG submission 120075) | Natural and restored wetland microbial communities from the San Francisco Bay, California, USA, that impact long-term carbon... | ecosystem: Environmental > Terrestrial > Soil > Wetlands ...
CGTTTGGTACATGACCAGAGCAATCGTCGTCGGCTTGAGCCGACGTAGGAAGAACACGACGATGCTTGCGACGAGGAGCGGCACGGTGACATGGTCGCATACGTCGACGCGCCCCCGGCGAGTAGCCCTGTTGCAGGGAGTTTCGGAGACGATCCGATAGACTGCGGCGCCCTGGAGACACGAGTGGACAACGACGACACGCCATCTCCGATCGAGAGCGAGTCCGGCTTTGCCCGGGCGATTCGCGAGCACCTCGAGCTGAAGGATCGGAACGCCGAGCTCGACCCGGCGATGCCGATCGACCGCTATCTCGACGGCGATCCGCTCGAGAACCATCCCCTTTTCAAGAGCGAAGAGCAGGCTCGGATCGAGGAGACCAAGGACGGTGAGCCCGCTGCCGAGCTGAGCTCCGAGCGACTCCCGTGGCCCGGCGAGGACACCGTGGAGAGCGTCGAGGGCGCGGCGATCGACGAGGCGCTCTGGGCGGGCGGCCCCCGCGACTTCGACTGGGGTGACTGAGTGACCCACGACGAGCGGCTCCGCCGGTACGCGGAGCTCGCGGTGAGGGTCGGAGCGAACGTCCAGGAAGGCCAGGACGTGGTCGTCATGGGGCTCGTCGAGCACGCGCCGATCGCTCGAGCGATGGCGCGCGAGGCATACCGCGCCGGGGCGCAGCATGTCGTGATCCTCTATGGCGACCTGCACCTCCGCCGCGCGGCGATCGAACTCGGCCCAGAGTCGGAGATCGGGTGGTCACCGCCGTACGTCCTCGACTGGGTGCGCCGCTGGCCCGAGGAGAACCCGGCGGTCATCTCGCTCGCGGGGAACCCCACCCCCGACCTACTGGGCGACCTCGATCCAAGCCTCGTCGGCCGCGCCGATCCGAAGGACATCCGCCGGGCGATGCGCGAGAACATCAGCGGTCGCCACGTGAACTGGACGATCGTCGCTGCGCCGAACGAGGGGTGGGCTACCCAGGTGTTCGGTGAGCCCGACGTCGAACGTCTCTGGGTTGCCGTCGCGCAAGCCACACGGTTGGACGAGCCCGATCCTGTCGCGGCGTGGATCGAGCACGCAGCAGAGCTGCAGTCGCGTGCCGATGCGTTGAACGAGCGCCGGTTCGACGCCGTCCGCTTCACCGGGCCTCAGACGAACCTCACCATCGGGCTGAATCCCGACGCGCGCTGGCTGTGTGCGACCTTCGAGACCGCCAAGGGCATCCCGCACATTCCCAACATGCCTACCGAGGAGGTCTTCACCACACCAGACTGGCGCCGCGCCGAGGGGTACGTGCGCTCGACGCGACCGCTCGTCGCTTCTGGCACCAGGGTCTCCGATCTCGCGGTCAGATTCGAAGGCGGGGCGATCACCGAGGTGACGGCGTCGCGGGGCGCGGACGTCATTCGCGAGCAACTCGCGGCCGACGCGCAGGCTCCGTTTCTCGGGGAGGTCGCGCTCGTGGACGGCTCGTCCGCGGTGAACAAGACCGGGCTTACCTTCTGCGACACACTCTTCGACGAGAACGCGGCTTGCCACATCGCCTACGGCTCGGGCATTCCCTCGGTTCTCGCCGAGCCCCCCGAGACCGACGGCTTGCTCGACGCCGGGGTGAACGTGTCCGCCATCCATACCGACTTCATGGTCGGTGGGCCCGAGGTCTCGGTCGACGGGCTCGGAGCGGACGGCAGCGCCGTTGCGATTCTTCGCGACGACATCTGGCAGCTGTAGCGCGGTCGCTGCCCACCCTCGACCGCTGGCTGCGCGGCGATGTCTCCGTGCGCTTGACAGACATCGTTGATGATGTCATGATGATGTCATCATGCAGCTCGAGAGCCATATCCACGCCATCCAGCAAGAGCTGGCCGCGAGCGCGGCCCGCGGCGACGAGGCGTCGGCTGCGGCCGCGCAGCGCATGGCCGAGGCGCTCGCCGCGACACTGCACCTTCATCTCCTCGACCTGCTCGGGGAGGCCACGCTCGAGATCAACGGCCAGCTCGACTCGAGTCGAGTCGACGTCCGACTCGCCGGCCGCGACCCGGAGCTCGTCGTGATCGGCGACGAGGCGCCCGACGCAGCGCAGATCGGCGCGGGCGAGGAGCTCTCCGGTCGCATCACGCTCCGGCTTCCCGAGTCGTTGAAAGCCGGCGTCGAGGCCGCCGCGGCCCGGGAGGGGATTTCGACCAACGCCTGGCTCGTCCGCACCATCGCTCGCACGGTCGACAAACGCTCGGCGAAGCACGGCCGCCACCGAATGCAGGGCTACGCCCAAGGCTGAAAGGAGAGCACCATGCTTCTCACCTCACTTCCGTTCGACTACGCCACTCTTGTCGACGCCGACGACCGCAAGCGGACGTCGCGAAAGCGCGGCTCCGGAACTCGCGTTCGTCGCGTCGGCCGCCAGGACAAGGACTGAGGCGGATGCACGTCTTCGAAACGCCCGGGAGTGTCTCCCTCCAGCTGAAGCTCCCGAGTGGACGCGTCCTGGTCACGACGGCCGACGAGCCGCGAACGACCGTCGAGGTCGTCGCTGTCGGCCGCCGTGGCCAGGAAGCAGTGGACCAAGTCGAGGTGACGATGGAGGAGCGCCTCGGACGCTCAGTGATTCGGGTCGAGCAGCGCGACAAGTTCCGCTGGGGCCCGATCCAGATCACGTGGGGTGGCGACTTCGAGTGCCGCATCACGTGTCCGCCGGGTACGGGCCTCGACCTTGCGGGCGCAACGACGAATCTTCGTGCCGACGGAGAGCTCGGCGAGGTGTCGGTGCGGACGGCATCGGGAGACGTCGAGCTCGAATCGGCCCGCGGTGAGCTGCAAGTCAAAACCGCGAGTGGCGACATCGCCGTCGCGACCTGCTACGGCAGCGGATCGCTTGTGACAGTCTCCGGCGACCTCCGCGTCTCGTGGCTGGAGGGCGGCCCACTCAAGGCTCGCTCGGTCTCAGGTGATGTCTCCATTGGGACGCTGCGAGCTGATCTCGAGCTCGCGACGACGTCCGGCGACGTCGACGTCAAGGCGGTGTCGGTGGGCGAGCTTCGTGTGCAGACGGTCTCAGGCGATGTCCGCGTCGGGATCACCCGCGGGACGCGCACGTGGATCGACGCCGCTTCGATCTCGGGTCGGCTCGAGTCCGAGTTGGGCCTCGAGGACGCCGAACCGGCTCACGAGGCCGAGGGGGACGGGGCGATCGTGCCCCTCCGACTCAAGACCGTCAGCGGAGACGTCACCATCGTTCGCTCGTCGGTCCTGACGTCTGCCTAACGCGCGGCGCGAACAGCTGCGACGACCTCGTCCTCGCGTCCCTCGCGCAGGAGATCGACCATCGTCCGGCCGTCACCGCGAAGGCCGAGCGGCGAGGTGAGAAGAGCGAAGAGCCGGGTGTCGTCGACACCGCACTCGCGGGCGGCGCTCACGACACGCGCAACCCCGGGCCGTGGCCTTCCCGCGTCGAACTGCCACGCCGGGTAGCGCCATTCCGTCGATCCGGGCTCCCGCACGGCGATCAGCTCACCACCTCGCCGCATGTTCTCGATCCGAGCGGGGTCGACGGCCATCCGCTGCGCGAGCCAGGTTGCTGGTAGCGATGCGGCGTACGCCGAGCTCATGCGCCGGAGCCTAGCGAGTGACTACGGGAGCTTCGCGAGCATCGCGCCCCACGCGTCCGAGTCGCCGCCACCCTCGAGCGTGTCGACGACGCCGCCGTCAGCGTCGACCAGGATGAAATGAGGCTGGTACGTCGCGCCGAGCTTCCTCGCGCGCGCTCGCTCGGGGTCCTGCATCTGCGGCCAGGACCAGCCGTAGCTCTCGACGAACGACGACGCGTCGGCCGGACTGTCGGCGACGTTCAGGCCGAGATACGCGATCTCGGGATGTCGAGCGACGAACTCTGCGTAGGCGACCGCCTCGCTCTGGCACGTGCTTCACCACGATGACCAGACGTTCACGAGCACGGGTCGCCCGCGAAAGTCGCCGAGTGCGATTGCGTTGCCGCTCAGCGACTCGCCTGTGAGGGCGGGAGCCTGCTCGCGATCCGTCGTGGGTGGGCTGGTCTCGATGGTCGCCGGCTGTTGAGCCGGGGTCGCCTCCTCGGTCGACCCGCCACATGCGGCCAAGCTCGAGGACGCAAGAAGGGCGACACAAATCGCCGGGAGCCAGCGCACCGGGCCACTGTAGCCGCGTGTCTCGGAGCGCCTCACCACTGTTCACCCATACGAAAGCTTTGGGAACCTCATCCGGAAGCCGATACCGAGCACATGCGTGTGTGCGTGCTTGTCGTCGTCGTCCTCACCCTTCTGGTCACCGGGACGGCATCGGCGACTCCGGTGGCCGCGCCGACGTTCGCGAAGGCCGAGATCGCCGCTGTCGTCGATGCGGATCTCATGGGACCTTCGGTGGCGGACTTCAGGCCCCGGGATCCGCTCACGACGAGCGAGCTCGCGACCGTCGTCGCCAGCCTAGGCGGGGCGACCTCGGTGACGGATCCGAACGCCGCGGTGTCCGTTCGCGAACTCCACGCGCAGCTCGTCTCCCTCGCCGGGCTCCGATCCGCTGCCCGTGAACTTCGTCTGGCTGCGCTCGACGCCGGGCTCGCCCCGCGCCCCTGGCTGGGTACCGAGACGGTTGCACGCCTCCTTGGCCTGCGTGTCAACCATCCACGCGGCGAGGACGAGCTCGAGCTCCAGGTCTCGCAGCCGGTCACGCGTGCCGAGGCGGCGTACAGCATCGCGGTGTACCTGAGGCTTACCGACGCGTCGATCGAGTCGGTGAAGGCAACTGTCGAGTCGTTCACGTTTCCGCAGCTGACGGCGTGGCAGCGCACGGTACTCACCCGGTCGCTCCGCTTCGTCGGGTCACCGTACGTGTGGGCCGGAACGTCAGAGCGTCGGCAACAACTGTTCGGGCGCCAGCTTCCAGGCGGTTTCGACTGCTCGGGGTTCGTCTGGCGCGTGTACAAGGGCCAGCCGTTTCCAGACGCTCCTGAGCTTTCGCGCGTCCTCGTCGGCAGGACCACCTACGCGATGAGCGGCGAGGTTGCGTCGTCGGCCCGTATTCCGCGCGCCGCGTTGAGGCCTGGCGATGTGGTGTTCTTCGGTCTGCGTGGGACACGCTCGAAGCCGAGCGAGGTGGATCACATGGGTCTCTATGTCGGTGGCGGGTGGATCGTCCATTCCTCCCGCTTCGGCACGACCCTCACCCCGATGACCGGCTGGTACGAGACCAGGTTCGCCTGGGGACGAAGTCCGCTCGTCGAAGCCGGCCTCGAGTACTAGCGCTTCCCGGCAGCGGTTCGCAGGCGGCCGGGCTCCGAACCCCTGGCGTCTACGCAGCGAAGCGGCGGAGCACGATTGATGCGTTGTGCCCGCCGAAGCCGGACGAGTTCGAGACGGCGACGGCGACGTCTGCCTGGCGTGCCTCGTTCGGGACGTAATCGAGGTCGCACTCGAGATCGGGCCTCTCGTAGTTGATCGTCGGAGGCAGTACGCCCTCGTGGATCGCCAGCGTGCAGAAGATCGCCTCGACCGCGCCGGCGGCGCCGAGGCTGTGTCCGGTCGCGCCCTTCGTCGACGAGACGGCCACCTTCCGGGCAGCGCTCTCTCCGAGGGCGCGTTTGATCACCCGCGTTTCGCTCGCGTCGCCGAGCGGCGTCGAGGTGCCGTGCGCGTTGATGTAGTCGATCTGGCCAGGCGAGATGTCGGCGTCGGCGAATGCCATGAGCATGGCGCGGGCCTGGCTCTGGCCCGTCGGGTCGGGCTCGGTGAGGTGCTGAGCGTCTGAGGAGACGCCGTAGCCGGCGAGCTCGGCGTAGATCCTCGCCCCGCGCCGGGTCGCGTGCTCGAGCTCCTCGAGCACGAGCACTCCGCCGGCCTCGCCCATCACGAAGCCGTCGCGATCGGAGTCGAATGGTCGGCTTGCGTGCGCCGGGTCGTCGTTTCGACGCGAGAGCGCGCGCATGGCGTTGAAGCCGGCGATCCCGAGACGCGTGATCGGAGCCTCGCCGCCACCCACGAGCATCGCGTCGGCGCGACCGAGGCGGATCGCGTCGAGGCCGTCCCCGATCGCCATCGTCGAGGCGGCGCACGCGGTGCAGTGGGCGAGTGCCGGGCCTCTCGTGCCGAGCTCGATCGAGACCCGAGCAGCCCCCATGTTCGGGATGATTGAGGTGATCGAGAACGGGTTAACCCGGTCCGGGTCGCGCGTGAGCAGCGTTTCGCAGGCATCCTCGAACGACTTGAGGCCGCCCATCGCGGTTCCGACGGAGACGCCGATTCGATCGCACTCTTGATCGATCTGCAGCCTCGCGTCCGCCCGCGCCTGCTGCGCCGCGGCAACGATCATCTGTGCGAACCGGTCCATGCGTCTCGCGTGCTTGCGGTCGATCCATTGCGTCGGCTCGAAGCCCTTGGCCTCGCAGGCGAACGTGACCGAGAAGTCCGTCGGGTCGAATGCCGTGATCGGGCCGGCTCCGCCCCTGCCTGCGACGAGCTGCTCCCAGCTCGAGCGCACATCGTTCCCGAGAGGCGTCACGGCGCCCAGCCCCGTGATCACGACTCTCCGACGCGCTCTCGTGGCCACTCAGACCGCGCCGTCCTGCAGTCGTCCGTCGAGCACCGAACGGAGGGTCGCGTCGTCGGCGAATCCGCATTCGAGGCAGACGGAGCGCGTTACCCCGCTTTCGTCCAGGACGATCCCCATCGTGACGCCGCAGGCCGGGCAGATCGGCGGGCGGTCGTCGTCGGCCCCGGGCCTTCCTTCGTCGTCTCCCACTCGGGCCACCCTAGTTGCGGACCCGCATTGGGCGCCGCCGCCGACGACTCTGCCGCTACTCGCTCCGGTCTGCCCGACGCTGCATCGCCGCATCGAAGGCACGGTCGGATGCGGGGAAGTCCGTTCGCCGAACGAAAGCGAGGGCGTCTCGAGCTCCGTACTCGCGGTCCATCCCGGAGTCCTCCCACTCGATCGAGAGCGGGCCGTCGTAGCCGATGCGATTGAGCGCTCGGAAGAGAGCCTCGAAGTCGACGTCGCCATGACCGGGAGACACGAAGTCCCAGCCGCGTGCCTCTTCGCCGAAGTTCAGGTGCGAGCCGAGAATGGAACGGCGACCGTCGAGCCGCTTCTTCGAGTCCTTGACGTGCACGTGGTAGATGCGATCGGCGAACTCGAGTGCAAACTGGGCGGTGTCGAGGTGTTGGTGGGCAAAGTGCGACGGGTCGAGATTCACACCGAACGCCGCTCTCCTGTCGAGCGCCGCCAGAGCCTTCTCCGTGGTGACGAAGTCGTAGGCGATCTCCGTCGGATGTACCTCGAGACCGAACCGGACACCCTCTGCGTCGAACACATCGAGGATCGGCGACCACGCGTCGGCAAACGCCTCATAGCCGCGCTCGAGCTCGTCGATGTCGTTCGGCGGAAAGGAGTAGAGGAGATGCCAGATCGGTGAGCCGGTGAAGCCGTTCACCTGTGTCACGCCGAAGCGTGCGGCCGCTCGTGCCGTGTCCTTCATTCGCTCTGCAGCTCGCTGTCTCACGCCGTCGGGCGTCCCGTCGCCCCACACTTCGGGGGGCAGGATCGCCTGATGTCTTGCATCGATCGGATCGCAGACCGCCTGTCCGACGAGATGTGCGCCGAGGGCCCAGCACCCCAGGCCATGCTGCTCGAGTAGTTCCCGGCGGTTGCGGCAATAGGCGTCGTCGGTCAGCGCGCGATCGATCTCGAAGTGGTCGCCCCAGCACGCGAGCTCGAGACCGTCGAACCCCCATGCGGCGCACGCAGCCGCGAGTTCGGAGACCGGCAGATCTGCCCACTGTCCGGTGAAGAGGGTTACCGGCCGAGTCACCGTGGCGGCCCGCTAGCTCGGTCGGTCAACGTGACGGTCCTGAGCCACAGAACGTCACACCGTCCTTGGCAAGGCAGACGAGTCCGACGAGATCGTCGCCGTCGACGACGACGAGGCGACCGTTCGGCCTGTGCTCCAGCCGCTCGAGCGCCTCAGAGAGCGGGGTACCCTCGGAGACGACGGGTGCCGAGCCGTCGATGTAGCCGACCGCAGCGTCCTGCGGCGAGGCGTCGTCGCGAATCGCGGTCACCGCGCCGCGGAAACGGCGCCCATCGACGAGAAGCAGCATCTTCACGCTCGCGCGTTCGAGAGCTGCGCGGGCGTCCGCCACCGTAACGTCGGCAGGGAGTGTCTTCGGCCGGCGAAGCATCACGTCCGAGACGGTGATCGCAGAGTTCGTCATCGACACGAAGCGAATCCTAGTTTGCGCCGCACCTGGCATCGGAACGATGGAGCGTGCCGGGATCGAACCGGCGACCTCCGGCTTGCAAAGCCGGCGCTCTCCCAGCTGAGCTAACGCCCCAGGAGACACGCCAGTGTAGACGGGTCAGGTGCCGGACGAGCGTTCGCGCAACCCGCGGTTCTCGAGCGCTCTCAGGCTCTCGCCGAAGCCGTGATCCTTGGTTGCCTCGCGCGTCTCGCGCTCGAGTCGTCGCAAGCGCTCGTCGAGCTCGTCCATCTCGGCCCTGCTGGGAATGACCGGGCCTGCGTCGACGACTCCGAGCCGGGCGTTCTCCGCAAGGATCGTCTCGCGCGCCGCGAGATCCGCGCTGCGCGCGGCCAGCTCGGCCTGCGTGCGTGCGAAGGCCTTCTCCGCCTCGTGGAGTGCGGCGATGCGCTCCTCGATGTGCGCAAGCCGCTCCTCCGGCGTCTCCGCTGCCGCTGCGGCGCGACGGGCCAGATCGGACTCCATCCGTAGCAGCGCCTTCTCGCGCGAGTCGAGCTCGCGCTCGCGCTGGTTCAGTTCCTGGGCATATGCCGCCAGACCGGTCTGTGCGTGCTCCACCGCGTCGTCATGGCCACTCGTGGTTCGGCCCGCCGAGCGGTTGACCCGCGCGACGGCGTCGGCAAGCTCGCGTTCACGCTGCTCGACTGCCGCGACACGCTCGGTGAGCTCGCGGCGAAGTCGTCCGAGCTCCTGCTCGGCGGCTATGCGGATCGCGTGGATCCGCTCTTGCTCACTCTCGATCGAGAGTGGCTGCGTCCTCCGCTTGCTGAACAGGGCCACGCATCGATGATATGCGCGGGCCGCCCGTTCTCCTGCCTCGAGCTACGCGGCGCGCTCGAGGCGTTCCTCGGCGCGCGCGCGGCGGACGATCTCCTCCCGCTCGCCGAAGCGGAGACGTGCCTTCTCGATGCGAAGCGACTGCCAGAGACTCTGGAGCCGCTCGTCGAGCTCTTTGATCTGTGTCTGCACGGACGTGTCGAGACCCTCGGAGAGCCGTTGCCAGAGCTCCTGGCGGTCCTCCGAGATCTTCTCGATCTCCGTGTGGATCTGATCGGGTGTCACGTCGTCGAAAACGCATACCCCGACTCGAGCATTCCCAAGCGTCAGTCGTAGCCGAGCTGCGCGATCTGATCCTCGTCGAGCCCGAAGTAGTGGGCGAGTTCGTGCAGAACCGTTATGCGGATTTCCTCGCGCAGCTCGGCTGGATCCGGGAACGACTCCTCGAGCGGGAGGCGGTAGATCGAGATCTTGTCGGGGAGGAGGCCGGCGGTGTCCCCTCGCTCTGGGAGCGGGACACCGTGGTAGAGCCCGAGCAGATCGGGGTCGTCTGGGTTCTCGTCCTCGACTACGACGGCGACGTTCTCGAGCGCGGCCGCGATGTGCGGGGGCAGTTCGTCGAGCGCCGAGCGCACATGATCGTCGAACGTCACCTGATGACGAGTGCCATGAGCGCCTTCTGCGTGTGCAGGCGGTTCTCCGCCTGCTCCCACGCCAGGCACCGAGGTCCGTACAGAACGTCGGACGTAATCTCGTCGCCGACGTGCGCCGGGAGGCAGTGCAGCACGACGGACTCATCCGCGGCCTCGGCGAGGAGCGCTGCGTCGACGCGAAACGCCGCGAGGTCGCGTCGGCGCCGGTCGGAGGAGTCGTCTTGGCCCATGCTCGTCCAGACATCCGTGTACACGGCATGGCATCCGCGCACACCGTCGCGCGCGTCGTCGGTGATGCGCACACTGCCGCCGGTCTCGGCTGCGTCAGTCGCGGCGGCAGCCACGATCGCCGAGTCGGGCTCGTAGCCTGCCGGGGTCGCCGCGACGAAGTGCATCCCGAATCGTCCGGCGATCCGCATCAGCGAATGACAGACGTTGTTGCCGTCCCCGACATACGTCAGCTGCAACCCGCCGAGCGCTCCGAACCGCTCTCGGAGCGTCATCGTGTCCGCGAGCGCCTGGAGCGGGTGGGCCAAGTCGGTTAGTCCGTTGATGACGGGGATCGTCGCGTGCTCAGCGAACTCCTCGACCTCCGATTGGTCGAATGTTCGAATCATCAGCGCCGAGAGGAAGCGCGACAGCACGACGGCTGTGTCCCGGTAGGACTCGCCGCGAGCAAGTTGGAGCTCCGAGGCGGGGAGGAACAGAGCCATGCCACCGAGCTCTGCGATCCCGACCTCGAAGGCGACGCGGGTACGCGTGGACGGCTTGTGGAAGATGAGCCCGATCGTCCGGCCCGGCAGCACGCGCAGCTCCTGGCGATGGGTGCGCTCGGCCTTGAGCTCGTCCGCGAGGTCGAGCAGCGTTTCGAGTTCCTCACGCGACCAAGCGGCTACGCGGGTGAAGCTCCGCCCCTTGAGCACGGTTGGGACACCTGGCATCCGTCGATGCTACCTTGCATCAGACTTGCGCGTATACGACTAAGGTTTTATACTTTCCAACGTCGTAAGGGCTAGGAGAAGGAGGATCGATGGCCACATTGGTGCGCTGGGAGCCGTTTCGGGAGCTTGCTTCCCTTCAGTCGGAGTTGGGTCGCTGGACGAACGGCCTGCTCGAAGGATCGGGCCGTGTCACGCAGAGCTGGGTTCCGCCGCTCGATGTATGGGAGACGGAGACGGAGGTCGTGTATGCATTCGACCTCCCGGGGATCTCCGAGGAGGCAATCTCGATCGAGGTCAAGGACGAGACCCTCTCGATCACCGCGGAGCGCGAGAACACGGAGCAGACGAGCGAGCACGGGTTCTACCGGTTCGAGCGTCGCTACGGGACCTTCGCGCGGGCGGTGGGACTGCCCCAGGGCGTGGATCAGGATCAGATCGCAGCGCGGTACGAGAACGGAGTGCTCGAGGTTCGCGTGCCGAAGCCCGTCGAGGCGACTCCGCGCAAGATCGAACTGTCCAAGACGATCGAGGCGTAAGCGGAAGCGCTCTCAGGCGAACGGGCCGGTTGAGAACCGGCCCGTCGTCGTTTCGGGGAAGCTAGAGTCGCGGCGTGTCGGGATTCGGGGAAGCCCTCAACAGTCAGGTCGGGTACGAGTTCGGCGCGTCGCAGCAGTACATCGCGATCGCCGTCTACTACGACGCCGAGAACCTCCCGCAGCTCGCCGCACACTTCTACCGCCAGGCGGTCGAGGAGCGGAACCACGCGATGATGATGATCCAGTACCTGCTCGACGCGGACGTGGATGTTGCGACCCCCGGCGTCGAGGCGCCGCAGACGGACTTCCCCGACGTCGTCGCGCCGGTCGCGCTTGCGCTCGCGCAGGAGAAGCGAGTCACCGACCAGATCGTCGAGCTCGTGAAACTCGCGCGCGACGAAGGCGAGCTCGTCGGCGAGCAATTCCTGCACTGGTTCCTGCAGGAGCAGCGCGAGGAGGTCGCATCGATGACGGAGCTTCTCGCGGTGGTGGAGCGCGGGAAGAACGATCTGCTGAGCGTCGAAGAGCACCTGAGCCGTGCGGCAGGTGGCGAGAACCCGCTCGAGGCGGGCGCGCCCCCCGCGGCCGGCGGCGCCCTCTAGGTCGCAATGAAGGAGATCCGGTTGCGCACCGCGCGTCGGAGTCACGTACTCGACGTGACTGCGGACGTCCGCGACGCAGTTGCAGGTGCGTCAGGATCAGCCCTGCTGCTGTACGTACCGCACACGACTGCGGGTGTGACGATCAACGAGCACGCGGATCCGGCCGTGGGACGTGATCTCGAGACCGCGCTCGAGCGCATGGTCGAAGACGGCTGGCCCTGGGAGCACCTCGAACCGGACGAGGAGAACGCACCGACGCACGTGCGAGCCGCGCTGATCGGCCCGAGCGTGACCATTCCGTTGCGAGAGGACGGCACCCTGGCCCTCGGGACGTGGCAGGGGATCTTCTTCTGCGAGTTCGACGGGCCGCGCGACCGCTCGCTCTACGTCGCGGTCCTCGGCTGACGTCCCCGCACGCCGTCGACGAGCTGATGACGCCTTGCTCCAGCGGTGCCCGGCACTGCACGACGTACCAGGGAACCAAGTGATCGAGGTCGCAGGGCTCACGAAGCGCTACGGCGCCACCGTCGCTGTCGACGATCTCTCGTTCTCGGTGCAGCCGGGCTCCATCACCGGCTTTCTCGGCCCGAACGGCGCCGGCAAGTCGACCACGATGCGCGCCGTCCTCGGGCTGGTGCATCCGAGCGCAGGGACGACTGCCGTGCTCGGTGTTCCATACCGTCAGCTCGACCAGCCGGTGCGGCGGGTCGGGGCGCTGTTGGAGACGTTCGACGCGCATCCGGGACGATCGGGACGCAATCACCTTCGCGTGCTCGCCGTCGCGGGCGGCCTCCCGCGCTCTCGCGTCGACGAGGTGCTCGGCCTGGTCGACATGACCGCTGCAGGGCGCCGCCGCGTCAAGGGGTACTCGCTCGGCATGCGTCAGCGTCTCGGACTCGCAGCCGCGCTGCTCGGAGATCCGGAGGTGCTCGTGCTCGACGAGCCGGCCAACGGCCTCGACCCGCAGGGCATCCGCTGGCTGCGCGACTTCCTGCGTACGCTTGCCGTCGAGGGCCGCACCGTCCTCATCTCGAGCCACGTCCTCTCTGAGGTCGCGCAGACGGTGGACGACGTCGTGATCATCCACCGCGGGCGGCTCGTGAGGCACGCGGCGATGGCGGAGGTCGAGGCAATGGCCGCGGGCTCGACGACGGTTCGCTCGCCCGAAGCGGCGAGACTCGCTGGCCTGCTCGCCGCTGTGGGCCTTGCGACGGACACCGTTGCGCCCGACCGGCTTGCCGTGGCTGCAACGCCAGAGAGTGTCGGCGAGATCGCCGCAGCGAACGGTGTCGTACTTCACGAGCTGAGCGTCGAGCGAGCGTCGCTGGAGGAGGTCTTTCTCGAGCTCACCGGCGAGCCCGGGGAGCGGGGCGGGTGAGCGCGCTCTACGCCGCGGAGCTCCTGAAGCTCCGCACGCTTCGTTCCACGTGGGGGTTCGTGCTCGTGACCGTGCTGTTCGCGGGGCTGCTCACCGCCGGCAACATCGGTGGCGTGCCGGCCGCCGACCGGCTCGACCCGGAGCTGCAGTCGCAGATCACCCTCGACGTCGCCTTCCCGGCGTCCGTGCTCGCACTCCTGCTCGGGATCATCCTCGTTACCAACGAGTTCCGGCACGGCACGATCGCGCGCACGCTGCTTGCCACACCGCGCCGCGGCCGGTTCGTCGTCGTGAAGCTCCTCACTGGCTGCACCGTCGGCGTGTGGCTGGCGGTGGCCGCGCTTGCCGTCGCGCTCGTGACGACGGTGATCTGGCTGGGTGCTCTGGGCATCGAACTCCACCCGGCGGAACTCGGCGACGGAGCCTGGCGGGCACTCGTCGCTGCCCTCGTCGCCGGTCTGCTGGGCGCGGCAGTCGGTGGCGCCGTGCACTCGCAGGTCGGCGCCCTCGTGGGGGCGCTCGTGTGGATGTTCGCCCTGGAGCCGATCTGCTGGGTGCTCCTTGCGCTCGTCGACGTCGACGCCGCCGCCGACTACCTCCCCGCTGCCGCGCTCGGTGGGATGGTCGACTCCGGCGAAGACGGCCTCACCTGGGTCCGCTCGGCCGCCGTCGCCTGCGGCTGGGCAGCGCTCGCAGCAGCACTGGCGTTCGTTCGCACGAGTCGTCGCGACATCACCTAGCCGCCTCGCCGGTACGCTGCCGAGCCGTGGCCGCGCCGGTTCGCAAAGGAGAGGAGCTCGAGCTCCGTGTCGACTCGCTCGCCTACGGCGGGAGCGGGGTGACGCGCCACGACGGCTTCGTCGTGTTCGTGCGAGGTGGTGTGCCGGGCGACGACGTGCGGGCGCGCATCACGAAGGTCAAGCGCGGGTTCGCGGAAGGGATCGTGACGGAGGTCGTCACGCCGAGCCCGTCGCGCGTCGAGGCTCCGTGCCGCCACTTCGGCGTATGCGGGGGCTGCCGCTTCCAGGATCTCGCCTACGACGTGCAGGTTGCCGAGAAGGAGCGTCAGGTGCGCGATGCCCTCGTCCGGATCGGTCGCTTTGCAGATCCGCCGCTCGAGCCCATCGTCCCGGCGGGATCGGTCTTCGCATACCGCAACAAGCTGGAGTACTCCTTCGCGCAGACAGAAGCCGGCGTCGACCTCGGCTTCCATCGAGCCGGGCGCTGGGACGAGGTGGTCGGTATCGAGGAATGCCTGCTCACCACCGACGTCGGCAACCGGGTCCGCCTCGCCGTTCGAGACTGGGCGCGAGAGGAGAAACTCGTCCCGTACGACCAGGCAGCGGGCACCGGCTACCTCCGACATCTCGTCGTGCGCGAAGGACGCAACACGGCGCAGGCGCTCGTCGTGCTCGTCACCGCCCCCGGCGAGCGGTTCGAGGCCGGGTACTTCGTCGACGTGTTGCGCCGTTTTTCCGAGGTGCGGTCGATTCACTGGGCGATCAACGACACCCCGGCCGAGCAGACGAATCTCCCGACCCGCTTGCTGTGGGGTGACGACGCGATCGAGGAGGAGATCCTCGGGCTGCGGTTCCGTGTTCGTCCCTCGGCGTTTCTGCAGACCAACACGGAGATGGCGGCACGGCTCTACGAGCTTGCGCGGGACTTCGCGCAACTTTCGGGAGCCGAGAATGTCTACGACCTGTACTGCGGCACCGGGACGATCGGGCTCGCTCTAGCGGCTGACGCGAAGGCCGTTTGGGGCCTTGAGATCTCGGAGGAGGCCGTCGCCTGCGCGATCGAGAACGCCGAGCTCAACGGGATCGAGAATGCGAGCTTCTTCGCGGGGAACGTCGGTCAGACCGTCGAAGAGCTACGCGAGCAGGCGGGCGAGCCCGACCTCGTGGTCGTCGACCCGCCGCGCGCGGGTCTGGCGGGCAAGGCGCTTCGCCGGACGGGAGCGCTCGGCGCGGCTCGGATCGTCTACGTGTCGTGCAATCCGACGACGCTCGCGTCGGACCTCCAGGTGCTGCGCGACGAGTACGGCTACGAGCTCGAGCGGTGCCGCCCGGTCGACATGTTCCCGCACACACCGCACGTCGAGTCGGTGTCGTCGCTGCGGCTCACTCGCTAGCCGGGGCGCGCAGTCGGCGCACGTCGCGCCAGAGCAGGTCGGCGTTCGGCACGAGGAAGCCGAGGCACACGGCTGGGAGCGCCGGAAGGCCGGCGACGTCGTCCCAATGCCACACGAGGATGAGCGTGGCGGCGAGGAACGCGATCATCCCGATCCACGTTGCTCCGACCCGGAGCCTGAACCGCTCGGCCGCGGCGAGGAAGAGGGCGAAGAACAGGATGTCGGGTGGGCCGATGCTCACGGTGGCGGAGTCGCCCGGCGTCGGGAAGCCGACAGCGACGTTCTCGAAGATCCCCGGCCGCTCCTCGACCACGTACTCCGTCGGGCCGGCAGCGACCGACCAGACGTCGACCCACGGGACGAGCACCGCCACCAATGTGAGCCACCACAGCTCCTCGAACAGCGAGAGGAACGTGAAGCCGCCGAGCGCGTAGCACGCGAGCTTGGCCACGCTCGCGGTCGACTCGATGTCGAGCAGGACGAGCAGCGCGGCGAGCGCACCCGCGGCTGCTGTGAGCGCGAGAAGGGTTCTCGTGCGTGCGCCGGCGAGTGGGAGGGCGAGCCAGATCGCCGCGGCAAATGCGGGCAGCACGATCGCGGCGTAGAAGACGACGTCGAGCTCGGAGGGGAACTCCGGCAGGCCGCGCGCCGCCATGCTGTAGGCCGCGAGAGCGACGAGAAGACCGGCGAGGATCGTTCCTCGCCTCGAGCTCAGTATGGCGGCTGCTCTGCCCACCACGGGCCGAGCGTCTTGAAGGCGTTCCAGAAGGCCGTCTTGGCGGGTGCCTCGTCGAGCGCCTCGTCGATGTCCGGCGTCACCAGCGCGCTGATGGTCGGCGTGAAGACCTGGACGACGCCCGGCGTCGCCGTCTCAACCGAGTCGGAGAGCGGAAAGGAGAGTTGGTTGAGGAACGCGACCGTCCGCTCACCCATCGTGACGATCAGCTTCGGCTGCACGATGTGGAGCTCGCGGGTCAGCCACTCCGCGGCGTCGGCGGGATCCTCCGTGCCGAAC
>Ga0075344_1000042_pt1 | contig 15779 bp, 17 predicted proteins | sample RushOxbow_ThreeS_FD_120075 | JGI IMG/M metagenome (GOLD analysis project Ga0075344, IMG submission 120075) | Natural and restored wetland microbial communities from the San Francisco Bay, California, USA, that impact long-term carbon... | ecosystem: Environmental > Terrestrial > Soil > Wetlands ...
GATACGGGCCGCTCTTGGGGCAGGGCGTGAAGTCCGCGATGCTTCCCGCGGACGCGCCCGACACCACACCAACGGACACGGCAGCCGCAAGCGCGGCCACGAGAGAGAGGCGTTTCAGTCCCACCGGCGGGCCAAGGTAGCAGAGCTGTCCGAAGAAGCCAGTGACCTGTTAGGAGACTGAAAGGACGACGAGCTCGGCGATGCAGACGGGCTTCTCGATCCCGTCGCACTCGACGGTCGCCTCGATGCGCGCGCGCTGGCCATGCTCGGTCGGTTCGACGTCGAGGACGCGGAACCTCCCGCGCACACGGCTCCCCGACGGCACCGGAGCGAGAAAGCGCACACGGTTCGTCCCGTAGTTGACGGCCATCGTCCCGGACGGCGGCAGAACCTCGTACAACATCGGGACGCACAGCGAGAGCGTGAGGAAGCCGTGCGCGATCGTCGTGCCGAACGGCCCCGCGGCGGCGCGCTCCGCGTCGATGTGGATCCACTGCGGGTCGTCGGTCGCCGCGGCGAACGCGTCGATTCGCTCCTGGGTGATCTCGATCCAGGACGTCGGCCCGAGCTGCTGCCCGACGATGGTTGCGAACTCACCCATGCGTCGACCTCGCACCCGAGTGCAGACGCTCGAGCGAGACGTCGCGACCGAGCAGTTCGAGGCTCTCGTACAGGCCCGGCGACACGCGCGAGCCGGTCACCGCGACCCTGATCGGTAGGTAGACCGTGCGCGGCTTCTCGCCAAGCTGGTCGCACAGCTCCTTGAGCGCGCGCTCGATCGCCTCGGCCGACCACGGGTCGGTCGTCGCGAGCTTCTCGGCCGCTGCCTCGAGGACGTGCGCATCGAGCAGCTCCGGATCGGGCTCGACGCCGTGGAAGAGAAAGCCCGCGAAGTCCGGGAACTCGCCCAGTCGCGCGATCTTCTCCTGCACGACCGGCGCAGCGGTGCGCACGCGCTCCTCCGGCCAGTCGAGACCCTGTTCGTCGAGGTATGCGACGAGCCGCGACGCGTATTCGTCCGGCGAAAGCGCGCGGAGGTAGACGCCGTTCATCCAGTCGAGCTTCGCGTAGTCGAACGTCGCCGGACTCGTTCCCACCCGCTCGAGCGAGAAGCGCTCGACCAGCTCGTCGGGACCCATGATGGTCGTCTCGCCGTCGGGCGCCCAGCCGAGGAGCGCGAGGAAGTTCATGAGCGCCTCCGGGACGTAGCCGGCCTCGCGGAACTCGTCCACCGACACGGCGCCGTGTCGCTTCGAGAGCTTCTTGCCGTCCTCGCCGAACACGCTCGGAACGTGCGCGTAGACGGGCGGGTCGGCGCCGAGCGCGCGCAGCACGTTGATCTGCTTCGGCGTGTTCGAGACGTGGTCGTCGCCGCGGATCACGTGCGTGATCCCGTCGACCCAGTCCTCGAGAGGCGAGGCGAAGTTGTACGTCGGTCGGCCGTCCGTACGGACGAGCACGAGGTCTTCGAGCTCGGCGTTCGGCACCTCGATTCGACCCTTGATCGCGTCGTCCCACGCGGTCACGCCCTCGTCGGGCATGCGGATCCGTATGGCGCCGTCGTCCTCGTATGCGGTGCCCTCGCCCACCAGCCGCCGCGCCTCGTCCTTCGCGCGCTCCATCACGTCGAGCTGGAACGTCGGCTCGCCGTCCCACTCGATCCCCAGCCAGCGCAGCGAGCGCTGGATCTGCCCGACGGACTCCTCGACCTCTCGGCTCGTGTCCGTGTTCTCGATCCTCAGCAGGCACTCGCCGTCGCGTCCGCGCGCGAACAACCAGTTGAAGAGGAACGTGCGAACGCCGCCGATGTGCAATAGCCCCGTGGGCGAGGGCGCCATACGAACGCGAACGGCCATGGGCGGCATCGTAGGGGCCAGGCCTGCCCGGCCCACGTCCCTACGATCCCCTGATGCTCTTCGGCGCCCACGTCTCGGCCGCAGGCGGGATCTCGAAGGCGATCGACCGCATCGAGGAGATCGGCGGAAGCACCGTGCAGGTCTTCACGCAGAGCCCACGTATGTGGCGCCCGACCGCACACACCCCGGACGAGATCGCGCGCTTCCGCAGGCGCCGGCGGCAGGCCCGCGTGAAGTCCGTCGCGTGCCACGCCCTCTACCTCGTGAACCTCGCAAGCCGCGACCCGGCGGTCCGCGAGAACTCGCTCGCCGCGCTGCGAGCGACGATGGAAACGGCCGACGCGATCGGCGCCGAAGCCGTCGTGTTCCACGTCGGATCACATCTCGGGCTCGGGTTCGACGACGCGATCGAGCTCGTCGAGCCCGCGCTGCGCGAGCTGCTCGAGCTCACCACAGACGACCTCTGGCTGTGCATGGAGAACGCGGCCGGAGCCGGTGGGACGATAGGCCGCTCTGTCGCCGAGCTGGCCGCGCTTCGCAACGCGGTCGACGGCCATCCCCGACTGGGCCTGTGCATCGACTCGTGCCACTGGTGGGCGTCGGGCGTCGACGTCTCGGACCCGGTGGCTCTCGACGAAGCGCTTACCGATCTCGACGCGCGGGTCGGCCTCGAATGCCTCCGCGTGCTCCACGTCAACGACTCGCAGACCCCACTCGGCTCGAACCGTGACCGCCACGACTACATCGGCAAGGGCCTGATCGGGGACGGACTGGCCGCGTTCCTCGGGCATCCCGCGTTCGCCGGACTGCCGGCGATCACGGAGACGTGGGAAGACGCCGGCGGCGCAACCGAGGATCTGGATCGGATGCGGTCGTTACGCCGGCGTGGTGTCAGGCGCCGGCGCGCGGGACGCTAGGAGTCGACGGTCGCGAACACACGGAAGGTCGCGCGCTCGCGGGGCAGCTCGTGGAACTCGGGGACGCGGCAGCCGAGCTCGTCCTCACGGTGAGGATACGTGCCGACGACCTCGACCTCGCACATCGGCAGCGGCGCTCGACGCGCACGAACGGCGCCGAAGCCGCCACGGCCCGACTCGGCCTGCTCGAGGAGCTGGAGGTCGATCTCGACGGTGTAGATCTTCTGCATGCACCCGACGTAGGTGTGGCCCCACGCCTCGTACGCGTAGACGAACGGGCACGCCATCCGCAGGCAAGCGCCGGGGTACACGACCTTCTCGCAGTGGACATCACAATGCCGGCAGGCAACCTCGTCCTGGATCCGGAGCGGGAGCTGAACCGCAGCTTGGGTGTCGTCCACGACCCGATTGTGTGCTCCCACGACCGCACGGCGCAAGTCTTGACAAGAGGGCGGTTTTCAGGCAGTGGCGACAGCCGCCGCACCTCGCGTGCGGTCACCGGACGCGTCGCTAGGCTCCCCGGGCTGTGGTCAGGAGAGTCCTTTTCGCATCGCTCGCGCTCGCTCCGATCACGATCGCCCTGCACTACATCGTGCACCCGCCCGAGACGCTCGAGTTCATCCTCGCCGCACTCTCGCTCATCCCGCTGGCCTGGCTCATCGGCGAAGCAACCGAGCACGCCGCCGAGCACACCGGGCCCGGCATCGGCGGCTTCCTGAACGCGACGTTCGGGAACGCGCCGGAGCTGATCATCGCGCTCATCGCCGTCAACGACGGCCTCACGGAGGTCGTGCGCGGGTCGCTCTCGGGAAGCGTCATCGGCAACCTGCTGCTCGTCCTCGGCGCGTCGCTGGTCGCAGGCGGCAGGGGCCGGCTCGACCGGTTCTCGAGCTTTCTCTCATTCGGCCTCATCGCGCTCGCGACGGCGCTCTTCCTCATCCCGTCGATCCCGAGCTGGGATGGCAGCGACCCCGACACCGACACGCTCGCGCAGGTGTCGGCGGGAATCTCGATCGTCCTGCTCATCATCTACGTCGTCGTCACGTGGTTCTCGCTACGGCGGCACAGCGCGCTGCACGTTGCCTCCGACGAGGAGATCAAAGGTTGGTCGTTTCGGCAGGCGCTCGCCGCGCTGGCACTCGCAACCGTCGTCACCGCCGTTGTCGCCGAGATCCTCGTTGGCTCGCTCGAGGTGTTCGCGGAGGAGGTCGGTCTGACCGAGTTCTTCGTCGCCGCCGTGATCGTCGCCATCGTGGGGAACGCCGCCGAGCACGGCGGCGCGGTGGTGGTCGCCTATCGCGGGAAGATCTCCCTCGCAGGCGAGATCGCGACCGCGTCGGCCGCGCAGGTCGCCGTCTTCCTCATCCCTGCCGTCGCGCTGCTGTCGTGGCTCATCGACCCGCTTTCGCTGAGCTTCCGGCCTATCGAGATCGCCGCACTCGCGGGGTCGGTGCTCTTCACGGCAGCCGTTCTCTACGGCGGGCACTCGAGTCGGGCGCGCGGCGCGCTTCTGCTCGCGGGCTACGGCTCAGTCGCCACGGCGTTCTTCCTCGCGGGCGACCGGGTCTAGGAAGGCACGCGGTCGAAGAGGGCCTGCGGGATGAGCTCCGCGGCCCGCTCGATGTCGTCGTCTCCGACATCGAGGTGCGTCACGGCGCGCATCACCGTCGGGTGGATGGTTCCCGACAGCCCGACCCCCGCATGCTGGAGCCGCGCGAGGGCGTCCGCCCGGGCGAGCCCCAGCTCCGCCGCGTCGATCTGGACGAAGTTCGTCTCGACCTGCTCGAGATCCACCGGCACCCCCGCTTCGTGCAGCGCCTCGGCGAGCCGCCGCGCCCGCGCGTGATCGTCGGCAAGCAGCGCGAGATTGTGGTCGAGGGCGTAGAGCCCGGCTGCGGCGACGATCCCCGCCTGCCGCATCGCACCGCCGAAGAGGTGCTTCTCGCGCCACGCGCGCTCCATGAGCTCACCAGACCCGGCGAGAAGCGCGCCCAATGGGCAACCCAGGCCCTTCGACAGGCAGAGCGTCACGGTGTCGAAGCCTCCTGCGATCTCCGCAGGGGCGACGCCGAGCGCGGTGGACGCATTCAACAGTCGCGCGCCGTCGAGGTGAGTCGCGAGACCCAGCTCGCGGGCGGTGGAGACGGCCTTCTCGAGCTCGTCGAGCGGCCACACGCGACCACCAGCGCTGTTGTGTGTGTTCTCGAGCGCGAGAACGGTCGCCCGTTGGTCGGCGATCTTCGAGCTCGGCTCGGCGGCCGCCCGGATCTGATCCGGTGTCAAGCGTCCACGGCTGCCGCGGAGCCCGCGGGTCATGAGCCCTGCATGCGCAGCCGCTCCCCCGTACTCGTAGATGACGACATGCGCGGTCTCCTCGGCGATGAGCACGTCACCCGGACGCGTGTGGAGCTTGAGGGCGATCTGGTTCGCCATCGTCGCGGTCGGAACGAAGATGGCCGTCTCGTGCCCAAGGAGCGCCGCGACGCGCTCCTGGAGCTCATTGACCGACGGGTCCTCGCGCTTCTGCTCATCACCCACGAGCGCCTCTGCGATTGCGCGGCGCATCCCTGCGCTGGGGCGCGTCGTGGTGTCGGAGCGCAGGTCGATCACGAGCGGCACGGTACCGTCCTGCCGTGGATCTCGTGTTCCTCGACCGCTGGCTCGCCGACCGTGGCGAGCCCGGCTTTCGCGCCCGGCAGGTCTGGGAGTGGACGACGCGCGGCGTCGGTTCGTACGAGGAGATGACGACACTCCCCAAGGCGCTTCGCGCGGACCTCGCGGATGCTGTGCCGTTCTCGACCCTCGAGCTGGTCACCGAGCGCACGTCGCAGGACGGAACGCAGAAAGCGCTCTTTCGGACAGCGGACGGACACCCGGTCGAGGCCGTGCTCATGCGCTACCGGGACGGACGCCGCTCGCTCTGCCTCTCGTCCCAGTCGGGCTGCCCGCTGACGTGCACGTTCTGCGCGACCGGATCGATGCGCTTCGGCCGCAACCTCACTGCCTCGGAGATCCTCGACCAAGCGCTCCACTTCCGCCGTATCGAGCCCGTCAACCACGCCGTGTACATGGGCATGGGTGAGCCGTTTCTCAACTACGACGCTGTTCTCGACTCGGCGCGCCGGCTCCCCGAACTCGGGATCACGCACCGCCGCACGACGATCTCGACCATCGGCTGGATGCCAGGACTGCGGCGATTCGTCGACGAGGTCGACCAGCCCATCCGGCTCGCGGTCTCCGTCCACGCAGCCGACTCGGCGAAGCGGTCGGAGCTGATGCCTGTGAATGACCGCTACCCGCTCGCAGACGTCATCGCCGAGTGCCGCCGCTACGTGGAGCTGCGCCGCCGGAAGGTGTTCGTCGAGTACGTCATGCTCGCCGGTGTCAACGACTCCGTCGCCGACGCACGCGCGCTCGCGGCGGTCATCGACGGACGCTCGTTCAAGGTCAACCTGATTCCGTACAACCCGACTGGCATCTACGAAGGATCCTCTCGCGAAATGATCGAGCGGTTCAAGAACGTGCTCGAGCGAGCGCGTATCCCCGCGACCGTCCGGCTTACGCGCGGCCGCGACATCGAGGCGGCGTGCGGTCAGCTAGCGTCCACACGGTGACGGAGCGAGTAACCGGGATCGGCGGCGTCTTCTTCCGGGCACGCGACCCGAAGGCGCTCACCGCGTGGTACTCCGAGCATCTCGGTGTCCCCCGCGAAGACGACGAGACGTACGCGATCTTCGCCGAGAGTCGCAACGCCGTCTGGTCGACATTCCCGGCGGACACCGACTACTGGCCGGCGGACAGGCAGGGGATGATCAATTACACGGTCACCGATCTCGACGCGATGCTCGCGCAGCTGCGGTCCTCCGGCGTCGAGGTTGACGACGCAGTGCATGAGGTCGCGGGCATCGGCCGCTTCGGCTGGGCGATCGACCCCGAGGGCAACCGCTTCGAGCTCTGGGAGCCCAGTCAGTAGTCGGCGCGTTCGACGTGCTCGACGACGCGTGCAGTTGGGCGTTCGAGACCGAGCCGCTCGCCGACGTTCGACCACATCGCCCGTAAGCGATCACCGAACGCCTCGGCCTCCGCGAGGGACTCGAAGTCGAGCTCGATGAGGACGTGCAGCGGGTCGTCGGCGAGCCGCGAGATGCGATACGAGCGCACTCCGCCTGCCTGTCGGCCGACGGGGTCTGACTCGAAGGCCTGCTTCCAGGCCTCGTAGTCGCGAACGCGGTGCTCGATCTGGAGCGTCGGCATCTCGTCTGCTCTCTTCAGCCGACGAGCGCCGGGTGCTCGTCGAAGTGGTAACGGAGGACCGGCTGCTTCGCGGCTCGCACCTCGTCGAGCCGCCTCACCGGGCGACCGTGCGGTGCCTGCTTCAACAACTCGGGCGACTCCGCCGCCTCGCGCGCGATGGCGAGCATCGCATCGACGAACTCGTCGAGCCGCTCCTTCGGCTCGGTCTCGGTCGGCTCGATCATGAGGGCCTCGGGGACGACCAGCGGGAAGTAGACGGTCGGCGGGTGGATCCCGTAGTCCATGAGCCGCTTGGCGACGTCCAGCGCCGTGATCCCGTGCTCGCGCTTGAGATTCCGCGCCGAGAGCACGAACTCGTGCATGCAGAGCCGGTCGTACGGCAGGTCGTACGCCTCGCGGAGCCGCGCGAGGAGGTAGTTCGCGTTGAGCACCGCCACCTCCGACATCTCGCGCAGGGCCGGCCCGTAAGCACGCATGTACGCGTACGACCGCACGAAGACGCCGAACGGCCCGGCGAAGCCGCGGACGCGGCCGATCGAGCGCGGCCGGTCGTGGTCGAGCCGAAACGCGTCCCCGTCGCGGACGACCGTCGGCGCGGGCAGGTACGGCTCGATCGACTCGCGCACGGCGACCGGCCCTCCTCCGGGACCGCCGCCGCCGTGGGGCTGCGAGAACGTCTTGTGGAGGTTGTAGTGGACGATGTCGAAACCCATGTCGCCGGGTCGAGAGATTCCGACCACCGCGTTGAGGTTCGCTCCGTCGTAGTAGAGGAGCGCCCCGGCGTCGTGGAAGATCTGCGCGACCTCTTCGATTCCCTCGTCGAAGAGCCCGAGCGTCGAGGGGTTGGTGAGCATCAGGCCGGCGGTGCGCTCGTTCACCTTGCCGCGCAGGTCGTCGAGATCGAGGTTCCCGCGCGCGTCCGTTTCGACCTTCTCCAGCTCATACCCCGCCATCGTGACCGACGCCGGATTCGTCCCGTGCGCGGTGTCCGCGGTGATGATCGTGTCGCGGTCCTCGCCGCGTTCGGCGAAGTACGCGCGCATGAGCATGAGCCCCGTGAGCTCGCCTTGCGAGCCGGCAGCGGGCTGCAGCGTCACGGCCGGGAGGCCGGCGACCTCGGCGAGGATCTCCTGCAGATGCCACATGAGCTCGAGCGCGCCCTGCGCGTCCTCGTCGTCGGCATATGGATGGAGGTCGCGGAAGCCGGGAAGCGCCACCGCACGTTCGTTGACGCGTGGGTTGTGTTTCATCGTGCACGAGCCGAGCGGGTAGAAGCCCGTGTCGACGCCGAATGTGCGGTCTGCGAGCGCGGTGAAGTGGCGGACGATCTCCGGCTCGGCGACCTCCGGAAGACGCGGCGCGCTCGACCGGCGCAGCGTCTCGGGAAGCTCCGGCACCTGCAGGTCGGGACGCGGCGGGCGCCCGGCACGTCGCCCAGGGCGCGAGCGCTCGAAAATGAGTGGTGTGTCGCGCCGGGGGCCGCCCGGTGCGCCGCTCACGCGCACACCTCGGCGAGGACAGCAGCGAGACGGTCGATGTCCTCGACGGACTTCTTCTCGGTCACCGCGACGAGCAGGACGTCCTCCAGCCCCTCGTAGTCGCGACCGAGGGCGTAGCCCGGGTTCACGCCGTGCTCGCGGGCGCGGCGGATCACCTCGCGCGCAGGGAGTGGGGTCCGGAACGCGATCTCCTTGAAGGCCGGAGCCTCGAACGCGGGCTTGAGGCCGATGCGCTCGCGTGCGTAGTGCGAGAGCGCAAGGCAGGTCTCCCCCACCTCGCGCAGGCCCTCCGGCCCGAGCCAGGACAGAGTGGCCAGTCCCGCGAGCGCGAGGAGCGTCTGGTTCGTCGTCATGTTCGAGGTCGCCTTCTCCCGGCGGATGTGCTGTTCGCGGGTCTGCAAGGTGAGCACGAATCCGCGACTGCCGTCCTCGTCCACGGTCTGGCCGACGATGCGGCCCGGCATCCGCCGAACGTAGTCGGTCCGCGCGGCGAAGAAGCCGTAGTGAGGTCCGCCGTACGAGGGCCAGTTGCCGGCCGCCTGGCCTTCGCCGATCGCGAGGTCGCACCCGTACGCGCCCGGCGCCTCGAGCACGCCGAGCGACATGAGATCGACGTGCGCGACCGACAGCGCGCCGCGGTCGTTCGCCGCGGCAGCCAGCGCGGGCGCGTCTTCGAGACAGCCCAGGAAGTTCGGCTGCTGGAAGAACACGGCGGCGGCGTCTTCGGCTGCCGCGCCCAGCTCCTCCGGATCGGTCACGCCGCTCCGCTGCGGCACTTCGACGACGTCGAAGCCGAACCCGGGCGCGTACGTCTTCACGACCTCGCGCACCTGCGGGTTGAGGGCCTCGGCGAGCACGATCTTCTTTCCATCCGAGACGTGCTTCGCGACGAAACACGCGTCGGCGGCGACCGTGGTGCCGTCGTACCCGGAGGCGTTCGAGACGTCCATGCCGGTGAGCTCGCAGATCACGGTCTGGTACTCGAAGATCGCCTGCAGCGTCCCCTGGCTCATCTCCGGCTGGTACGGCGTGTACGCCGTCAGGAACTCGCCGCGCGACAGGACGACGTCGGCCACCGACGGAACGTAGTGGTCGTAGATGCCCGCACCCACGAAGGAGAGCTCCTTGCCCGTGTCGACGTTTCGCGCGGCGAGCTCCTCGAGGTGTCGCATGAGCTCGGCCTCGCCGAGCGCGGGCGGCACGTCGAGGTCACGGCCGAAGCGGACGGCGGGCGGGATCTGCTCGAACAGCTCGGCGATCGTGTCGACTCCGATCGCGGCGAGCATCTCGGCGCGATCCTCGTCGGTGAGGCTGAGGTAGCCGGAGCTCACTGGTCGGCGACGTGCGCGCGGTACGCGTCCGGGTCAAGCAGCGCGTCCACCTCGCTCGGGTCGGAGAGGCGGATCCGAATGAGCCAGCCTTCTCCGTAGGGGTCGTCGTTCACCGTCTCGGGCGCGTCGACGACTTTCGCATTCACCTCGAGAACCTCACCCGAGAGCGGCGCGATGATGTCCGAGACCGCCTTCACCGACTCCACCTCTCCGTACGAGGAGTCCTTCGCGACCGTCGAGCCCACCTCCGGCGCCTCGTAGTGGACGATCTCGCCCAACGCGTCCTGCGCGAACCAGGTCACACCCATCGTCGCCTCGTCGCCGTCGATCCGGGCCCAGTCGTGCTCGGGGTGGTAGCGGAGATCGTCGGGATAGCTCTCTTGAGCGGGCACTAACTCTCCTTCCGGTAGATCGGCTTGCGAACCACGCGGGCGTGGCGGGCCTTGCCTCGGACGTCGATCACGAGTCCTACGTCGGGTGTCGCGGACGCGGCGGGGACGTAGCCCATGCCGATGCCGACGTCGAGCATCGGCGAGTGCGTGCCAGACGTCACCTCGCCACCGCCCTCGATCAGCATCCCCTGCCTCGGCACCGCACGCTCCTCCATGACGAACGGGACAAGCTTGCGGGCGGGCCCCTCCGCTTTGATCCGGCGCAGCGTCTCCGCGCCCGTGAACTCGGTTTCGAGCGCGCAAGCCCAACCCAGCCCGGCGGAGATCGCGTCGGTCTCCGGCGTGATGTCGTTCCCGTGCAGCGGGTAGCACACCTCAAGCCTGAGCGTGTCCCGCGCGCCGAGGCCGCACGGCGTCACCCCGCGTGCGAGTACGGCGTCCCACAGGGCTCCTGTTTCCTCGGCAGGACAGCACAGCTCCACGCCCTGCTCGCCCGTGTAGCCCGTGCGCGCGACCATGACCTCGATCCCGTCGAGCTCGCCCATGGCGTGGGTGAACGCTGGAGCCTCCGCGAGTCCGAGACGCTCGAGCGTGCGCGGGCCTTGGACGGCGACGAGGCCGTACTCCTCCGACGCGTCCCGCACCTCGCAGCCGCGCGGCTCGCGCTCTTTCAACCACTCGTACGCGGCGGCGCGGTTCGACGCGTTGACGACGAGATAGAACTGTCCCAAGCCGAGCCGGTAGGCGATGAGATCGTCGACGATGCCGCCCGTCTCGTTCGTCAAGAGGGTGTACTGCGCACCCCCGTCGTCGAGGCGGTCGATGTCGTTCGAGAGCACCGCTTGAAGGAAGCTCTGCGCAGTCGGGCCGTCCACGTGGAGCTCGCCCATGTGCGAGACGTCGAAGGCGCCCGCATCAGCGCGAACCGCCTTGTGCTCCTCGATCACACCGGCGTACTGGACGGGCATCTCGTAGCCGGCGAACGGCACCATGCGCGCGCCGTGCGCGACGTGGCGCTCGAACAGCGGCGTGCGCGAGAGAGTCGCTTCCACGAGCCGCGACTCTAACGACTCGCGGACTGATCTCCGGCGTCTAAGTTCAGCAACGGCGCAGCTGTGCGGCAGCCGCCTTCGCGGACGTCTCGCGAGTGTGAGGACACCTTCGGATCCTCACTCTTCGCGAAGGAAGCTCGGGATGTCGAGATCGACGTCCCGCACGCTCGGCGCGGTGAAGCTCGGGCGCTCCGACGACTGGCCGGCACCGACGGCAGAGGTGGTCTCAACGCGTCGGCGCCGCGCAGTGCGTGCGCCGAAGCCGGTCGCGATCGCCGTGACGCGCACCTCGTCGCCCATGGCCTCGTCGATCGCAGCGCCGAAGATGACGTTCGCGTTCGAGTCGGCCGCGCTGCGGACGACCTCGGCTGCCTCGTCGACCTCGGCGAGTCCGAGATCGGGGCCACCGGTAACGTTGAGCAGGATCCCGGTCGCACCGTCCAGCGTCTGCTCGAGCAGAGGCGAGGAGATCGCCATGCGGGCCGCCTCGACGGCGCGGTTGTCGCCACGCGACGAGCCGATCCCCATGAGTGCCGAGCCGGCGTCCTTCATGATCGTGCGCACGTCCGCGAAGTCGAGGTTGATGAGCCCGGGCACGGTGATGAGGTCGGTGATCCCCTGCACACCCTGGCGCAGGATGTCGTCGACCATCCGGAAGGCGTCCGTCACCGGCGTCGAGCGCTCCACGACCTGGAGGAGCCGATCGTTCTCGATGACGATGAGGGCGTCGACGCTGTCTCGCAGGCCCTGGATGCCGGACTCGGCCTGATCCGCACGGAGCTTGCCCTCGAACCCGAACGGCCGAGTGACGACGCCGACGGTGAGCGCACCGATCTCTCGTCCGATCTCTGCGATGACCGGCGCACCGCCGGTCCCGGTGCCGCCGCCCTCTCCGGCGGTGACGAACACCATGTCGGCACCCTTCAACGCTTCCTTCAGCTCGTCGCGGCTCTCCTCGGCCGCCGCTCGTCCGACAGCCGGGTCGGCGCCTGCGCCGAGGCCACGCGTCGAGCGCGAGCCGATGTGGATCTTCTCGTCCGCCTCCGTCATGAGGAGGGCCTGCGCGTCCGTGTTGACGGCGACGAACTGGACGCCGGTCACGCCCGCCTCGACCATCCGGGTCACCGCGTTCGTCCCGCCCCCGCCGATTCCGACGACCTTGATGACGGCGAGGTAACTGCCAAGTTGATTGCTCATGTCTCAACCCACCTCAGGGTGAAGTTCGTATTGAACGTGCGAGTCGGCACACGTCTTCGCTCTCGAGGGTAGGCGTCCTCCGAAAGGATGTCAACGAACGCGACCTCAACCTCTACCTGAGACTTGAGAGTTCGTCAGCCGGCGACTGGCCGCTGCGGGACGCTGACGTCGACGTAGGCCGTTCCCGAGTCGACCAGGCGCAGCACCCGAGAGGCAACGGTGAGCTTCAGTCCGACCTGCGTGGCACGCCCGAGCCTGAGCTCGGTTCCGCTCCGCAGGACGAGTGTGATCTCGTCACCGACGGGCCGGACACCCTTGACACGCGTGCCCAGTCCGACCGAGTGCGCGTCTGCGAGGGCGCGCGTGGCCGGAATGAAGCCCGGCGGAATGACGTCGCCGCGCCGAATCGTCGCCCCCTTTGCAAGCCAGAGCCGCGGGAAGTGTCGCTGCGTACCCGTCTCGATCTCGCGGATCACCTTGCCCGCCCCGGTCACCTCCCACGACGTGCGCCCCTGCCGCACCACGGCGACGGTGCGCTCGGGCGCGAGTCTGACGACCAGCGTGTTCGGGAACGCCCGGTCCACGGACACGCCGGCAACTGCCGGCAGTGCCCGCAGGATGCCCTCGACCTCGTTCGCGTCGACCCCGACGAGGCTCTGTCCGAGAAGCCCTGCAGTGGCAGCGCGTACCTCGCGCGTCAACTGCGGCGATGCACCACTGATGTCGACTCGCTCGACCGCGAAGACGGGAGTGAAGTAGGCGACCAGGTACGCCGCACCGACCAGAGCGAGGACTACGAGCGAAGCGCCGAGCGAGCGGCCGGAGGGGACGAAGCGCACGAGGTCAAGGCGAGCACCGGCCGCACCTCGCGGAAACGGGACGACGACGCTTGCCGCAGCAGCGTGCCGACGCGGGCCGCGCACACTTCGTCCCCCGACCATGCGACTCGTTTCGCCACCACGGATCGGGTTCCTACGCGACGGCCGGTAGCTCCGGGAGGCCGGCGAAGACCACCTCGCGCGCGAGGACGACACCGAATTCCTCGTGTGCCCGACGCCGCGCCTCGACCATGAGGGCCACGCAATCGGCGCTCGTCGCGGCACCGGCGTTCTCGATGAAGTTCGCGTGCTTGGGCGAGATGATCGCGCCGCCGATTCTGTGCCCCTTGAGCCCGCAGCGCTCCAGCATCGCCCCGGCTCCGAGCTCACCGGGCGGGTTCTTGAACACGCTCCCGCACGTGCGCTTGTTCGTGGGCTGTGTCGCCTTGCGCTGCGCGACCAGCTCGCGGACGGCGGCGCGGACGAGATCCGCCGAGCTGGGCGCGAGGCGGTAGTCGACCCGCGCCACGACCTGACCCGGCAAGAGCGACGAGTGGCGATAGGAGAGCCCGAGCTCGTCTGCTCGAAGCCAGAGATCGCCGTCGGCCGTCACGACCTGGGCCTGCGCGAGGACGTCGGCCCAGTCGCGTCCGTAGGCACCGGCGTTCATGCGGACACCGCCTCCCGCCGTGCCCGGAATCGCACAGGCGAACTCGAGACCACCGAGACCGGCGTCGCGCGCTCGGTGGAGACAGACGGCGTTCGCGGCGCCGCCGCCGGCGCGAAGCACGGTTCCGTCGATCTCGACCGCGGCGAGCTCACCCTCGAGTCGCAGTACCAGCGCATCGACCCCCTCGTCAGCCGGAAGGAGGTTCGAGCCGAGCCCGACGGCGAGCACGTCGAGGCCCTCGGCCTGTGCAAGACGGAGTGCCTCGGTCAGTTCCGCGACGGACCGCGGGCGAGCGAATGCCCGCGCCGGACCGCCGACGCCGAGCGTGGTCATGCGGGCGAGCGGAACGCCGCGCTCGATCGTCATGCCGGGAGCCCTTCGACCACTGCACGTGCGATCCGCCACGGCTCGCCGACGCCGAGCGTGACGACGACGTCCCCGGGTCGAGCCCACTCGAGCGCGAGCGTGGCTGCATCGTCGAGGCTCGGCGCCCACCCGCGCCGCACACCCAGCGGAACGTCGTCGAGCACGAGCCGACCCGTGATCCCCGGCACGGGCGCGTCACGACCACCGATCACGTCGGTCACGATCGCCGCATCCGCGAGGGCGAGTGACGCGCCCAGCTCGTGGTGAAGCTGTCGAGTCCGCTCGACGACGTGTGGCTGGTACACGGCGATCAGACGCCGCGGGTGAAGCTCGCGCGCAGTGCGCAAGGTCGCCGCGATCTCGGTCGGGTTGTGCCCGTAGTCGTCGATCACGCGGACACCACCCCGTTCACCGACGAGCTCGAAGCGGCGTCCGACCCCGGCGAATCCCGTTATCACGGCCTCTGCCGCAGCACGCTCGATCCCGGCGAGCTCGAGGACGGCAAGGGCAGTGGCAGCGTTACAGCGGTTGTGTTCACCGGGGATCGCGAGCTCGAGCTCGACCGGGCTCAGCTCCCACCCCCGGACCACATGCGGAACGCCCTCGAGCCAGGCGTCGAAGAACGTCTCCAGCTCGGCCTCGGAGCCGTAGGCGGCGTGGTGGTCGAGCTCGATGTTCGTCACCGCGGCGATCTCGGGGCGCAGGAGGGCGATCGAACGATCGGACTCGTCGCCCTCGACGACGAGCAAGCCCTCCCCCACGCCCGCATTCCCTCCGAGCTGAGGCACGACTCCGCCGATGATCCACGACGGATCCTCTCCGAGCTCGCGCAGAACGTAGGTGACCAGCGCCGCGGTCGTCGTCTTGCCGTGCGCGCCTCCGATGACGATCGAGCGCCGGAGAGAGACCAGCTCCGCGAGGAACTCGGCGCGAGAGCGACCGCCGATCCGGCCGACATGTGCGGCGGAGACGACCACTTCGAACCCGTCCGGAGGTGACGGCTCGCCACCGATCTCGACCTCGAGGCCGCCGAGCGACTCGACGAAGATCGTGTCCCGCAGATCCCACCCCCGGACCTCCGCGCCCCACGCGCGGGCGAAGTTCGCGTACGCGGACAGGCCGGCGCCGCCGATGCCGACGAAGTAGAGCCGGCGCCCGGCGAGCGGCGCGTTCACGCGCGCCGGCCCGCCAGCGCGACGAGTTCGTCCGCGACGACCTGGGCGGCGTCGGGACGCGCGAGTGCATGCATCGCCTCGCGCATCCGCTCGAGCCGACCGGGATCGCCCAGCAGCTCGTCCACGAGCGCCGGCACTCGGCCGAGCTCCCGTTGATCAACGACGAGTGCGCCTCCGCCCTGCGCGAAGTGCCGCGCGTTCAGCGTCTGATGATCGGCGGTCGCGTGAGGGTACGGCACGAGGATCGAAGGC
>Ga0075344_1000044_pt1 | contig 15427 bp, 15 predicted proteins | sample RushOxbow_ThreeS_FD_120075 | JGI IMG/M metagenome (GOLD analysis project Ga0075344, IMG submission 120075) | Natural and restored wetland microbial communities from the San Francisco Bay, California, USA, that impact long-term carbon... | ecosystem: Environmental > Terrestrial > Soil > Wetlands ...
AGGCAGAAGCCGCAATGGACGCAGTCGGAGGTGTACTCGCGGATCATCCGGACAGCACTCCAGCCGGATCGAGCGCACGCCGGATGCGCTCGACGAGCGCCTCGGCGCTCGAGGGAGGCGCTTGTGACAAGTTGTCACTTGCGCGTTCGTGCGCCGTGTAGGCGACGCCGGCGGACGGGCGAACCACGGCCTCTGACAGGGTTTCGAGCACCTCTGCGAGCTCGCCGGGTGCGAAGCGGACGCGTCCGCTCGAGGCGCCCTGACGCCGGCGAGACTCGTCCCAGACGGACGTGTCCGCTTCGGCTCCGCCCACGAGTCCTCGCGCGCCGGCGAGTTGCGCCTCGACGGCAGGCTCCGATCCCTCGAAGAGCACTGCCACCCGACCGGGGTGGAGAACGTCGAGCGCACTCGGGTGGAGCTGCGAGGCGAGCAATGCACCGACGACGGCCGCGGCGTCCCCGGTATCGACGACGAGGGTACGGGTGCAGGCCGGCCTGGGATGGAGTCGGAAGCTCGCGCGGGCGATGAAGGCGAGGCGGCCCTCCGAGCCACAGACGAGGCGCGCGAGGTCGTAGCCCGCGACGTTCTTCACGACCTTCCCCCCCGAGCTCGCGATCATCCCGTCGCCGAGCACGAGAGTCGCGCCGAGCACGAGGTCGCGCGGGGCGCCGAAGCGGTGGCGCAGCGGGCCGGAGAGGTTGTCGGCGAGGAGAGCGCCGACGGTCGGGTCGCCCGGAGGGTCGAGCGAAAGCCTCTGGCCGGCGGCGTCGAGCGTCTCGCGAAGCGCGGACAGACGCACGCCTGCCTCGACGGTGCACGTGAGGTCGCCGGGATCGTGCTCGAGAACTCGGTCGAGCCGATCCGCGGTCAGGTCGACCCCGATGCGCAGTGTGTCTCCACGTGCATGCGCCGCGGCGAGGAGCGACGCAGCCTCCTCGAGGCTAGAGACGCTCGGCAACCCCGATCCTCTCGAGCGCGTGTGCGCGGTATGGGCCGGGCACCTCGCCGCACAGTCGCGGCGTCGGGATCACCTTGCCGGGGTTGCAGATCCCGGTTGCGTCGAACGCTCGGCGCAGGCGCTCGAACACCTGGAGGTCGCGCTCGGAGAACATCCGCGGCATCGAGCAGGCCTTGTCCATGCCGACGCCGTGCTCGCCGGTGAGCGAGCCACCAGCGTCGACGCAGGCCTCGAGAATCGCCTCGGCCAGCTCACGCGCACGCTCGGTCTGGCCTGCGATCTTCGCGTCGTAGAGGACGAGCGGGTGGAGGTTGCCGTCTCCTGCGTGGAAGACGTTGCCGACCCGCAGTCCGTAGTCGTCCGAGAGCTCCTCGATGCGACGCAGCACCTCGGGAAGCCTCGTACGTGGGACGACGCCGTCCTGGACGTAGTAGTCACTCGCGACTCGACCCATGGCCGCGAACGCCGACTTCCGGCCTTTCCACAGGAGCGCGCGAGCGGCGTCGTCGGTCGCGGCGCGGATCTCGAACGCCCCGCACTCGGCGCAGAGCCGCTCGACCTCGGCGGCGTCGTGCTCGACCTGCTCGACCACGCCGTCGAGCTCCACGAGGAGGACGGCACCGGCACCGAGGGGGTAGCCCGGGGAGACGGCCTTTTCTGCCGCCTCGAGCGTGATCCGATCCATCATCTCGATCGCGGAAGGCATCACGCCTGCCGCGACGATTCCCGACACCGCGGCACCCGCGGCATCCATCGTGTGGAAGCCGGCGAGCAGCGTGCGTACGGCCTCGGGTGCACGCACGAGGCGCAGCGTGATGCGGGTCGCGATGCCGAGCGTTCCTTCCGAGCCGACGATCGCGCCGATGAGGTCAGGGCCGTCGTGATCGAGGCCCTTCCCGCCGAGCTCGACCACCTCGCCATCGGGCAGCACGAAGGTCAAGCCGGCGACGTGGTGCGTCGTGAACCCGTACTTCAGGCAATGCGCCCCGCCGGAGTTCTCGGCGACGTTTCCGCCGATCGTGCAGACCTGCTGGCTCGACGGGTCGGGCGCGTAGAAGAACCCGTGCGGCGCCACGGCTCGCGTGACGTCGAGATTCGCGACGCCGGGCTCGACCACGACTCGTTCGCTCGCGAGGTCGACCTCGAGGATTCGATTCATCCGGGCGAGTGAGACGACGACGCCGCCGGCAACCGGCGTCGCCCCGCCGGAGAGCCCTGTGCCGGCGCCGCGAGCGACGAACGGAACCTGCTCGTGGTAGCACGTGCGCAGCACTGCCTGGACGTCGTCGGTCGACCCCGGGAGGACGACGACCTCGGGTACGGCGCGGTGCCCGGTGAGCCCGTCGCACTCGTAGGTCAGCAGCTGCTCGTGTTCGGTGATCACGTGTTCGACACCGAGCGCGTCCTGCAGCTCGGTGACGAACGAGGATGAGAGCGCCACGCGGCCACTATAGGGTTGGCCCATGCTCCCGATCGAACGACCAGGGAAGATCGTGTGCGTCGGTCTGAACTACTCGGATCACGCAGAGGAACAGGGTGTCGAGCTCCCGGCCGAACCGCTGCTCTTTGCGAAGTGGCCGACGACGTGCATCGGCCCGGGCGAGGCGATCGTCATCCCGCCGATCGTCACCAAGGCGGACTACGAAGCCGAGCTCGGCGTCGTCATCGGCGCGCGGGTGAGCGGGGTCTCGAAGGAGAACGCACTCGAAGCCGTCGCCGGGTACCTCTGCGCGAACGACGTCAGCGCGCGTGATCTGCAGTTCTCGGACGGCCAGTGGACGCGTGGGAAGTCCCCGGACACGTTCTGCCCCGTGGGGCCGATGACGCCACGCGATGCGATCACCGATCCGCACGCGCTCGCGATCCGCGCGATCGTGAACGGCGACGTACTCCAGGATTCGACGACCGCGAACCTGATCTTCGGGATCGACGAGGTCATCGCGTACGTCACGCAGACGACGACGCTCGAGCCCGGTGACCTGATCCTCACGGGAACGCCCGCCGGAGTGGGCGTGTTTCGTGACCCGCAGCGGCTGCTGCAGCCCGGCGACGAGGTGACGATCGAGATCGAGGGGCTCGTCTCGATCACGAACCCCGTCGTCGCCGGATGAAGCTCGCCGCGTTCGAAGCGGCCGAAGCGCTCGTCAAGCGCGGTTCTGTGATCGCCCGAGACGCGCTCGCGCCGCTCAGCCACTGACGAGGTGCGGCCGGGCGGCCCGGCTGGGTCGTCTCAGGCAGACGAGGAGCGGTAGTGCTCGACGGTTCCGCGCACGCCGTCGGTGAGCGCCGTGTGGTGGAGCGGGCCGATCAGGCGCTCGAGGAGGCGGCCTTCGAGTGCTTCCGGAAACGGGAGCTGCCCTTCCTCCCAGAAGACGCGGCCGGCGACGGCCGGCGCCGCTTCTTCGATCGCGTCGACCACCTCCTGCATCGTCGAGGGCACACCGGGGAAGTTCGCCACGTGCGCGCCGTCGGTCGCCGCCCGGGCTGCGAGCGCGAATGCACGGCCGACGTCGGGCGCGTAGTCGTACTGCGCCGTTCCGCCGTACGCGATGGTGTGGCCCTCGCCGCGCGCCGCCGCCTCCATCGCGAGCGATGGCCCCGAGGTGAGCCCCTGGTCGCGGCCCGGCCCGTAGACGACGTACGGCCGGATCCCGATCGAGGCGACGTCGTCGTCGTGCCAGTACACGCGCGCCGTGCCCTCGTTCGCGAGCTTGAACACCCCGTACAGCGTCGTCGGCGACGTCCCTCCGGACTCGGGCGCGGGGGTCGGGTCGGCGACGCTGTAGACCGCGGTCGAGCTCGCGTAGGCGAGGCCGCGGATCCGGCCGAGGCGCCTCTTGATCGCCTCGAGCACGACGACCGTGCCGTGGACGTTCACCCGCGCTCCGCGCTCGGGAGCGGCCTTGCAGAAGGGCACCTGCAGCGCCGCGAGGTGGACGACGTTGGTGATGCCATGCTCGTCGAGCACGCGACCGACCGCGTCGGCGTCGGTGATGTCGCCGGCGACGAGCGTGACCTTCGCCCTGCGCTCTTCCGGCATGACGAGTCGGAGCCGCGCGTCGTCGGTGCCGAGGTCGAAGCCGACCGGCTCTTCGCCGAGCGAGACGAGCGCGTCGAGCGTCCAGGCACCGAGACAGCCGAGCGCGCCGGTCACGAGCGTGCGGTGCTCAGCCAAGCGGAGCGTCCTGGTAGACCGTGACGGACTCGGTGTAGAACTCGATCGCGGCGCGACCCTGCTCGTGCGGGCCCCACGCCGAACCCTTGAGCCCGCCGAAGGGCACATGCACGTCGGCACCGGCAGTCTGCGAGTTGACGTGGATGATCCCGGCCTGGATCTCGCTCGTGAAGCGCTGCGTCTCGCGCAGGTCGCGGGTGAAGATCGCCGCTGACAGCCCGAAGCGAACGGCGTTCGCCCGCTCGAGCGCCTCGTCGAAGCTCGAGTAGCGGTAGAGCGCGGTCACCGGGCCGAAGACCTCCTCGCACGACAGCTCGGCGTCGTCGGCGAGACCTTCGAAGACGGTTGGCGCAATGAGGTAGCCCGCGTCGTCGGCGCGCTCCGCGCCCGCGAGCACGGTGCCGCCCTCGCCGCGCGCGCGCTCGACCGCGTCGAGGATCTCCTCGAGCGCGCCTTCGTTCACCACCGGCCCGACCTCGACCTCGGGATCGGCCGGGTCGCCGACCTTGCCGGCAGCGACGCGTGCGAGCAGCTTGTCGCGGAAGGCGTCGTAGACGGAGTCCTCGACGAGGATGCGCCTCGTCGCGGTGCACTTCTGGCCCGCTGACCAGAACGCGCCCGCGTACGAAGCCTCTACCGCGCGATCGAGCTCGGCCGAGGCGGTCACGATCAGCGGGTTGTGTCCGCCGAGCTCGAGCTGGACGCGGCAGTCGCGCGCCGTCGCCTCGTCGCGCACCGAGCGGCCGACGGGCACGGATCCGGTGAACGAGATGGCGCGGACGTCGTGGTTCGACACGATCTCCGCGCCGACCTTCGAGCCTGCTCCCGTGAGCACGTTCAGCACACCCGGCGGCAGCCCGGCCTCCGCGAAGCACTCCGCGACGTGCAATCCGGTGCGCGGGGCCTCGTAGCCGAGCTTGAGCACGAGCGTGTTTCCGTAGATCAGCGCCGGCGCGAGCTTCCACACCGGGATCGCGATCGGGAAGTTCCAGGGTGTGATGAGTCCGACGACGCCGAGTGGGCGGCGCATCGTGTACAGGCGCTGATCCGCAACCGAGGGCTCGTACAGCTCGCCGATCGGCCGCCATGCCTCACCTGCCGCGTAGCGCAGGATCTGCCCGGCGCGCAGCGTCTCCATGCGCGCCTCGCGGAGTGGCTTGCCCATCTCGGCGGTCATGTCCTGCGCGACCTGCTCCGCGCGCGCCTCGATGGCGACGGCTGCCTTCGTGAAGAACGCGGCACGCTGGGAGGCGGGGAGCGCCGACCACGCAGGGAACGCCTCGCGCGCAGCCGCGATCGCCGCGCGCGCGTCCGCCGCGTCGGAGGCCGGATACACCCCCGTCACCGTGGACGGCCGCCAGGGGTTCCGCTTCTCGTACGTCTCGCCGGAGGCGCTCTCGTGCCACTCGCCGCCGACGTAGTTCCGCGCTACCGCGGCGGTCGTGATCTCGGTCATCGGTACTCCTTCTCTCGCAACTCGGAGGCGCGCACGACCGGGTTGACCAGCGTGCCGATCTCGGGGACGTGGATCTCGACGAAATGGCCGGGCTTCAGCGTGAAGTCGTCGGGCGGGACGAGACCGGTCCCGGTCAGGAGGACGCTCCCCTGCGGGACGGGGTTGTCTCGCACGAGCCAGTCGACGAGCTCCTCGAACGAGCGCTTCATCCGAGCGGTCGAGGTCTCGCCCTCGAAGACGATCTTCCCCCACTCGTCCGTCACTCGAAGCTCGATCTTGAAGGCGCCCACGCCGTCCTCCGGTACGAGCACCGCCGGCCCGAACGAGCACGCGCCCGCGTAGATCTTGGCCTGGGGGAGGTACAGCGGGTTCGCGCCCTCGATGTCGCGGGATGAGACGTCGTTGCCGATCGTGTACCCCGCGATCCGTCCGTTCGTACCGAGCACGAGGCCGATCTCCGGCTCGGGAACGTTCCATGCCGAGTCCTCCCGGATCGCGATCGGCGCGCCGGGGCCGACGGTGCGGCGCATCATCGCGTCCTTCATGAAGAGCTCGGGCCGCGGAGCGTCGTAGACGAGGGTGTAGACGTCCTTCACGGCGCTCTCCTCGACCCGCGCGTCGCGGGAGCGCTCGTACGTCACGCCCGCGCACCAGATCTCCGGCGCGTCGAAGGGCGCCATGAGCGTGTAGCCGTCGGGGAGCTGCAGCGTGTCCGGGTCGAGCGGTTCTACGGTCGCGCCGCCGTCGAGGACGATCCGCCCGCCGTCGACGTGTCCGCTCGAGATGCCGCTCGGGCCGCGGACGCGCACGTACCGCATATCAGTAGACCGCCCGGCCGCCGGAGATGTCGTACGTCGCGCCGGTCGAGAACGAGCACTCCTCGCTCGCGAGCCAGCACACGAGCGCGGCGACCTCGTGGGGCTCGCCCATCCGCCCCATCGGGATGCGCTCGATCATGTACGAGACGTGATCCTGCGAGATGCCGTCGAGGATCGGCGTTTCGATCACCGCAGGCGCGACGCAGTTCACGAGCACGCCCGTCCCGGCCACGTCTTTTCCGATCGCCTTCGTCAGCGCGATCACGGCCGCTTTCGACGCCGAGTAGGCCGCGGCCATCGGGTTGCCCTCCTTGCCGGCGATCGAGGAGACGTTGACGATGCGACCGTAGCCGCGCTCGACCATGCTCGGGAGCACGGCGCGATTGCAGTAGAAGACGCCGTCGGCGTTGATCGCCAGCACGCGCTTCCATTCCTCGTCGGGCACGTCGACCGTCGAGAGCGACGCACCGGGGATGCCGGCCGAGCAGACGAGGACGTCGATGTGGCCGAGCTCCTCGTTGACCGCAGCGACCGCGTCCCCGACGTCGGCCGAGCTGGACACATCGCCCGCGAGGCCGAACACGCCTTCCGGCGCCTTGGACTCGAGATCGAGCGAGGCGACGCGCGCGCCGTCTTCGAGGAGGCGGCGCGCCACGGCGGCGCCGATGCCGCTCGCCCCACCCGTCACGAGCGCCACCCTCCCCGAGAATCGTTCCGCGTTGCCCATGCCTTGCGGCGAAGCCTAGAGTCTGACGCGCGTGCAGTTCGATCCTTCCGACTATCCCCTGGGGACGCGGCGGCCCGACCTCGTCGCGACGCCCGGCGGCATGCCCCTGCATGAGGTGACGCTCGAGGCCGGGCGCGCCGGCCGGCTCGGTGCGGACGATATGCGCGCCACCCCCGACACGCTGCGGCTGCAGGCGGAGGTCGCCCGCGCGGCGGGGCGTACTCAGCTCGCCGAGAACCTCGAACGCGCGGCCGAGCTCGCCCTCGTTCCGGACGATCTCCTGCTCGAGGCGTACACCGCGCTTCGTCCCGGTCGGGCGACGGCTTCGGAGCTCGAGGAGTGGGCCGTGCGCCTCGAGGGCTTCGAGGCGGCGAAGACCGCTGCGTTCGTGCGCGAGGCAGCGGCCGTGTACGAGGAGAGGGGGCTGCTGGCGCATGGGTAGCCGCCGCTTCGCCTCACGCGCGACGCGCGACCTGCAGCTCGAGCAGCTTGTCTCGCCGTATCCCGAGCTCGGGCTCGTCGCCGCGAACGGCCCGAACGACCCCGCACCCGAGCTCGTCGTGGAGAACGGCGAGGTCACGCGGATGGATGGGCGCGACGCAGCCGACTTCGACGTGATCGACCGCTTCGTCGTCGCGCACGGGCTCGATCTCGAGGTCGCCGTCGAGGCGATGGCGCTCGACGACCTGGCGATCGCGCGGATGCTCGTCGACATCGGCGTCCCGCGTGCGGAGCTCGTCCGCCTCTCACGTGGGTTGACCCCGGCGAAGCTCGCATGCGTCATCGGCCTCCTCGACCCGGTCGAGCTGATGCTCGCGATGCGGAAGCTCCGCTCCCGCCGCGCGCCCGGCAACCAGGCGCACGTCACGAACCTCAAGGAGAGCCCGGCACTGCTCGCCGCCGACGCCGCCGAAGCGGCGCGGCGCGGCTTCGCCGAGATGGAGACGACGGTCGGAGTCGCGCGCTACGCGCCGCTCAACGCGATCGCCCTTCTCGTCGGCTCGCAGACGGGCCGGCCAGGCGCGATGACGCAGTGCGCGGTCGAGGAGCGGCGCAACCTCGAGCTCGCGATCCGCGGCCTCGTCACGTACGCGGAGACCTTGTCGGTCTACGGTACGGAACCCGTCTTCGTGGACGGCGACGACACGCCGTGGTCGAAGGCGTTCCTCGGCGCGGCGTACGCCTCCCGCGGTGTGAAGGTGCGCTTCACATCGGGGACCGGCTCCGAGGCGTTGATGGGCTACGCCCAGGGGATGTCGATGCTCTATCTCGAGGCGCGCTGTCTCGCGGTCGTGCGGGCAGCCGGCTCGCAGGGAGTCCAGAACGGGTCGATCTCGTGCGTTGCGCTCGCCCTCTCGGTGCCGGGGGGCACGCGGGCGATCCTCGGGGAGAACGTGCTCGCCGCCTGGCTCGACCTCGAGGTCGCCTCCGGCAATGACGCGATCGCCTCGCACTCGGAGATCCGCAAGACGGCGAAGCTCATGGGTCAGTTCCTGCCGGGGACGGACTTCGTCACCTCCGGCTACTCGGTGATGCCGCGCCATGACAACACGTTCGGCGGCGGGAACTTCGACTCCGACGATCTCGACGAGTGGCTGACGATCCAGCGTGACTGGCAGGTCGACGCGGGGATCGAGCCCGTCCCCGAGGACGAGCTCCTGCACGTGCGCGAGCGCGCCGCCCGAGCGGTGCAGTCGGTCTTCGCAGGGCTCGGGTTGCCGGCGATCTCCGACGATGAGGTGGCCGTGGCGACGTCCGGCTACGACGCCCGCGAGATGCCCGACCGTGACCGCGCGGCCGACGTCGAGGCGGCCGACGAGCTGCTCGCGCGGGGTGTGTCAGGACTCGACGTCGCGCTCGCGCTGGACGCGGCGGGCTTTCAAGACGTCGCGGAGGCGGTGCTCGGAATGCAGCGCCAGCGCGTATCCGCGGACTACCTCCAGACGGCGGCGATCATCGATCCGGGCGGGCTCGTCCGCTCGGCCGTGAACGATCCGAACGAGTATGCGGGGCCGGGCACCGGATATCGGCTCGAGGGTGAGCGCTGGGAGCTTCTGCAGGACCTCCCGCACGTCGTCGCTCCCGCAGACATCCTCGGCGACCTCGCCGGCGCCGAGCACGTCGTCGTCGAGCGCGGGTGGGCTTCCCGAGGTGACGATCCGTCGGAAGTCGTCGTCGCCGTCGGTCCGGCGTTCGCTGCCGCGCTCCGCCGGACGATCGCCGACCTCGACCATCGCGCCGTGCTCGACGCCGTGTGCGAGGGGATCCGCGAGAGCGGAGGGAGGCCGCGCATCGTCCGCATCGCGCGCGTCGCGGACGTCGCCTTCATCGCCCACGACGGCGCGCGGCTCTCCGGGTCGGGCGTCGCGATCGGCCTTCAGTCGAAGGGCACGGCCGTCATCCAGCGTGCCGATCTCCAGCCGCTCGACAATCTCGAGCTCTTCGGGATGTCGCCGCTGTACACGCTCGAGTCGTACCGCGCGATGGGCCGCAATGCCGCCGGCTACGCACTCGGGCAGCGGGTCGGCCCGGTTCCGACGCAGCTCGACAACTTCGCGCGTGCGAAGCTCATCGTGCGGACGACGCTCCTGCACGCGCGCGAGACGCAGGCGATCGTGCCGGGTGCGGCTCCGGTCGAGCTCGAGCTCAGCGCAGCCCCCGTCACGTAGGCGGCGCTACGGCCCTGGCTTTCCGCCCTGACCCCAGTGCGCCGGCGGGACACCCTGGATGATCACGTGGATGCGCTCCGTCGCGGCACCGCTCGACTCGTGCAGCGCCTCCGTGAGCGCCTCGATCATCTTCGGCACCGACTCCTCGGTCACGCGCGTGTCGTACAGCTTCACCTCGATCACCGGCATCGTCTTCTCCTCTGGTCGACGGGGCGATCTTACGATGTCGGCCCGGGAGGCATCTCGTCGACCGGCCACGGCTTTCCCGCGAGCCCCCAGTTCTTGGGGTTGTGGCCCTCGACGATGACCCAGGTGTGCTCCTTGAGGCCCGGATGCGTGGCCTCACCCAGCGCGTCGGTGAGCTTCTCGATGAGCGCTGCGCTCGTCTCGTCACTCATTCGGTAGTCGAACAGCTCGACTCTGATCAGCGGCATCGATCCTCCTTCCGGTTAGCGTACGAGCCATGACTGCCAAGCTCCAACACTGCGGGCTGATCGTCGCCGATCTCGAGCGCTCGCGCGGGTTCTACGGTGGCGCGCTCGGGTTCGAGGAGGTTCCGCGCCCACACAACTTCTACTTCGAGGGCGCGTGGTTCCAGGTCGGAGAGGATCAGATCCACCTGCTGGTGGCGTCGGAGACGACCGGGCAAGCCGGCACCGGCGACCCCGGCCCGAGCGTGGCGACGGGACTCGCGACGCACCTCGCGATCGAAGTCGACGACCTTGCGGCTTCCCTCGCGCGGCTGGACGAGCACGGCGTCGGCCTCGTCGGTGGCCCGATGCCCCGGGGCGACGGCTACGACCAGGTCTTCGTGTTCGATCCCGACGGCTACGTGATCGAGCTCTTCGAGCACACGGGCGCGGATCAGTCGGGCGCCCCGCCACGCTCACCCGTTCGCAGATGACCAGACACGCATGCAGCCGCCCTGAGGCGGCTGCCGCGCCGGGTGATCGGACGGTGACGCCAGCTACTGCGCCAATGGTCGGACAGGCCTGAGGCGCACGGCCGCGACGAGACCAAGTGCGAGCAGCAGGCCGAGGCCGAAGGCGAGCCCGATCTGGAACCAGTCGATGCTCGAACCCGAGTCCGTTGCGACCGGAGTCGTCTGGACTGTCGCCACGACAGGGCGCTCGAACGCATCGACGTACGGAACGGCGCCTGCGTCTCGCGTCGCCGCGGTAGCGGCACGCTCGAACCAGTCGGGAGCTGACGCCACGACGCTTGCAGCGGCCGGACGCTCGAACGCGTCGACATACGGAGTCGGCGTGCTGCTCGCCACCGCCTTTGCAGCCGCGCGCTCGAACCAGTCCGAAGGCGGGTCTGCGACGGCGTTCGGGACACCGACCGTGAGAGCTGCGATTGCGATTGCGAGTGAAAGCCTGGCCTTCATCGGACTCCTCCTCGTTTCGGATCGCTTCGTGCGATCGCTGTACGAGGAGGGTCGCCGCAGCCGCCTAAGAGAAGGGGTGAAAACGGGTAAAGCGGCAGATGAGAGGCCATCGGTCGCCGGTGTCGGTTAGCGTCGCGCGTCACATGGAGTTCAGCATCCTCGGCCCACTCGACGTGCGCGAGAACGGGCATGCGATCGACGTCGGGTCGACGAAGCCACGGGCGTTGCTCGCCATCCTGCTCCTGAACGCCAACCGTGTGGTCTCGACCGATGCCCTGATTGCCTCGCTCTGGGGCGAGCGCCCACCGGGCACGGCGGCCAAGGCCCTCCAGGTGTACGTGTCTCAGCTTCGCAAGGCCCTGGGGCGCGAACGCATCGTGACTCGCTCGCCGGGTTACGAACTACGCGTCGAACCGGGAGAGCTCGACCTCCACGTCTTCGAACAGCGTGTGGCGGACGGCGAGTTCGGCGACGCGTTGCGGCTTGTTCGCGGAAGCCCTCTCTCCGAGTTTGCATACGAGCCGTTCGCACAGGCCGAGATCGCGAGGATCGAGGAGCTCGAACTCGGGTGCCTCGAGCAGCGAATCGATGTCGACCTTGCTCAGGGTCGGCACGCAGCGATCGTCGGCGAGGTGGAGGCGCTTGTCCGACAGCACCCGCTTCGTGAGCGACTGCGCGCGCAGCTCATGCTGGCCCTGTATCGCTCAGGACGGCAGGCAGACGCGCTCGATGCATACCAGGACGGACGCGTCTTGCTCTCGGACGAACTCGGGCTCGAGCCGGGTGCGGCGCTGAAGGAGCTTCAGCGCGCGATCCTCGAACAGGACACGACCCTCGATGCGCCTCTGCCCGAGGCACTCGGTGACCGGACCCCGGAGGCGCCGGAGGCCGTCCGCACGACACGTCGGCGCGAAGCGCGAAAGACCGTGTCGGTTCTCTTCTGCGACGTGACCGCGTCGGGTCGCGAGCTAGACCCGGAGGCGCTGCGCAACGTCGCGGAGCGGGGGTTCGAGGCGATCGTCCCCCTTCTGACTGCACACGGTGCGACGGTGGAGCGGGCGCTGGACGGCGCCGTATCCGCGCTCTTCGGCGTCCCGACGCTTCATGAGGACGATGCGCTGCGCGCGGTACGCGCGGCGGTGGGGATCGGCGAGCGTCTGGCCGAGCTCCGAGCGGAGCTCGAGGAGACGTGGGGTGCGACGCTCGCCCTCCGCGTGGGCATCGGCACGGGTGAGGTGCTCGCGAGCGGCGGCAACGATGGCGGCAACAGCTGGTCCGTGACCGGACAGCCGGTTCAGGTCGCCATTCAACTCCACCAGAGCGCCAACCCCGGAGAGATCCTCATCGACGAGCGCACACTCCGGGTCGTCCGCAGCTCGGTCGAGGTGCAAGTGCTCGACGGACACGCACGCCTCCTCGATGTGCACCCAGTCGAGCACAGCGCGCGCAATCGCTTCGACTCTCCCATGGTGGGGCGCGATCGAGAGCAGCGCCGGCTCCGCGACGCCTTCGAGCAGGCGGTCGGCGACCGTTCGTGCCAGCTCTTCACGATCCTGGGTGCTCCCGGCGTCGGGAAGTCACGCCTTGTCCGAGAGTTCGTCCAGGGCGTCTCGGGCGACGCTCTCGTCGCGCGCGGGCGCTGCCTCCCGTACGGGGAAGGGATCACGTACTGGCCCGTCGCCGAGGCCGTCCGGGACGCGGCCGCACTCGACGACGTCTCATCGACTGCAGACGGTCTGGCGAAGCTCACTCGGCTGCTCGACGCGACCGACGACGCCGAGAGAGTCGCGCAGCGCCTCGGTGAGGTCGTCGGGCTTACGGATCGGTTGAGCAGCACGGAGGAGATCGTCGTCGCAGTGCGCTCCTTCGTCGAGGCTCTGGCTCAGCGCGATCCGCTGGTGCTCGTTTTCGACGACATCCACTGGGGAGAGACCACATTCCTCGATCTGGTCGATCACGTGGCCGACTGGGTGACGGACGCACCAGTCCTGCTCGTGTGCATCGCCCGACCCGAGCTGCTCGAGATCCGCCCGGGATGGGGAGGCGGGAAGCTGAACTCCACGACCGTCCTCCTCGAGCCGCTCTCCGATGAGGAGAGCGCGAGCCTTCTCGACGGCCTGCACGGGTCCAGCGATCTCGACGTGGAATCACGGAGTCGCATCGTCGACGCAGCGAGTGGAAACCCGCTGTTCGTCGAGGAGATGCTCGCGCTCGTCCTCGAGGACGGACGTGAGCGCGATGCCATCGATGTCCCGCCGACGATCCAGGCACTCCTCGCGACGCGGCTCGACCGGCTGTCCGAGGGTGAGCGGGCAGCGATCGAGGCCGCGGCCGTCGAGGGCAAGGTCTTCCACACCTCGTCCATCGTCGAGCTCACCGAATCCGACGCCGAGGCGATTCATGCCGCGCTCCTCGGCCTCACGCGGCGAGCTCTGGTTCGGGCCGACAAGCCCGTGTTCACCGGCGAGCAGGGGTACCGCTTTCGCCACATCCTCATCCGCGACGCGGCGTACGACTCGATCCCGAAAGCGACTCGCTCTACCTTGCACGAGCGTCACGCCGGATGGCTCGATGAGCGGGTGGCTGACCGTACGTTGGAACTCGACGAGGTAGTCGGATACCACTACGAGCAGGCGTTCAGCTATCGGGACGAGCTCGGGCCGGTAGACGAGCATGCCCGCTCGCTTGGGCGCCGCGGGGCGGAACGCCTCGGCGCGGCGGGAAGGCGCGCATTCATTCGTAGCGACGGCCCTGCGGGCGTGAACCTCATCTCACGCAGCGTTGCGTTGCTCTCCCCCGAGGATCCGCTCCGCGTCGACCTCATTCCGAACGTTCGTGTCATCCAGGGGTTGCCGGACATCAGCTGGGCCGATCGCGTGCTCACGGAGGCCGTCGAAGCCGCTGCCACGAGTGGGGATCGAGCGCTGGCTGCCCACGCACTCGTCCAGCGGGGATTCATCCGCCTCTTCGTGGACGAACACGTCACCCCACGAGAGCTCTTCGAGGTCGCCGAGCGTGCCATCGCAGTGTTCGACAGCCTGGGCGACGAACTCGGGCTCGCGCGGGCCTGGCGACTGGTCGCGCAGGCCCACTACTTGAACAGGGAGGGGGGCAAGTGCGCCGAAGCCTCCGAGCGCGCCCTCACTCACGTGCGGAGTGCACGCGACCGGTTCGAGGAGCGCGAGATCGTCGAGTGGCTCGTGATCGCGTTGCTTCTCGGACCGGCTCGTGCCGGCCCGGCGTACGAGCGCTGTCGTGAGCTCCTGGCGACGGAATGGGAGGACCCGTTGCTGGCGGCTGAGGTGGCAGGGGCTACGGCGGGACTGGCGGCCATGCTCGGGCGGCACGACGATGCGGAAGAGCTGATGCGCCGAGCGCGCTCGGAGATGCACGACGCCGGGGAGTGGATCTGGATCGTGAGCTTCTGGTACTCGGTCATCGGCATCTGGCACGGCGATCCCGTGGCCGCCGAGGTGGAGCTTCGGCCCGCGTACGACGCGCTCAAGAAGATCGGGGAGAAGAGCCACTTCTCGTCGATCGCGCACGGTCTCGCGGCCGCCGTGTACGCGCAGGGCCGTCTGGCGGAAGCCGAGCAGTTGACACGCGAGTGCGAAGAAGCATGCCGAGCGAACGACATCCATAGCCACATCCTTTGGAGGTCGACCCGCGCGAAGGTCCTTGCGAGGCGTGGCGAATGGGTTGCGGCCGACCGCCTGGCACGCGAGGCGATTGCGTTCGCCGAGACGAGCGACTTCCTCCCAGCGCATGCCGATGCCTTGGCCGACCTGGCGGAGGTCCGAGAGCTCGCGGGTGAAACGGAGGAAGCGTGCTCTGCGCTCGAGCGAGCGCTGGCGTTGCACGAGGAGAAGGGCAATGCTCTCGCGGGCGACCTGTGCCGAGCGAGGCTCGCGGCCTTGGGGGGCTAGCGCTCGAGGGCGCCGATCCGCCGGTAGGTCTCCTTCGCCGCAGCGACGCCGAGCGCGAACGTCTCGAGGAGCAACCGCTCGTTCGGCGAGTGCGTGCGACTGTCCGGGAGGGCAAGCCCGGCCAGCACCGTCGGGATGCAGCGTGCTGCGAGCGCGGCGGTGATCGGGAGCGTGCCGCCCACGCGCACGATCAGCGGACGGCGTCCGAAGACTTCCTCGAACGCGTCGCGTGCAGCTTCGAGCACCGGCGTCTCGCGGGGGAGAACTGCCGGCGGCGTGATGTCCAGGCTCGTCACCTCGAGCGTCGC
>Ga0075344_1000045_pt1 | contig 15411 bp, 13 predicted proteins | sample RushOxbow_ThreeS_FD_120075 | JGI IMG/M metagenome (GOLD analysis project Ga0075344, IMG submission 120075) | Natural and restored wetland microbial communities from the San Francisco Bay, California, USA, that impact long-term carbon... | ecosystem: Environmental > Terrestrial > Soil > Wetlands ...
GCTCGAAGGCGGGATGTCGAACGGCGAGCCGGTGGTAGTACGCGCCGCCATGAAACCCCTCCCTACGCTCATGCGACCGCTCGCCTCCGTCGATCTCGACACTGGAGAGGCCGGCCAGGCGCTCGTCGAGCGCAGCGACGTGCAGGCGGTCGAAGCGCTGGCGGTCGTCGCCGAGGCCGCGGTCGCCTGGGAGCTCGCCCGCGCAGCCCGGGAGAAGTTCGGCGGAGACGCGCTCGAGGACTTCGTCGGCGCTCATCGCGCGTACCTGGAGCGCATCCGCTGGCCGCGCTGAGCGCGCTCGACCGCCACCTCGCGCTCGTCGGCTTCATGGGGGCCGGCAAGTCGACGCTCGGCCCCGAGCTCGCCAGGCGCCTCGGCCGCGAGTTCGTGTCGCTCGACGCCGTCATCGAGACGCGGACGAGCGCGACCATCGCCGCGCTCTTCGCCGAGCTGGGCGAGCCCGCGTTTCGGGCACTCGAGGAGGAGACCGCCGCAGAGGTTCTCGCGCGACGTACGAACGCGGTCGTCGAGCTCGGCGGCGGCGCCGTGACGTCGGACGCGACGCGCCGGGCGCTCAGGTCGAGCGCCTTCACCCTGGAGCTGGAGACGACGGCGGCCGAGGCTTGGGGGCGCGTCGCCGGGACCGACCGTCCGCTGGCACGCGACGAGGCGGAGTTCGCCGCCCTCTTCGCCGCGCGCGCTCCGCTGTATCGAGAGGTTGCCGACGCGTCCGCACGCGATGCAGACGATGCGCTTCTGGCAGCAGCCGGAGTCTCAGTCGGCGAAGGACTCGTCGATCGCCTGGTCGAGCTGGTTCCCGGCGAAGGACCGCTCGAGCTCGTTCTCGATGCGACCGTCGCGGGGCTCCACGGCGCGAGGATCCGGTCGGCGCTCGAGGATCGTCTCCGCGGCTCACACGAGGTGCCTTCTGGAGAAGCAGCGAAGTCCGTGCACGAGGCAGCGGCCCTGTGGTCGGCGCTCCGGCTCGACCGCGAGGGGACGATCGTGGGGGTCGGAGGCGGAACCACGCTCGACCTCGCAGGCTTCGTCGCATCGACCTATCTCCGCGGGGTCGCGTGGGTGCCTGTTCCGACGACGCTCGTCGCTCAGGTCGATGCTGCGATCGGCGGCAAGACCGCGATCGATCTCGCCGTCGGGAAGAACCTCGTCGGCGCGTTTCAGTGGCCGGCAAAGGTCGTCGCCGACGCCGAGCTCCTCGCGACCCTCCCCGCCGAGGAGCGGCGCAACGGGCTCGCCGAGGTCGTCAAGACGGGGCTTCTCGCCGGCGAACCGCTGTGGGAGCTGCCGGAACCGGAGCAGGTTCGACGCTGCGCCGCCTTCAAGGCCGCCGTGTGTCTCCAGGATCCGCACGACCGCGGCCCACGCATCCAGCTCAACCTCGGGCACACGTTCGCGCATGCGCTCGAGGCGGCATCCGACTACGGGCTTCCCCATGGCCGGGCGGTCGCGCTCGGACTGCTCGCGGCGTGTCGGCTCTCCGGATTGGACGAGCAGGCGCGCCTCGTCGAGGAGCTGCTCGCGCCCGAGCCCGTCGCGGTCGACCGTGACGTCGCGTGGGCTGCGCTCGCGCGGGACAAGAAGTCGGTCGGGGGCGCGCCGCGCCTCGTCCTCCTGGAAGCGCCAGGACAGCCGAGAATTGGAGTGGAGCTGAAAGCGTCAGACGTGCGGGCCGCACTCGACGGGCTCATCGCATGAGCACGCTCCGAGACCAGGTCGAGTCCGAGGCGGCCGCCGCGAACGACGCCCTCTCGACGCTCAGCGATGCGAGCGCGGCCGAGGCGCTCGCGATCGCGGCCCGCTTGGTCGTCGAGCGGAGCTCCGACGTCCTCGCGGCCAACGAGGCCGACTGCGCCGCCGTGGCGGCGCGGCTCGACGAAGGGACGCTCGACCGGCTGCGGCTCGACGCTGCTCGCGTCGACGCGCTCGCGCGGCAGGTCGCGGTCCTGGCCGAGCTCGAGCCGCTCGAGCGTGAGGTCGGAGCGTGGACGCTCGAAAACGGGTTACGGGTGAGCGAGCGCCGCATTCCGATCGGGACGGTCGGAGCGAACTTCGAGGCGCGTCCGAATGTCGCGCTCGACGTGGCCGGTCAACTGCTGAAGAGCCTCAACACTGCCGTCCTGCGCACCGGCGGCGCCGCGCTGCGGACGGTCACGGTGCTCGTGGACGACGTGCTCCGGCCGGCCCTGGAGTCGGCAGGGCTCCCGCCGGGCGCCGTCGGGCTCGTGCGCTCGGCCGACCGGGAGGGCGCACGCGTGCTCGTCTCGCTGCCTCGGCTCATCCCGCTCGTGATCCTGCGTGGGAGCGGCGAGACGACGGCGGCTCTCGCGCGGCTCGCTGCCGAGCAGGGTGTGCGGACGCTCGCCCACGCCGAGGGAGGTGGCGTCCTCTACGTCCACGGCTCGGCGGCGCCCGAGAAGACCCTTGCGCTCATGGACGCGAGCCTCGACCGACTTGGCGTCTGCAATCGCCTCAACCTCTTGCTCGTCGATCGGGCGGCGGAGGGGCAGCTGCCCGCGCTGCTCGCAGCGCTCGCGGCGCGCGGGCTCGAGGTGCGTGGCGACATCGACGGCGGGCTCCCTCTCGACAACCGGCTCGGCCACGAGTGGGCGAACGACCCCGAACGCGTGGCGACGGTGACGGTCGCGCTCGTGGACGGGCTCGACGAGGCTGTCCGGATCGCGAACCGGGAGACATCCGGTCTGGCCGCCGGGATCGTGGCGGACGACGAAGCGGCAGCCACCTCGTTCCTCGACGCGTACCGCGGCACCGCCGCCTACTGGCACGCAGCGACCCGCTACACCGACGGCTTCGAGTTGACCGGCGCGCCGGAGACCGGCATCAACGTCGACTGGGCCCCGGGGCCCCGAGGCCCCGTGACCTATCGCGACCTGTGGCTTCGCCAGTACCGCGTCGTCGGTGACGCGACCCAGCACCGGTGACCGTCGTCGTCAAGCTGGGAACGAGCCTCGTCGCCGGCCCGCGAGGGTCGGTGCGGCACGCCGTCCTGAAGCGGCGCGCGAGCGAGATCGCCGGGATCGTCCGCGGCGGCGAGTCGGTCGCCGTCGTCTCCTCCGGCGCCATCGCCCTCGGACTCCCCCAGCTCGACCTCGACCGACGCCCTCGCTCGGTACCGAAGCTCCAGGCGGCATCGGCACTCGGCCAGGGGAAGCTCCACCGCGCCTGGGAGACCGCGCTCGCGCGGGAGGGCGTCGCCGCTGGCCAGGTGCTGCTGACGGCGGCCGACATCGCGGAGCGCGCCACGTACGTGAACGCGCGGCATGCGCTGCAGGCCATCTTCGACGTCGGCGCCGTTCCGGTCGTCAACGAGAACGACGCGACGGCGACAGACGAGATCACGTTCGGCGACAACGACACACTCGCGGCGCAGGTAGCGATCCTCGTGCGGGCACGGCTGCTCGTGCTGCTCACGGAGGTCGAAGGGGTGTACACGCGCAGTCCGGGAACGGCCGGGGCGGAGCTCGTGTCCGACGGCGGCGGCGCGGAGGTCGTGTTCGGGTCGTCGTCGCGCCTCGGCCGCGGCGGTATGGAGAGCAAGGTGCTCGCTGCCCGCATGGCCGCCGCAGCCGGGATCCCGACGGTCATCGCCGGAGGCGAGGGGGACTCCGTGCTCGAGCCGATCCTCGCCGGAGAGCGTCGCGGCACCCACTTTCGCGGCTCAGACCGGGAGCTCTCGGCCTACAAGCTCTGGCTCCGCTTCGGAAAGAGCCCCAAAGGGCGGCTCCACCTGGACGCGGGCGCAAAGCGAGCCGTCGCCGTCGACGGGCGGAGTCTGCTCGCCGTGGGCGTGGTTCGGACGGAGGGTCGCTTCGAGGCAGGCGACGCGGTGGAGCTGGTCGGCCCGAACGGAGCGGCCTTCGCGAGCGGGATCGCGGCAGCCTCACCGGCGGCGATCGCTTCACGCGTACGGGGGCTCGAAGCCATGCACCGCGACCGTCTCGTCCTGTACTGACGATCCCTCTTGCGGCCGTCCGTCGGCTGCGCTACTGTCCCGCACTTCACGCGGCCGCCGAAGGACGCGCGAAACGGCACTGCTGCCTCAGGTCTCCGGGAGACCTGGGGCTTTTTTTGTGGTCCAGCGAAGGGAGGCGCGATGGTCAAGGTCGAAGCAGTCGTGATCCGCGAGCGCGTCGAGACCGTCATCGACGCCGTCGAAGCCGGGACGGGTCACGTCGGCGTGACGGTCGTGGAGGCGATCGGGCACGGGCGTCAGCGGGGCATCACGCACGAGTACAGGGGGCGGATCTTCGAGTCGCGCTTCCTCCCGAAGGCGGTTCTCACGTTCGTCGTGAAGGACGACCTGGCCGACGAAGTCGTCGCGGCGATCGTGGACTCCGCACGGTCGGGTAACGAGTCGGGCGACGGGATCGTCTGGACGACGTCCGTCGAGCACGTGACGCACAACCGGACGGGCAGAACGCTCGAGGAGGTGGAGGTCGGATGACGAGAGCCGAGCTGGCTATCGCAACGAGCACCGTGTGGGTGATCCTGGCCGCGATCCTCGTGATGTTCATGCAGGCGGGCTTCGCGTTCCTCGAGGCGGGCCTGACCCGGATGAAGAACGTCGGCCACATCGCGGCCAAGAACGTGCTCATCTTCGCGCTCGCCTCCGTCATCTACTTCGTCGTCGGGTACGGCCTCGCGTTCGGCGACGGCGGCAACGGCTTCGTCGGAGGCTCTGGCTTCCTGCCTTCGACCGACGAGCTCCTCACCGTCGGCGAAGCTCCGTTCTCGTGGTTCGGTGCCGTCCCGGCGGCGGCCGGATACCTCTTCGAGGTGGTGTTCTGCGCGGTCTCGCTCGCCATCGTCTGGGGCGCGATGGCGGAGCGCACGAAGCTCTGGGTGTACTTCGCGTTCGGGGGGATCTTCACCCTCGTCTACTCCGTCGTCTCGCACTGGATCTGGAGCCCTGACGGCTGGCTGTTCTCGCTCGGGATGCAGGACTTCGCCGGCTCGACGGTCGTCCACTTCCAGGGTGCACTGGCGGGGCTCGCCGGCGCGATCCTGCTCGGCCCGCGGATCGGGAAGTTCGGCGCGGACGGCAAGCCGAACGCGATCCCAGGTCACAACATGGCGTTCGTGACGCTCGGAGTGATCATCCTCTGGTTCGGGTGGTTCGGCTTCAACGCCGGCTCGACGCTGAGCGTTGACTTCGGCGGCGTCGGCTTCTTCGCGTACGTCGCGCTCAACACGAACATCGCGGCCGCTGCAGGCGTGCTCGGCGCAGTCCTGACGTCGTGGATCGTGATCAAGAAGCCCGACCTCTCGATGATGCTGAACGGCGCGGTGGCGGCGCTCGTGGCGATCACGGCCGCGTGCGCTTTCGTCGCTCCGTGGGCCGCGATCGTCATCGGCGCAGGTGCGGGCGCGGTCGTCGTCCTCGGAGTCCTCGCGGTCGAGCGGATCGGGATCGACGACCCGATCGGCGCCATCGCCGCGCACGGCATGGCCGGCGTGTGGGGCACCCTCGCGCTGGGCTTCCTCGCGCTGCCCTCGCAGGTGGAGAGCCTCGCCACGGGCTCCGCCGGCCTGTTCTACGGGGGCGGCTTCCGGCAGCTCGGCGTGCAGGCACTCGGACTCGCCGCAGTCGGCGCGTTCACCCTCACCATCTCGTTCGGCGTCCTCTGGGTGATGAAGGTGACGGTCGGCATCCGGACCGATCCCGAGGCGGAGACGGCCGGGCTCGACATCTCGGAGCACGGCATGTGGGGCTACCCCGAGTTCTACATCCCCGTGCCGGGGGGCTACGGCACCGAGTCACACGGGCACCTCGGGATCGCATCGAGCCGGCCGGCCACGGTGCACGCGGCCGTCGCCCTGCCCGACGCGCCGTAGGGGCGAGATTCCGCCCGCCCAGCGACCCGCCCGCCGCACAGCTCAGCGGCGGGCGGGCTCCCGTTCCTGGTCGCCGTTCAGAGACCCGCCCGGGTGATCGCGCCCTCGGACGCGGAGGAGACGAGTGCTGCGTACTTCGCGAAGACGCCGCTCGTGTGCCGCGGCGGTGGAGGCGTCCAGTCGCGCAGGCGTGCGGCGAGCTCGTCGTCGGACAGCTCCACGCGGAGCTCGCGCGCGTCGACGTCCACGACGACCTGGTCGCCCTCGCGGAGGGCCGCCAGAGGACCGCCGCACGCCGCCTCGGGCGAGATGTGCCCGACCATGAACCCGTGGGTCGCACCCGAGAAACGCCCGTCGGTGACGAGTGCGACCTCCTCGGACAGGCCCTCGCCGACAATCGCACCCGTGACGTGGAGCATCTCGCGCATCCCCGGCCCGCCGGCAGGCCCCTCGTAGCGGATCACGACGACGTCGCCGGGCTCGATCGCCCCTGCCTTCACGGCCGCGAAGCACTCCTCCTCCGAGTCGAAGACGCGCGCCGGCCCGCGGTGCTCGGTCCGATCGTGGCCGGCGAGCTTGACGACGCACCCCTCGGGCGCGAGGTTGCCGCGGAGAACCGCGACTCCCCCACGCGACTTGAGCGGCGTCGCTACCGGGACGACCACGGTCTGGCCTTCCGTCTCCTCGACCGCGTCGGCGGCATCGGCGAGCGTGCGGCCGTCCACCGAAGCGACGTCGGCGTGCACCAGAGCGCCCTCACGTAGCTCGCGCGCCACGAGCCCGACACCTCCGGCACGGTAGACGTCCGTCGCGTGGTAGCGGCCCCACGGCTTCATATCGGCCACGATCGGCGTCGACGCCGAGATGCGGTCGAAGTCGTCGATCGTGAAGTCGATGCCGAACTCGCGAGCTATCGCTACGAGGTGAAGGACGCCGTTCGTCGAGCCTCCGGTACCGGCGATCGCGGCGGCGGCGTTCTCGACGGCCGCCTTCGTCACGATCTGCGACGGGCGGCGATCGGCCCGGACCACGTCGACGGCCAGCTTCCCGATCTCGTAGGCGGCATCCGCCTTCGCGCCGTTCACCGCCGGGATCCCGTTGGCCCCGAGCGGCGTCAAACCGAGGAAGTCGACCATCGTCGACATCGTGTTCGCGGTGAACTGCCCGCCGCACGCCCCGGCGGCGGGGCAGGCGACCGACTCGAGCTCGTGCAGCTCCTCGGCGGTCATCTTCCCGGCGGCGTACGCGCCGATCGCCTCGTACACGTCGCCGATCGACACCTCGCGACCGCGATAGAGGCCGGGCGCGATCGAGCCCGTGTAGAAGACGACCGCCGGGATGTCGAGGCGCGCGAGCGCCATGACGGCGCCGGGCGTCGTCTTGTCGCAGGCGACGAGGCAGACGAGGCCGTCGAACAGATGCCCTCGCGCGACGAGCTCGATCGAGTCGGCGATCACCTCCCGCGAGACGAGCGACGCGCGCATCCCGGATGTGCCCATCGAGACGCCGTCGGAGACGGCGATCGTGTTGAACTCCATCGGTGTCGCGCCCGCGTCCCGGATGCCGCGCTTCACGTCGACGGCGAGATCGCGCTGGTTCAGATTGCACGGCATCGTCTCGATCCAGGTCGTGGCGACGCCGATGATCGGCTTCGCCAGATCCTCGTCGGTGAAGCCGGTGCCCTTGAGCATCGCCCGCGCGCCTGCGCGGTCAGGCCCGTCGGTGAGGGCAGCGCTGATCCGCTTGGCGGGATCGGACGCGTTGTCGTACGGGTCGCTCGTCACAGTGCGTGTGCTCCTTTCGGCGAAGCGGTCAACGGGAGGACGTCGATCTCGGGATGCCGGTCTGCGAGCTCGGCGGCACAGGCGTCGACGGCATCCTCGGCGACCCACACGATCACGGTCGGGCCCGACCCGGAGATCGTCGCCCCCAGCGCACCCGGCGGAAGATCCGCGCGCACCGACGCGAGGAGCGGCGCGTACGCTGCGCGGTGCGGCTCGTGGAGGCGGTCGTCGAGCGCCGCGCCGAACAGCTCCACCGAGCCGGTCGCGAGTGCCGCGCCGAGAAGCGCCGCCCGGCTCGTGGTGAAGACCGCATCCTCGAGCGAGAGCTGCTCCGGCAGCGCAGCGCGGGCGGCCGCGGTCGGAACGACTCCGTCGGGAACGAGCGCGACAGGTATGGCTGGTGGCTCGTCCGCGATACGCGCGACGCGGCCGCCCCACGTCAGGCAGACGCCGCCCGTGAGCGCCGCTGCGAGGTTGTCCGGGTGACCCTCGAGCCCGACGCCCACGCGAAGGAGCTCTTCGGAGTCAACCGTACGCCCCGAGACAGCGCAGGCCGCGACGAGGCCGAGCGCGATCACGGACGCACTGGAGCCGAGCCCGCGCTCGCGCGGGATCCTGCTCGTGAAATCGAACTGCCAGCCGGCAGGCGACGCGAGCAACGAGAAGGCGCGCACACCTAGGTGGTCGCGATCGACGTCGCCGTCACCCTCCGTGAGCTCCAGCTCGTTCCAGAGGTCGAGTGCGAGCGCCGCGCAGTCGAATCCCGGGCCGAGGTTCGCCGTGCTCGCCGGAGCCCGCACGCGAACCGTCACGACGAGGCCTCGGCGATGGCGTCGGGATCCGGGTCGACGACGATCGGCTCGGCGCTTTCCCGTGCCGCAGTCTCACTGTCCTTGAGGCCGTGGCCCGTGAGAACGCAGACAACCCGGGCGCCGGGCGCGAGCTCGGCCCGACCGAGCGCGGCGAGACCGGCGGCCGAGGACGGCTCGCACAGCACGCCTTCCTCGCGGGCAAGGTCGCGCCACGCCTGGAGGATCTCCTCGTCGGGGAGCGAGGCAACCCTGCCACCCGACTCGCGCACCGCCCTGGTCGCCTCGTCCGCATGCGCAGGCTCCGCGATCCGAATCGCGCTCGCCAGCGTCGTCGCCCGCTCGGCCGCCTCGCCTGCCACGAGCAGCGGGCTTCCGGCGGCGGCTTCGGCGAACCCCCGCGCGTAGGCGCGAACGTTCCCACCGCCCCCGTACGGAAGCGCCAGCACGTCGGGGGCGCCACCGAGCTCCTCGACGATCTCGAACGCGGCAGTCTTCTGCCCCTCGATCCGGTGCGGGTTGAGCGAGTTGACGAGGACGTGGGTTCCCCGCTCGTCGAGCGTGCGCGCCGCGACGAGCGCCTGATCGAAGCTGCCGCGGACCTGCACGACGCGCGCGCCGAGCGCTCCGGCCTGCGCGACCTTCGCTCCGGTGACTGCCCCGTGCGGCTGCAGTACGAGAGCCTGCAGTCCGGCGCGGGCAGCGTAGGCCGCAGCGGAGGCGGCGGTGTTCCCGGTCGATGCGCAGATCACCGCCGCGACGCCCGCTTCGAGCGCCTTGGACATCGCAACGGTCATCCCGCGATCCTTGAAGCTCCCGGTCGGGTTCGCTCCCTCCCACTTCAGGTACAGCTCGACGCCGAGCCGGTCGGACAGGCGCGGAGCCGCGAGCAGTGGCGTCGACCCCTCACCGAGCGACACGACCGGCGTGGCGGCGGTGACCGGTAGACGGTCTCGATAACGGGCGATGACTCCGTGCACGACGCGAGAGATCGTGTCACGCCCAGCCGAGCTCGACGACGCCTCGGTCCGAGATCACCGGGAAGAGCGAGGGCTCGGCGAGGACGGACGGCAGGCTCGCGATCTCCGAAAGCGCCCCCTCGACCGCCCGCTGCGGTGCCTCGTGCAGGACGATGTGGAGAGAAGCCCCCGCGCCGCTGGGAACCTGCGTCAGGCGCGCGACGGAGACGCCGTGCGCCGAGAGGCGCTGCGCGACCTCCGCGAGGACACCCGGCCGATCGTCGACTTCGAGCTGGAGATAGAAGGGTGACGGCAGGTCGCCGGCGGGCATCCGCTCGAGCGAGCGCCAGCACGGATCGTTGTGCAGGAAACCTGTGCCGGTCGTCCCGATGATCGAGACGAGGTCGGCGACGACCGCTGACGCGGTCTCCATCCCGCCCGCGCCGGGTCCTTCGAGGGTGATCTCCCGGATGGCGTCACCCTGCAGCATCACGCCGTTGAACGCACCCTCGACCGCGGCAAGCGGATGACGGCGATCGACGAGCGCGGGGCGGACACGCACGTCGACGCGCTCGTCGATGAGCGTTGCCGAGCCGACGAGCCGCACGACCAGCTCGTGCCCGCGCGCAGCATCGGCCAACCCCGCGGGCAGATCGTCGATTCCGTGGAAGTCCACGTCGGCGAGCGTCACCCTCGACCCGAAGGCGATCGTCGCGAGGATCGCCATCTTCGCGGCGGCGTCCGCTCCGGACACGTCATCGGTCGGATCAGCCTCGGCGAACCCGAGCCGCTGTGCCTCGGCCAGAGCGTCCGCGTACGAGGCGCCTCCCTCCATCTCGGTGAGGATGAAGTTCGTCGTCCCGTTCACGATCCCGAGCACGCGGTGGACATTCGTCGCGACCAGTGACTCGCGAAGCGCCTTGATCACGGGGATCGCGCCGCACACGCTGGCCTCGAAGCGGAGCTGGACGCCGGCTTTCGCGGCGGCCGCGAAGAGCTCTGACCCGCGCTGCGCGACGAGCTGCTTGTTCGCCGTCACAACCGGCGTTCCCGCGCTCAGGAGCTCGAGGACGTGGGAGCCGGCGGGCTCGACACCGCCCATGACCTCCGCCACGACCTCGACCGCAGGATCGTCTCGAACGGCTGCGAAGTCCGTGGTGAGCACGCCGTCGGCGGGCGAGAAGGTCCGCTCGCGCGCAGGATCGCGCACGAGCGCGCGCACGACGCGCAGCCGGTGGCCGGTCGCGCGCTCGATGTCGTCCGCGTTCTCTGCCAGCAGCCGGTCGACCGCTGCGCCAACCGTCCCGTAGCCGAGAAGACCGACGCCGACGTCGCTAGGCAGTCTTCACCTCCGTCTCGCGGCGCATGAGCGCGCGGAGCTCCGGGCCGACCTGCTCGAGCACCTGCGCCCCGGCCTGCTCGCGGAGCGCGGCGAGGTGCTTCTCGCCGGAGTCCATCTCCGCGATCCACTCACGTGCGAAGACGCCCGAGCGCACGTCGTCGAGGAGCGTCCGCATGCTCTCGCGCACGTGGGCATCGACGATCCGGGGGCCGCGGGTGAGGTCCCCGTACTCGGCGGTGTCGGACACCGAGTAGCGCATCCCCGACAGGCCGCCCTCCCAGATGAGGTCGACGATGAGCTTGAGCTCGTGCAGGCACTCGTAGTAGGCGATCTCGGGTTGGTAGCCCGCGTCGACGAGCGTCTCGAAACCCGCACGGATGAGCTCGGTCACGCCTCCGCAGAGAACCGCCTGCTCGCCGAAGAGATCGGTCTCGGTCTCCTCGGCGAATGTCGTCTCGATCATCCCCGCGCGCGCGGCGCCGATCCCGACGCCGTAGGCGAGCGTCAGCTCGAATGCTCCGCCGGTCGCGTCCTGCGCGACGGCGACGATCGCAGGTGTCCCGAAGCCTTCGGTGAAGAGCCGGCGCACGATGTGCCCAGGCCCTTTCGGTGCGACCATGATGACGTCGTGCCCCGCCGGGGGCTCGATGCGCCCGTAGTGGACGTTGAAGCCGTGGGCGAAAAGCAGCGCGGCGCCGGACTCGAGGTTCGGAGCGACGTCCTCCTCGTACACGCGCGGCTGCACCTGGTCGGGCAGGAGCAACGAGACGACCTGCGCGCCCTCCACCGCCTCGGCGACGGTGCCGACGGCGAGACCCGCCTCTTCCGCCGCAGCGCGCGACGGACTTCCCTCTCGCAGGCCGACGTGCACATCGACGCCCGAGTCGTGCAGGTTCAACGCATGTGCATGTCCCTGGCTCCCGTAGCCGACGACGGCCACCTTGCCCGAGAGGAGGTCGAGGTTGCCTTCGCGGTGGATCGTGGCCATCTGGGTTCTCCTTCTGTGGTCGCTAGCGGAGGACGTGCTGGGGACGATGATTCTGCTTTGCCGTCGAGGCCCGGCCGAGGCCGATCCTCCCGGTTCGGACGAGCTCCTTCAGGCCGTGCGGTCGCACGAGCTCCTCGAACGAGTCGACCTCCTCGGGATGCCCGACGATCTCGAAGACGATCGCGTCCGGGCCGAGATCCGCGACGCGGGCGTTGAACGCCTGCGCGAGCGAAATGAGCTCGCCGCGCCTGGCGGCCGGCGCGGCGACCTTCAGGAGCGCGAGCTCGCGCTCCACGGCTTCGTCGGGCCCGAGCTCCGAGACCCGGAGCACGTTCACGAGCTTGTGCATCTGCTTCTCGATCTGCTCGAGCGGGTGCTGCTCGCAATCGACCCGCATGGTGATCCGGGAGACGTCGTGGCGCTCGGTCGGTCCCACCGCCAGGCTCTCGATGTTGAAGCCACGCCGCGCGAACATGCTCGCGATGCGCATGAGCGCGCCCGGCTTGTTCTCGAGGAGGACGCTGAGCGTGTGCCTCATGCCGCGGCCTCCGTGGGCTGCGGCTGGGTGTCCACGTACTCGACGAGGTCGAGCGCGGCGGCGCCGGCGGGGATCATCGGGAAGCAGTGCTCGGCCGCATCGACCCGCGCATCGACGACCGCCGTGCGACCGCAGGCGAGCGCCTCCTCGAGCGCGTCGGAGAGCTGATCCTCGGACTCGACCGTGAGCCCGACCGCGCCGTATGCCTCGGCGAGCTTCGCGTAGTCCGGCACCTGATGCGTGAGGTGCACCTGTGAGAAGCGCTCGTCGAAGAACATGTCCTGCCACTGCCTCACCATTCCGAGGTAGCCGTTGTTCACGATGACGACGACGATCGGCAGGTTCTCGAGCACGGCTGTCGCGAGCTCCTGGCCGGTCATCTGGAAGCAGCCGTCGCCGTCGACGCAGACCACGGTCGCCTCGGGTCGCGCCGCCTTCGCGCCGATCGCCGCAGGGACGCCGTATCCCATCGTCCCCAGGCCACCGGAGGTGATGAACGAGCGGGGTCGGTCGCACAGGAGGTATTGCATCGCCCACATCTGGTGCTGCCCGACGCCGGTCGTCCAGACGACGTCGTCGCCGGCCGTCTGCTCCTGCAGCGCCTCCAGCACAGCCTGCGGCTTGAGCAGGTCGCCGCCCGAGCCGTAGCGCAGCGGGAACTCCTCTCGCCAGGCGGTGAGCTGGCGCAGCCATGGCTCGGTCCGGGTCGGTGCGGTCCCTCCGGATCCGTGGAGTGCGCCTAGCTCGTCCGCGAGGTCGGCAAGCACCTGCTTCAGGGGCCCGACCACGGGGATGTCCGCCTGGCGGAGCTTCGAGATCTCTGCCGAGTCGATGTCGAGATGGATGACCGTCGCGCCGGGCGCGAAGGCCGAGAGCTTGCCGGTGACGCGATCGTCGAAGCGCGCTCCGACCGCGACGAGGAGATCACACTTGTTCATCGCCCAGTTCGACCACTTCGGCCCGTGCATCCCCGGCCAGCCGTAGTGGAGCTCGTGCGTCTCCGGGAACGCGCCCTTGCCCATGAGCGTCGTTACGACCGGAAGGCGGCCGAGCTCGGCGAGCGCGCGCAGCTCAGCGCACGCCTCGGCGTTCAGCGTCCCGCCGCCGACGTACAGCACGGGCCGCTCCGCCTGCGCCAGCGCTTCGGCGGCTCGCCGGATCTGACGGGGATGCCCACGCTGCGGCGGCTTCCAGCCCGGCAGATCGACCTCGTCCGGATACTCGAAGTCGAGCGCCGCCTCCTGGATGTCGCGTGGGACGTCGACGAGGACGGGGCCACAGCGACCGGTGCGCGCCACGTGGAAGGCAGCCTTCAGCGTGTGCGGCAGCTCCTCGACGTCCTGCACGAGCCACGAGTGCTTGACGATCGGGATCGTGATGCCCGTGATGTCGCACTCCTGGAACGCATCCGTCCCGATCAGGTGCGAGCGCACCTGACCCGTGATGCAGACGAGGGGGGTCGAGTCCATCCACGCATCGGCGATCGGGGTGACGAGGTTCGTCGCCCCCGGCCCGGACGTCGCGATCGCAACTCCGGCGCGTCCCGATGCACGCGCGTAGCCCTGCGCCATGTGTCCGGCGCCCTGCTCGTGGCGCGCGAGGACGTGGCGAACCGTCGTCCCCCGGGCGAAGGCGTCGTACAGCGGGAGGATCGCACCGCCGGGCAGACCGAAGGCGACGTCGACACCTTCGGCCTCGAGCGCACGCAGGATCGCATCGGCGCCGTTTGGCTTCACGCGACCGCCTCGCGGTAGAACTCCGCATTGGTCACGGCACCCGGCAACTCGCCGAGCACGACGTCGGTGAACTCGCGAGTGGTGGCGCCGACGCCCGTGGACATGAGGTCGGGCGTACGTCGACCGTTCGAGCATGCGTGCAGAACCGCGCCGGTGAGCGTCTCGGCGGCGCCTCGCTCGCCGAGTCCCTCGCCGAGCAAGAGCGCGGTGGCGAGCAGCATGGAGGCCGGGTTCGCGACGCCCTGGCCGGCGATCTCCTCCGCCGCGCCATGGGCCGGAACGAAGACGCCCGGGCCGTTCGCGGCGAGCTGCCCTGACGCGGCGACACGCGGGCGAATCCCATGGGCGACGAGTGAGACCAGCGGCTCGGCGTACGGCGCCGGAGTCACGACCACGTCGAACGCTCTGGGCTCGAACGCGAGCCGCGAGGCGGCGGTCTTCAACTGCTCGAAGCCGACCGAGAGACCCGGATGGCGGAGCGCCTCAGCCTCGACGACGGAGCGCCAGCCCTCGCCACCACCGATCGACGTGAGGTGGGCATGGCTCGAGCGCGCGACCCCGAAGGCGTGCCGGACTGCCCATTCGGATGCGTCATCGTCGACCGGGCTGAGCACCGTGACCACGTCGCGCGGGCCAAAGGCCACCCGATCGACGCGCGCGCGGAGATCGAGCTCCGACTCGACACCGGCGAGTGCCGGGTCGTTCTCCGAGCCGGCCAGGATCGCGTGGGCTCCGAGCATGGCCGTTCGCGTGTCGGCGGGCAGCGCATGGCCGGACTGTGTGCGGGCCTCCGCCCCGAACGGCGGATGCACCTCGGCGACGCGGAACCCGTGCAGGCGGGAGACGCGCTCGAGCGCTCGGCTCGCCTGGGCGATCACTTCCGGCCCGATCCCGTGCCCCGAGAGACACGCGACCGTGTACGTCGTGCGGCCGGTCATGCCGCTCCTCGCCGTGGCGCTTCGTCGTGCGTGGTCGGGTGTGGGTACTGCATCGTGCTGCTCCTCCTGTCGAGTGACTGAAGACGCACGGGTGGTGCGCTTCGGTGGACGTGTGCGCCGGTGTGGCGCGTAGGTCGCGTCTCCCCCTAGAGGGGGAGAATCAGGAGAAGCTCAATGCCGAGACCGCACGCGGATACGCCGACGACAGGGGCGTCTGGGCGTGTGGATACGTGCACGTGAGCCGACATCGAGGGCCACAGTGTGCGGGCGTCGGGCTGTCGTGTCAAGCCGCCGACGGACGGGCATGCGCGTGACTACATATCGAACGCCGCTGCCACGGCAGCCTGACTCGCTCGAAGAGCACGCGCACGATTCACCGCGTTGAGCACCGCGCGGAGCGACGCGGTGACGATCGAGGAGTGGATGCCGACGCCCCAGACGAC
>Ga0075344_1000048_pt1 | contig 14702 bp, 16 predicted proteins | sample RushOxbow_ThreeS_FD_120075 | JGI IMG/M metagenome (GOLD analysis project Ga0075344, IMG submission 120075) | Natural and restored wetland microbial communities from the San Francisco Bay, California, USA, that impact long-term carbon... | ecosystem: Environmental > Terrestrial > Soil > Wetlands ...
CGGAGACACGGGCGACGCGGAGGGCGGCACGCCGCACCTCCACTTCGAGATCCACCCGGCCGCGATGGCGGGGCTCGGTTACGACGGCGTCGTGGCGCCGTACTCGATCCTGCTCGCGTGGCGGCGGGCCGACGACATCTCCTTCTCGGCCGGCCGGATCTACGTGCCGACCGGGCCGGGGAGGTCGACCACGCTGCCGCAGCCCGGGGCAGTGCTGCTCGAGGCCGCGGACATCGCAGCGACGAGCGGCCTCGTCCCCGGCGCGCTCGAGAAGGCTCTTCAGGACTGAGCCGAGAGGCCCGGCGCGGCGCCGGACCCCTCGGCCGAACCGCTACGCCGGCTCGCTGCCGTTGTCGCCCAGTGCGTCGGCTTGGGCGGAGAGCTCGGCTTCGAGCTCCTCGAGCCCTTCGCCGTCACCGCCGGCGATGCGCTCCATGATCCACTCGCGCGTCGGCTCGCCGGTCCACGGGTTGTAGAGGGCGCCGACCACGACGCCCGTCAGCAGCAACACGCGGTTCCGCATCTTGTGGCTCTTCTTCTTCGCCTTGCCCTGCAGCTTGTCGGACGCCTCCGAGAGGTCGTCGACGAGGCGCTGCAGATCCTTCTGGAAGTCCTTCTCGGAGACCTTCTCCGCCTTGCCCTTCACGCCACGGCCCTTCGCCATCTGGCCGTATAGACCTCGCGCGGCTACGAAGGCCGCGAGCAGGTCCTCGCGGAGCTCCGGGTCCGTCATCGCGCGCTGCACATACGGCTTGAGCGCATCGACTGAGGTCGGGCTCGTCTTCGTCTTCGCCATTCCGGTTCCCACCTTTCCTCGAATCTGGTTCCTCAGTATGTCGGCTACGATCGCCCGCGTGCGGGCGCTGCTGTACGTCGTTCTCCACCCCAAGCGCCTGCTCGCGCTGCTGGGCGCACTTCTGGGCGGCTTCCTCTATGTGTGGATCGCCGCAGTCCGGTCCGTACCCCGTGTGAAGGAACGGAAAACCGCCTGGCGCCGTGAGTGGCGCGAGCGCGCACGCGCGCGACCCTGAGTAGTCTGCTCGCGTGCAGCCGAAGGGCCTCATCTGTGCCGGCGGCGAGGCGACGCGACTCGGCGAGCTGACCCGCGTCGCGAACAAGCACCTGCTGCCGGTCGGCAGCTGGCCGATGATCTACTACCCGCTTCAGCTGCTCCAACTCGCAGGAATTCGCGAGGTCCTCCTCGTCACCGGCAAGGGCCATGCGGGCCAGATGATCGACCTGCTCGGCGATGGCCGGCTCGCTCCGCGCGGCGGCGGCGATCCGATTCTCGAGCTGGATCTGACCTACAAGGTGCAGACCGAGCCCGGAGGCATCGCGCAGGTCGTCGGGATGGCCGAGGACTTCGCGGGCGGCATGCCGCTCGTCGTGGTTCTGGGCGACAACATCTTCGAATACGCACAGACCACGAGCCTGGGCGAGTGGGCCGACGATCCGTCGCGCGCTCGGATCTTCGTCAAGGAGGTCGCCGACCCGCAGAACTTCGGGGTCGTCGTCTACGGCGAGGACGGTGCGGTGGTCGATCTCGTCGAGAAGGCCGGCGTGGTGGACACCCGTTACGACGCGCCACCCACGTCCCACGCGGTCGTCGGCCTCTACTGCTACCCGCCCGATGTCTTCGACGTCATCGAGACGCTCAATCCGTCCGCGCGGGGCGAGCTCGAGATCACCGATGTGAACCGTCACTACGCGCTCGCCGGGCGACTCGACGCGTCCGAGGTGGTCGGCTGGTGGGAGGACGCGGGCAAGCACTGGCAGCACCTCGCTGATATCGGACATCGCATCGACGCGACCGGCGCGAACAAGCTGGAGGCCGCATGATCGACGGCCTGCAGCGCATCTCGCTGCGCCGCTTCGAGGACGAGCGCGGCTGGTTCTGCGAACTGCGCCGCGACAGCGCACTGCCGAAGCCGATGCGGCAGACGAACCTGTCCTACTCGCGTGCCGGTGTGATTCGCGGTCTGCACTTCCACGAGCGCGGTCAGGACGATCTCTTCGCCTGCGTGCGCGGCACGGCGCGCGTCGTGGTCCTCGATCGGACGACCGGCGAGACCTTCACCGAGGACATCGGCGACGACAATCCTGTAGCGATCTACATCCCAGGGGTTCACGCCCACGGGTTCGAGGCGCTGACCGAGATCCTCTTCTGTTATCACGTCGCGGTCGAGTACGACCCGGCGGACCCGGACGAGCAGACGATCGCCTGGAACGACCCGCGTGTCGCCCACCTATGGAGCCAGAGCTCGCCGATCCTCTCAGCGCGGGACGCCGCCGTCGAGTCCTGATCACGGGCGCGGCTGGCCAGCTCGGCCACGCGCTCCAGCAGGCCTTCGCCGCGGACGACGTCCTCGCGCTCACGCATGCGGACTGGGACGTCGCAGAACCGCCTCGCGACCGTCTGCTGCAGGGAGGCTGGGATCTCGTCTTGCACGCCGCCGCCTGGACGGACGTCGACGGGGCAGAAGCCGATCCGCAGAGCGCCGCCGCGGTGAACGTCGGCGGGACCGCGAATGCGGCGTCACTCAAGGCTCCGCTCGTCGTCTACTCGACCGACTACGTCTTCGACGGGCGCAAGAGGTCGCCGTACGTCGAGTCCGACGGGCCCAATCCTGCGTCCGCCTACGGACGCACGAAGCTGCACGGGGAGGCCGCCGCCGGGACGAAGGCATGGGTCGTCCGCACGTCGTGGCTGTTCGGTGCGACCGGCCACAACTTCGTGCGGACGATGCTCAGGCTCGGCGAGGAGCGCGACGAGGTTGCTGTGGTCGACGACCAGCGCGGATGTCCCACGTACGTCGGGCATCTCGCGGAAGCGACGAGGGTGCTCGTCGACGGCGATCTCCCTCGCGGTCTGTGGCATCTCGCAGCCGACGGCGAGTGCACGTGGGCGGACTTCGCCGAGGCCATCTTCGAGGAGGCTGGGCTCGAGTGCGCGGTGCGCCGGATCACGACCGCCGAGCTCTCCCGCCCGGCGCCGCGGCCCGCCTACTCCGTGCTGCGCAGCGGGCGTTCAGGTGCGCCGCAGCTGCCTCACTGGCGCCAGGGGCTCCGGGCGTGCCTGGCCGAGATTCGTGGCTAGCCTTCCGCAGATGCGACTCCTCGTCACGGGCGGCGCCGGCTTCATCGGCTCCAACTTCGTCCACTACTGGCTCGAGCGCCATCCCTCCGACCAGATCGTCGTGTACGACCTGCTGACCTACGCGGGGAATCGCGAGAATCTCGCGCCTGTCGAGGACCGGATCGTCTTCGTCCAGGGCGACATCTGCGATCGCGCGCTCGCGGAGACGACGCTGCGCGAGAACAGGATCGACGTCGTCGTCAACTTCGCAGCCGAGTCGCACAACTCGCTTGCGGTCGTCGACCCGACGCGCTTCTTCCTGACGAATGTCCTCGGCACGCAGACGCTTCTCGACGCCTCGCGTGCCGCAGGGGTCGCGCGCTTCCACCACGTGTCGACGTGCGAGGTGTACGGCGACCTCGATCTCGAGACGGACGAGGTGTTCACCGAAGACTCCCCGTACAAGCCGCGCACGCCGTACAACGCCTCGAAGGCGGGTGCCGACCACGCCGTGCGCGCCTACTTCGAGACCTTCGGCCTGCCCGTGACGATCACCAACTGCTCGAACAACTATGGGCCGTTTCAGTTTCCGGAGAAGGTCATCCCGCTCTTCACGACGAACGCCCTCGACGACGAACAGCTCCCGATGTACGCGTCGACGCAGAACAAGCGCGAGTGGTTGCACGTGCTCGACCACTGCGAGGCGATCGATCTCGTCCTGCACGAGGGCCGGTCGGGCGAGACGTACAACGTCGGCTCGGGCGTCGAGGCGACGATCGAGGAGATCGCCGATCTCGTGCTGCATCTCACCGGCAAACCGCCGTCGCTGAAGAAGATCGTCCCGGACCGTCCCGGGCACGATCGCCGGTACCTGCTCGACGCGTCGAAGATCCACGACGAGCTGGGCTGGACGGCTTCCCGTGGCTGGGCCGAGGGGCTCGCCGAGACGGTGGCCTGGTACGAGGCGAGGCGCGACTGGTGGGAGCCGCTCAAGGAACGGGCTCCGGTCGAAGAAACCGCCTGGAAATAGCGCTTTCGCTCAAGTCGTGTCCGTTTCGGCCGAAGACACAAAGAGCTAACTCAACCGAGCTACTCTGGTCCCCCTCGTGCGTACGCCACTCGCTGTCTTCGCTCTCCTCCTGACCCTCGCCGTCTCGTCCGCGAGCGGTCAGCAGACCCCTGCTTCAGCCTACGGTGAGGCGGTGTTCGTCGTCTCCGGTCGCGGCTGGGGGCACGGCGTGGGGATGAGCCAGTACGGCGCCTACGGCCAGGCGGTAGCGGGTCGGACGTACGACCAGATTCTCGGGCACTACTACGCGGGAACCGAGATCGGACGAGCCGGGCGCAAGGAGGTCAGGGTGCTCCTCGCCGAAGGCCGGCGCGCGGTGAGCGTCTCCTCGACGGCACCGTTCGTCGCGACCGATGCCAGCGGCGCGACGTTCGAGCTGCCAAGAGGCGCTGTGACGATCGACAGTCGGCTCCGCCTGCCGGCCGCAGCGGGCTCGGGGTTGGCGCGCGCCGTCTCCCCGATAGTTCTCCGGCCGGCGAAGAAGGCCCAGCTCGCCCTCGATGGCCGGACCTACCGCGGGAAGCTCGAGCTGGCCGTCCAGGGAGCATTCCTGCGCGCCGTGAACGTCGTCCCGCTGGAGAGCTATCTGCTCGGCGTCGTCCCCGGTGAGGTCCCGTCCGCCTGGCCCGCCGAGTCACTCAAGGCACAGGCCGTCGCGGCTCGCTCGTACGCGCTTGCGAATCTCGTTAAGGGCAAACCGTTCGATCTCTATGCGGACGTTCGCAGCCAGGTCTACGGCGGTGTCGCAAGCGAGAAGCCGTCGACGAGCTCGGCCGTCCTCGCGACGGCAGGAGAGGTCGTGACCTACAACGGCAAGGTGGCGACGACGTTCTACTTCTCGACCTCCGGCGGGAAGACGGCCAGTGCGGCCGACGTGTTCGGACAGAAGATCCCCTATCTCGTCTCGCGGCCGGATCCGTGGGACAAGTCGTCTCCACACCACAGCTGGGGCCCCATCGTGCTCGGTGCGCGCACCGTGCAGGCGAAGCTCGGCATCGACGCGCGCGTCGTCGATGCGACCGGTGTGACGACGCCGTCGAGCCGGCTCCGGGCGCTGCTGCTCCAGACGACGTCCGGCTCCGAGAGCATCCCCGGATCGGTGGTGCGAACGGCGCTGGGCTTGCGCTCGACGTGGATCACCGTCGGCGTAATGCGACTCGATCGTGTCTCGGCCGGCATCGTGACGTTCGGAAGCGCCGCGCGGCTCACCGGGCTCGTGCGAGGTCTCAGGTCTCCGCGACTCGCGTCGTCCGGAGACGGTTCGTCGTGGTCCGGGGCCGGGCCGGTTCCGCTCGACGCCACCGGTGTCGTCTCGATCGACGTCGCGCCGCCACGTACCACGCGCTATCGGCTCGAGGCCGAGGGCGGTGCGTCGGCGGCGCTGCTCATCCAGGTGTCGCCGAAGGTTGCTCTCGCCCGCCCGACGGTTGCCGACCCGTTCACCCTGCGGGGAACCGTGCGCCCGAAGCTGCGCGGTGCTCTCGTGACGATAGAGCGACGACGTGGGACGACGTGGGCTCCCGTCGGCGAGGCGACGACCGATTCGGCCGGCGCCTTCGCAGTAGGCCTCGACGACGTCGTGCCTGTGGGTGCGTATCGCGCGCGCGTCCCGGCACTCGGCGGGTACGCCGCCGGAGCCTCGCCGGTACTGCAGGTGATCGGGTGAAGCGGCTCGTGCTTGTCGTCGGGGTCATCGCGGCCTGGCTGGCGCTGCCCGCGGGCGCTGAAGCCGCCCGAGTGGCGGTGGGCCTTGCTCCGGGTGCGAACGCGAGAGCCGTCGAAGCGGCCGTCGCGCGCCGGACGGGGACGCGGCCGGAGAGCTTGCGGCCGATCCCGGCCCTGGTCGTCGATGTCCCCGAAGGCGTGTCGCTCAGGGGCATCGCCGGAATCCGGTACGTCGAGCCGCTCGTCACGCGGCAGCTCTCCTACACACCGAACGATCCGCTCACAGCGAAGCAGTGGTATCTCTCCCACTCCGGCTTCTACTCGTCCTGGCTCACGCTGCCGTCGTTCGAGTCCGTCCCCGTCGCCGTGATCGATTCCGGGGTCGATGCGAGCCATCCCGATCTCGCCGGGAAGATCCTCGACGCGGAAAGCTTCGTCGGAGGCTCGGCGCGCGTCGACACCCTGGGCCACGGAACGTTCGTCGCCGGCCTCATCGGCGCCGGCGTGAACAACGGCATCGGCATCGCCGGGCTCGCTCCGTCGTCCCAGCTCCTCGTCGCGAAGGTGGTGACGAAGTCGCGGGCGATTCCGGTCGAGGCCGAGGCGAAGGCGATCCGGTGGGCCGTCGACAACGGCGCACGCGTGATCAACATGAGCCTCGGCGGCATCCGCGATCCGCTCGATCCCGACCGCGACACCTACTCACGACTCGAGGCCGACGCCGTCGCCTACGCCGTCGCCAACGGGGTCGTCGTCGTCGCGGCGGTCGGCAACTCGGATGCGGCGCCGTCGAGCCCTTGGCAGTACGCGAGCTACCCGGCCGCGCTCCCGCACGTACTCGGGGTGAGCGCGGTGACCGATACCGGGGCGGTTCCGTCCTTCTCGAATCGAGATGCCGTCTACAACGACATCGCGGCGCCGGGTCTTCGCATCCTCTCGATCCTCCCCCGGCCGCTTACCGCCCGCTACCCGGCATGCAGTGAGCAGGGCTATTCGAGCTGCGGTCCTGAGGATTACCGCGAGGCGCAGGGGACGTCGTTCGCCGCACCGCAGGTCAGCGCCGCTGCCGCCGTGTTGCTCAGCCTTCGCCCGACGCTGCGTCCCGAGCAGGTGACGAAGCTCCTCCAGGCGACGGCGGTCGACCTTGAGCCCGCCAGCGGCTGTTCGGCGTGCGTCGTCGGCCGCGACGCGTATTCGGGCTGGGGCAGGCTCGATGTCGGAGAGGCCATCGCAGCCCTCGGCCGCCGGCTCCCCGAGCGCGATTACTACGAGACGAACGACGATCTCGGGTCGCGCGCGTACGTCACCCACGGCTCGAACAGGCGGCTGCACGCGACGGTCGACTTCTGGGACGACCAGGACGACGTATACGCCATTCGGCTCGGCCGCGGCCAGCCTGTGTACGTCGGTCTCACGGGTGAGGACACGACGGTCGATCTGAGTCTCGCGCTCTGGACCGGAAAGGCGAGATCGGTCGAGAACGTCGCCGACTTCCGCTACCGCGTGGCGACCTCGGCCCGCTCCGGATCGCGTCAGTACCTCTCGTTCAGACCCAAGGCGAGCGCCACGGTCTACGTTCAGGTCCGCATGGCGAGCCCCGGCACGACGCGGTACCGCCTGACGATCGTCAAGGGCTAGCGGTCGAGCAGCTCTTCCTCGGGCACAGCGCGCAGCACGCGAGCCGGTGAGCCCACGACGACCACGCGAGCGGGAACGTCCTTCGTGACGACCGCGCCCGCGCCGACGAACGCCTCCTCGCCGATCTCGATGCCGGGACAGAGGATCGCGCCGCCCCCGACCCTGGCACCACGGCGGATGGTCGGGCCCTTCATCAGCTCGTGGCGACGTTCCGTGCGGCCCATGAAGTTGTCGTTCGTCGTCACGACGCACGGTGCGATAAAGACGTCGTTCTCGAGCGTCGAGTACGCCGTGATGTAGGCCTCCGCCTGGATCTTCGTGAAATCTCCGATCGTCGTGTCGTTCTCGACGAGCGATCCGCGGCCGAGGACGACGTCGTCGCCCACCGTCACGCGCTCGCGCACGCACGACTGGTCGCCGAGGATCACGCGCGCGCCGATCGTCGAGCCGGCGAAGACGATCGCTCCGGTCGAGACGATTGTCCCTTCGCGAATCTCGGTCGGCGGCAGCGGCTCGCGTTTCGCCGTCGAGCGAGGCGACAGCGACGGCTGCTTTCCGACCACCGCATGCTCGAGGATCTTCACGCCCTCGCCGAGCACCGTGCCCGGGTAGACGACTGCCGTCGGATGGATTTCAGCTGCCATCGAGCGAGGCCGTGAGCATGTCGAGCGCACGCACTACACGGGCACCGTCCCGGGCCGTCTTGCGGCGGTCGCCTTCACCCGACACGAGCCGGAGGAACTCCTGGCACTCGAGCTTCAGCGGCTCGTCGGTCGCGATCTTCGGGATGTGGATGTCACCCGTACGCGTCTGCCACTCGCCGTACGTGTTCACGGGCTTCCACGGCGACTTCTCGTAGACCGTGACCTTCCGGTCGAGCTCCATGTCGTCGAACACGGCCATCTTCTCTTTCCCGACGACGGTCATCTTCCGCATCTTGTGCGGGTCGAGCCACGACAGGTGCATGTGCGCCACCCGGCCGGACGGGAAGCGTAGGTAACAGAACACGACGTCCTCGACGCCCGGCTGGAGGAAGTCGCGACCGAGTGCGATCGCGTCGACCGGGTCCTCGTCGAGGAGGTAGAGGATGACCGACAGGTCGTGCACGCCCAGTGACCACAGCGCGTTCTCGTGCGGGCGAATGCGCCCGAGGTTCTGGCGGTTGCCGTACACGCAGAGCACCTCACCGAGTGCGCCCGAGTCGACGAGCTCCTTCAGCTTCTGGACGCCCGGGTGATACAGCAGCAGATGACCGGGCATGAGCACGAGGTCGCGCTCCTCGGCGATCGCGACCAGCTCGTCGATCTCCGTGGTCTTCATTGCCGGAGGCTTCTCGACGAAGACGTGCTTGCCGGCCCCGAGGGCCTGTTTCGCGAGCTCGTAATGCGTCGGGACGGGCGTTGCGATCACGACGGCGTGCAGGCCGGGGTCGGCGAGCATCTCGTCGAACGAGGACGCCCAGCCGGCCTGCGGGTAGCGGGCTGCGAACTCCGGCTCCTTGCCGTCGGCCGGGTCGGTGAGCCAGACGAGATCGGCCAGGTCGGCGAAGTTGCGCGCGAGGTTCTTGCCCCACTCGCCCAGGCCGGCTTGACCGACGCGAACGGTCAAAGCTTCCAGACCTTGTCCGAGCGTCGACCGTTCGTGCCGGTGGCGTTACGGAGGTCGACGACGAGCCGCGCGTCGTCGACGAGAGCGTCGTAGTCGATGCCCGAATGATCGGTGACGACGACCACGCAGTCGTAGTCGGCCGGCTCGAGCGCGACGGACGACATCTCCAACTCGTGCTCGGCGAACGACGGCACGTGCGGATCGTGGTAGGAGACGTTCGCTCCCGCGTTCGCGAGGAGCTGGATGAGCTTGATGGCCGGCGACTCGCGCGTGTCCGAGATGTCGGGCTTGTAGGCGACGCCGAGGACGATGATCTTCGAGCCGGAGAGCGAGCGTTGCAGCGTGTGGTTCATGGCCTGCGAGACGAGCGAGCGGCAGAAGTACGGCATCGACTCGTTCACCTTGCCCGCGAGCTCGATGAACTCCGTGTAGAACCCGAACTCGCGCGCCTTCCACGTAAGGTAGAACGGATCGATCGGGATGCAGTGCCCGCCAAGCCCCGGCCCCGGCTGGAACGACATGAACCCGAACGGCTTCGTCGCGGCGGCCTCGATGACCTCCCAGACGTCGATGTCCATCCGGTCGCAGAGCTGCGCCAGCTCGTTGACGAGCGCGATGTTCACCGACCGGAAGATGTTCTCCAGGAGCTTGGTCAGCTCCGCCGCCTCGGGTGACGACACCGGGTGGACCTGCTCGATCGCGGTCGCGTAGAGAGCTGCCGCAGCGGCTGTCGACGCTTCGTCGATTCCGCCCACCACCTTGGGGACGTTCTTCGTCGTCCAGTCCTCGCGTCCGGGATCGACGCGCTCGGGTGAGAAGGCGAGGTGGAAGTCGGGGCCTGCTTTCAGGCCGCTCCCGCGCTCGAGTATCGGCTGCACCTGCTCGCGCGTCGTGCCCGGATATGTCGTCGACTCGAGCACGACGAGATGTCCCTTGCGGAGTCGGCTCGCGATCTCGGCTGCGGCCGAGACGAGGATGCGCAGGTCGGGCTCGCGCTGACGCGACAGCGGTGTCGGTAGCGCAACGAGGATCGCGTCCGTCGCGCGAAGCTCGTCGTAGTCCGTCGTCGCCGCAATCAACCCTGCGTCGACGAGTGGTTTGAGGACCTCTCCCGGAACGTCCTCGATGTAGCTCTCGCCCGCGTTCAGCTGCGCGACGCGCTCGGCGTCGACGTCCACGAGCAGCGCAAGCCTGCCGGCGTCGGCGAAGGTGCGTGCGAGAGGCAGGCCGACATAGCCCGCCCCGACGATGGCGACGTCGCGCTTCATCGGGTCGGGATCGTAGCGGCGAGCACCTGGGCGATCCGTTCGGACGCGTGGCCGTCGCCGTAGAGCACCGGCAGGTTGTGCGGCATGGTGGCACCATGAACGGCCTGTGCGATCAGCGCGGCGTCGGCAGGTACGAGCACGTTCGCACCGACCGCGACCGTGTCCACCCACTCGGTCGACGGCCTGACGGTGACGCACGGCACGCCGTACCAGTACGCCTCCTTCTGCAATCCGCCCGAGTCGGTCACGACCACGCGTGCCTGTGAGGCGAGCGACGCGAGCTCGAGGTAGCTGAGCGGCTCGATCACCCGAACGTGGTCGCCGAGTGCGAGCGCCGCCTCTTCCATGCGAGACCGTGTGCGCGGATGGACGGGAAAGACGACGAGCTCGTCGAGCGTGTTCAGGGCGTCGACGATCGCGGCGAGTCGTGGAAGCTCCACGTTCGCTTGCCGGTGGATCGTGGCGACGACGTAGGAGCGAGGCTCGTACGGAACAGGGAAGGCCGCTCGCGCGACCGGGGCGAAGATGCGCGACGCATCGGCCATGACGTCGCCCACGACGTAGATCCGTCCCAGGACACCTTCCGCGTTCAGGATCTGGCGAGAGCGGTCGTCCGGGCAGAAGAGCAGCCACGACAGCCTGTCGGTCTCGATCCGGTTGTGCTCCTCGGGCATCTCGAGGTCCCGGCTGCGCAGCCCGGCCTCGACGTGCGCGATGGGAATAGACGCGTCCCCGGCCGCCCGCGCCCCGGCGACCGTCGAGTTCGTATCGCCGTAGACGAGGACGATGTCGGGCTCCTCCTCACGGATTCGCGCGGCGATCGCCGGGCGCATCTCCTCTGTTTCGGATGTCTTGAGGTCGAGGCGGTACCGGGGCGTGGGCACGCCGAGTTGGTCGAAGAAGACCTGGGAGAGCGTGTGGAACCAGTGCTGCCCGGTGTGCAGGACGACCTCGTCGATCTTCGCCGCGCGCAGAGCGGCCGAGAGCGGCGCGGCCTTGATGAACTGCGGCCTGTTCCCGACGACGGTGAAGACCTTCATGTCCGAAGGCTACGGACGCCGGGAGCGGACGCGCTCGACGAAGCCCGCGATCGACGAGACCTTCTGCGCCGAGCCTTCGAAGCGCGTGTCGTACACCGGGCGGTAGTAGTCGTAGAGCCAGATGATCAGCGTGATGAGATAGGCGAAGAAGACGCCGTAGCGGAAGTTGAAGCTCGAGTCCCCGCGCAGCAAGACGGTGGCGAGCCAGACGAAGAGGACGTTGAGTCCGAGGCGCAGGCCGAAGCTCACGGCCTGCGACTCGATGCTGAACCCGCCGCGACTGGCGAACCAGACGCTCACGAAGGTGTTCGCGATGACGACCGCCGTGACGCCGACTGCGATCTGCAGTGGCGTCATGTCGACCGCCGGCAGGATCTGTACGAAGATGATGCAGATGAGCGTGAGCAGGCCAAGAGCCTTCTCGAAGAGCTCCGGCGAGCTGAGCTTGCTCGCGCGCACGAGGTAGGCGTGGCGCTCGTGCGCCTCGTCCATCGTCGTCGGGAGTGGATCGGCGAGCCAGCGGTAGGCCCAGTCCGGTCTTCGGACGCGTGGGCGCACATACACCAGGAGGTAGGCGACGAGCGCGAGTGCCACCACCATCGCGAGTACCCCGAGCCATGGCCGCTCGCGGATCACGTCGGTCGTATCGAGTTGCGCGACGTGAATCCAGTACTCCTGCGGCAGCTTGACCACGACCCAGATGAACACCGCCGCGAGCAGCCAGAAGCGGGCCGAGACGTGTGAGGGGTCGCGTCGTAGGCGAACGAGCTCGTAGAAGATGAAGAAGTACTCGAACGTGTTGGGGAAGACGAGCAGCATCCAGCGCTGATCGGCAAGCTCGAACAACGTCACCCCGACGAGGCGATAGAAGAACAAGAACTGGCTGATGCGGAATGCTGCGTCGCTCGTCCAGTTCCGCAGCGTCGAGAGGTACGCGATCGACAGGTAGTAGATGTCGAGCGCCTTGTCGAAGCCCTGATAGGGCCCCGTCTCCGATGTGTCGATCGACGTGTACTGCTGGAGGAGTGTCTGGTCGGCCGCGTCGAGGAGGAGCGCTGCGGCGATGATCAGCGGGAAGCGCGGGATGAAGAGCGGCAGGACGAGCCGCGAGGAAACGATCGCGACCACGACCGCGGCGTCCCCCGCGCTGGTTGCCAGAAGGTCCGACAGCGCCACCAGGCGCGGAATCTATGTGCTCACGCAGTGTGTGACGGCAGGCCGTCCGGGAGGGTCAGACCGCGACTCGCGTAACCGGCACTCCCTCGATCTGACCCGGCACCTGGGCCAGCTCTCCCTCTTCGAGCCACGTCGCACTCTCGCCTGCGCGTAGCGCGACGATGACGCGATCAGGCTCATGTTCGGCGATTGCGTCGAGCACTGCCTGGCTGGGAACGTCAGGCGTCACCTCGATCGCAGACGTCGGCGCCGACGCGTCGTGCGAGATCGACTCCGCAACGTCCCGCGCCAGCTCGCGCGCGTCTCCCTCGTCGTTCGCGAGCCACTGGAGCCGGGACTGCTCGACTGCCGGAACGACGACGATCAGATCGTCGGATGGGTCGACGTGTGCGGCGAGCGCGCCTTCGGGTAGCTCGGTCGTGGAGACGACGACGATGCGGGCCATGGGTTGAACATACCCCCGCCGGAGCGAGTTCAACCGCCGACGTTCGATAAGACGAACGAGGGCCGGCGTGCCGGCCCTCGTCGTAGCTCAGCGGGCGAGTGGCTACGCGCGCGATTCGGCGCTGTCCGGCTCGTGGTCATCGACGCGATCCTCCACGTCGTCGCCGATGTCTTCGACCTTGTCCTTCACGTCCTCCCAGGCGTCACCCGCCTTGTCCTTGGCTTCGCCCCACTTCTGCTGGAGCTCGCCCTCCGTCTCCTTCGCCTTGCCTTCAACGCGGTCGCTGTCCACCGTGTGCCCCTTTCGGTCGCATTGTGAGAACTGGTTGATGTGTGCCCACTCCCACATGGGCGCAAACGCACCGGGTCTTGAAATGCGAGGAGAGGCAGTCGCCCGCCTCTCCTCGCGTTCCGAGGTGGCTACTAGCCCGACGAAAGCGGGACCTGAACGAGGCGGTAGCCGGCGACGCCCCCGAGCGGCGGGTCGCTCGCGCGGTACGCCTTCACGAAGAACTGCACGTTGAAGCCGCTTCGCGGCTGCGGGAACTGCTGGTTCGGGACGAGGGTCAAGGTCGCCCACCCGTCTCGGGCCGTGACCTGCGTCTGTCCCTGTACGACACGCGGCGTTGCTCGCATGAACACCCGCGCTCCACTGACGGGCCGACCACCACGGGCGGTCACTTGAACGCGCGCCGTGATCGAAGCGGTTCTGCTCGTCACCGGGTTCGGCGTGAAGCGAACCTGCGAGACGACGAGCCGATCGCCCGCAGCCTGGAGTGCCCCAGCGTCGATGACCCCCGTGGTCGGAGGTGGTGTGGTGCCGCCGCCGACCGTCGCGGTCGGATTGGAGATGGCCGACGTCGAGCCCCGATCGTTCCGGGCGATCACCCGAACGCGGATCGTGCGCCCCCGGTCGGCGTCGCGGACCTCGTAGGTCGTGTCCTCGGCACCCTGGATCTCGCTGCAGTTGGCACCCTCGGTGTTGCAGCGCAGCCAGACGTACGAATACGTGATGGGCTGATCCCCCGCCCACTGGCCGCGGCTTGCCTGCAGCGTCGCGCCGACCGCCGCGTTTCCTGTGATCCTCGGCTCCGTCGTGTTCGTCGGCCGGGCCGAGATCACGATGTTGGTCGGGTTCGAGGTTGCACGGGTCGTACCGTCGGCGTTCGACGCGACGACCTGCGCGCGAATCCTGAATCCCGCGTCTGCCTCGCGCAGGGTGTAGGAAGCGTTGCTCGCATTCGAGATCCGGCGGCAGTCCGAGGCGTCGGCGGCGCCACGGCCGTCGCACCTGAACCATCGGTACGCGTAGTTGATCGGATCGGTGCCGGACCATGTTCCTCGAGTCGTCCGGATGACCTGACCAACCCGCATGGTTCCGGACACGCGTGGCTCGGCAGTGTTCACCGGCGCGACCGCCGGTGCGGCAGACGACTCCTCGGCGGCCCAGGTCGCAAACAACCCGCCCACGAGGGCGATGGCGGCTGCGATGCCGGCGATCGCGACGTACGCACGATAGGGCGGCGTCAGCTCTCTCTTGTTCATTTCTCGGCTCCCTTCGTTGTTGCTCTCCAGGTTGGACATACCCACCACGCGTGATTCGGACACACGAGACCGCGGGCGCTTACCGAAGGCTTACGAGTGCGCCTCTCCGGGAAGCCCTGGGTACCGCTCAGCTCGGCAGTTGCGGCGCGCCGTGCCCGAGCGAGAGCGCGCTC
>Ga0075344_1000049_pt1 | contig 14647 bp, 16 predicted proteins | sample RushOxbow_ThreeS_FD_120075 | JGI IMG/M metagenome (GOLD analysis project Ga0075344, IMG submission 120075) | Natural and restored wetland microbial communities from the San Francisco Bay, California, USA, that impact long-term carbon... | ecosystem: Environmental > Terrestrial > Soil > Wetlands ...
CAAGCCTCGTACCAGATCGTCGACCGCGCGCTCGAGCAGCCGGTCTTCCAGGATCTCTTCAAGGTCGCGCTCCGCGAATCGCACACGACGCTCGTCCAGGTTCTCGAAGGCGGCGGCGATCGCGTGTCGACGGAGGGCGGCGAGGTGACGCTCGACCTGCGCGCCATCATCGTCGAGGCGGCCGATCGGATCGGGATCGGCGACCAGGTCGTCGACCGCATCCCGGCCGATGCGGGACGGATCGTGATTCTCCGATCGGACGAGCTCGACACCGCCCAGAGCGCGGTCGAGCTCCTGAAGACGCTCGCGTGGGTGCTGCCGATCCTCACGCTCATCGCGTTCGGGTTCGCGGTCTGGCTCGCCCGAGATCGCCGGCGCGCGGTGCGCGGCGTCGGCGTGGTCCTCGTCGTCGTCGGGCTCGTCGGCCTCGCGGCGGCACGCATCACGCGGAACTACCTCGTCAACGAGCTCGTCGCCCGTCGCGACGACCGCGAGGCTGCGAACAACGCCTGGGACATCCTCACCGAGCTCATGCGCGGATCGTTCCGGCTCATGGTCGTCGTGGGACTCCTCTTCCTGCTGGCGGCATGGCTCGCCGGCCCCGGCCGCCGAGCGCTCGCGACGCGGGGCTGGCTCGCGCCGGGCCTGGCGAACCGGGCGTGGGCGTACGTCGCGCTCGCGGTCGTCGGACTCGTCCTTCTGCTGACCACCGAGGTCGCGGACTTCGCCCGTCTCGTCGTCGTCGCCGTGCTCCTCGCTCTCGGCGCGACGTGGATCGAGCTCACGAGGCGGCAGACGGCGCTCGAGTTCCCGGACGCCGAGGCGTCGACATTCTTCTCCGACACATGGTCACGCATGTCGTCGTGGTGGGACGAGCAACGGGCCGCCTCCGCAGCGCGCGGCGCGTCCCAGAGTGTCCCGCCCCCGCCGCCGGCGACCGATGTGTCGGGACGCCTCGCTTCTCTCGCGGAGCTCCACGCGAGCGGTGCCTTGAGCGACGACGAGTTCGCGGCCGCGAAGGCCCGCGTCCTCGCCGGCGAGTAGAAGGCTCATCGCGCTAGGCGCCGAACTCGGCGCCGTGGACTCGAACCTGACGCGCGCGCTCGTCACCGCGGCCATCTGGCTCGCGATCGTGATCGCGGTGCGCGTGCTGCTCAACAAGGCGTTCGACCAGTACGAGCGCCGACTCGCGGAGACCGACCCCTCCGTGGCGGCACGCCGCCGGACGACCTTCGGGTTCCTGCTTCGCGTGACCGTCGCCGTGGTCGTCATCATCGGAACCTGGAGCGTCCTGTCGATCTTCCCCGCGACACAGCAGGTCGCGAGCGCATTCCTCGGATCCGCAGCTGTCCTCGCCGTCATCGCCGGACTCGCGCTGACGACGCCGCTCGGCAACCTCGGCTCGGGCGTCCTCCTTGCGTTCACACAGCCCGTGCGCCTGGGCGACCGAATCACGGTGAACGAGCACAGCGGGATCGTCGACGAGATCTCCCTCAGCTACACGGCGCTCGCGACGGACGAGGGGCGCCGGATCTTCGTCCCCAACACCACGATGGTGTCGACGATCCTCGTCAACCGCTCCGTCGACGACCCCCGCCGTCTCGTCACCGTCGATCTGCCCGTGCGACTCGGTGGCTCGCTGGCTGAGGCACGACGCCTGACGATGGAGGCCGCAGCCGCGGTCCCGCAGGGCGAGGACCTCGCGCTCTACGTCCAGATCGGCGAGATCACCGAGCGCACGGCCTGGCTCCACGTGGTCGCATACGCGCCGTTGAACGCCGACGTTTCTCAGGTCGGCAGCGAGATCCGAGAGCAGGCCGTGGCAGCACTAGCGTCCGCGGATCTCCTTCCCGCCTAGAGGTCGAGACTCTCGCCGGGTCGCAGCACGGTCACCTCGACCTCCGGTGCCGCCTCTTGCATCGCCGCGAGGAACGCAAGAGGGGGCAGATCGACGAAATCGGGGCGGCCTGCCAGCCCGAGGTGGATCGGAAAGTACGTCCCCCAGTGGATCGGAACGACCCGGGCCGGCCGAATGCGAGCCGCAGCCTCGGCAGCTCCGGCGGGATCGAGGTGACCCCCCTTGCCCAGGTCCGGCCCCCAGCCCCAGATCGGGATGAGGGCGAGATCCACCGGGCCGAGCTCCGTCATGCCCTCGAAGAGGTCGGTGTCCCCGGCGAAGTAGACCGACTTCGAGCCGGAGACGGTGAAGCCGAGCGGTTGCGCGGCGACGCCGAGCGGACTCCGACTGCCGTCGTGCACAGCCGGAACCGCAGTGATCTTCAGCGCGCCGATCGAGAGCGTCTCGCCCACTTGGACCTCGAGCACGGCTTCGAAGCGACGCTTGCGCAGGAGCCCACCGAGTCCCTTCGGGACGATGATCGGGATCTTCTTGCCGAGTCGCTCGAGCGACGGGAGATCGAGGTGGTCGTAGTGCGCATGCGAGATCAACACCGCATCGACGCCGCGACGCGTCCGCGCGGCGACGGGCGTCGAACGGCGCAGGTGAGCGACACGATTCCTCAGCAGCGGATCGGTGAGCAGGCGCACGCCGTCGAGATCGAGGAAGACCGTCGCGTGCCCGACGTATTCGATCCGCGCCACACCGGGACGGTATAGCGCTCAGACGCGGCCGCGACTTGCCCGCGGAGGTGGCCGACGTGGACACGGGCAGGGATCAGACCCGAGGGTCCGACCCCTGCCCGTCGTCTCAGACGCAGTCCTTGAGCCCCTGGGCCTCGGGCAGCGACTCGAGCTTCTTCAGCGTGTTGTTCTCGATCTGGCGAATGCGCTCGCGGGTGACGCCGAACGTCTGCCCGACCTCCTCGAGCGTGCACGGCTGCGAGCCGTCGAGTCCGTACCGGAGCTCGATGACGCGCCGCTCGCGATCCGGCAGCGCAGCCAGCGCCAGCTCGACGTCCTCGCGCCGCAGCGAGAGCGACGCCGTGTCGAACGGCGACTCCGCCTGCTCGTCCGGGACGAAGTCGCCGAGCGACGAGTCGTCCTCCTCGCCGATCGGCTTCTCGAGCGAGATCGGGAGCTGCGACATACGAAGGATCTCGCGCACTTCCTCGGTATCGATCTCGAGCTCCTCGGCGATCTCCTCGGGAAGCGGCTCGCGGCCAAGCCGCTGCACGAGCTGACGCTCCATGTGCACGACCTTGTTGAGCTTCTCGACCATGTGCACCGGGATGCGGATCGTCCGGGCCTTGTCGGCAATCGCCCGCGTAACGGCCTGGCGGATCCACCAGGTGGCGTACGTGGAGAACTTGAAGCCGCGGCGATAGTCGAACTTCTCGACCGCGCGGATGAGGCCGAGCGATCCCTCCTGGATGAGGTCGAGAAACGAGAGCCCCCTGCCCAGGTAACCCTTCGCGATCGAGACGACGAGCCGTAGGTTCGCCTCGATCATGTGCTGCTTGGCTCGCATGTCGCCGCGCTCGATGGCCTTCGCGAGCGAGACCTCCTGGTCTGCCGTCAGGAGCGGCACTTTCCCGATCTCGCGCAGGTAGAGCCTGAGCGAGTCGAGCGAGGGCTCGACGGAGAGATCGAGCTTCGGCTCCACCTTCTCCTCTTCGACCGCAATCGGCTCCACATGCGGGAGGTCCTTGTGCTCCTCGCCCTCGTGCAGCTCGATCGCGTGGTCGATCAGGTACGCGTAGAAGTCCTCGATCTGCTCCTTCGTGAGCTCGACGTCGTCGAGGCCGGACACGATCTCGTCGTATGTGAGGAACCCTTTCTCGAGCCCTTGCTCGACCAGGCGTTGGAGCTCCTCGACTTCGGGAAGGGCGATATCGACAGACAGCATGGGTCGGGCTTTCTCCTCTCGCGCTCGAACGGATACTGACCTTGCGACCTGCATGAGCCGGCCCGCCTGCCGCCCCGGCTCCCACCATGAAGCGCGCGGATCGTAGTCCGAAAAAGCCAGTTGTGGAAGGGGTCCGAACGGTTAACGTGCGGCTTCGTTCCGGAGCGCACGAACCTCGCCGACGACCTCGCCGCGCGAGTTCGTCACACATGCGCTGCCGAGCTCGCCCGGATCGAAGCCGAGCTGCTCGAGGAACGCGGCGAGTGCCGGGCCGAGTGGGCGCTGTGCGCCGTCCTCCACTTTCAGAGCCACGCCGAGTCCGTCCCGTGCGGCGCACAGCAGGCCCTCCGCCCCGCCCTTCGCCACCCAACCGCCGCCGAGACGCATGAGCTCCGTGTCGGGTGCCCCGTCGCCGCGGACGAGCTCCGGACACGACCGCATCGCATCGGCCACGCGCCTGCCGCCGTCGAGGCTGTCGAGCCGCGAGAACGCATGGGCCGCCCGCTCGAGCGTCAGCGCGTACGTCGGCACGCCACAGCCGTCGACAGCCGTCGGTGGCGACGTCACCTCGGCCGCACTCTCGATCTCCACCGCCATCGCCGCCTGACACGGGTGCGACGCGAGCCGGTAGCCCTCCGTCGGCCAGCCCCGCTCGCGACAGAGGAGGAGCATCGCCGCGTGCTTTCCCGAGCAGTTGTGCTCGAGCCGAGTCGGCTCGGGACCACATTCCAAAGCCTGCTCCGTCGCGCCCGCCTTCGCGAGAAGGCTTCGCACCGGCTCGAGCTGGTCGGACCGATGGAGATGCGACGCGCACGCGATCGCGATCTCGGCGTCCTCGAGATCCGGTCGGGCGCGTACGACAGGCAGCGCCTGGAGCGGCTTGGCCGAGCTGCGGAAGTAGGTCAGGTGAGCCGCGTCTCCGGCGGCGGCGACCACCTCACCGTCGGAGACCGCGACGGCATGGACACGATGCCGTGCTTCCTCGAGCCCGCCGCGCGTGCTCACGACCGTGATGTGCTCCATCCGGGGCACGAGCGTAGTCGTGTTTGCGCGACACGCACTAGGGTAAGGGCGCAAGTTCACGGCCGAAGCTCCGCTCCGGCCGCCGTCGCAAGCAAGCAAGGGAGGGGAACCATGCGTGACCGACACCTTCGGGTGCCGTTCGTGGCCTTCATGGCCGCGGTCGCCGCGACACTCGTCGCGTTCGTCCTGCCAGGAGCCGCCACGTCGGCGCCGCCCGGCTGCGAGACCCGCACCAACACCACATATCAGCAGCTCCTCACGTGCGTGACGCTAGGCGGCGTCCGTGAGCACCAGGCGGCGTTCCAGGCGATCGCCGACGCCAACGGCGGCACGCGGAGCGCGGGCACGCCCGGCTACTCGGAGAGCGTTGAGTATGTCGCGAACCTGCTCGAGGATGCCGGGTACGACGTTACGCGGACCGACGTCCAGTTTCCGAGCGCGACGCTGCGACAGCTGACCCAGGTCGCCGCCGACTACGAAACCGGGCCATTCACCGGGAGCGGGTTCGGGACCGTCACAGCGTCAGTGACCGCAGTCGACATCAATCTTGTTCCGCCGCGCGCGAACACGAGCGGCTGCGAGGCCGCTGACTTCGCCGGCTTCCCGGCCGGCAACATCGCCCTCATGCAGCGCGGTACGTGCGCGTTCGCGGCGAAGGCCCTGAACGCACAGGCTGCTGGCGCATCGGCGGTCATCATCTTCAATCAGGGGAACACGCCCGATCGCGAGGGCCTCATCGTCGGGACGCTCGCGCCGAGCGTCGCCACGATTCCCGTCGTCGGGGCAGGCTTCGCGAACGGCGAGAGCCTCTCGGCGCCCGGCTCGACGGCCACCGTCGTCGTCGAGGTCCTGACCGACTCGAACGTCATCGCGGAGAAGGCGGGCACGAACATGGACAACGTGGTCATGGCCGGCGCCCACCTCGACTCGGTCCCCGCGGGACCGGGCATCAACGACAACGGCTCGGGATCGGCTGCTCTGCTCGAGACCGCGCTGATGATGGCCAAGGTCAAGGCACCGAACACGGTGCGTTACGCGTGGTGGGGCGCGGAGGAGCTCGGTCTCCTCGGCTCGAGCGCGTACGTCGGCGGCCTCACGCAGGCCGAGCGAGATCGCATCGCGATGTACATGAACTACGACATGGTCGGTTCGCCGAACTACATCTTCATGGTGTACGACGCCGATCAGTCGAGCTTCCCGCCCCCGGCGGGAGTGCCGATCCCGGACGGATCGGAGGCGATCGAGGACGTGTACGAGTCGTACTACACGATGGTCGGTGAGCCGTACGACGACACGCAGTTCTCCGGTCGCTCGGACTACCAGGCGTTCATCGAGGCGGACATTCCATCGGGCGGCCTCTTCACGGGTGCCGAGGGCATCAAGACCGCCGAGCAGGCGTCGATCTGGGGCGGCACCGCGGGTGCGCAGTACGACCCGTGTTACCACCTCGCCTGCGACACGTACGCGAACAACAGCGACCACGCGCTCGAGGTCAACAGCGACCTCATCGCGTTCGCGCAGCTCACCTTCGCGTTCTCGACCGAGAGCGTGAACGGCGTGCCCGGCAAGAACGTGCCGGGATCGGCGTCGATGCCGCTGCCGGAGCCTGCAGGGCCTGAAGGCACATTCGGCTCGTAAGCGTCACCACCCAGGGTCGGGCGCTATGCCCGACCCTGGGTTTCTCTCTCAATCTCTTGGCAACGGTCGGTACATCCCGTATGTTCCGCGATCATCGACCGTTATCCCGACTACGACCTCGACGACGTTCTCGTCGTCGCAGACCCCAAACAGCTCCGGGCGCTCGGTGACGCCTCGCGTGCGCGAATCGTGGGGCTTCTCCGCGAGCGCGCCGCGTCGACGACCGAGCTCGCGGCGGCACTCGACTCTCCGAAGGGGACCGTGGGTCACCACCTCAAGGTGCTGGAGGCAGCCGGGCTCGTCCGAGTCGTTCGCACCCGGAAGGTGCGCGCGCTCACCGAGCGCTACTACGGACGGGTCGCGCGGCTCTTCGTGCTCAAAGGAGACGAGTCGACTCCGGAGGATCTCCGCGGCGGCGCGATCACCGCGCTCATGCTGCGCCAGGCCGCCGACGAGCTCGTCGTCACCGGTGGGGACGACACGGCGGGCATGCTGAACAGTCGGCTGACCACGAAGGACCGGCGGCGGTTCGAGCAACGGCTCAACCGCCTCGTCGCGGACTTCCAGAAGGCCGACGACCCGAGCGGAGATCGCCACGTTCTGGCGTACGCGCTCTTCAGATCAGGCCCCGGCCTCCCGCCGAGGAGGGACGGCGATGCGTAGCCTGTGGCCGAAGGGCGGCCTCTGGCGCCACGGCGACTTCCTCAAGCTGTGGGCCGGAGAGACGATCAGCGCGTTCGGCTCGACGATCGACGACATCGCGCTCCCGCTCGTGGCGATTCTCATCCTCGACGCGAGCGCGTTCGAGGTGGCCCTGCTCGGCACGGTCCTGTTCCTGCCTTTCATCCTCTTCACCCTTCCGGCGGGAGTCTGGGTGGACCGGCTCCCGCGTCGGCCGATCCTCATCGTCGGAGACTTCGGCCGCGCGGCGCTCTATGCGACCGTGCCGATCGCCTACGTCGCCGACGCGCTGACGCTCTGGCAGCTCTTCGTCGTCGGGTTCCTGGTCGGCGTGTTTCAGGTCTTCTTCGACGTCGCCTACCAGTCCTATCTCCCCACCCTCGTCGACCGCGATCAGATCATCGAGGGCAACTCGAAGCTTCAGGTCAGTCAGTCGGCAGCACAGATCTCGGGCCCCGGACTGGGCGGGATCCTGGTCGAGATCCTCACGGCGCCGTACGCCGTTCTCGTCGACGCCCTCAGCTTCGTCGCCTCGGGCGTGTTCATCCTCCGCATCCGCCAGCCTGAGGAGACACCCGAGAGGGCGACCGCCGCGGACGGTCGAAAGACGAGCTTCTGGGCGGACGTGAAGGAGGGCCTGCGCTTCGTGCTTCGCAACCCGAACCTGCGCGCGCAGGCCGGATGCACCGGGACCTCGAACTTCTTCTTCAGCCTCGCGTTCGCGGTTTTCCTCGTGTTCGCGGTGCGTGAGCTCGAGCTCTCCCCCGGCGTGATCGGGGTCGTCTTCTCGGTCGGTGCGGCCGGCTCCTTCGTCGCCGCGCTCACCGCGATGCGGCTGACGCAGCGCTTCGGGATCGGGCCGACGACGATCGCCGTGACGATGCTGCAGGGACCCGCGGTTCTGGCGATGGCCTTCGCCCCCGTCGGGAACGCGGCACTCGCCGTGCTCATTCCGGCGCAGCTCGTGCTCGGCTACATGCTCGTGACCTACAACATCGTGCAGGTCAGCTACCGGCAGGCGATCTGCCCGGCACGACTGCAGGGCCGTATGAACTCGGCGATGCGCTTCCTCGTCTGGGGCACGATCCCATTGGGAACCCTCGCCGGCGGCGCCCTCGCGACCTGGATCGGGCTGCGCGAGGCCATCGTCGTCGGCGCGTGCGGCAGCGGGTTGTCCTTCCTCTGGATCCTTCTCTCACCGCAGCGCCACCTACGTGAGATGCCCGAGCCGATCTCCGACGAGCCGATCACGAGCGATCTGGCGCCCGAGATTCCCGGAATCGGAGACCCCGTCCCGGCCGACGGCGTCTGAGCTCGCCCGCTACAACACGGTGCTATGCCCGAGTTGCCCGAGGTGGAGGCGTGGGTGCGCGAGCTCGACCCGCTCGTCTCGCGCGCGCCCATCGAGCAGGCGGGGCCGGCGCACATCGCGACGCTGAAGACGTTCGACCCGCCGCTCTCGGCGCTCGACGGCCGGCGGTTCGCCGGCGCCGAGCGGCGCGGCAAGAACCTGCTCTTCCCGCTCGAGGCGAACGATCTCGTGCTCCGTGTCCACCTGATGAGCGCCGGGCGGCTCCGCTTTCTCCCCGCGAGGGCGAAGGGGCCGAAGACGCCGATGTTCCGCCTCCGCTTCGTCGGCGGTGACGAGCTGATCCTCACCGAGGCCGGGAAGAAGAAACGCGCAGGCGTGTGGCTGGTGACTCGGGCGCAGCTCGACGCCGATCTCGGCCACCTCGGGCCGGACGCGCTCTCGCTCGACGCCGCCGGCCTCACCGCGATCCTGGGCCGCGAACGGCGCCAGCTCCACCCGCTGCTCCGCGACCAGCGAGCGCTTGCGGGGATCGGGCGAGCGCACGCGAACGAGATCCTCCTGCGGGCACGCCTCTCTCCGTTCAAGGCATCCACTGAGCTCTCGCCGGAGGAGGTCGAGCGGCTGACCGCTGCCATGCACGGCGACCTCACGCGTGCGCTCGAGCTCCGCGAGCACGGGAAGGGCGACTCGGTCGTCTACCTCGTCCACGACCGCCTGGACGAGCCGTGCCCGCAGTGCGGGACGCCGATCGCGCGCGTCGACTTCGACGAGCACACGATCTACTACTGCCCGAGCTGCCAGACCGGCGGAAGACGGCTCAAGGATCGTCGCCTGTCTCGGCTCCTGCGGTAGAGCACTCTGGACGCCTGCGGCGCGGGCCGCCATTGCTACGGTGGCCGTCGTGCCGAACGGCGTAAAGCTTGCGGAGGATCTCCAGGCTTCCTCGCCCGAGATCGCGCTGGCGCTCTCGCGTGCCGGCGTCTCGGGCGTGCAGAAGGCGGTTCGCATCCGCCGGGGCGACGCGGCGACCGTCATGGCCGCGGTAATCGACTGCACCGTCGACCTGGCCGCCGACCAGAAGGGCGTTCACATGTCGCGCTTCCCGGAGCTCTTCGAGGAGGCGATCGAGCTCGTCGTCGAGCGGGAGGCGATGCTCGTGGAGGTGCTCGCCGAGCACATCGCGAGCCGCGTCGTCGAGCGCCAGGGCGCGCTCAAGGCAGAGGTCTGGATCCGCGCCCAGTGGCCCATCCATCGCAAGACCCCTGTCACCGGGCTCGCCACGCAGGAGATGGTGACGCTGTGCGGGATCGCAGCTGCCTCGGAGGCCGGAACGCGGCGCGCCGTCGGCGTCGAGGCGACGGGGATCAACGCGTGTCCGTGCGCGCAAGGCCTGGTGCGCAATCGCGCAGCGGAGCGCCTGCTCGACGCGGGCTTCGACGGGGACGACATCGAGAAGATCCTCGAGCTCGTCCCGATCGCGACCCACAACCAGCGCGGTCGCCAGACACTCTTCGTCGGCACCGAGCAGGACCTCGACGCCGAGCTTCTCGTCGACATCGCCGAGCGCTCGATGAGCGCCCCAATCTACGACCTGCTGAAGCGCCCCGACGAGCTCTTCGTCGTCGAGCACGCCCATCTGCAGCCGCGCTTCGTCGAGGACTCGGTACGGCACGCGCTGCGTGACGCGCTGGACACGCTCCCTGCGCTCGACGACGGCGACTTCCTCCTCTCGAAGCAGGTCAACTTCGAGACGATCCACGTGCACGACGTGGTCGCCGAGCGCCACGGAACCGTCGGGGAGCTCCGTAGCGAACTCGCGACCGGCGAGCCGAGCCCGAAGCAGACAACGCTGGCCGCCTGGCTCGCCGGCTGAGCTAGGCAGCTCGCACGAGGAGCTCGTCGTGCCGGCGCGGGACGATCTCGAGGAAGACGGATTCGCCCGTCGGCTTGCGCCGGAGCTTCATGCTCAGCACGTACGCCCCCTCGATGAGCCGCTTCTGCCAGCCGTACTTCTCACGTTGCAGCCGGAGGACGAGCTCGCCCTCGTCGACGATCGTCGCCGTAGCGTCAATCGGGTCACCCGTCGGCTTCCCGCTCGCGGTGCACGGAGCGACGCGCACGTGCGGGTTGCGACGGATGCGGCGCACCTTCCACGTGTCGGCGCCCGTCGCGACGAGGACGCGGTGGCCGAGGTCGTCCGAGACGAACCACACGGGCGTAGAAGCCTGGGAGCCGTCGCGACGGAAGGTCGTGATCGAGAGGTAGCGAGCACCCTCGAGGCCGGTGAGGCCGGTCGTATCGGTCATGGCGCACCTCCTTGTCGCTCGTCAGTGTCGGCGAGCGAGCAGGGACCGCCATCGGTGGAAACCGCGGATCGCGCTGCGGACTACGCGCGGCTACGGCGCAGCTCGAACCGGTGCTCGGTCCCGGCGACGAGCCGGCGGATGTTCTGGTGGTGCACCGCGATGACCGCAGCGGCGCCGGCGATGCCGAAGACCATGATCGGCCACGGATAGCCGAACAGGACGACGAAGACGGCCAGCCCGATCGCCGTCGCGATCGACGCCAGCGAGGCGTACTTCGTCAGGGCGAAGACGACGAGCCAGACGCCGACGCAGCAGATCGCAGCCAGCGGCGCGAGCGCAAAGGTCGCGCCACCCGCAGTCGCCACCATCTTCCCGCCCTTCTCGAAGCGGAGGAAGACCGGCCTCGCGTGCCCGACCATCGCCGCCGCAGCGGCGAGAACACCGATCAGCGCGCCACCTGCCCAGAGCCCGAGCGACGCCGCGGCGAAGCCCTTCGCGAGGTCGAGCAGCGCGACGGGGATCCCGAGCGACCGCCCGTACACGCGGAACACGTTCGACGCGCCCACGTTCCCGCTCCCCTTCGTCCGGATGTCCTCGCCACGAACAAGCCTCGGCACCCAGTATCCGAACGGCAGCGACCCCAGGAGATACCCGCCGAGAATGGCGAGCAGGTCGGTCATGCGTTACTCGGTCGGGATGCGGTAGCCCTCGACCCAGCCGTTCACGACGCCCCAGTCGAGGTTCCGAAGGAACGCCTCGATATACGCCGCGCGATCGGTCTGGTAGTCGAGGAAGTAGGCGTGCTCGTAGACGTCGAGCGCGACGAGCGGTGTCGCGTTCCAGACCGGGAACGTGTTCTGCGCGTCGCCGATGTAGTTGAACAGCCGGCCCTCGTCCCAGTCGAACGCCGTCCACGCCCAGCCGCGGCCGGCCATGCCGGTCGCGCGCAGGTCTGCCCGCCACGCGTCGGCGGAGCCGAAGTCGCGCTCGATCAGAGCGCCGATCGCGCCGTCCGGGTCGCCGCCCGTGCCACCGAGATGCTCGAAGTAGATCTCGTGGTTCTTGATGCCGCCGACCGCGAACGTCAGGTCGATCTTCAGCGCGCGGACGTCGGAGTAGATCTGGTTCGCCGCGCCGAGATCGACCGTCGCGAGCGAGCCGAGGATCTCGTTCCGCTTGCCGACGTACCCCTGGTAGAGCCGGTAGTGCGCCTCGACCGAGGCGCGCGAGATGCCATCCAGCTCGAGAAGCGCCGGCTTCAGCTCGCGGGGCCTGATCTCGACGAAGTTCGACATCGTTTCCTCTCAAGGTGGGGCGGGAACGCGCGGAGCATATCCTTGCCCGGACGCAACCCGTATCGAGAGGAGCAGGCATGGCATTCACCCTTCCCGAACTCCCGTACGCGCTCGACGCGCTCGAGCCGCATATCGACGCGCGCACGATGGAGATCCACCATGGCAAGCATCACCAGGCCTACGTGGACAACGCGAACAAGGCGCTCGCCGGCACCGAGCTGGAGAACGCCTCCGTCGAGGAGGTCCTGCGCAAGCTGGACTCGCTGCCCGAGGACAAGCGCACACCCGTCCGCAACAACGCCGGCGGCCACGCGAACCACACGCTGTTCTGGGAGATCATGAGCCCGGACGGCGGTGGCGAGCCCTCCGGCGCGCTCGCGGAGGCGATCGCCGGGGCATTCGGCGGCTTCGACGCGCTCAAGGAGACAGTGACGCAGAACGGCGTGACGCGCTTCGGCAGCGGCTGGACGTGGCTCGTCTGGTCGGGATCCGCGCTCGAGGCGTACTCGACCGCAAATCAGGACTCGCCGATCATGGAGGGCCACGTGCCGCTCCTGGGGATCGACGTGTGGGAGCACGCGTACTACCTCAACTATCAGAACCGCCGTCCGGACTACCTCGCGGCCTGGTGGAACGTGGTCGACTGGGGTGCAGTCGCGGCGAAATTCGAGGGAGCGCAGGCGTAGGAGGAAGCCCATACGGCTGGCAACGGACAGTTGCAGGCCCCAATCCGCCCGGGTCGCGAGCGCGTAGCAATCCACACATGGCCACCGCGCTCGCGACTCGAGCTGGTTCTTTCACTCCAGGACCGGGAATCATCCACCTCGTGGAGCTCGCCGGGCCCACCGATGGACAGCTGATCGTGCGGGTCGCCGCGGGCGATCGCGACGCGTTCGACCAGTTGCACGGACGCTACGCCCGCGCCGTTCTCGGCCTCGCGCTGCGCCGACTCGGCGACAGGGGCCGCGCGGAGGACGCGACGCAGGACGCGTTCGTCGCGATCTGGCGGTCGGCCCGAACGTACGATCCAGCGCGCGGCAGAGGAGCCGCCTGGCTCTACGCAGTCGCACGCAACGCCATCACGGACGGCCATCGCCGAACCCCCGAGCCGACGGCAGAGCTCGAGGAGGGACCCGGGCGGGCACCGGACCCGTCCGACGAGGCGGAGCGCTCGTGGACGGCCTGGCGCGTCCACCGCGCGCTCGAAGAGCTCCCCCACCATGAGCGCCCGGTCATCGAGCTCGCGTACTGGCGGGGGCTGTCGCAGAGCGAGATCGCCGAGCAACTTGCGATTCCGCTCGGCACGGTGAAGACGCGTACGCGGAGCGCTCTCGCGCGCCTCGCCGACGCCCTCGAGGGGGAGTTGGTGTGAGGCCCGACTTCGACGAGCTCGTCGGCACGGACCTCGACCAGCACGAGCGGGCGCGGCTCGCGCGCGTCCACGAGCTGCTCGTGGCCGCAGGCCCACCTCCCGAGGCCTCCGTGTCGGCGGCCGCGCCGCGGAGACGCACGCGCCGTGGCGCCCTGCTCGCGCTGGCCGCTGCGCTCTCCGTCACCGCGTTCGCGCTCGGCGCGGCGCTCGTCGACGGATCGGCCGGACGCGCCGTCGACTACGAGGAGTCGATGGAGGGGACGGACGCCGCCCCCCGGGCTGCGGCGACCCTCATCGTCTTCGAGCTCGACGAGGCCGGCAACTGGCCGATGGAGCTTCGGGTCACGGGACTCGCTCCGCGGACGAGCGGCCGCCCGTTCGAGCTGTGGCTCACGCGCGACGACGAGCTCGCGGCGCTCTGCGGAGCGTTCGCGACATCGCCGGCCGGCTCGGCGGCCGTGCCGATGAACGCGCCGTACCGGTTCGACGACTTCGACGACTGGGTCGTCGTCGAGCGTGGAACGACGAGGCCTCTGCTCACGACGTGATTCCGCCCGAGATCCACGTCGCGACGCTGGTGCGGGCTCGGCGCGAGCGCGTGTACGACGCGCTCACGCGAGCCGACGAGCTCGACGAGTGGTTCACCAGTGGGGCAGCGGTGGACGCGCGGCCGGGCGGCGAGATGGTGTGGCGCTGGGTCGACTGGGGTCCGAACGCCTACACGGGCGAGGATCGCGGGCCGGTGCTCGAAGCGCGCCGACCAGAGCGTTTCGTCTTCCAATGGCAGGTCGCTCTCGGGGGAACCACCGTCGAGATCGACTTCGCGGAGCACCGCGACGGCACGCTCGTGCAGCTCCGTGAGCACGGCTACCCGGACACGCCCCGGGGCTGGGAGCAGCACCTGAGCTGCGCGACCGGTTGGGGCGAAGCGCTCACGCTCCTCAAGTTCTGGGTCGAGCACGGCGTGCGCTACTGAGGGCGCGCCGAATGGCGCGCTATCGTCGGAGCGTGGCGCAGTACGAGGACTTCGTGCGACACGTGCTCGCACAGGGCGAGCCGAAGTCGGACCGCACGGGGACAGGGACGCTCAGCACCTTCGGCTACCAGATGCGGTTCGATCTCGCCCAGGACTTCCCGCTCGTGACGACGAAGAAGGTGCACTTCAAGTCGGTCGCGGTGGAGCTTCTCTGGTTCCTGCGCGGCGAGTCGAACGTC
>Ga0075344_1000050_pt1 | contig 14640 bp, 18 predicted proteins | sample RushOxbow_ThreeS_FD_120075 | JGI IMG/M metagenome (GOLD analysis project Ga0075344, IMG submission 120075) | Natural and restored wetland microbial communities from the San Francisco Bay, California, USA, that impact long-term carbon... | ecosystem: Environmental > Terrestrial > Soil > Wetlands ...
CGCAGAGGTAGTCGCCCTCGAGGACACCATGTTCTTCCCCCGGCTTCGCCGCCACGCGAAGTGGATGTTCTTGTTCCTCGCCCTCGCGTTCGGGCTCGGGTTCACCCTTTTCGGAGTCGGAGCGGGAGGCATCGGCATCGGGGACGCGTTCCGAGACGCGGCCGGCGGCGAAGGCATCCCCTCGGTCTCCGACGCCGAGCAACGCGTGCTCGACAACCCGAAGGACGCCGAGGCGTTCAAGGATCTTGCGACGGCCCACCAGGCGGAAGGTGACATCGACGACGCCATCGAGGCGCTGCAGAGCTATGTCTCGCTGCGACCGAAGGATGCGGACGCGCTGCGGGAGCTGGCGGCGCTACACCTCCAGCAGTCGACCGACGCCCAGGAACGGGCGCAGATCTACCAGTACCGCTCCGCCTATCTCGCGCCGGGCGGCATCCGGGACACGATCTTCCAGCTGAAGGGCAGTCCGCTCACGCCGGATCCGATCACGAATGCCGTGAGCACGCGCTACGAGAACGAGATCGCGCTCGCGTCATCCGAGGTGGAGGCCGCGTCCGCGGCGGCGGTCGAGCAGTACAAGAAGCTCGCTGCGCTCCAACCGAACGACCCGAGCGTGCAGCTCGAGCTCGCACAGGCCGCGCAGTCGGCCAACGACATCGCGACCGTGATCGCAGCCTACGAGGCGTTCTTGAAGCTCGCACCGGACGACCCGACTGCCCCGGAAGTCAAGCGGCTCCTCGAGCAGTTCAAGCAGTTCGGCCAGTAGCGCGCGGAAGACGCGGATAGACTCGCCGGCGGTGAGACTCGCCGCGCTCGTGAGTGCCGCCTGTGCGGCGACCGTGATCCTCGTGGCCTCGGGCTGCGGCACCGGCGGGTATTCGGACGGGGGCAGCCAGGGTGCCGGCAAGCAGCTCTTCGTGCAGGCCTGTGGCGGCTGTCACACGCTCGCCGACGCCGGGACCACGAGCACGATCGGACCGAACCTCGACGATGCGTTCGCTCAGGCCCGCGAGGCAGGGATGACGTCGGCGACGTTCACCCAGGTCGTCGCGCAGCAGATCCGCTGGCCCATCCAGGAGACGTCGACCGGCTCTCCCGGCATGCCGGGGCCGGACACGACGTTGCCGCGCTGCGAGGACGTCGAAGGCGACGGCTTCTGCGTCGACGACCAGGACCAGGCGATCGACGACATCGCGGCGTACGTCGGTGCGGTCGCGGGCACGGGCATCACCGCCGAGCAGCCGACGGATGGGAAGACGATCTTCACGACGAACTGCGGCTCGTGCCACACACTGTCCGACGCGGGGACGTCAGGCGCCGTCGGCCCGAACCTCGACGAGGCCCGGCCGTCGCGTGAGACCGTCGTGGATCTGGTGACGAACGGACGCGGCGCGATGCCTTCCTTCTCGGATTCCCTCGATCAGCAGCAGATCGACGCAGTCGCCGAGTACGTGTCCGGCGCGGCGGGTCAATAGCCCGGCGTCAATCGCCCGGGCCGGGCGCGGCATCCACGACGACATGCGTGACGGGGACGTCGAAGCGAGACCGCACGGACTCGACCACACCCTTCTCGAGCCAGTTCGACTTTCCGGGCGGGTGGGTCGAGATGACGATCTCCCGCGGTCCGTACGTCCGCACGGCGTCGTCGACGGCCACGAGCGGGTCGCCGTCTCCGACGGCTCCCGTCGCCTCGATTCCGACTGACGCCAACCGGGCGAGCGTGACGTCGAGCCGTTGCTGTGCTGCTTCGCGCGCGGGGTCCTCATCCGACGTGTAGGTCTTCAGCCGCGAGTTCAGAGCAGGGCAGACCACGTGGAAGTGGGTCCGCTCGCTCAGCGCCATGGTGCTGATCGCGCTGAGGAGCTCTTCGCCGCCGAGGGTCTCGTTCGCGACCACGAGGATGCGGCGCTCGTTCGGACCGCCCTGCGCGTCAACGTGGGCCTGCTCGGGTGCCGGCCCACGTTGACGTAGGTACACCGCGACCGCGGCCGCGGTGAGCACGAGGAAGGTCAGGAAGCCGAGCACGGTCGAGATCGCGCTCGTCACGACGATCAGAGCGAAAGCCCCGATCGTGATCAGCAGGAACCGGAACGCCGCAGCTTCGCTACGGAACGGGCTCTCCATCCTCTGCGCCTGATCGCGATTCGCTATCGCGAATCGCGACCGTGCGAACCCCCGAAAAGCGTCCCTGTCGGGGCCGCCGTCGCTGAGTGAGCTCCGTCGTCCATCGCGACCACCCTAGAGCAGGTAGACCGTGGCGTACACCACGATCCACATGACGTCCACGAAGTGCCAGTAGATCCCAGGCAGCTCGACGCCGTGATGGTGCTCGGGCGAGTAGTGCCCGCGGAAGCCGCGAATGATCACCATCAGGAGCAGGCTCAGGCCGACGGCGACGTGGGCACCGTGGAGGCCGGTGAGCCCGAAGAAGACCGACGCAAAGGCGCCGTCGCCGGTGTTGAAGCCGACGTTGAGGTACTCGACAACCTGCGTGAGCAGGAACGCGAAGCCCATGATGAAGGTGAGCACCATTCCGGCGAGGAAGCCCTTGCGCTCGCCACGCTTGATGCATTGAAGCGCCCAGTGCATGGTGAAGCTGGAGGTCACGAGAATTGCGGTGTTGACTCCCGCGACGAAAACGGGGAAGTGGTACGGCTCGGGCGGCCAGTGGTCGGGGGCGCCGGGGTTGACCACCCGAACGAAGAAGTACGCGGCGAAGAACGAGCCGAAGAGCATGATCTCCGACCCGATGAACAGGAGCATGCCGAGCGTTCGCGGATCGACGCGTGAGCTCTGATTCGCAGGTGGCGGGCCGTGATGGTCGTCGTGGTGGCCGTGCAGCGGCTCGGCGTGCGCCGTCATACGACAGCCTCCACTCGCTCGTCGACGACGACGTGCTGGACAGGCACACCGCTCTGCGAGCGGAGGCGGCCGACGAGGTCGCGCCGGAGCCAGCCCGAGCGCTCTCCGGGGAAGGTCGAGACGATGATCTCGTCCGTGCGCTCCTCCTCGACGTGCTCCATCGCGGCGACGAACGGATCGGGGTGCGCGATCTGACCGTGGACGTCGATCCCTTCCGAGCGCAAGATCGCGAGAGCAGCACGGAGACGCCTTTCGGCTTCCGGATGCTCGCCACGCGCGGCGTCGCTCTGCGGGGAAACGATGAGGAAGCTCGCCGGACTCTCTGCCGCGCGCTGACGGATCCGGTCGAGCAGCGGCTCACCGACGACCGTCTCGTTCGCGACCACGAGGACGTTCGCACCAGACTTGCCGCTCACGTCGGCGATGACATGCTCGACGGGACGGTCGCCTGCCACCTTGCGGATCTCGTCGAGGAGGTTCTTGCGCAGCCAGCCGGACTTCGTCTCGGGATGGGTGCTGACGACGATCTCGTCGATCTCCTCGGAGGCGAGCACGTCCTTCACTGCTGAGAGCGGGTCGTCGTCGAACACGCCGCCGTGGGCCGCGATGCCCCCCAGGCGCAGCGCGGCGAGCACGCGGTCGAGTCTTCGTCCCGCAGCGGCCCGACGCGAGTCGCGATAGACGACGTAGCCCTCCCGAGGCTGGGTCACCGGCGCGACGACCGCGACGCGGATCGGACCCACATCGGCTCGGCGGCGCAGGGTCTCGACGAGCTCGTTGCCGACGAGCGTCTCGTTCGCGACGACGAGGACGGTGGTGACCGGCTCGTCCGTCACGCGTGAACCTCTTCCTTCTCCTCGGCCTTCTCCTTCGACGGCGTCAGCACGGCATGGCGCGCGCCGGGGACGCCGTACTCGTACGGGCCGCCCACGACCTGCGGGATCTCGTCGAAGTTGAAGATCGGCGGCGGAGAGGTGACCTGCCACTCGAGCGTGCGCGCATGCCAGGGGTTCGACTCGGCGATCGGGCCGCGCTGCCAGCTCGTGACCATGTTGTAGACGAACAGGATGAACGAGGCCCCGAGCACGAAGGACGCAATCGAGATGAAGAGATTGAGATTGCCGAACGCCGAGTCGTAGTCGAACACACGTCGCGGCATTCCGCGCAGACCCACGTAATGCATCGGGAAGAAGGTCGCGTTGAAGCTCACGAAGGTCAGCCAGAAGTGCCACTTGCCCAGCGTCTCCGAGTACATGCGGCCGGTCATCTTCGGGAACCAGTAGTAGACGCCCGCGTAGATGGTGAAGACGGAGCCGCCGAAGAGGACGTAGTGGATGTGGGCGACGATGAAGTACGTGTCCGACGCGGCGATGTCGATCGGCACCGAGCCGAGGTAGATCCCGGACAGTCCGCCGATCACGAACATCGTCACGAAGCCGAGCGCGAAGAGCATGGGAGTCGTGAGGTGGATGCGGCCGCGCCAAAGCGTCGCGACCCAGGAGAACACCTTGATGCCGGTCGGGATCGCGATGAGCAGTGTCGTGATCATCATCGGGACGCGCAGCCAGTCGGCCATGCCGGCGACGAACATGTGATGGGCCCATACGGAGAAGCCCAAGACCAGGATCCCGAGCAACGAGAGCGCCATGAGCCGGTAGCCGAAGATCGGCTTGCGGGACATCGAGGAGATGACCTCGGAGACGATCCCGAAGCCGGGCAGCATCATGATGTAGACGGCCGGGTGCGAGTAGAACCAGAAGATGTGCTGGTAACCGAGGACATAGCCGCCGCCTTCGGGCGTGAAGAAGTCGGTGTGCATGATCCGGTCGAACATCACGAAGAACTGCGAGCCCGCGATGAACGGCGTCGCGAGAACGACGAGCAGTGACGTCGTGAAGTTCGCCCAGACGAGAAGCGGCATGCGCCAGAACGTCATTCCTGGCGCCCGCATTGTGATGATCGTCACGAGGAAGTTGAGGGCCGTCATGATCGACGACGCTCCGGCCCACTGGACGCCCATGTTGAAGAAGGTCTGGCCCATCGGCTGTCCTTCGGCGAGCGGCGCGTAACCCGTCCAGCCGGCGCCGAACGCGCCGCCGGGCGCGAGGAAGCTCGCGACGAACATGATCCCGGCGATCGGCAGCAGCCAGAACGAGAGCGCGTTCAGGCGCGGGAAGGCCATGTCGGGTGCGCCGAGCATCAGGGGCACGGCGAAGTTCGCGAGGCCCGCGAACGCCGGGATGATGAAGAGGAAGATCATCAGCGTCGCGTGCACCGAGACGAGGCCGTTGTAGGTCTGCGAGTCGACGAACTGGAGCCCCGGCTCCGCGAGCTCGGCGCGGAAGAACATCGCCATGAGCCCGCCGATCGTGAAGAAGACGAACGTGGTGACGAGGTACTGGATCCCGATCACCTTGTGGTCGGTGTTGACGCGGAAGTAGTCGTGCCATGAGGTGGCACCGTGACCCGAGTGATCCTCGGGGCGGGTCGGGCGGCCGGAGATGTAGTGCAGCCAGTAGTCGAAGGCGCCGATCCCGGCGAGGAAGCCGATGGGCGCCAGCACCATCGCCCCGACCACGAGGATGATCTCGGTGTCCCACACCGGATCCCAGCCCCACCAGGCCCTGAGCGCCATGACGAGGAGCGCGCCTAGGCCGAACCCCGCGAGCGCCATCCACGCACCCCGCACAAGCCCTGCCCCGAGCAGGGTGCGGTGAGCGGAGCCACGCGGTGGCTCGAAGTGCTCCGGGTACTCGCGCACGTTCGGCTCGGGATGCGTGGCGGTCACGCGTCCTGCTCCTCGATCCAGGCGTCGAACTCCGCCTGGGTCACGACGCGCGCCTTCGCCCTCATCGTCGCGTGCCCGAGCCCACAGAGCTCGGCGCAGACGACAGCGAACTCACCCGTCTCGGTGGGTGTCACGTTGATCGTGGTCTCGATTCCGGGAACGGCGTCCATCTTCTGGCCGAAGTTCGGCACCCAGAACGAGTGGATGACATCGACAGCCTCCATCGTGAAGCGCGCCTGCTGGTCGACCGGCAGCACGAGCTCGCCCGTCGAGAACTCACCGAGCTCCGGGTACTCGAACTTCCAGGCGAACTGCTGGCCGGTCGCGCGTACCTGAAGTGCGTCGTCGCGCGCCTGGCCGTTCTCGGACATCACCACCGCGCTCACGATGCCGAGTGCGATGACGAGGATCGCGGGAACCGCCGTCCATGCGATCTCGAGACCGGTGTGCCCGTGGATCGGCGGGCCTTCCGCGTCGTCGTCGGGGGGCACGCGCCACTTCCAGACGGAGTACACGACGACGGCGGCGACGATCGAGAAGATGACGACCGACATCCAGGTCGCGAACCAATAGATGGCCTGGATCCGGTCGAACTCCTCGCTCGCCGAAGCCGGAAGCCATTGGAAGAGAACCGCGACCAGCGCCGTGATAACGCCGATCACGACGCCGATCGCGACCAGCTGCACGATCCCCTTGCGCACCGTTTCCGAGCCTACTCCAACGGTTGGCGGTCGTGGGACTCGAACCGTCTCGACGCCGCCGGCGAAGCAGAGGCGTCCGTCGATTACCCGATACAGGAGGACTCCCACGATGAGACGCAAGGCTCTGATGATCTCCGCAGCACTCGCCGCACTCGGCGTGCTCGTGTTCGCCGTGACCGCAACCGCGGGCTCCGGGATGCTGACCCGGTCGGTCTCGCCGCACGACCACGCGCAGCACGCGCATATGTCCCAAGGGCTCACGCAGTCGGATCTGCGTGCGCTCCTCGGCCGCCAGCTCGGTGAGCACGCGGCGCTCGCGATGAACGCGACGAACCTCGGCGTGACGGGATCGCCCGCCTTCCCGGCGGCCGCCAAGGCGCTCGACCGCAACTCGGTCGCTGTCTCCAAGTCGATCGCAGCCGTCTACGGCAAGGGCGCGGGGAACGCTTTCCTGAACGGGAAGTTCCAGTGGCGCGATCACATCCGCTTCTTCGTCGACTACACGGTCGCCGTGGCGAAGAAGGACAAGGCCGGCCAATCGAAGGCCGTCGCCAACCTCACGCGCTACACGGTCGAGCACGGCAAGCTGTTGGGCGTCGCGACAGGCCTCCCGCCGAAGGCGGTCCAGGCCGACCTCCTCGTCCACGTGCTCGAGCTCAAGGCCCAGCTCGATGCCTACTCGAAGGGTCAGTACGCGAAGGCGGCGAACCTCTACCGGGACGCCTACGCGCACATGTTCATGACCGCAGACCTGCTCGCTGGTGCGATCGCGAAGCAGAAGAACCTGCCGAAGTAGCACCGAAGTCACGGCACCGCGGGACGACCTCCCTTTCTCGGTCGCCCCGCGGTGCCGCGCACTCGGTCCCGCCTCTGACGCGCGGCTACACTGCGCTGCCTTCCCGGGCCGTTAGCTCAGTTGGTAGAGCAGGGGACTCTTAATCCCAAGGTCGAAGGTTCGAATCCTTCACGGCCCACTCACTCTGCTTCGGCCGAGTCGACCAGCCCCTCGCCTTCAGGCGTCGCCGACTCCTCTCCCAGGTGAGGGCCGATCAGCGCCTCGATCTCGCGCCCGGTCGAGCGGCCCTCCAGTCGCCCGACCACCTTGCCGCTGTCCAGAAGCAGCAGTGCCGGGGTCGTGGCGACACCGAGATGCTGCGCGAGGGCCGGGTTGCGGTCGGCGTCGAGATCGACGACGCGAAGGCGACGCTTCTTGGTCACCCTGATCCAGGCGACGAGGCTCTCCATCCGCCGCGAAGGCCCGCAATGGCGACGGCTGACGAAGACGAGGGTGGGAAGGCTGCCCACGGGAGACGCTGCATGCTGGGCGTCGGGCTGGGCGTCGGGTCGCATACGGAGGTGGTGCCCGACCTGCCCAGTCTCGAAACGGCCGTTTCGCCGGTGGTTCGCGCGGGTACGCCTCTCTCGACGAACCACGACAACACACACACTGGAGGATTACATGGCGAGCACGACCGTGAAGGACATCATGACACCCCGGCCGACGTCGGTCGCGAGCGACGCGAGCGTCGTCGAGGCCGCGCGCAGAATGGTCTCCGAGGACGTGGGGTCGCTACCCGTGGTCGACGCAGACCGCCTCGTCGGGATGGTCACCGATCGCGACCTCGTCCTCAACGTCATGGCCAAGGACCTCAACCCGCACGAGGTCGCCGTCGCGGATGTCTGCTCGGGCAACCCGGTGACGATAGGGCCCGACGAGAACCTCGACGCGGCGTTGCAGCGGATGGCGAAAGATCAGGTACGCCGACTGCCCGTCGTCGAGGACGGGAAGCTCGTCGGGATCCTCGCGCAAGCCGACGTCGCGAGAACGGCGCATCCCGAGTCGACCGGACGCCTCGTGGAGGAGATCTCGGAGTAGCTAGTCGGGCCGCTCGGCCGCGATGCGCAGGGCGACCCACTCGCCGCTCTCGCCCCGATTCTGATACTCGACCTGGTCGGCGAGACGGGACAGCACCGCGTCGAGTCCCCGGTCCGTCGCACTGCCGGGGCGCAGCGGGCCGACGGCGAGCCGGAGAGCCTCAGCATCGGCGTCGATCTCCAGCGTGACCTCGCCGGCTCCTGCCGCCTCGAGCGCGCTGAGCAGCGCCAGCTGGAGGTCGTCCATGCGCTCGTACGGAACGTCGAGCCGAGCGCCGATGCCAGCGAGCACGAGGGTGCCGACACCTCGGAAGCGAGCGTCGGACGGCAGCGTGAGGACGATGCGGTCGGTCACCGGGGCATCCGACTCCGCGCCCGCGCCGACCCCCACCTACAATCCAGCTCCGTGTCCACGCCGGCCGATTTTGACCTATGGGACGAGACGACGCCGAGTGGCGTGGTGGTGGTGCACGTCTCGGGTGAGCTCGACCTCGCGACGGTTCCGCGCCTCGAAGAGGCACTCTCGGCAGCGCCGAACGGAACGCGCGTCGTGATCGACCTCAGCACGTGCACGTTTCTCGACTCGTCGGGTGTGCGTGTGCTGGCGTCGGCCGCCCGCGCCGCAGAGGCAGTCGGCGGCCGCACCGAACTCGTGGTCACCGAGGACTCGGGCATCGCGCGCGTCCTCGAAATAACGAGCATGGGCACGCTGGCTCGCATCCATCCGTCGCTCGACGCCGCGCTGTAACGCCCCTCACCGGCCCCCGGTCGTGTCCGCCGCCGCCCGGTCGGAGTGAATCGTGAAGACGCTGTCGAGCATCGTGATCTCGAAGATCCGCCGGATGCCCGGGTTCGAGACGACGAGGTCGAGCTCGCCACCCGACGTGGCCAGACGCTTCTTCGCCCCGAGAAGGACGCCGAGCGCCATCGAGTCGAGGAAGGTCGTATCGCTGAGATCCACCGTGACGTGGGCGGCCTCGCCGTCGATGATCTCCGCGAGACGGTCACGGAGCGCCGGTGCGGAATGCAGATCGATCTCACCGGTCACCGCGACGACCGGACCGTGTGCTCCTCCATCGACGTCCAAGCCGAACTGTCCGCCCTCGGTCACAGGACCTGCGTCCACTCTTCACCTCTACCCACGTCCGGCACGACCGAAACCAAGACCGGCAAGCACCACACGGGTCGACGTGCCCGCGTGCGCGTTTGGTTCGCGGCCGCAATGGGTATCTCGGGGTTCGGGCCGGGTTCTCCGGCGGGAACGAAAGGAGCGGACATGGGTATGAGCGTAAGCATCTTCCTGATCGCAGTTGGAGCGATTCTGGCCTGGGCGGTCAACGCCGAGGTCTCGGGCATCGATGTCCAGGTCGCGGGAATCATTCTCGTCATCGTGGGCGTCATCGGCCTCATCGCCTCGCTCGTCTTCTGGTCGAGCTGGGGTGGCTTCGGCAACCGGGATGCGGCCGGCGGCCAGAATACGACCATCGTCGAGCGAGAGCAGGTCTAGGCGATGGGCATCATCGGCTGGATCGTTCTCGGGCTGCTCGCAGGACTGCTCGCGAAGGCGATCATGCCGGGCGCGGAGCGACTGGGCATCATCCTCACGACGGTCCTCGGCATCGTCGGAGCGCTGCTCGGCGGCTTCCTTGCCACCGCGCTCGGCTTCGGTGACCCGGTCGACGAGTTCTTCGACATCAGCACCTGGCTCGCCGCGATCGTCGGCGCGCTGATCATCCTGTTCGCCTGGAACGCGATCAGCGACAGGCGGCAGGTCGCCTGACTCGCCCGCCGGGGCGGGCCACTCGGCTCGCCCCGGCGACGTAGCGTTCTCCTCGTGCACCGCGTGTCGATCCAAGACACCGTCGGCTCCGCGGTCGTGATTGCGACGGGTGAGCTCGACGCGTTCGTCGCACCCGAGCTCACCTCGGCCTTCGAAGAAGTGGACGGCAACGCTCGGCTGGTCGTCGATCTCGACGGCGTGTCGTTCATGGACTCGACGGCGCTCGGTGCGCTCGTGCGCGTCGCACGCGAGCGTGAGGAGCGAGGTGTTGAGTTCCGGCTCGTGCTGCCGAGTGGAAGCGCACGACGGATCTTCGAGATCACGGCACTCGACCGCATCCTTCCGATCGCGCCTGATCGAGACACTGCCCTCGCGCAGCTCGCGGATGCCTAGAGCCGCTTGAGCATGCGGACGACCGTGCCTCGTCCGTCCGCGGCTGTCCGCACGTCGAGCTCGTCGACGATCTCCCTCATGATGGCCATGCCCATCCCGCTCTCCCGCGGTCCCGGCGACGGCTCGCCGACTTGCTCGCCGGGCTCAAAACCTCCACCTTGATCCTCGACGATCATCTCGAGCGCCCCGTCCGCAACGAGGTACCTCACCGACACTTCGCCGACTCCGTCGGGATATGCGTGCCGAACGGCGTTTCCGCACGCCTCCGTCACAGCCAGCTTCAGATCGGCGACCATCTCCTCGTCGACGGCGAGCTCGCGTACGAGACCCGAGAGCGCTAGACGTGCAAGGAGGAGGTAGTCGGGCTTCGCCGGGAACGACAGGCGCACGACCTGCTCAGACATCCGGCGCCGCCTCCTCGATGCGACCACGCATCGTCGCGAGCGACTTGCGGAGCAGCCGTGAGACGTGCATCTGCGAGATCCCCATCTCCGACGCGATCTGCGACTGCGTCAGCTCGTGGAAGAAGCGCAGCTCCACGATCTGGCGCTCGCGCTCGTCGAGCGCGTCCAGGCCGGCCGCGACGACGGTTCCGTCATCCACCTCGGCGTACCCGGTCTCGTCCGCACCGAGCTTCTCGACGAGCGAGTCGTCCGAACCGTCCTCGAACGGCGCGTGCAACGATCGGGTCGAATACGCGTTCATCGAGTCGAGGGCGTCGATCGCCTCTTCCTCCTCCACTCCGGCAGCGGCTGCGAGCTCCGCGATCGTAGGCGACCGACCAAGCTCCGTCGTCAGCTGGTCGAGAACGCGGGAGAGGCGGAGACTGAGCTCCTTGAGTCGGCGCGGTACGTGCATCGCCCAGGCCTTGTCCCGGAAGTGTCGACGGATCTCACCGACGATCGTCGGTACTGCGTAGCTCGCGAACTCCACGCCGCGGTCGACGTCGAAGCGGTCGACCGCCTTGATGAGACCGATCGACCCGACCTGCACGAGATCCTCGAATGGCTCGCCGCGGCCCGCGTACCTGTGCGCGAGCGCACGGACGAGCGGCATCAGCTCCACGAGCGCGCGGTCACGCGCAGCGAGGTCACCCTCGCGGTGGTAGGCGGTGAGCAATCGGTCGACGTCTGTTTCCATAACGAGACTCATGTGTCCCGAGTACCTCGACGAGCGTAGCGCCCGTCGCGTGCGCTCCGGCGCTAGCTCCAACTCTCGATGGCTTCGTCTCGCGTCGCGAAGACCACGAACGCCTGGCTCAGCAACGTGAGGTCGAAGAGTCGCCGGAGGCTCGGCTGTGGCGAAACGACTCCGAGTGCGCCACCCAGCCGCCGCACCTGCGTCGCAGTTCGGTGGAGAAGGCCGAGCAACTCGGAGGACGCATCGTTGCGATCCCCGAGATCGACGACGAGACTCGTGCTGCCCGTACTCAGCGCCGCGCCCAGAAGCTTCTCGAGATCGTGTGACGAGTCCACGGTCAGGTCGAGAAAGACGACCGGTGGTCGGATATCGGTCGCATGGCGGATCTCGATCACGTTCGTCGCGTACCCCATGTTTCGAAAGATGAAACGCCCGGTTACCCGCGTGCGCGCCGGGAACGTTTCGCGGGGGCCTGCGCCGGGAATGACATGTCCGTCAGCGAAGAAGGGAGAAGCGCATGTACATCGGTGGTGGACTGCTTGCGGTAATCGTCATCGTCCTGTTGCTCGTCTGGCTCCTCTAAGTGGCGGTCGGCTTCGGCAGACCGAGCCGCATCTCGAGCGTCACGGTCGTTCCAGCTTCGTGACGCTCGATCTCCATCGACGACACGAGCGCCTGGATCAGCTTGAGCCCGAACCCGCGGCCGCCGTCCGACGCCGGGGCCCAGCGTCCGGTGTCGTCCACGACGACCCGGATGCGCGAGTCGTCGTGCTCCGCACGGACCCGCACGGCGGTCTCGCTGGGGTCGACCGCGTGCTCGACGGCATTCGCAACCGCCTCCCAGACTGCGAGCACGACTCCCTCCGCCTCTGCTCGATCGAGCGACGTGCCCTGAAGCCAGACGCGCATCGCGTCGCGCACAAGCAACATCGAGTCGACGTCCGATGAGAACCTCAGGTCGAGCGGGCGCGGGGCGACGGGAAGGAGCCGCGCGACGAGGAGCGCGATGTCGTCCTCGCGATCGCGGGATCCGATGACCGTCTCGAGCACGTGGTCGAGAAGACGGTCGGGATCCCTGGGTCCGGACGCGACCGCAGCGAGAAGCGCCGCGAGACCGTCGTCTATGGACGCGCCTCGTCGCTCGATGAGCCCATCCGTGTAGAGCAGAAGAATGGTCCCGGCGGGAAGCTCGAGCGCTGCCTGACGGTACTTCGAATCGGGCCTCGCCCCGAGCGGAACGCCACGCCCGTCCTCGATCAGCTCGAGCCGACCGTCGGGGAACACCACGAGCGGCGGAGGATGCCCCGCCGACGACAGGCGGCAGACGCCAGTGGAGGGGTCGATGGCCGCATACACGAGGGTCGCGAACGACGTGTCGAGCGCCCCCCCGGCAAGCCTGTTGAGGCGCGTGAGCGCTGAGGACGGCTTCAGCTGCTCGAGCGAGAAAGCCCGCATTGCGTTCCGGAGCTGCGCCATGCTCGCCGCCGCCTGCACACCCTTTCCGACCACGTCGCCAACGACGAGCGCAAGCCTCCCGTTGGGTAGCAGCATCGCGTCGAACCAGTCGCCGCCTACATCGAGCCTGGTGCTTCCCGGCAGGTAGCGAGCCGCCAACTGCACGCCCTCGACCCTGGGGAGCGATTCGGGAAGGACGCTGCGCTGGAGTTGCTCCGCGATGACCTGCTCCGACTCGTACCGTCCGGCACGATCGAGCGCCTGCGCGGCCTGCCCGGCCAGCGCCTCGATGATCGCACGGTCGGCTTCGGGGAGCGCCTCCAGACGGTCCCACGACACGAGGAGCAGGCCGTTGACGCGGCGCGCGGCCACCAGCGGGACGAGGAGGAACGTCTCGTGTCCGATCGTGGCGATCGCGTCGGCGGCGGCCGGGAAGGCGCGCCGCACCGAGAGCGGGTCGTCGACGAGTACGGACCGGCGCGTCAGATACGCCTGACCACCCGGTGTTCCCTCGCCGATGTCCAGCAGCGGCGCGAGCAGCTCGCCACCGTTCCCGTGGTCGAGCAGGAGCTTCGGCGACTGCGCGTCGACCGCTGTCGCGAGCGCGACCGCCGTCGGCTCGAACGCGGCTGCGACCTCGTCGACGACGACGCGCGCGACATCCCGCGGCGTCAACGCGTTCGAGAGCTGCGCCGTCATGGTCTGAAGGCGCTCGGCACGAAGCCGGGAGCGCTGCTCCTCGTCGTACAAGCCACTGCGCTCGAGTGCCTGCCCACATTGCAGGACCATCGCTTGCAGCCAACGGCGCTGGCGCTCGGTCACCCGCCGCCCGTCGCGAAGGGAGACGTGGAGCGCACCCCGGGCACCGCGACTCGTCACCAGAGGGATGGCAAACCAACCCGTGGAGCGCTCCTCCGAGAACGTCGTGAAGCCCGCCAGCTCGGCCGGCTCGAGCGCCCAGACGGGCTCGCCCGCGCGGATCGCGCGCGAGAACGGCAGGTCGTCGTCGAGGCCGAAGGCGCGCCAGGCCTCGAGCTCGGCCTCCTCGTATCCGCTGCTCACCACGATGTCGACCGTCCGACTGCCCCCGGGTCCCATGAGCACCACGAAGCCGGCGTCTGCGCCAATCGACTCCAGCGCATGCGCGAGACATGTGTTACTCACTTCGTCGATGGTCGCAGCGCTCGAGAGAGCCGCGGTGACTGCCTGCAGACTTCGGGTGTCCTCGGCGCGAGCGGCTGACTCCTCCTCCGCCCGGCGGCGCTCGAGCTGCTCGAGCGCGAGCCCCGCCTGATCGGCGAATCGGCGGACGACGGCGAGCGTCGCCGGATCCGGCTCGGAGACCACGACCTGCCAGGAGATCGCGAGCACCAGCTCACTCCGACCGCCAATGACTACCGGGGCGCGCAGTGACGAGCGGATGCCGAGCTCCCGGACGAATGCAAGTCCCGCCCCGCGCGTCGTATCCGGGACGTCGGGCACGAACGACGTACGCAGTCCCCTGATCGCGCCGGAGAGCTGCGGAAAATCGTCGAGCGGGAGCCGCACGTCGTGACCGACCTGTGGCTGCGGCGGATCGACACACATGAGCTCCAGCCGGTCCTCGACCACACGCCAGAGGACGCCGTAGTCGGCTCCAAACG